>ENA-OXEN01000115-OXEN01000115.1-human-gut-metagenome-genome-assembly--contig:-NODE-115-length-16899-cov-13.505996_pt1 | contig 16899 bp, 10 predicted proteins | sample MGYA00249358_ERZ652249 | MGnify/ENA primary metagenome ERZ652249 (study PRJEB26925, sample SAMN05826761) | human gut metagenome | biome: ENVO:2100002; feature: ENVO:00000062; material: ENVO:00002003... | reverse complement strand
CATATTCAGCTCATGGGGGCGCAAGCTCTCCGATGATGAGACGCTGTACATCATCATCCACATCAGCAGGATCTGCTCGTAGCGGCCCATGCAATCCGCATCGCGCCGCACCACGAACCCAATCAAGGAACCACGCGCCAACACGGCGCATGTCGAAGGACTGTTACTGGGTGTTCGCACAAACGACCGTCCCAGGCATAACCTTTGCAGCATCACCAGCACGACCAATTAGGTCACTGAACTGCAAGGAGTTCGACATGAAATACGAACAACTCTGCAATGATATTTTGCAGGTCATCTCAACCGATAATATCCAAGACGTCTTTTGCTGCATCACGCGCCTGCGTCTCATCGTGAAAGACAAAAGCATCATCAACCGCGAGCAGCTCGAGGCCATCGAGGGCGTCCTGCAAGTTAAGGAGATGGGCAATCAAATCCAACTCGTCATTGGCACCCACGTGCCCGACGTCTATCGTGAGTTCTGCAGCATCACAGGGTTTAAGGGAAAAGACGTCATCGATGATGACGACGAGCAGCCTACGGGTGAGAAGGCCGCCCCCATCTCCTCGATGATCCTTGAGACGCTATCCTCGATTTTCCTCCCTGTTCTTCCCGCGTTTTGCACGGGCGGCATGATCAAGAGCCTCGTCCTCATCCTCACGACCGTTGGGCTCATCGCTGGTGACAGCGGAGTCGCCGCCGTGCTGAACGCCGTCGGCGACGCCCCGTTCTACTTCCTCCCGTTCCTCGTGGGCATGACGACGGCCAAGCGCTTTGGCCTCAATCAGGTCTTCGGGCTCATGATCGCCGGTTGCCTGCTGTATCCCACATTCCTGAACCAGACCGCTGGAGCCTCCATCCAATTCCTGTTCTTCCAGGTTCCGGCATATAGCTACGCCTCTTCGGTTCTGCCCACCATCCTATGTGTCATCGCGTTCTCGTACCTGTACAAGGTCGTCGATCGTTTTATCCCTGCAAATCTCAAGATCGTCCTCTCGGGAACGATCTCCTTTGCGATCTTCATGCCCGTCCTGCTCGCCGTGGTAGCTCCGCTCGGTAACTACGCGGGCGTCCTGCTGAGCCAGGGCATCAACGCCGGGTTTGCCACCATGGGCCCGGTCGCCGGCGCGCTGTTCGGCGGCCTGCTGCCCTTCATCATCATGGCAGGCATGCACTCCGCCACCTTCCCCGTCATTCTCCAGAATCTCGCCACCGCCGGATTCGACGTGCTTATGCCAGGCTTCTTTGTGAACAACATCGCCGTCGCCGGCGCAACCATCGGCGCATCCCTCAAACTCAAGGGCAAGATGCGCTCCGCCGCGTTCTCCAACGGCGCCATCGGCCTGCTCGGCATCACCGAACCCGCCCTGTACGGCATCGACGTCAAGTACAAGCAGCCGCTCATCGGTGCCATCCTCGGCGGTGCCGCCGGAGGCGCCGCCTACATGCTGTTCGGCGTGAAATGCTTTGTCTTTGCACAGCCCGGTCTGTTCAGCATCCCGGGCTACATCGACGGCACGAGCAACCTGATGTTCATGGGGATCTCCCTGCTCATCGCCTTTGCGATCGCCTTTGCGTACTCGTTCGTCATGACCAAGGACACCGACGAATCTGGCGACACCGCTTCGACCCAGCTGTAGCGCGCCGCCCGTTTCCGCACAGTCGTGGCGCGCCGCCCTGCTGCAGCGCGCCACCCCGCAGCTGTTCGGCAAAACGCACCGCACAGCTGCACCCGCAAACCGGCTTTATCAAAAGGAGAGCACATATGAACGTATTTCCCAGCACATTCCTCTGGGGCGGCGCCACCAGCTCCGCTCAATTCGAGGGCGGCTACAACCTCCATGGCCGCGGCCTGTCCCATCTGGACTTCATCGACTTCGTCCCCAAAGACGAGCGTCCCGACGGCCGCATGACCATGGAAATCACCCAGGAACGCTTTGAGAACGCCCGCGAAGACGATGGCGCGATGAACTTCCCGTATCGGCGCGGCAGCGAGTTCGTCAGCCATTACAAAGAGGACATCGCGCTCTTGGCCGAAATGGGCTTCAAGACATTCCGTATGTCCATCTCGTGGACGCGCCTGTTCCCCACGGGCAAGGAGGAGCGCCCCAACCCTGAGGGCATCCAGTTCTACCACGATGTGTTTGCCGAATGCCATAAGTACGGCATTGAGCCTCTGGTGACCATGATCCACTACGAGGTGCCCATTGCGCTCACCGACGAATACAACGGCTGGGAGTCGCCAGAGCTCATCGACCTGTTCGTCAAGTTCTCGCGAACGCTGATCGACGAATATAAAGACGAGGTCACGTATTGGATCACCTTCAACGAGATTAACATGGCCCTGAGTTCTCCGTACGTGGGCGGCGGCTCGCTGGTGTACCGCTCTAAGAAAGACCGCCTCTCTTTAGCCCACCAGATCATGCACCATCAGTTCCTCGCCTCGGCCAAAACCATCGCCTACGCGCACGACGTCGCCCCGCAGTGCAAGATCGGCTGCATGATCGCCCGACTCGAGTGCTACCCGTACACTTGCAAGCCGACTGATGTTGCCGCTACACTGCTCGAAGACCAGCTCAACCTGAATCCCTACGACGTCATGGCGCGCGGCGCCTACTCCAAGCGCGTGCTGCGCTATTTCAACGAGACGGGCATCGATATCGACTTCGTCGACGGTTACGAGGATATCCTGAGGTCAAGCACGGTCGATTTCCTTGCCTTCAGCTATTACATGACCTATGTGGTAAGCGGAGATGAGGATAAGCGGGAGAACCCCGGAGACCTGATCAAGAACCTGCGCAACCCGCATATCAAGACGAACGACTGGGGCTGGGGCATCGATCCCGAGGGACTGCGCATCACGCTCAACCGCATTTACGACCGGTACCAGATGCCGATCTTCATCGTTGAGAACGGTCTGGGGGCGGCAGACACCCTGGAGTCGGATGGAACGATCCACGACGCCTACCGCATCGACTATCTCCGAGAGCACATCCGCGCCATGCGCGAGGCGGTTGCAGACGGCGTCGATCTCATAGGCTACACCACCTGGGGCTGCATCGACCTTCCGTCCGCCTCGCTCGCTGAGATGGTCAAGCGCTATGGATTCGTGTACGTCGATGCAGATGACTACGGCAACGGAACCTATGACCGTTACCGCAAGGACAGCTTCTATTGGTACAAGAAGGTCATCGCATCCAACGGCGAAGACCTGGATTAAAGACACAACCTCCTCATGGCGCCCAATGAAGCGCCATGAATGGGCGGGACGCGGAATACCGGGGCCCGCCCATTTTTTATCCCCCCATGACCTTGTTCAGCAAGTCGTCATACGTGCTCACAAAGTCATAGCGCACATCGTCCTCGCCCAACTGCTCGAAGAGCTTGCGAGCGCAGCTGATTTTGGCCTTCTCGACGCCCTTAAGGTTGAGAGACTGCAACGACCCCTTGGTCTCGGCGATGAAGAAGATGTGCTTCACCGCGCCCTCGTTGAAGGCGATGGCCCAGTCGGGCGCGTAGTCGCCCACGGGCGTGGGAATCTTGAATGAGCGCGGCAGGTGCGCGAAGGCGCACACCTCTGCCGACTCTTCGAGTTCGCGCGCAAACTCGCGCTCGGTATCGCTGTCGAACACCGTCCAATCCTGTACGCCGTGGCGCGAGGTGGACAGCGCACGCCCCAGGTTCTCGGGCATGTCCTCGGCAAAAATCTCGGCCGCATCGTAGGTGCCGGCAACGCGGTTGTAACGAATGTGCTCAACCACCATGCGCGCCTTCTCATCCACGATGAGCGCTGCCGTTTTGACGATGAACTCCTCCGGATTCACGCGGAACATGGCAAAGCGATCGGGCGCAATGCCAGCCAGGATGGCCGAAGCGGTCGTGCGCGTGATGCGCGCCTTGTCGGCTACCTCACCTACCAGGTCATACGCCACGTTGGAAACGGCGACGCTGTTGACCTCGAACATGGCGCTTGTGGCACCGCCAAAACCCTCGGAAGCCTCAAGCTGCTCGCGCGTGGCCTCGGCGCGCTGCGTGCCCTGCTTAAGGCGGTAGCGCGGCGTGGAGACATTCAGGTTCCTATTGATGCCCTCGATAGCCTTGCGACGCAGCTCATCGCTGTCAAACTCCACGGTATAGGCGTGCTTGTGGTTGATGCGCGCCCACAGCTCCTGGAACTCCTTCTTGTGGAAGTTGTCGTTCAGCTTGTTGCTGGACACCTTTGTATCGAAGCCGTTCTCGATCACGATGCTCGTGTCCTCAGCGCTCCGGGCGATGCACTCGATCTGATCCAGGAATCCGTCAAGATGCTCGGGAATATCCCCGTCCGGCACACCGCGCAGTCCCTCCTCGCGGAACCTCTCCGTGAGCTGGCCCTCAAAGTCGATGAGACGGTTCATCTTGAGCGCATCGACGATGCGGCGGGCATCGTCGCTCGTGAGGACGTACTCCACCCCGGCGTTCTCCACGTGGCAACCGACGAACAGCTTTTCCTCCACCCGACGCGGGCGCTCGCGCAGCTCGCCGGCGGTCTCTGTCTGCAGAGACTTCACAAAGCTGTCGTATCCCTCCGAGGCGATCACCGTGAGTAGGTTGACGGCGTGCACGCCGTCGCGCCCCAGCAGCGCCGCATCTTGACGCGTGCCGTTTTGGTCCACACACAGGCGCAGGCCGCGGCCGACCTCCTGGCGCTTGGAGATGTCGGAGTCGCCCGAGCTCTTGAGCGTGCAGATCTGGAACACGTTGGGGTTATCCCATCCTTCGCGCAAGGCGGAGTGCGAGAAGATAAATCGACACGGCTCCTCAAAGGAGAGCAAGCGCTCTTTGTTCTTAAGAATGAGGTCGTAGGCGGCCACGGCGTCCTCGCCCTCGGCGAACTCGCTGCCGCGTTTGAGCTTGCTGTTACAGGCTCGCCCCTTCTTGTCGATGGAGAAGTAGCCCTTGTGTACCTCATGCGCATCGAAGCTCCGCAGGTAGCGCAGGTACGCCGGGTCATAGGCGCCGTCGAGCGTGGGCTCGGGCGTTCGCTCGGCGATGGCGTGCGCATACTCCTCCTCGAAAATACGGCCGTACTCGCCCACGCCCTCAGCGCCGTCCTCGTCGTACACGCGATACTTGGCAACCTCGTCGATGAAGAACAGTGACAGGCACTTGATGCCCTGGCGGAACAGCACCTCCTCCTTCTGCAGGTGGGAGGCGATGGTCTCGCGGATCTGGATGCGGCGCAGGTCCTCCTCGGAGGAGTCGTTGGCAACCTGGCCGCGATAGAGTCGCTCATGGTTGTCGAACTCCACGTAGCCGGTCTGGCCGTTTTGGTCGGGTACGATGCGCAGGATGCGATAGCCATGCGCATAGGTCTCGAGCTCGCCCGAGGCTTGGTAGATGTTGTCCAGCTCGTCGAAGGTGCGCGTGATGCGCTTGAGCGAACCGCTCTTGAGCTGTTGGGTGAACTCGATCACTGCGCGCGGCGGATGCTTGGGGCTCACCTTGATGTCCTGCAGGTACACGTAGCCGTCCGTGCCGCGCATGCCCACCATCTCGATGCCCTTGACCTCGATGCGCTTGACTAGGCGCTCGTTGTAGGCATCCAGCGGGTCGAGCGCGAACACGGTGTTATGGCGCTCCTTGTGCGTGGCAGAGTAGTTGAGGCTGAACAGCGGGTTGAACTGTTGCATCGTCTTGCGTGTTGCGCCCGTCTTCTTGCCCATCTTCTGCGGCTCATCGATGATAAGGATGGGGTTGGTGGCGGAAAGCACGTCGATGGGACGGCGGCTGCCAAAGTCATCGCGCTTGGAGAACATGATGCGCGCCGTCTTGTCTCCACCGCGACCCTCCTTGCTCTTGGACTCGTCGAACGCGTTGAACGCTTGCATGTTGATGACCATGACGGAAATATCCGCACGGCTGGCGAAGGAGTCAATCTCGTTTAAGCGACTCGAGTTGTACACGAAGGCCCACAGCTGCTTGCCGTAGCGCTCGTGAAAGTGCTTGGCTGTGATCTGGAGCGACTTGGCCACGCCCTCGCGGATGGCAACGCTCGGCACCACGATGATGAACTTGGACCAGCCGTAGCGCGCGTTGAGCTCGAACATAGTCTCGGTGTAAACGTAAGTCTTACCGGTGCCCGTCTCCATCTCAACGTCGAGTTCCACGGCGCCCAGATCGTGGTGCAGCTCGGCGGAGACGGGGATGCCGTTCTTGCGCTGGGACTTCTTCACGTTGTCGAGTAAGTCGGAGCCGGACAGGCGCAGCGGGGCGTTGCGGAAGGCCGAGCCGTCATCGGTCACTGCGCCATCGGCGGAGTCGATAATGCCGAGCTTTCCCTGGCCGCGCTTGTCGACGGAGCTCGTGCCCACGTCGCGCAGGTAGGACTGCGCTTCGATCTTTGGCTGGCCATCGAAAACCTTCACCACGGCATCGGCCGCACGCGTCTGGTAATCGAGAACGGTAAATTTGAATTCCATCGATTACACCACCCGGGTCTTGGTCTCGGGGCTTAACGTCTTGAAGATCTCCTCGAAGTTGGCCAGCGCGCCGTCGCCCGTGAAGGACGCGTCGCGCAAGACCGCCCACGCGGGCTCGCGCTGTGCCATAGCACGCACAACGTCCTCGGGCACCTCGCGGTCGAAGCAAGCAACCAGCGTGTCGTCGTCCACGGAATAGACGGTCTTGCCGCAGATGTCGAACGTGTCGATGTGCGCGGTATAGGGGATTTCCAGCTTGGGGAACAGCTGGAAGAGGATATCCTCCGGCGTGCGACCGGGCTTGACGTTGTCCGCTAGGCTGAAGAGCGCGTCCTGGCACAGCGTGTCGGGCGTACGCTGGACGTCCTCGAAGTTGGACGAGTCGATCTTGAGTACACGGAAGCCGATGTCAGGGGCTTTCTCGGACGATTGGTCAGCTTTACGGATAATCTGATTTCCAGCACCAGCAACACGACGCTTCGCAACGTCGCAGAGAGTGTGATACCCCCTATCCAATGCCTGATCAGAACACTTTTCGGGAAGTTGAACGCAAATCCAAGAACGCACCCCGCCATCTTCGAGATTTTTCTGCATGACTGCTTGAGCAGTGGTGCCGGACCCGGAAAAGAAATCTAATATGATCGAGTCTTTATCTGAAGCTATTTCGATAAAAAATTCAATTAAAGAGACCGGCTTCGGAAACGAGAAGACATCCCGTTGTCCAATTGCCAGCTCCGCATCAGCCCTACCCGTCCTAGTTACACCAAATCGTGGATCCACCAGCAGGGATCTAGCCTTTGCTCCAGCCTTGGCATAATTCTTTGTGTATACATGACCGTTTTTGAATACAAGCTCATCTAAATGCTTCTCGACGCGATCTTTTGACCAACGCCAGATTGCGTTTGGATGCAGGGGGTCTTTATGATTAAGCTTATATATAACCCCATCGGGGCCGATAAGATCATAATCAAGCGCCTGAGAATACTGAAGATTCTGCTGGTCCAACCTCACAAGTGAGTATCTGCCCTTCTCGTCTTCTTCCGAATAGCTCGTTGTAACCTTCGCTTTTGAATCCAGATTGAATCGACAACGGTCGGCGTCCAACGCATAGCAGAACACATACTCGTGTTCTATAACAGCAAACTGCGAATCATTTTTCCCGGTACCTCCCTTTTTCCAAACAAACTGACACGCATAATTTGACTGTCCAAACACATCATTCAACATGCACTGCAAAGTCAGAGATTCATTTTCATCAATCGAAATGAAAATGACCCCATCCTCGCTCAGCAGATCTCTCGCCAGCACGAGACGGGGATACATCATCGAGCACCAGTCGGAATGGAACTTGCCGTTGGACTCGTTGTTCACCTTGTAGGCAGCATCTAGGACGTTACCTTCCTCGTCAAATGCTCCACTCTCGGCACGCTCCTCCTCTACGGAGCGCGCAAAATCATCGTTGTACACGAAGTCGTGACCCGTGTTGTAGGGCGGATCGATGTAGATCATCTTGATCTTACCGGCATAGGTCTCGCGCAGGATCTTCAAGGCGTCGAGGTTATCGCCCTCGATGTAAAGGTTCTCGGTCGTATCCCAGTTCACGCTCTCGTCCACGCAAGGGCGCATAGTCTTGTCGATGGGACGAATCGCCTCGGCGCGGGCCTTCTGCTTGCCGGGCCACGTGAACTGGTAGCGCTCGCGCTCGTCGTCGGCGATATCTCCCACGTGGGCCTTGAGTGCCTCGACATCGATGCTATGACGTACGTTGCCGTCCTCGTCCAGCACTTCGGTCACAATGTCCGGGAACAGCTCCGCCAGCTTGGCGGCATTCTCTGCGGCAATATCCGCCGTCTGAAGATTGACCTTTTCCATTACCTACTCCCCTTTCAGCAAGGAGAGTTCGGCCTTTGCCTGCTTATACGCCTTGAACGCGGCGTTGCGCTTGGAGGGCTGAACCTCCTTTGCATACTTCCGCTTGAGCTGAGCGGCCTGCGTCTCCAGCTCCTGTATCCGTTTTTCCTTCGCCAGGCGCGCATCGACGTCCTCGACCGAAGCATCGTCGAACAGCACCTGGGCGCATAAGCCCTCCCACACCTCGGCAAGCGAGGAGCCGGAAAGCGTGATACGCAATTGGCCCTCGGGCACCCACCGCGCGCCCACCTGCAAGCCATGGCGCATGGCGGCAAGGCGCGCCCGGCCCTCATGGCAGCACACCAAAAGGAGCTTGCGCGGCACCGCCTGCGTGATGGCGGCAAGCGCGCGCTCAGGAACCGTGTCCGTCTTGAGGTCCACGCGGAGCACGGAGATCTCGTCGATCCCGTCCGCCGCGGGAATGCCGCAGGCCGCCTCCTTGATGGCGGCGACCACGCAGAGCGCCTCGATGCCGCTCACGAACTCGTCCTTTACCGGAGCCGCAAGCGACAGGCGGCTGTAGAAGGCCTTCTTGGGCAGCGGCTGGCGCACCTCGACCGTGCTGGGCAGACCGAACATCTACCTCACCACCAAGAAGCACACGAGCTCGAAGTCGTCGAGGCCCGCCACGTCGTTCTGCAAGAAACTCGTGGTGCCCGAGCTGAAGAAGCTGTCGATATCCGCCTCGCGCTTCTCGTCCACGATGGACAGCACGGCGGCGTCCAGCAGCTCTGAGGCGTGGCCCATGTCGCGGCCGTCGCGCGTGGCGCGGTTGTACGCGCGGCAGAGTTCCGCATCCGGCTCGGACTTGCCGCGGCATAGGCGGCGCATGGCGTCCAGCGTGTCCTTGGGGCTCAAGTACCCGTGGAGCACCTCGCCACCGTCCTTCACGTACACCAGGTAGAACGGGTGCACGGGATTTTGCACTGCGGCGTCGAGCTGCTGGTTGACGTTGCGTAGCACGAAGATGATGCCGGGGTCCTCGCCCGCCACCACGGCGTTGATGCCCGCCGGCACGTGCTCGATATCCGGGTTGGCCTCGTGGTACGCCACGAGGTCCATGCGGAAGTCGTTGAGGCCCAGATCCGTGATAGACACGCCGCCACTCACGTCCTCAAGGTCGACCACCTCGCTTTGCATCTGCTCCAGCTGCGCACGGCGGTATTCAAGATCGCCCTTCTCGTTCTCGTTGAGGTAGTCGTCGTCACCCGTCGACGCCATGACGGTGACGTGCATGCGATTCTCGACGCGCTCCTTGAGCTGTATGTACTTGTCGAGTTCGACATTGGGCCAGAAGTTGACCAGCTGGATGCAGTCGTTCTTGGAGCCGATGCGGTCCACGCGGCCAAAGCGCTGCACCACGCGCACAGGGTTCCAGTGGATGTCGAAGTTGACCAGGAAGTCGCAGTCCTGCAGGTTCTGGCCCTCGGAAATGCAATCCGTGGCGATGAGGACGTCGATATCCTTTCCCGCCAGGCGCGGGTACACCTGGTCGCGCTCCTTGGAGACGGGGCTGAAGCACGTGAGGATCTCCGAGAGGTCGGCGCGGACGCCGTCCACCGTGGTCTTGCTGCCCGCGGCGCCCGTGACCTCGGCCATACCGATGCCCAGCTCATCCACCACCAGCGGACGCAGCTGCTCGTAAAGGTAATGCGCGGTATCCGCGAACGCGGTAAAGACGATGACCTTGCGATTGCCGGCGTTGATGGGACGGGCGACCTTGTCGGCGATGACCTGCTTGAGCGTGGCAAGCTTGGCGTCGCGCTCGGGGTCGATCGGGGCAATGAGATCCAGAAGGTCGCGCACGAGCCGCGCGTCCGCCATGACATCGCGCTCCCAGCTGACCCAGTCCATGTCGCGGAGGTCATAGCGGGCCTTCTTGCCCACCATGAACTCCGAGGCTTCCTCGTCGTCCACGTCATAGTCGAAGCCGTTGGCGTCCTCCAACAGGTCGCCGGGGATGGACGTGCCGCTCGTACGGAAGCGATCGATCGCGTCGAGCGTGTGTTCCATATGCGACAGCACGCGCTCGAGCGTGAGGCGGAACGAGGCAACCGAGCTCTCCAGACGCTTGAGAAGGTTCGCCGCCATGAGGTGCTGCACGCCCTTCTCGCGCCCCTCGACCGAGATCTTGCCGTCGCCGTCCTCGTACTTAGGCTTGCGGCTGGGCTGCACGTACTTCATGGGTACGTAGATGGCCAGCTCGAGCTCGTAGAGACGCTCGGCGATTGCATCGTAGGTAGCCGGTCCGTCCTCCGTGCAGAGATCCGGGCGCAGGCTCACCGGCTTGTTGCGCTGCGGGAACGGGCCGATGGCCGCGGCGTCGTAGTAGCGCTGGATGTGGTTGCGCGAACGCGCGACCGTGACCTGGTCGAGGATCCGGAAGAAGTCGAAGTCCAGCGAGCGCGTGAGCGCCTCGGTGGTGCGCTCCTCCGCCGGCAGCTCTGACCAACGCGTGAACGCGCCCTGCGCGCGACGGAACACATCCTCGACGTTGGACTCGAGGCCCAGGCGCTCGGACCACTGCTCGGGGTCGCCCTGATACGCAAGGGCGAGCTGGTTACGCAGGTCGCGGAAGCGGTTGTTGACCGGCGTGGCCGAAAGCATGAGCACCTTGGTGGGCACGCCGTCTTTGACCACGCGGTTGAGCAGGCGCTCGTAGCGGTTCTCACTCCCTTCCCCGCCATCGCGCGCCGCACGCGAACTATCCGCACCGTTGCGGAAGTTGTGAGACTCGTCAATGACCACCAGGTCGTAGGCGCCCCAGTTGATGGTCTCGAGGTCCAGGCCCGTGACGGACGTGCCGCGCTGGCGCGAGAGGTCGGTGTGGTACAGGACGTCGTAGCGCAGGCGATCGGCGGCGATGGGGTTGTTTCGCTGGTTGTTGCGGTACGTGAGCCAATTGTCGCCCAGCTTCTTGGGGCAAAGCACCAACACGTTGCGGTTGAGGCTCTCGTAGTACTTCACCACGGCGAGGGCGGTGAACGTCTTGCCCAGGCCGACCGAATCAGCCAGGATGCAGCCATCGTACGTTTGCAGTTTATTGATGATAGCCAGAACAGCGTCGCGCTGGAAATCGTAGAGCAGGTTCCAGATCTTGCTCTCACGAAATCCCGCGCCCTCCTTGGGAAGCTCGTCGGCAGTGATATCGTCCAGGAACTCATGGAAGATACGGTAGAGCGCAGCGTAATACACGAGCTCGGGCGGGTTCTCGCGATACATCTGCGAGATGTTGTCCACCACGGCGTCCGTCACGTCGTCCAGGTCTCCGGAGCTCCACGCCTGCTCGAAGGTGTTGAGCAGCATGCGGGACGAGGTACCGTCCTGGCGGCAGATCACACCGTAGGCATCAGCCGAGCGTGCAGCGCCCAGCTCGACCGTGATGAAGCCGTTGAAGGGGATGTAGGAGGCGACGTCGGTCTCCGCGCACTCGGCGGATGGGGTCATCTCCACCGTCAAGGACGGCGGCAGGCCGGCGGCACCCTTGAACGATTTGAACGTCGCCTTGTCTCGGATCCACTGGGCGCACTCGGTCGCGATGGCCTTTTGGGTCAGCTCGTTGTGCAGGCGGATCTCCAGGTCGGTGCCGCCCACGCCGCGCTCGCGGTCGAGGCGGGGAATGTAGAACTCGCGCTGTTCCTTCTTGCCGCGCTCGTTCAAGAAGGCCGGAGAGGTGTAGATGAATCGGAACTCATCGAGGTTATTGAGCTGTTCACGCAATTCGCGGTAGGCGTACATCGAGAAGACCGACGCCGCCACCGACATCTTATCGCCCGCCTGCACGTGCGCGATCAAATCGTCTTTGAGAATTTTGCCGCGATTGTCGAAGAAGTCTGGGTTCATGCTCCGCCCACCACCAACGCATCGATGGCGGGCGCACAAGACCCGTTATCTACAGCTGTATCACACGCTATACACGCCAAGGAAAGGTGCTCGCATTTGAAGCACCCCCCCCCCGAAACGAAATTCAGGGTGCAAGACGTATCGCTCCTCAATTAAGTCTGACAAACATCAATATTGTATAGTACACAGAGCGGACACAAAGGCGACGTTGCTTTGCGACCCGTGCCCCCACGCGGCAGATTATGATACAGATGGAATCAGGTTTTGATCATTTGCCACCTCATAACGTTAGGACCCTTCCCCATGCCCACCCTCATCATTGACGCTGACGCGTGCCCGGTCACCCGTGAGGCTCTCGCTTGCGCGCGCTCGGCACGCATCCCCGTGTTGATCGCCGGCAACTCCACGCAAAACCTCGCCCGGCGCATACGGCGCGACGACCCGCGCGACGCCGAGCACGCCCGCGGGCGCGACGCCACGCACCCCGGCTTTTGGGCCGAGACGCTCGACGTCTCCTGCGGCGCCGACAGCGCGGACTTCGCCATCATCGAGCGCCTTCAGCCCGGCGACGTGGTGGTCACGCAGGACATCGGCCTTGCCAGCATGGTGCTGGGCCGCGGCGCCGCGGCCATCGGGGTGCGCGGGCGCGTCTACAACAAGGCCACTATCGACATGCAGCTGTTCATCCGCCACGAGGAGAAGAAGGTCCGCCGCGCGGGCGGACGCACACAGGGGCCGGCTGCCTTCACCGACGACGACCGCGAGCGCTTCCAGCGCAACCTCGCCCAGCTCCTGCGTGAGGCTCTCGCCAACTAGCCGCGCACGCCGCAAAACCGTGTCGGCGCCAAACGGCACAGGTTGACCCCAACGCAAGAAGGCCTCGGCAGCGCTCCGGCACCGAGACCTCCCCCATTACAAGCACACCGGACGGCGCGCTATAACCCCAGCGCGGCGAACACCAGGCCCCAAACGCATGCAACCAAGAACAACCCGACCACGATCACGGCGTTCTCGCGCGGATGGCGGTTGGTGCGGAACAGCACCAGGTAGCCCACGCCGGCAGATGTGAGCAGGCCCGCCATGAGGGGCGCGAAGCCCAACACACCTTCCAAATACAGCTGCGTGATCACCACGCTCGCCGAGCAGTTGGGCACTAGGCCCACCAGTGCCGAGGCGAATACCGCGAGTAGCTGGTTGCCCGAAAGGAACGCGGCCAAGGCATCCTCGCCCACCGTTTCCAGGACGAGCACCAGCGCGAACGTCACCAGGAAAATGAAGAGGCTCACCTGCACGGTGTGCGAGACGGCGCTCATCACGATTGACCCGACGATTCCGAAGCGCCCGCCGGCGTGGCTGTGGTCGTGGCCATGGCCTTGGTCGTCGCCGTGATCATGGTCGCAACTCGCAACATGACCGTCGGCATGCTCGCGCCCGTGCTCATGGCCGCGATCATTGCCGTGCTCACCTCCATGCGCATGCGCGTGATCGTGGCCGCAGCCGCAATGATCCTGTTCGCACAGACGGCAGATGTGCTCGGTGGTCTCCCCGCCCTCGGCCATCTGGTCCACCACGTCGGCCTCCATGCCGTTGCGACGTACCGAGAGCACCGTGCGGCGCAAGAATGCGTGCACGCGGGCGTTTTTGCGCAGCGCACGGATGGCGAGGTCGGCAAGCGCACCCGTAATGAGCGCGACCAGCACCTTCAACCCCAGCACGCGGAACAGCAACCCCGAGTCGACCCGCTCGGCCACCAACATGGGCAGCATCTCATCGGACGTGGAGAGAAACACCGCCACGAGCGTGCCGAGCGTCACCACGCGACCCGCGTAGAGCGTGGCCGCCATGGCCGAAAAGCCACACTGCGGGACCACGCCCAGCAGCGCGCCGGCAACCGGGCCGGCAGCGCCCGCGCGGCGAACCACCGCGTTCGCACGGGCGCCCGCGGCATGCTCGAGCGCCTCGAGCGCAATATAGGTCACGAACAGGAACGGCACGAGCGCGAGGGTGTCCTCGAGCGCATGCTCAAAGAAATGCAGTAGCAGATCCACGAACGACTCTCCTCAACGGGAACATCCAACGGGACCCGACGCCCCGAGGGTAGCTGTTTACATACCCCGTGCGCCACCTGACAAACACGCGATACGCGGGCGAACCAGTATACTAATAGTTTCCTTTGGATAACTCGTAACGAACAGCAGTCCTTCCGAACAACAAAAAAGCCGTCCGACCGCAGCACCGCGCAATCGGGCGACAGTTGCACTCGGTGGTTCGCCGTTCAGCCGCTAGGCACTAGTTGGTGCCGATAGACATCGTCTCGGGCAGGGTACTGCCGCCGTCGATGACGATCTGCGAGCCGGTGAGATAGCTGGACTCATCGCTGCCGAGGAATGCGAAAAGCTCACCCACCTCGATGGGGTTGGCGAGACGCTTCATAGGCACGCCCACGGCGATGTCGGCGATGGCGGACTCGGGGTCGTCGGGGTTGGACTCGAGCGCCATCTTCTCCACCATCGGCGTGCGGGCGTAGCCCAGCTGCGAGCAGTTCACGCGGATGTTGCGGTCGGCGTACTCCACGGCCAGGCACTTGGTAAGGCCCACGAGCGCGGCCTTGGTCATGGCGTAGGCCGCCTCGCCGGCGTCCGCCACGATGTCGCCCGTGACGGAGGACGCGATCACGATGTTGCCGCCGCCCTGCTTGAGCATGTAGGGAACCACGGCCTTGCAGGTGTTCCACACGCCCTTGATGTTCACGTCGATGTGGAAGTCGCGCGTGGCGTCGTCCATTTCCTCGAACGGGGCGAGACGGCACACACCCGCGTTGCAGCAGGCGACGTTAATCTCGCCAAAGGCCTCGACGCCCTTCGCCGCGGCCTCGTCCATCTGGGCTCGGTCGGCCACGTTTGCCACCACGGTGATAATCTCGGAACCGTACTCCTCACGCAGCCTCGCGGCGGTCTCCTCCACCGAGGGGGACAGGTCGACCATGATGAGCTTTGCGCCGTACTTGGCATAAGCCATGGCGATTCCCTCGCCCAGGCCCGCGGCGGCGCCGGTGATCAGCGCGACTTTTCCATCCAACTTAGCCATCTGCAGTCTCCTTTTCTTCGACAGCTTGTGGGTGCCTACCCCTCGATTGTACCGCCGGCGCGCGGGCGCCGCCGAGCCCCTCCGAAGACCCGACCGCGCGGCCCCATGGGATCGGCGGGCGAGCGGCAAGGCGCCGCGGGCAACCGAGCACGCGCGGCACCGGCAGTCCGCCGGCCTAAAAGTTTCACACCCTAAACACTTCGACCCTTCGATGACCCTCTATACTCTTGAGCGGAATCTTCGACCGCCGCGCATTCCCCGCGGGCCCGCCGCGGGCGTCACGGCCCCGCGCACGGAGCGCGGCGCACCACGATAGGAGCACAAACCATATGAACGTCCAACAGGCCCTCGAATACTCGATGCAGCCCTTTATCCCCATGTTCATCTACGGCGACTACGACGCCATGGAGTCCGAGCGCCAGCGAGGCGAGGAGGCTATGAAGGCGCTCATCGACGAGTGGCGCGCCACCGATGAGCCGGGCTTCGACTTCGATGTCGTCCTCACCATCGCCGACCAAAACCGCGAACTTTGCGACCAGATCGGCGAGGGCCGCCTGCGCAACCTGTCCAGCCCGCTGCTCGCCCGCAACCTCTCCGACGCCGACCTGTGCGCCGGCATCGCCAAGATGCAGGGCCGTACCGCCGCCGGCGTGGCGCGCGAGGTCCGCGGCGACCGCGACGCCTACTCCGTCGCCTACGTCCGCAAGCCCATCAAGGGCACCGTGCTGGGCATCGACATCGAGACCACCGGCCGCGCGCCAGAGCGCGGCTACATCATCAACGTGGGCTGGGAGCTCATGGACCTGAAGAGCGACGCGGTCCCGCGCGACCCGCAGGCCTTCTACTGCGGCATCCCCGAGATGTACCGCGAGACCGGCGTGCCGCTGGCCGACATCCACCACATCCAGTGGCCCGACCTTGAGGGCAAAACGCCCTTCCGCCAAGACGTCAAGTTGCAAAAAGAGCTGCTCAAGCTTATGAAGCGCTACCCCATCATGGCCCACAACGCCGCTTTTGAGGATAGCTGGTTCATGCTGCACCTGCCCGGCTACGCCGAGGCACGCCGCGCGGGCAAGATCATCGTGATCGACTCGCGCCACATCTGCCGCTCCATCGACGGCGAAGTCCGCACGCTGCCGCGCGAAAGCGCCCCCGCGAGCCTGCAGAACTGGGCGCGCCGCCGCGGTACGCTCGCCGCGGACGAGAACGAGCTGCACCTGGGTCTCGACGACACCGACCTCATGCTCCGCACCGTCCAGGCGGAGTTCAACGGCAAGAACATGTTCAAGGAGTAGGTGCCGCGCCCTCCAACGCGGCTTTCATTCACTCACAACTCGGCCCGCCCATGCGCCCCCAGCACCGATTTTGAACTGCCTCCCATTTCTTGGACAAGGAAATAGAAGTCCGAGAGACGGGAGGCTTTCTCATGTCCATCGACCTGAGATTGAGGCACGATCGGTCGACCAGGGAGCGCGCGGCCGAGATGTTCGAGAGGGGGCTCGGCTACAGATCCGTCGCCAAGGTCCTTGGCGTTCCCGCCGAGGCTGTGAGAGACTGGCTGGGGAAGTACCGAGCGACCGGGAGGGACGGGCTCCTC
>ENA-OXEN01000114-OXEN01000114.1-human-gut-metagenome-genome-assembly--contig:-NODE-114-length-16907-cov-12.616129_pt1 | contig 16907 bp, 13 predicted proteins | sample MGYA00249358_ERZ652249 | MGnify/ENA primary metagenome ERZ652249 (study PRJEB26925, sample SAMN05826761) | human gut metagenome | biome: ENVO:2100002; feature: ENVO:00000062; material: ENVO:00002003... | reverse complement strand
GCTCGGAGATGTGTATAAGAGACAGGCGGGGCCGGGGGGAGGGGGATCGCCCCGCTTGCCTCGATCGGTTCCGGGAAGGCTGCAGTTTCCTTCCCGGAACGCGATCGGTGGTGCCGCCCGGCATCCGGAGATGCCGGGCGCCGTGCGGTTAGTACATCAGGACCACGGGGTAGCCCAGCTGGTAGATCAGCACGCGGAACATCACGGAGGTGGCCAGCGCGCCGATGGCGGCGACGACCATGAGCGTCTTGGAGGCGCCCACCTTCTTCTTCGCCACGAAGGCGCAGGCCGCAGCCACGATCACGGAGACGATGGAGCCCCAGAACATGGGCGCTCCCGCGCCGGACACCATGACGGTCATCAGGCTGTCGACATGCGTGGGGGCCGTGGTCATCGACGTCGGGTCGGCGTAGTAGCCGAACTGCGCGATCTTCGCCATGGCGCAGGCGATGACGAACACCACGTCGGCCACGATCTGCACGAGGGCGGCGATGAACGTCAGCTGGATGCCCGTCGCCTCGACGGCCTCGTCCTTCTTCAGGATGGAGATCAGCCAGACGACCACGGCGCCCAAGAGGCAGGCGTTGCCCAGGTAGAACACCACCAGCGCCAGGCCCCATGCCGGGCGGGCCGGCATGAAGTAGGAGTGCGCGGTGGCGGCCACCATGGCCACGGCCACGACGATGGTCACCCAGGCCAGCGCCTTGGAAACCGGCTTGTCGCCGCGCAGCGTCACGAACCACACCACGATGACGACGGCCAGCGCCACGCATCCGATGAGCTCCTGGGTGATGCCGGACGTGATGTGCCCGAAGCCGTTGAAGATGCGCTCCCAGTGCTCGAGGTGCAGGAAGGCTCCGATGCCGCCCACCACCAGCGAGACGGCGGACGTGACGAGCGCGGTCATCTGCAGGTTCCTGCCCTGGCCCTTGAGCGCCAGGATGGACATGCCGCCCAGCGTGCCGCAGGTCAAGCATACGAACAGCGTGAAGATGACGAGAGGCCACTGCGTTTCCATTACTCATCACCTCCTTCCCAGTGATGGTCGCGTAGGATGTAGGAATACGACGGCTTGTTGCCCACGTCGGGCAGCTTGTGCACGTCGGCGTCGGTGAACGGCTCCAGGAACTCCACCATCTTGCGGCGCTTGCCCAGCGGGTCCTCGGAGCCCTCGAACGACTCGTAGCCGGCCTCGGTGTCGCCGATCCAGCGGGCGTTGCCGCCGCACTGGCTGACGCACTGGGGCAGCTCGCCCTGCGACAGCTTCTGCTCGCACAGCGTGCACTTCTCGACGACCTTCTCCTCCTCGTTGAGGTAGCGGACGCCGTAGGGGCAGGCCATGACGCAGAACTGGCAGCCGATGCACTTCTCCTTGTCGATCTGGATGGAGCCGTCCTCGGCCACGTGCGACGCCTCGGTGGGGCACACCTTCACGCACTCGGGGTTCTCGCAGTGCTGGCAGCTGATGGGCAGGAAGTACATGTACACGTCGGGGTACTGCCCCGATCCGCCCGGGATGGGGTTCGGCCCCACGCGCACCACTTTGTTCCAGTAGCTGCCGATGGGCACGTTGTTGACCGCCTTGCAGGCGACCGAGCACGCCAGGCAGCCCACGCACCGGTTGAGGTCGGTGATGATAGCCTTCGTCATGGTTTACTCCCTCCCTTCGTAGGTAGGCAGCCATTCCTTCAGACGGGGGTCGTCGGAGGTATGGATGATGGGCGTGCCGGTGGAGTCGCACGGCACGGGATTGTTGAACGGCGAGTTCTCGGGCGTGGCCTTGTAGATCTTCACCTGGTAGGCGCGCAGGTTGGACGTGCCGGAGTGCGGATCCTGGGCGTAGTGGTCGATCAGCTGGTTCACCTGGGAGAACTGCCAGCCGTGGCCGGCGTCCTTCACCTCGGGGTACCACCACGTGTGCTCGAGGTTGATGACGTCTTCCTTCACGCCGTAGTACAGGTCAGCCACTTCGCGGATCTTGCCCCATTCGGTTTCGATCCACACCCAGTCGCCCTGCTCGATGCCGTACTCGGCGGCCGTCTTCGGGTTGATCTCCACGCGCGGCACAGGCCACAGCTCGCGGCACCAGGGTAGCTGGCGATGCTCGGAGTGGAAGTACACCGGGATGCGACGGCCGGTGGTGGCGGTCAGCGGGTACTCCTTGATGCGGTCGCCGTCCTTCGGGCCGTGAGGCGGCTCGGTGTAGGTGGGAAGCCTCCACTCGGGATGGTCGGGATGGTGCGATTCCATGACGGTGGACCAGATCTCCTGCTTCATCGTCGGGGTGAACCAGCCCGGCTTCCAGTCGCCGATGCCCTTGCCGGCCGTGTAGTCGAGGCGGCCCCACACGCGGTCGCGTGCGCGCATCGCGCCGGTCTGGTAGCGGCGGTACGTGCCCCAGTTGCGCGGCTCGATGTCCTTCGCCTGCCACCAGCCGTGCTCCTGGAAGGCCTTGACGTACTCGTCCCAGGTCTTGTACTTGGGCGTGACCTCGGCCATCGGAACGCCGTGGCGCTCGAACGTGGGCTTGCCGTTCTCGACGTGCCACGTGGTGTAGGTCAGCTCGTCGTCGGTGAGCAGCTTGATGGAGTCGTCCAGCTGCCAGTTGATGTCGGGCCACTCGTTGCCCGGCTCGTCGGTCCACTTCCAGTTCATGCGGCGGGCGAGGTCCATGACGATCTCGGGATCGTACTTGGCCTCCGCGGGCGGCTGCACGCACTTGACCGTGGCGCCCATGGCGCCGGCGGAACCTTGGCTGGCGCGCGGCGAGTTGAGCTCGATCCAGTGGGCTACCGGCAGGATGATGTCGGCGGTGTCGTTCTGCGGCGTGTGCCACAGGTTGAGGTCCACGTAGAAGTCAAGCGAGCACAGGGCCTCCCAGGCGCGCGTGGTGTTCGTCTGGCTCATGAAGTTGCCGGACTCGTTCCAGAGGGCGCGCACCGGGTAGGGGTCGCCCGTGATGACGGCGTCCCACAGCGAATGGCTGTCGCACCAGTACTGCCACCAGCCCAGAAGCGGGAACTTGTCGATGCCGATCTGCTTGCGGTTGACTTCCTCCGGCGGGGTGGTGGCGCCGGGGGCCCAGGCGCTGAAGCCCTGGAGGTCGCCGTCGATGGGGACGATGGTCGGGCCGCGGTTGCCGCCCGGGGTGTCCATGTTGCCGGTGATGCCCACGAGGTTGTCGAAGGCGCGGCAGTTCTGGATGGCGCTGCAGAAGTGCTCGACGGCCAGCATGTACTGGATGCCGCCGTTGCCGTAGCCGGTGGACGGGTCGATGCGCGTGCCGTAGGCCGTGGCCGCCGCCTCGATCTCGGAGGCGGGGATGCCGGTGATCTCGGCCGCCACCTCGGGCTTGTACTCGGCAGCGCGGGCCTTGTAGTGCTCCCACACCGGCTTGACCTTCACGGTCTTGCCGTTCTTCAGCGTGATCTCGAACTCGCCTTCCAGCGCGGGGTCGATGGCGGGGTCGAACGGCATGGGATCGGGCAGCCAACCCTGCGTCTGGCCCGGCAGCAGGTTGTCCTGCGCGGCCTCGCGGCCTTGGCGTGCCTTCTCGGAGTCGTAGTTCTCGCCCTCCCAGAAGCCGCCGGTCTCGTCGATGACGCCTTCCTGGTCGGCGTTGAACCAGGTGAACGCGCCGTACTCGTGCTCGACGCCCTCGGCCTTCAGCTTCTCCCAGTTATTGTCGTACACCAGGAACTTGTAGGGGCTGCCGCCCTCCTTGATGTCGCTTTCCTTGAGCAGCGCGGTTTTCACGTCCCAGTAGGAACCGTCGGTGCGCACGGTGGGGAAGCCGGAGGGCTCCATGTCCTCGCACACGAGGAACGGGGCGTTCGTCCACTTCTTCACGTACAGCTCGTCGTAGAGCTTCTTCTCGATGATGACGTTCGTCCAGGCCAGGGCCAGGGCGCCGTCGGTGCCGGGGCGCAGGTGCTGCCAGTAGTCGGCTTCCTTGCCCATGTTGGCCATGCGGGGGTCGACGCTGATGTGCACGTCGGCGCGCGAAGCCACGTCCACCGTGGTGCGGCAGGAGTCGTCGTAGTTGGACAGCTCGGACGCGCCGCCCCACTGCACGTACACTTTCGGGCGCGTGATGGTTTCCATCCACGACATGGCGAACTGCGACACCATGGTGGTGGCGAAGTGGCGCGGGCCCTTGCAGATCTGCCAGGCCTCCACGTTGTTCGGCGTTTCCAGCATGTTCTTCAGGATGGACTCCGAGTGCATGCACCAGATGCGCGACGTGCCCACCTGGCAGGCGATGGCCTCGCCGCCGTGCTTCGCCTTGATGTCCATGAAGTTGTCCACGATGGACTGCATGGCCTCGTCCCACGAGATGCGCTGCCAACCGGGCTCCTCGCCCTTCGGGTTCGTGCGCTTCATGGGATAGTGCAGACGGTCGGGGTGGTACGCCGCCTGGATGGACGACTGCGACTTCGTGCAGCAGTTGCCCATGGACTGGAACGCTCCCTCGTCGCCCTCGACGCGTATGGCCCGCCCGTTCTGGACGATGACCTTGACGCCGCACTCCATCTTGCCGCAGCCGCGGCAGCACGTTTTCACGGCCACGGTGTCGTTGCCGGACACGCTGCTGTACGTCTCTTCGGCCAGCGCGGTGTGCGTCGAAGCGCCGAACGCCGCGGCTGCCGCACCGGTGATGGCGGCGGTCTTGACGAACGTGCGTCGTGACATGGTCAGGTTACCCATACTCCTCCTTCTTTCTCCTCGTTCTCGTCTTGCTCGTCTTCGTTCGAGCGATCGGGGAGGGGGGCTGCCGGACGAAGCCTCGGGCTCCGGACCGGTGCAAAGTCCCCGTGTCGCTTGAGCCGACCATACGGATGCGAGGGGTGCAGAGCATCGTCCAAAGGTTGGAAAGCAGGTTCGACCGCATCATAAATTCTTATGATCTTGTGATCATGAAAAATTCGATAGTGCTTTGAACTGGGAAAACTTTAACCGTAGGTCATAAATTATTCCGAAACTAGAATAGTTTCCTCAAAGAGGGCCGCTCATCTTTTCCGTATAATCGAACCCGTCGACAGAGGGGTCGGCGCGAGCGACGTTATGTACGGGCTCACAGGGGGTGGGGCATGGAAAAGCTTCGGAGTGCATGGGATACCGCGTTGGGGACGAGCCTTTCCCTCAAGCGCATCGCGGGCGCGGCCTTGCAATGGCTTTGGATGCTCATGATGTTCTACAGCATCGTGCCGTACGGCTTCTCGTCGGACGTGCGCGGGTCGCTGTACATCAGCTTGATCATATCGCTGGTGGCCATGGTGGTGACCATGCTGTTCGTCGCCGTCATCGTGCGGCGCGAGCGGGTGAGCGGCAACCGCTCCATCGTGCTGGGATCGGCCATCATGATGAGCGCGGGCAGCGTGCTCACGCCGTTCTCCGATCCTACCACGCCCGTCGGCATGCTAGTGCTGGGCCTGAGCGCTGTCATGACCGGGACAGGCTCGGCGGTGCTGTTTTTGTGCTGGATCGAGCTCGAATCGGGGCTGGGCGGCCGTCTGGCGCTCGTGGAGCTGGCCTCGTCGCTGTGCGTTGCGTTCATCGTGGGGTTCTTGCTGATCGCCGGGCCGGCGATACCCGTCATCGCGCTTGTCGTGATCATGCCCGTGCTTTCGGCGGCGGTGCTCCGGCGCAGCGCGCCCGATACGCCGCAGCTGCCGCGCGAGCCCGAGCAGCCCCTGTCGCGCCATACGATAACCCTGTTTGCGAAGGCGCTTCTGGGCGCGGTGCTCATCGGCATGCTGATGGGGTTCTTCGACGTGGTGTCGGGGTTCAAAACCTACGAGGTGCAGGACATCTTCGGCACATACCTGTTCCTGGCGGGCTTCATCGGGGCGCTGGCCATCTGCCTGATAGCCGTGTTCCTGCAGCGCGACAGCGTGTTCTTCTCGTACCGCGTCTCCATGCTGATGCTGTGCTTGGGATGTTTGTCCACGCCGTTCATGGCCGACAACAACACGTATTCGAGCGCGCTTATCTTCGGCGGCTACCACTGCTTCGTGCTGGTGCTGTGCGTGGTGTGCATCGACGTGGCCTCCAGCTTCCGCGTGAGCCCGGCGCGGACGATCGGGCTGGGCTTCGTGGCGCTGTACGGCGGCGAGACCGCAGGCCAGCTGTTCGCCCATTCGCTGGAGGCGACCGGCGTCAGCATGTTCGACCTGACGCTGGTCACGCTGGTGGCCGTGTCGCTGCTGTTCATCGCGCACTTGTTCCTGTTCACGGAGACCGACCTCATCAAAATCGGCATCGGCGAGGTCAGCCTGATGGGCACGGTGCCCGAAGAGGCCGTCGACGACCCGGTCGACCCGGTGGATCCGTGCGCGCTGATCGCGGAGCGCTTCGCCCTGTCGCCGCGCGAGACCGACGTGCTTCCGCTGCTGCTGGAGGGCCGCACCATCTCGCGCATCCAGGAGACGCTGTTCATCTCGGCGGGCACGGTGAGCACTCATATCCGGCACATCTACCAGAAGACGGGCGTGGACAACCGCCAGGAGCTCATCGACCTGGCCCACGAGACGGCCGCGCAGGACGAGGCGGTCTGAGGCGATGGAGACGGCGTATCTGCACGAGTTCGCGAAGGTGGCCGATTGCGGCAGCTTCACGGCCGCCGCGCGCGAGCTGCATCTGACGCAGTCGACGTTGAGCAAGCACGTGGCCTTGTTGGAGCGCGAATTCGGGGCCGACCTGTTCGTGCGCGACCGCAGCGGCGTGAGCCTGACCGAGGCGGGCGGCGTGCTGTACGCCCAGGCGCGGCAGATGGAGAAGCTGTTGCGCGCCACCGAGCTGCTGGTGCGCGCGGCGCGCGACGGGCAGGGTTCGGCGGGCGCGGGGGTTGCGGGCGCGACGGCGGGCGAGGGTGCCGACGACGGTTCGCCTGCGGCCGCGAGCGACACGGCGCTTCGCTGCAAGTGCCGGCTCGCGGCCGAGCGCTGCGGGCTCGACCGGCGCGAGTTGGGCGCGCTCATCCTGTACGTGGAGGAGCGCGGCTTCGAGGCGATCCAGGACGAGCTGGCGCTGACGCGCGACGAAGTGGCCGACGTGCTGGGCAGCGTGTACCGCAAGCTGGGCGTGGGCGACAAGCAGGAGGCGCTCGATTTCATCCATTCCGTTTCGGAATGATGGTAGACGCGCCCGCGGCGGTTGGGCATACTGCGTAGAAGTGAAAGCGCTATGAAGCTGGGGGGCTTCGAGCAAAGGGCTTCATCCGAAGAATGGATGGAGACCGAATATGAGTGCTTGGACTGCTGCGTCCGTCGAAGACGCGGCGAACAATCTTCTTGAAGAACTGAATAGCGGCGCGATGCGCTTGTGCGTGGAGCATGACGCGTCCGACGACGTTGCGCCGGCGTTGCTGCGCGCGGCTCGCGCTCGCGTCGAGGCGGGGTCGAACGTGCGCGTCGTGTGCGCCGACGCCGCAGCTGCGCGCTTTCGGGCGCTTGCGGCCGACGATCCGCTGCTGGGCGCGCTCGACGTGGTGTCGGTGCGCGAGCTGGCCCTCTCGATTCTGGGCGATGCGCGGGTCGGCGACGCCGTGGGACGCGACGCGCGCGTGCTGGACGAGAACGAGCTGGCCGTGCTCATGGAGGACGTGAAGGTGAGCGGCCTCAAGCCGGGCCGGCTGCGCGAGATGCTCAAGTTCTTCTACAAGAGCATCAGCGACTGCGCCGACGATGACGAACGCTGGCTGATCACCGCCGAAGAGCAGACCGTGCACGCCATCCTCACCGAGAACCTGGAGGCGCGCCGCGCGCTGCTGCCGTGCGAGGTTTCGTCGCTGGCGTATCGCGGCCTTGTGAAAGCCGGGGTCGAGTGCGAGCCGCTGACGCTGGTGGCAGACGACTTCGGGTCGCTCAGCAAGGCGTCGCAGCGCCTCGTGCGCCATCTGGCGACGGACGGCCTCGTGGCGGCGGGCCGCACGCTGGCCTCGTCCAGCTCCGAGGAGCCGTATCCGTGCTTCGACGGGTTCCGCGCGCTTGCCGACGAGGCCGACTGCCTGGTGACGCTGGCGTGCGAGCGGCCGGCCGCGGCGCGCGAGTCCCGCGCGCTGGACGACCCGGCGGCCGAGTTCGCGTTCGCGGCGGCATCCGTGGAGGAGTGCCTGGCCGACGGCTTCCGGCCGGGCGACGTGGCTGTGGCCGTGCCGAACGCCGCTTGGGGCGAGCGCATCGCCGCCGAGCTGGAAGGGCGCGGCATCGCCGTGGAGCGCGGGTTCGACAGCGGGAAGATCAAGGGCGACCCGCGCACCGAGGGCCGCTACGCCGACCTCAAGCTGGCCGCGTTCCTGCGGCTGTACCTCGATCCGCACGATTTCACGTCGCTGCGTTCGTGGCTGGGGTTCGGCGACTGGCTGCTGCGCTCCGACGCGTTTTTGGAATTGATGGCGTACGCGCGCGACCATGAGATGACTGTGCCCGAGGCCGTGGCGCAGCTGCGCACGCAGCGCGACGCCGACCGTGCTTCGACGATATTCGGCAAGTTCGACGGCCCGCTCGACGAGCTGGACGAACTGCAGCGCGCCTGCGCGGACGGCTTGACGCGCGAGGCCGCCGTGGCGCTGTTCGAGGCGCACGGGATGCCGTTGTCCTCGCGCCTGGTGGAGCTGCTGGGCGACGACCCTGCGCATGCGGACGTCGAGCGCCTGGCGCGCTGCGGGTTCGCGAAGCCGGTGGAGGACGTCGCGCGCGACGCCGTGCACGTCGTCTCCTATGCGCGCTGCCACGGGCGCCATGTGCGCACGGTGTTCGTCACCGGCCTGGTGAACGGCTTCTTGCCGGCGAACGACGCCGTGGACGACAAGTTCACCATCGACCATCGGCGCGTGGCGCTCGAACGCGAGCGCGCGCTGTTCCTGGACGTGCTGTCCTGTGCGAGCGAACGAGCGGTATGCACGCGGTTCGTGCGCGACCTTTTAGAGAACACCGCGTTCACGAAGGTGCAGACCTCGCGCGTGTTCGTGCGCGACGGCGAGCGCTTCGCGCGCGTGACGCCGTCGGAGTTCGCGTCGCTGACCGACGAGGTGCTCTCTCCCGCGCCCGACGCGCCTCGCGAGCTGCCGACGAAGGTGCTGTACGCGTCTTCGACTTTGTAGCTCCAACGGTCTGACGACCGCGCGAACCTTCGCTGGCTTTTCCTGACCGGTGATTTTGAAATGATGAAAGGACTGATAGATATGAGCGATGTTGATGTATTCGTGATCGATGACGATTTCGATCCCCTGGCCGACCTGAGCCTGGACGACGGCGAGCGGGACGATGCCGAGGCGGATTACCTGCCGCCCATCCCCGATGCCGACAAGAGCGTGGTGCCTCCCGTGGTGCCGTTGTCTGCGACCGAGCGCATCGAGAAGCTGCTGGCGGGCATTCCCGGCCAGCAGTTCCGCCTGCTGCACGCCGTGGAATTCTGCACCGAGCCGAAGACGATGGACGAGGCCGTGGCCAATTTGGACGCGGCGTATCCGAACACGACGAGCGTGTACGGCTCGGCGCAGGTGGTGCAGCTGCTCGAGCGCGACGGCGCGCTGGAGCGCATCGTGGACGAGGACGCCGCCCATGCGGCCGCCGGCGACGCTGCCGATACGCCCGCCGAGGACGAGGGCTTCATCTCGGTGACGCCCGCTCCGCCGTGTCACTACCGTGCCACGCAAGCGGGCCTCGATGCCGTCGCGGCGCACGTCAACGAGGGCCTCGTGGCGGAGCGGATCAGCGAAGACGAGCGCTATCTGCCCATCTTCCAGCGCGTGCTTGAGATGTGCGCGCGCGAAGGAGGCTGCCCCACCAAGGAGCTGGACCAGGCGGTGGACGGCGACCCGCTGTGCCAAGAGCCGCGCCGCTTCTGCGGGTTCTTCCGCGGCAAGCTGGAAGAAACAGGCGCCATCGAATGGCGCGACGCCTGGACCATCACCGATCTGGGGCGCAGCGTGCTCGCGTCCGGCTTGTTCGCCGCCGCTTCCCCGTCCGAACGCTAGAGAAGGAGCCACCCATGTCCCACGATCAGGAAACCACCATCGCCGACGTGCTGCGCGGCCGCATGGCAACCTACCAGTTCCTCTCGCGCCTGTTCCGCGTGGAGGTGGACCAGGAGCTGTACGACACGCTGATGTCCATGCGCTTCCCGGCGAACACCGGCAACGCGCTGGTGGACGAAGGCTACCGGATGATCTGCGGTTATCTGAGCCAAGCCGACGGCACGGTGCTCACCGAGCTGGCGGTGGACTACGTGCGCGCGTTCATCGGGTCGGGCAACGACGGCTTCTCGGCCGCGTACCCGTACGAGTCGGTGTACACGAGCCCGAAGCGCCTCATGATGCAGGACGCCCGCGACGAGGTGCTGGTGCTGTACCGCGCCTTCGGTCTGGACAAGCAGGAAAGCTGGAAGGAGGGCGAGGACCATATCGCGCTGGAGCTGGAGTTCGAGCAGATCCTATGCGAGCGCGCTATCAGGGCGTACGAGGCCGGCGACGAGGACGAGTGCCTGAAGCTGCTGCTGTCGCAGCGCAACTTCCTGGAGGACCACCTGCTGGCGTGGTACCCCATGATGGCGGCCGACTTGCAGAAGTTCCCGCAGACCGACTTCTACAAGGGCCTGGGCAAGCTGACCGACGGCTTCCTGCGCAACGACCGCGAATTTTTGGACGCCGTGCTGTCTGAGAACGAAGCGGATTGCCATCCAGAGCGGAGGCCGCAGGCCGAAGCCGAAGGATCCCGTGCGGCGTCGGCCGAAACCGAAGTCGAGGTTGCATGATGGACGAGCACGGCATCGAGCCCAAGCGCGATACGGGCCCCTGCGTGTCGCGCCGCACGTTCGCCCTGGGAGCCGTGGGAGCGTGCGCCGTCATCGGGCTGGGCGGCGTGAAGTACCTGCCCAGTGCCACGTTGCTGCGCCCGCCGGGCGGGCAGGACGAGGAGCAGCTGGCGCGCGGCTGCCTGCATTGCGAGAAGTGCCGCGAGGTGTGCCCGAAGCATGCCATCGCTCCTGCTCATCTTGAGGACGGCATCTTGAACGCGCGCACACCGCGCATGGACTTCAAAAGCGGCTGGTGCGATTTCTGCGAGAACGAGCCGGGCGGGCCGAAGTGCGTCGCGGCGTGCCCGACGCATGCGCTTTCGTGCCCCGACCCGTCGCAGGCGATCATCGGCAAGGCGGAGATCAACCGCGACTGGTGCCTTGCCGCGAAGGGCATGGGCTGCCACGAGTGCGTCGACGTGTGCAACTACGAGGCGCTCGAGCTGGGCGCCGACAACGTGCCGGTGGTGGACGTGGATGCGTGCAACGGCTGCGGCGCCTGCGAGCTGGCGTGCATCTCGCTGTCGGCAGGTTCCATCACGGCCGGCGCCACCGATCGCGCCATCGTCGTCCGTCCGACCGAAGAAGTGGAGGCGTGATCAGGATGAAGAAGCTCAAAACCTATCGGCTGCGGTTCCTGATCATGCTGGCGCTGCTGGCCGTGGTGGCCGTGGGGTACTTCACGGCCGGCGGCATCGGCAACTTCTGCGGCATCGGCTTCGAGTCCATCACGCTGCTGTGCCCCCTAGGCGCGCTGCTGGCCATGATCGCCGAGCGCACAGCCATCCCGATGGCCGTGATCAGCGTTGCGGTCGTGCTGCTGGTGTGTATCGTGCTAGGCAAGGTGTTCTGCGCCTGGGCGTGCCCCGTGCACTTCCTGTCGCGAGGAAGGAAGAAGGGGGATAAGGGGGACAAGGAGGGTAAAGGGGGCAAGGTTGCTTCCCCTTGCTCCGCGTGCGCTTCCCCTTGCGGCAAAGCCAAGGGCATCAAGATCGACAGCCGTCACGGCATCCTCGCTGCGGCGTTGGGCTCCACGCTCGTCTTCGGCTTCCCGGTGTTCTGCCTCGTCTGCCCGATCGGCCTCACGTTCGCCACGGTGCTGCTGGTCATGCGCCTGTTCGCGTTCGGCGACGCCACGTGGACGGTCGTCGCCTTCCCGGCCATCATCGCGCTGGAGATCCTGCTGCTGCCGAAGTGGTGCCAGCGCTTCTGCCCGTTGGGCGCGTTGCTTTCGCTGTTCAGCGGGCTGAACCGGACGTTCCGCCCCCAGGTGGACGCCGAGAAGTGCCTGCGCGAGGGTCGCGGCAAGGCCTGCAACCTGTGCGAGCAGGCATGCCCCGAGGGCATCAACCTGCACGATGTCGCGGCGGGCGAGACCACGCTCAACGACTGCAGCAAGTGCCGCGCGTGCGCCGACGTGTGCCCCGAGCGCGCCATCACGTTCCCGTTGCTGCCGAAGAAGCAGGCGCAGGCGACGCCGCTGCCCGTCGACGACGAGATCCCGGAAAGGGGATAGGCCATGTCCCTGATCAACGGCCTGCTGGCCCTGTTGGGCGAGATCGAGAGCGATGCCATCGCCGTGCATGAGGAACGCTGCATCTCGGTTCGCAACCGCAACGCCGACTGCCTGCGCTGCGTGGAGGCATGCACGTCGGGCGCGCTGGCGTACCGCGCGGGCGAGCTGCTCGTAGAGCCCGAGCGCTGCATCGGATGCGGCACGTGCGCCACGGCGTGCCCCACCTGCGCCATCGAGCTGCGCAACCCGACGGATGCCGAGCTGACGGCGCAGCTCAAGCACTCCATCGTGGCGACGAAAGGCCATCCGGTCATCGTGTGCGAGCAGGCGCTCGAGGCGGCCAACGTCGCGGCCGACGATGCGTCGGCCGCGTGCGCGGTGCCGTGCCTGGGGCGCATGGACGAGTCGGCGCTCGTGGGGTTGGCGGCGTACCGCGCCTTCGACGCGACGCTGGCCTGCGGTTCGTGCGAGACGTGCCCACATGCTCCGGGCGGCGCGCTCGTGCGCGAGGTGGTGGAGGGCGCGCGCAACCTGCTTGAGGCGTTCGGATCCTCCATGCCCATCGACCTGGAGGAATGCGTGCCCGAGCGCGTGTTGGAGCCCGGCGGGTCGCACGGCCAGGCAGGCAGCGACGGGGTGGGGCGGCGCGACTTCTTCCGCTCGGCCAAGGACGCATCGACCCGCGCAGCTGGCGCGGCGGTGGCCGAGGAGTTGGGGATGGTCGAGGCCGAGCCCGTTCCTGCGGCGCATCGCAAAGTGGGCGCAGATGGGACGCTGTCGCAGTTCGTCCCCACGCGCCGCGTGCGGCTGTACAACTACCTGCAGCACGTGGGGCAACCGACGGCCGACGAGGTGGAGACGCGTGTCATCGGCGCCGTGTCCATCGATGCCCAGAAGTGCAGTTCGTGCCGCATGTGCGCGGTGTTCTGTCCCACGGGCGCCATCAAGAAGCTCGACGAGGGCGGCGTGTTCGGCATCGTGCACCGTCCGAGCGCCTGCATGCAGTGCCGCCTGTGCGAGCACATCTGTCCCGAGCAGGCCATCGCGGTGAGCGGGCGCGTGCCCATCAAGCAGTTCATGGGCAAGGAAGCCGTGTGCTTCGCTATGAAGCGTCCAACCTGGACCCCGAACAAGCCCTCATCGATGTACGATAAGCTGCACGCGACGCTCGGCGAACACTTGGAGATGTGCATGTTCTAGGGAAGTTCCGGCGGTTTGTCGGCCGCCGGAACTGCTCGACGCTGCGGAGCTCCCTGGCACCCGATCTCGCGGCGAGGCCGAGGACTCGCGTACCGAAGTACGCTTCGCCCTCGCCCTCCCCACGATCTCGGGCACCAGGGAGCCCCTCGCTGACGCTACGAACGACCGGTGATTTTGGAGGAACGAACGCATGATCAACTACACGCTGCCGGATTTCACGGTGGGGCTGGGGCTCAACCTGTTCTTCATCCGCTTGCTGGAGCAGCGCCCGGCGCTGTTCCAGGACGGCGTGCGCATCGACAGCGTGTACGGCTGCTTTCCCGCGTGCGACCTGAACGGCGGCCGCGCGTTCTTGCGCGAGCGAGCCACGCCTCGGCAGATGGAGGAGGCGTTCTCGCTCTTGGCCGAGCACGGCGTGAAGGCGCGTCTCACGCTGACGAACATGCTGGCCGACGAGGACGACCTGCACGACGAGTACCTGAACGCGATGCTCGCCATCGCCAGCCGCTACGGCGTCGAGGCCATCGTGTACGCCGACCTCGTGGGCGACTACGTGCGCGAGCGTTACGGCATGCGCTGCGTGCTGTCCACCACGCGCGCGCTGGCGGACGCGGCCGAGGTCAACCGTATGACGAAGCGCTACGACTACGTGGTGCTCGACTACAACCGCCACAAGGATCCGGCGTTTCTCGCGGCGCTCGAAGACCGCGACAAGGTGGAGGTCATGGTGAACGAGTTCTGCGCCTACCGGTGCCCGCATCGCGCGCAACACTACCTGCATAACAGCGAGGATCAGCGGTCGGGCACGATGCGCCCCTTCGAGTGCGTCGCGAAGCGCGCCGATTTCTTCGACCACGAGCCGGGCCACCCGGTGATCTTCACCGATCGGGAGGTGCGCGACCTGCACGACGAGTACGGCATCGGGTACTTCAAGATCGTCGGCCGCGGCGTGGCCTTCCAAACCGTGCTCGAGGCCTACGCGTACTACCTCGTGCGCCCCGAGTACCGTGAAGACGTCAAGCGCATGGTCATGCGCGCCGCGGGGTGATAGTCGGCGGGGAAGAGCTGCTGGTTTTGCATGGGGTCAGGCGTCTGTTGCACAAAAACCCGCGACGTGCGATCTGAACCGATGTTTTCTTGTCGCCCACTCTGATCGGTTTTGAAGAATCCCCAGGTCGTTGAATCGCCCTCGATTGCAGTGCGCGGTGCATTCGCGAGAGACGGCCGTTCAACGGCCTTCAAGTCTCGTACGTCGCCAATTTTTGTGCGCTGAAGGGCGAATCACGTGCAGATGCCGTTCGCCGAAACGCTTTCGCGCTTTAAGCGTGGGACTTAGGCAGTTGTTCGCTTCTTGTGGAAACGCATTCGCGTCCACGCAGGCAAATCCGCGGCATCAGCTTTCAATCGGTTCGAGATCCACTGCCTGGTCGTCGTCGAACGCGTCACCCGTGGCAACGGCGGTGACGCCTTCGCTCGCTTGCAGTTCGAAGGCGATTTCGGCACTCGCATGCGCCCCGACGGCTTTGAGGGCGTACTCTCCCCGGTCGAGCGTGAAGACGCGGCTTCCGCGAGCCGTTCCTTCGCAGACGGTATCAACGTTCTTCTCATCGACGAATACGATCTTGAAGTCGCCGTCCGATACGGTCGCATCGTAGTCGACGCGAAACTCCCCGCCTTCGTTGGGGACGGAGATCCGAAGCCATGTTTCCAGGCCGGTCAGTCCGCCGATCTTTCTGTCGAACAGGGAGCCGGTTCTGTTCGCAACTGTGTACGTGTCGAATCCTTGGGCGATGCGGGCATCGTCGCAGTAGATCGATTCCTGCATCAGATTGAGGGGTCCTGCGCAACCGGCCAGAACCAGACACGCCGCCGCGAACGCCGTCGCCATGCCGCGTTTCCTGGTCATACGGCACCTCCTTTGCCGGGATCTGCCACTGTCTGGCATTCTAGCAGCTCGAAACGCGTCGGGGGGGGGGGCACTTTTTGCCAAGCGGGGCTTCCTGTGGTACAAATGGCCGAATGGGATGACGGTGGAAGGGACGGGCGGATGACCGGGAAGACGACGAGCGCGCAGTGCGATCGCGAGCGGTCGCTCGTGGCGGCGGTCGAGCGGTTCGCGCCGCTGCGGCGCTTGGGCTGGGCGTTTCTGCTGGCCTGGGTGTTCTGCGTGTTCTACACCAACGCGGTGAGCGGCTACACGGGTGCGAAGGCCTCGACGTTGGCGGTTGGTGCGGGCTGGGATCTGTTCTTCACGGGGCTGCCGGTGTCCATGTCGGTGGTCATGCTCGTGCTCATCGTGGTGTTGGAGAAGCGGCTGGGCTCGCCCGCCCAGCATGCGGCGCTGTTCTGGATCGCGCCGCTGGCCACCGCGGTTTCCACGCCGCTGCTGTTCTGTGAGCTGCCCGATTTCGGCGCGACGGCTGCGCTGTTCGTGATAGGTGCGGTGCTCACGGGATTCGGCAGCGGCTTCATGTGGGTGATGTGGGGCGAGTACTACGCGAAGGTGACGCAGGAGGAAGTGGAGTTTCTCGCGCCGTCGTCGGCTGTGGCGGCCGCCGTTCTGGTGCTGGTGGTGTCGGCGATGCAGGGATGGATGGCGCTCGTGGTGGTGACGGCGTTTCCCCTGATGTCGGGCTTGTGCCTGCTGCTGTCGTGGCGGGATGCGCAAGGGCGCGACGCGACCGCCGAGTACCGGGGCGCCGCCGAGCAGCGCGCGTTCGCCGAGGCTCACGACAGCGCGCGGAAGGGGCTGCCGCGCGTGCTGAAGTCGATGGGGCGCGCCGGGTTCGGCATCCTCGCGGCGTGCCTGTTCGTGTGCGTGGAGGGGTCGTTCTGGTCGGGGTCGTCAGGGCAGGATGCGACGGCCGCCCAGGTGGCGCTCGTGGTGAGCATCGCGTTCATGCTGATGGTGGGTCTTTCGGCCACGGCGGGGCCGCGTCGGGTGTCGCTGTCGTTTCTGTACCGATGGATGTGCCCGACGCTCGTGGTGGGCTTCGCGGCGTTCATCGTGCTGGGGGAAACCGCGGGCGCGTACGTCGCCTACGTGGTGGCCATCGCCGCGCGCTTCGCGTTCTGCCTGATCACGCAGATGTATTTCGCGCGCTACGCTGTGCAGGGCGCGGCCACGCCCGTGCAGTCGTACGGTTTGGGATGGATCTTCGTGCACTTGGGCGATCTGCTGGGCGTGGTGACGCTCGTGCTGGTGGAGTCCGGCATGGCGGCCGGGGTGTTCTCGCTCGACCAGGTGGCGGTCGTGTCCATCGCGCTGCTGGTGGGCGCCACCATGTTCGTGCTCAGCGACGGCCGCGCGTTCGCGTTCGGCGCGCGCAACGAGGATGGCGTGCTGCACCTGTCTCTTATACACATCTCCGAGCCCACGAGACATGCGCAGATC
>ENA-OXEN01000113-OXEN01000113.1-human-gut-metagenome-genome-assembly--contig:-NODE-113-length-16913-cov-15.216811_pt1 | contig 16913 bp, 15 predicted proteins | sample MGYA00249358_ERZ652249 | MGnify/ENA primary metagenome ERZ652249 (study PRJEB26925, sample SAMN05826761) | human gut metagenome | biome: ENVO:2100002; feature: ENVO:00000062; material: ENVO:00002003... | reverse complement strand
CAGCCGGTATTGATAGACATCGGGGGAAAATTCCGGCACCAGCTCGCCGTTATACGGGGCCAAACGGGAAAGCGACGCCTCGTCGGAGGGCTCTTCCTCCGGCGGCTCGATGGAGACGGTCAAATTTTCCTCAATATCCACATCCAGCTGCTTCGCCGCATAGTTGCACACCTCGTCGATATGAGCATTGATAACCGTATCGCCCGAAGCGGCGCCGTCCTTGACCTGAAACACAAAGGAAATGATATTCCCGGAAAGCTGCGGCGCCGCGCCCTGATCCACATTGCATACATAAACGCTGCAGATCGGGTTTGACACGCTGTTTGTAACCATCGTCCCGCTTTTGATCTGAGAGGACGTCTCGGTACGGACAAAGCCGAGCGCGGCGGCGTTGTACCCCACCCGCATCCGGAATCCGGCCGCGGTGTCGGGGACCTGTCCCGCGTTGATCTGCAGCTTGACCAGTTCCCCGCGTACAACAGAGGGCTTGTCCACGCTGTATGTAAAATAGGGTACGGTAGCAGCATGCGCAGGAATCCGTAAAACAACCGGAAACAGCAGCAAAAGCAAAAAGACGCGAAGATTCCGTTTTCTCACAGACGGCTCCCCCCAACGGCAGATAGATAAAAACCAGCTGAGCCGGTTTCCGGCAAAGCTGATTTTTAAAAACATTTGGTATCAAGCGGTAACGGTCTGCCCCATTCCGTTCGCGCGCAGATCGCGTAAGAGTTTTTTACGCAGAACCTGCAGCCGGAAACGGTTATACCGCTGGATGATGGCAAAGGGCAGGTTTCCGAGCATAATCAAACAAGAAAACACGATCCCCACTAAAAAAGGGTTAATCAGCATAGTAACGACAATACAGATACAGTTTTTCAGATGTACCCACTCGCCCCTGCAGGTTTCAAAAATAAACTCGTCGACATAATCAATGGAAATATCCGTAAGATGCTCTTTGGAAAAGCCGTCTTTGCCGATATGCTGCGGCACCCTGTCCTTCCAAAGCTGGATCTTCAATTTATCCCTGTACCAGCGCCCGCCGTGTTCCCATTCCTTCGGCGCGTAACGCTCCTTCTGGGAAATGGAATGGGGAAGCTTGACACCGGCCAAAAAGACCGTCAAATGCCAGACGCCGATAATAAAAAGATTCCATAGAAACATGTTGAGAAATGATAGATTTTTCAGCATTTGTAATCCCTTCCCTGCAAAAATGAAAGTCCGGTCAATCATAATATGCATGTGATAATATTAACATATATATATTATAATACAATTTACAGGTATGTGCAAGATGAAAGCCGATCAGCGTTCCCTGTATTTTTTTACAATCATGTTCGCACATTTGTAAACGTCGCCGCCGCCCAGAGTAAGGATCAGATCGCCGTCCTCCGCGTTGGCGGTCACGTACTCCGTAATTTCCTCAAAGGTCTTGAACCATACGCTGCCCGGAATTTTGTCGGCCAGGTCCTTCGCGTAAATATGGTAGGTGTTCTCCTCGCGCACCGCGAGGATTTCGGAAAGGACAACCCTGTCCGGGATGGAAAGCGCCTTTGCGAATTTATCCAAAAGCATATAGGTCCTGGAATAGGTGTGGGGCTGGAAAACCGCCCACACACGCCGGAAATTCATTTTCATGGCGGCGGAAAGGGTCGCCGTCAGTTCCGTGGGATGGTGCGCAAAGTCGTCGGCGACTGTAATTCCGCCGAACGTGCCGAGGATTTCAAATCGTCTGTGGACGCCGGTAAACTGGTGCAGGCTTTCCGCGATGGTGTCCGCCTCCACGCCCATGCTGTCCGCCGCTGCAAACGCAGCCAGCGCGTTATAGATATTGTGCTTTCCGGGGATGCTCAGCGTTACATCCGCAAGCTTTTCCCCGTTTTTCATCACCGAAAAACATTCCCTCGCCCCTTTTGTGTCCGCGATATGATCGGCGTAGTACTCATTGGACGGGTTCAGGCCGAACGTAACGACGGACGCATTTTTTATGCCCTCCACCGCTTTCCTGGTGTTGGCGTCGTCGCCGTTGACAATGAGCGTCTTTGACGTCTGGAGCGCAAACTGATGAAAGGATTTTATGATATTCTCCACCGTTCCGAAATAATCCAGATGGTCGGCGTCTATGTTGAGGATAATCGATGTTTCGGGATTCAGCTGCAAAAAAGTGTCCACATATTCGCACGCCTCGCAGACGATGGTGCCCGATTTGCCCACGCGCCCGTTCCCGCCGATCAGCGGGAGCTTTCCGCCGATCACGGCCGAGGGGTCTTTTCCCGCGTGAAGCAGAATCTGGGTAATCATCGCGGTCGTTGTCGTCTTGCCGTGCGTACCGGAAACCGCCACAGGGTGCGGGTAGCGGCGCGTCACCATGCCGAGCATGACGGAGCGCTCCACAACCGGGATTCCCTTTTCGCGGGCGGCGACAAGCTCCGGGTTGTCGGCCTTGACGGCCGCCGTGTACACGAGCATTTCGGCGTCGCCTATGTTTTCCGGCCTGTGACCCATAGAAACGGGAATTCCGTAGGAGCGGATCCTCGCGAGCGTATCGGATTCGCTGGTGTCCGACCCGGTCAGTTCATAGCCGCGATGGTACAGGATTTCAGCGATCGGGCACATGCCGGAACCGCCGATTCCCACAAAATGTATTTTTTTAACCTTGGATAGAGTATCTTGATAATCCATGATTTGAGCTCCTTAAAATGAGATGATTATAGCAATTTCATTTCCATTTGCGAGACAAAACACGTTCTTTCCCCGCCTTCGGCGGGGGAAGAACGCAACCTTGTTGCAGAATCAACTGGAAATGCTGTGATAGTGCTTTCAATTGAATCGCAGCGTTTTTGTTCGGATCGCTCCCCACCTTACTGTGGGGAAAATTCGTTTGATCCCGTGACCCGGCGCAAAGGAAACAGCTGCAAAACATTGATCCTCTCTATTATATTGCCACACCTGTTTATAATAAACATTTTTTCGGATATTTGCAATAAAAAATAAAATCAAAACGGAAAACCCGCGCAATCACACCGAGCGTTCCATCTCCATAATATGGGGAAAGAAGTTTATGGAGGTTTGTACAATGGTAGATATCAACAGTTTCGGCGTACTGGGCGGCGACAAGCGCCAGATTGCGCTGGCCGAATCCATTGCGTCGGACGGGTACACCGTCTATGTCTATGGATTTGACGGTATTGAATTTTCCAAGGACGTAAAAAAGGCAGATCTTGAGGAAATTATGATCCGGTGTGAAAATATTATCCTTCCGCTGCCGGTTACGGCGGACGGCAGTCATCTGAATATAGTTTACAGCGAAAACGGCATCGAACTGAACGACAGCTTTGCCGAACTGATGAGAAATAAACAGGTTTACGGAGGAATGATGGGAAAACTTTACCAGACCAGCGACGTTTGGGATTCCATCGACACCTACGATTATTATACCCGAGAGGAATTCGCCGTACACAATGCCGTTCCCGCCGCAGAGGGCGCGATCGAAATTGCGATGCGCGAATACCCCGGCACCGTCAGCCAGAGCAGATGCCTTGTTGTGGGCTACGGAAGAATCGGAAAAATTCTGGCGATGATGCTGCGCGGACTAGGCGCCTCGGTGACGGTGAGCGCCCGCAGATATTCCGATATCGCCTGGATCGAATCCTTTGGGTATTCCTCCGCGCTGACGGACAAAATCTGCGACAAAGATCAGTACGACGTTATTTTCAACACGGCGCCCGCTATGATATTCAACCGGCGCATGCTTTCGAAGATGCGCTCTAAACCGCTGATCATCGACCTTTCGTCCCCGCCCGGCGGCGTGGATTACGAAGCCGCGCAGAAATTCGGCATCAAGACGATCCACGCTCTTTCCCTGCCCGGAAAGGTCGCTCCGAAAACCGCCGGTGAAATCATCAAAAATACCATTTATAATATGATGGAGGAGTGAAAGATGAAAAGCCTTACTTTCGGTTATGCCCTCTGCGGTTCCTTCTGCACCTTCGACAAGGCGATCGAGCAAATCCGCGCCCTTGTGGAAGCAGGGTACGACATTCTGCCGATCATGTCGCAGAACGCTGCGACGACGGACACCCGCTTTGGAAAAGCGGACGATTTTATCTGGGAGATCGAAGACCTCTGCGGCAAAAAGATCATCAAAAGCATGGTGGAAGCGGAACCCATCGGGCCGAAAAAGATGGTCGACCTGATAATCGTCGCTCCCTGCACCGGCAACACGCTGGCCAAAATTGCGAACGGGATCACCGACACCACCGTGACCATGGCGGTGAAATCCAATCTGCGCATCGGCAGGCCGGTGCTGCTGGCCCCCGCCACGAACGACGCGCTCGCTGCATCGGCGCAGAATATCGCCAAATTGCTCAATACCAAAAATATCTATTTCGTTCCTATGAAACAGGATGACCCGGGGAAAAAGCCGACCTCCGTGGTTGCGGATTTTAGCCTGATTCAGCCCGCAGCCCTTGCCGCGCTGGAGGGAAGGCAGCTTCAACCCATCCTGCTGTGAGTATGGATTATTCATAAATATTTATGCAGATTTCTTGTAAGTTAGTCAATAAATGTGATATGATAAGGCAATGAAATGGAAGTGAGAGGAATGCTGTACTGCCCTAAGTGCCAATTGCTCATTGACAGCGATACCGACCGCTGCGCCGCGTGCGGTTCCAAAAAGCTGCGGGAGCCCGGACCGGACGACCCGGTGCTTTTGCTGACGGCGGATGAAACGAAGGCCATCATGATCCGCTCCGCCTTTCAGGAAAACGGAATCGTATTTATCGAGCAGGACAGCGGCTTCGGCGCGCCGCCTTCCATGCTGCTCGGCAAACCCTTTTACGGGAACCGCAATATTTTTGTGGCTTTCCGGGATCTGGATACCGCCAAAGAGCTGCTGAACGGGATCGGAATCGCGGACGCACAGGACGCGAAGCTGGAAAGCAGCACCCCTGCGCCGGAGGAAGGGCCCGAACCCGAGGAGCTGGCCGAACCCGAAGAGGAGCCGGAGCCGATGAGCTCCCGCAAGCGATTTTTCTGGCGGATCGTTTCGGCAATGATGTTTATTCTGGTCGTGTGGGGCGTTGTGGCGGCGGCCGACTTTCTGGCCAACGCGCTGAAAGCGTTCTTCACAAAAGGCGGATTTTAAAGGGAAAGGAAAATTTCATTGAGCCATTACCATCTTGATACGGACTGCATCCACGCGGGGTATGAGCCGGGAAACGGCGAGCCGCGCGTACTGCCCGTCGTACAGAGTACAACCTTTAAATACGACAGTGCGGAAACGCTCGGCGAGCTGTTCGACCTGAAGGCCGACGGATTCTTTTACACCCGCCTGGGCAACCCGACCATTGACGCGGTGGAAAAAAAATCGCCGCTCTGGAAGGCGGCGTCGGCGCGCTGCTGACCTCCTCCGGTCAGGCGGCTTCCCTGATATCGGTGCTGAACATCTGCCCCGCGGGCGATCATGTGGTCTGCTCCAGCGCAATTTACAGCGGTACTATCCGGGCTTGAAAAGCAGCAAATATTACGCGCTCGCGAAAAAGTACCTGCCGAACGGCACCTGCGGCGTGATTTCCTTCGGGATCAAGGGCGGGCGCGAAGCCGCCGCCGGATTTATGGAGGGCTTGAAGCTCGCGTCCATCGTCATCCATGTGGCGGACCTGCGCACCTGTGTGCTTCACCCAGCCAGCACGACCCACCGCCAGCGGAACGACGATCAGCTCAGGGAGGCGGGCATCGGTCCCGATATGATCCGGATGTCGGTCGGCATCGAGAATATCGCGGATATTCTTGAGGATATCGACCAGTCTTTGAATAACCTGTAAATTATAACATACGAAAAGGCGGAGCAGCTGCTCCGCCTTTCTATATTTAACCAAATTCACTGAACCGGGAACTCCCTCAGCAAATTCCCGCCTCTCCCCGTACTTTCGTCAATGAAAACCACGAAGGTACCGTACCACATAGAGACATTTTGGGGATACTTAGGGGTACAGGGGGATTTTATGGAACCCTCCCGCCGTTACTTAGAACGACGGAATTAACGACCCATTCATCTTTTTGCTTGCAGTCGAATCCGCCGTAGGCGCATCCCAGACCGGCAGGTCCAAAATCCCCCTGCGCGTCCTTTGCCTACTTTCGGACAAACGCGAAAGTAGGGGCCCGCCCGGCCTGAGGGCAAAGCTAACGGTTAACTCTCGCTTCAGTTAAATGTATAGAGCGATTTATAAGGGTTTTTCGTATTGGGCGTCAGGACATAGAAGTTTTTGGAAAGCACTTCCCGCTTATCGATATTAAAAATACCGCAGAACTCATCCAGATGGCCGTCGATTTCCGCCATGTCCTCCGGGGAGGCGAGAGCCGCCTGCACCTGCTTCGGCAGATCCTCCGGCAGCGCTTCGCAGCGCAGGTAAATCTTGCCGCCGTGCATTCCCGTTCCGCAAAGGTTGCCTACCGGCACCTTTTTTTCGGAACCGAGGCCCAGCACGACAATGGTGCCGCCTGCCTGATACTCGCCCAAAAAGCTGCCGGTCTCGCCGCCGATCATGATCAGCGGCTGGTGCGTCTGATACGCTTTCATATGGATGCCCGCGCGGTACCCCGCGTTGTCCCGCACAAGGATTTTCCCTCCGCGCATCGCGTAGCCGGTGGCGTCGCCGCTGGAACCGTTGATGATGATGATCCCCTCGTTCATGGTGTCGCCGGTGGCGTCCTGCGCGTTGCCGTTTACCCGGATAGTGGCGCCGTTCAGATAACAGCCCAGGTCGTTGCCCGGCACCCCGTTGATCGTGATGTTTTTCCCGCTCATGCCGGAGGCGATGTAGCGCTGCCCAAGACAGTTGTCCACCGTGATATCCGCTTCCGCGGAGACACGGATTTCATTGTTCAGGTCTTTGAAATGTTGATTGTCCGCATTGATTTTCATTCTTTGGCACCTCCGAGCTTAACGGCTCTTTCCGACGCGGTAAACGCCATGAGCTGCGGTTTTTCCTTAATCAGTTCGTAATCGACGGTGTCGAGCGGGGTTCTTTCGCGAATCAGCGAAGTGTAGATTCCCGCCCTGGCGACATCGCCGATTAGAATGAAGCCCTTTAACAGATTGTCTTTTGAGACCAGCTTTTTATAGGTCTGTCCGGTCCGCACCACATAGGCTTCTCCGTCATAGCTGCCGGCAGTGATGATGTGCAGCCCAAAAAATCCGATCGCGTTCATCGGGATGGCCTTGTCGTAGACCTTTTCCCCGCCCGCCATATTGATGCCCGCGGCCTCGCCCTGCATATACGCGTTGGGCAAAAGGGCGAGCACGCGGTACTGGCCGGAGGTGATGTCGTAGCTTTCGCTGCAGTCGCCCGCCGCGTAAACGCCGTCCAGATTCGTGGCGCAGTGGATGTCGGAAACGATCCCCTTATTGACCTTGCAGCCGATGTCCGCGGCAAGCTTCGTTTCCGGGCGGACGCCGACCGCGACAACCAGAGCGTCAAACTCCAGCTTTTCTCCGCTTTTCAGCAGAGCGGAATTTTTGGTAAACTGCGCGACGCTGTCGCTGAGGATAAAGGTTACCCCCTGCTCCTCAATGTGCTTCTGCACGATTTCGGAGCCCGCTTCGTCGAGGATGCTCGGCAGGATGCGCGGCGCCAGGTCCACAACGGTGATCTGCTTTACCTTGCTGCAGATTCCCTCCGCGCATTTCAGGCCGATCAAGCCCGCACCGACGATCAGCACGCGGCTTTCCTGATCGATGACCTTCTGCAGGGCCGCCGCGTCGTCCAGCTTCATAAAGCTGAACTGATTCTCCACTTCCTCCAGCCCAGCCATGGGCGGAACAAAAGGAGAGGAACCGGTCGCAAAGAGCAGCCTGTCAAACGCGACCCCGTCCCCGTTGTCCAAAAGGACTTTTTTGTTCTCGTAATCCACCCCGGTAACCGTAACGCCCAGAAGCGGGGTCACCCGGTTGTCTTCATAGAAGGTGTCCGGGCGGTACTTCATGCGCTGCCGGGTGGTTTTTCCGTAGAGGAGGTAAGAAATCAGCGGACGCGAATAAACGTGATGCGGCTCTTTGGAAATCACCGTGATTTTTCCGGCTTGATCCACGGAGCGGATTCCTTCGATGCAGCCGACCGCCGCAGTCGAATTTCCAATAATTACATAATTCATTCTGTTCACCTCTCCTCAAAAACGATCGCCTTGTTCGGGCAGCCCCGCACGCACGCGGGCTCTCCGAAGCTGTTGTTCGTGCAGAGCTCGCATTTCTGGATGACGCTGCCGTCGTTCCCCGGCATGATCGCGCCGTAGGGGCATATCATAACGCAGGTGTAGCAGCCCACGCATTTGTCCTTGTCGACCTCAATGACGCCGTTGTCCACGCTGAGCGCGCCGGTAATACAGCTTTTCACGCAGAGCGGTTCCGTACAGTGGCGGCAGGAAACGGCAAAGCTGATCCCCTGGTTTTCCTCAATTCGTATCCTCGGGTTGATATGAATATCCTTGAGCGCCTTGACCATATCGTCGCTGCCGGAATTGGCAAAAGCGCAGTTATATTCGCAAAGATGGCACCCGAGACACCATTTCTCATTTACATAGATCCTTTTCATCGCTTATTCCCCCGCATGCTTGATTCCAAGAATCTCAAGCTCTTTCTCGTTTAATCCGATTCCGCGAAGCATCAGTCGGTTGCCCTTGAGCGCTTCAATCGAATTGATTCCCATTCCGCCCATCATTTCCTTGATTTCGTGCTGCCACGCGGAGACAAGGTTGACAAGGCGCTTATAGCCGATATCGGGGTTCAAACGTTTGACAAGGTCCGGCCGCTGGGTCGCGATACCCCAGTTGCATTTGCCCGTCTGGCAGCTGCGGCAGAGGTGACAGCCGAGCGCCAGAAGCGCCGCCGTCGCGATGTACACCGCGTCCGCTCCCAAGGCGATAGCCTTGACGATATCCGCGGAGTTGCGGATGCTGCCGCCGACGACAAGGGAAACGTTGTTGCGGATTTTCTCCTGACGGAGCCGCTCGTCAACAGCCGCAAGCGCAAGCTCGATCGGGATACCGACGTTGTCGCGGATTCTGGTGGGGGCGGCACCGGTGCCGCCGCGGTAGCCGTCGATGGCGATGATGTCCGCTCCGCTGCGGGCAATACCGCTGGCGATGGCGGCGACATTGTGCACCGCCGCGATTTTCACAATGATTGGCTTTTGATAGTTGGTGGCCTCTTTCAGGGAGTAAACCAGCTGGCGGAGATCCTCGATCGAATAGATATCGTGATGGGGCGCGGGAGAAATCGCGTCCGAGCCCTCCGGGATCATTCTGGTGCGGGAAACGTCGCCGACGATCTTCGCTCCGGGCAGATGCCCGCCGATTCCCGGTTTCGCGCCCTGTCCGATTTTGATTTCGATTGCCGCGCCGGCTTCCAGATAATCCTTATGCACCCCGAAACGGCCGGACGCAACCTGTACAATGGTGTTCTTGCCGTACTGGTAAAAGTCCTCGTGCAGGCCGCCTTCGCCGGTGTTGTAGTAAATCCCCAGCTCCTCGGCAGCCCTCGCAAGGCTTTCATGCGCGTTGTAGCTGAGAGAGCCGTAGCTCATGGCGGAAAACATCACCGGCACGGAAAGCTCCAGATTCGGGGGAAGGTTCTCCGTGTTGAGGCTGCCGTCCGCGTTGCGCTCCAGCTTTTCAGGCCGCTTGCCCAAAAAGGTTCTGGTTTCCATCGGCTCGCGCAGCGGGTCGATGGACGGATTCGTCACCTGCGACGCGTTAATCAGGATCTTATCCCAGTAAACCGGATACGGCTTCGGGTTACCCATGGAGGAAAGAAGCATGCCGCCCGACCCTGCCTGACGGTATACCTCACCGATAACCTCGTTCGTCCAGTTGGCGTTCGTCTTAAAGGTATGATCGGACTTTACGATTTTCAGAGCCCTTGTCGGGCAAAGCGCCACACAGCGGTGGCAGTCGACGCACTTGGACTCGTCGCTCTTCATCAGATTCAATTCCGCATCGTAGGAATGCACCTCGTTGGCGCACTGTCGTTCGCACACGCGGCAGGCAATGCAGCGCTGCGGATTACGGATTACTTCATATTCAGGATATAAGAAATCGACCGGCATTATGCATCCACCCCCTCATTCAACGTGATGATGACCGGTTCTCCGCCTTTGGGGGCGAAGGTTCTGTCCGGGTCCGGCTCAATCGCGCGGATCGCGCATTCCTCGCTCGCCACGTAGGCCATGTCTCCCTTTTCGGCAACGACCATGGAGCGCAGCTTCAAACGGTCGTTCAGCGCCATCATGCCGCCGCTGAAACCCAGCAGGATGGAAAACGGGCCGGTAATCAGCAGGCTGGAAAACACGTTCCTCAGATAGGTGAACTTTTTGCGTTCCGCCGCCGGCATCCGGTCGATTTCGCTCCAGAACGGGGCTGCAATGACGTCCGCGGCCTCTTTCAGGCTGAGCCCCTGTTTCCGGTTCAGGTAGTCGATAATATAGGTAATCACTTCGGTATCGGTCAGAAGCGTACATTTGTAGCCGAACATCTCAATGAAGCGGCGGTTCGCGTCGTAGGATGAAATTTCACCGTTATGTACAATGGAATAATCCAGCATGGCGAACGGGTGCGCTCCGCCCCACCAGCCCGGCGTGTTGGTCGGGTACCGCCCGTGCGCCGTCCAGCAGTAGCCCTCGTAGTTTTCCAAACAGTAATATCTTCCCACATCCTCCGGAAAACCGACCGCCTTGAACACGCCCATGTTCTTTCCGCTGGAAAACACATAGGCGTCCTTGATCTGCGTGTTGATCTTTACCACACAGCGCGCGACAAATTCCCTTTCGTCCAGCTGCGTATCCTTAAGCAGCTTTTCAAACGGCAAACCGAAATAGCGCCATATTGCAGGTTCATCCGTAATTTCCGGCATTTTTCGGGTCGGAATTTTTTCCGCGACCGTCACGTCGAAGTTCGCCATGATCTCTTTTTCGCATTCCTCTTTGGCGCGGGCGCTGCCATAGAAAACATGGAACGCGTACAGATCCCTGTTATGCGGATAAATTCCGTAGGCCGCAAAACCGCCGCCCAATCCGTTGCTGCGGTCGTGCATGGTGGTAATGGAGCGAATGATGGCTTCCCCATTCATTTTCTTTCCGCTGCGCGAAAAAATTCCCGATATGGCGCAGCCCGAAGGTATCCTTACATCTCCCTCTAATTGCATAAAAAACTGACCTCCCTGCAATTTCGTATTCCGACGCATTTTATGCCCCGTCAGCAAAAATTGCGAAATTCACAGCTTTCGGCTGTTTACTAAATTTGCGTTTTTTTATAATATAATGTTTAGGCTCTAATGTCAATAGATTTTGCATAATTATGGCATTAGAATTGCAGGTTAGTGCAATTTTCCATAAAACTTTATCGATAACAAGAAGGTTATGCATGTAATATTATTAAATCCTGCAAATTTTTATTTTTTTATTGACATTCCTCCCCAACTGTCATATAATAAGCGCATAGCAGCAAAGGTGCTGTAGGGATTCGCCCTATAGTGCCTTCTTTTTTTTATTCTTTTTTTGTAATTTATGTAGGGAGTGATTTTCATGAGCAATATTCCTGAAATGTTCGGCAGCATGGTCTTCAACGATACGGTCATGAAGGAAAGACTGCCAAAGGACACTTATAAGGCTCTGAGAAAGACCAGGGAGCAGGGCAAGCCGCTGGATCTGCAGGTCGCGAACGTCGTTGCAAACGCGATGAAGGAATGGGCGGTGGAAAAGGGCGCGACCCACTTTACCCATTGGTTCCAGCCGATGACCGGGATCACCGCGGAAAAGCACGACAGCTTTATCTACCCGGTGGAAAACGGCAAGATCATTATGGAATTTTCAGGGAAGGAACTGATTAAGGGCGAACCCGATGCTTCCAGCTTTCCGTCCGGCGGACTGAGAGCGACCTTTGAGGCAAGAGGCTACACGGCCTGGGACCCTACCAGCAATGCGTTCATCAAAGACGGTTCCCTCTGCATTCCCACCGCGTTTTGCTCCTACGGCGGCGAGGCGCTTGATAAAAAGACCCCCCTGTTGCGTTCCATGGACGCGATTGACAAGCAGGCGATGAGGATTCTAAAGCTGTTCGGCAACACGGAAGCCCACCGGGTCATCACCACGGTAGGGCCGGAACAGGAATATTTCCTTATTGACAAGGCGATGTACGAAAAAAGAAAAGACCTGATCTACACCGGCAGAACGCTGTTCGGCGCGAAGCCCCCGAAGGGACAGGAGCTTGAGGATCACTATTTCGGCGTAATCAAGCCGAGAGTGTCCGCATACATGAAAGAACTGGACGAAGAACTTTGGAAGCTTGGCATTTTCGCCAAGACAAAACATAATGAAGTCGCTCCTTCCCAGCATGAACTCGCTCCCATTTTCACCACAAGCAACGTAGCCTCCGACCAGAACCAGCTTACCATGGAGACCATGAAGAAGGTCGCCACAAAGCACGGTCTGACTTGTCTGCTCCATGAGAAGCCGTTCGCGGGCATCAACGGAAGCGGCAAGCACAACAACTGGAGCATTTCAACCGACACCGGCGTAAACCTTCTTGAGCCGGGCGATTCTCCCCGTGAGAACGCGCAGTTTCTCCTTTTCCTTGCCGCGATCATCCGGGCGGTCGACGAGCATCAGGACCTGCTCCGCATCTCCGTCGCGAGCGCGGGCAACGACCACCGCCTGGGCGCGAACGAAGCTCCCCCGGCGATCGTGTCCATGTTCGTGGGCGACGAGCTGGCCAGCGTTTTGAAGTCCATTGAGGACGGCTCCTCCTATCATCAGCATGACAAAGTTTCCATGAAAATCGGCGTCGATATCTTGCCCGCTTTCCCGAAGGATTCCACGGACCGCAACCGCACTTCCCCGTTCGCCTTCACCGGCAACAAGTTTGAGTTCCGTATGCTCGGCTCCACCGTTTCCATCGCGTGCCCAAACATCATGCTCAACACGATCATTGCCGACGCTCTGTGCGTCTTTGCGGATGAGCTGGAAAAGGCGGATGATTTCAACTCTAAGCTGACTGAGGTCATCAAAGACACAATCAAGGATCACGGCCGTATCATTTTCAACGGCAACAACTATTCCGAAGAGTGGGTAGAGGAAGCGAAAAAACGCGGCCTGCTGAACCTGCGTTCCACGGCGGACGCACTGCCGTACTATATCAGCGACGCCAATATCGCTTTATTTGAAAAATACAACGTGCTGACAAAAACGGAAGTTCATTCCCGCTATGAAATTCAGCTGGAAAACTACTGTAAACAGCTCCATATCGAAGCGCTGACCATGGTGGATATGATCAAAAAAGACATTCTGCCGGCGGCTTGCTCCTATATGAAGGACATCAGCAAGGAGGCCATCAACAAGAAACAGCTGTGTGCGGACATCTGCTGTGAACTGGAAGAGACCCTGCTGAAAAAGCTGTCCAGCCTCACCTCCGACCTGTACAAGAAAATGCTTGTTCTGGAAGAGACCGTCGTACCGGAGAAAGAATTCAAGGATGTTCTGGAACAGGCAAAATACTACCGCAATACGGTTTTTGCAGAAATGGAAGCAACCCGTATCATCGCGGATGAAATCGAAAGCCTGGTCGGCGCCAAATACTGGCCGTACCCGACCTACGGCGACCTGCTTTTCAGTGTAATGTGAAAATCGGGAACAGCATTGGCTTGCGAGGGTATATTGTAATATAATGCACAAAGGCGTGTATTCTGTTTTAGCTTGCAGAATACATGCTTCTTTTTTTACCAGCCGCCCGGCGGCCGCCGGGTGTATATTCATTCAGAGTACAAGATCTTTACATATCTTCCTATATAAAGTGGACGGTCTGTCATTCCGACAGGCCGTCCGCTTTATATCCTCCTTTGATTTATGAACAAATTTTGAACTCTTTGTATTATTTGGTCTATTTTATACAAAATATGTTATAATTTTAGTAAAACATGCGGTCGTCACCATGAATGGCTGAGTGGCTGGTTTGAAAGCTGAAATACATACTATGAATGAAAGGAAGTTGAGAATGAATGGAGTAATGACTGAAAAACTGAAAGAATCCGTGCAATCCGTTTTGCCTGTCGGTATCATCGTTCTTTTGCTGAACTTTACAATCGCGCCCATGCCCACAGGCACTCTGATGATGTTCCTCACCGGAATGGTCCTGCTGATCATTGGGATGAGCATCTTCACTTTGGGCGCGGAACTATCGATGATCCCCATGGGAGAAACCATCGGCTCGGCGCTGACCAAGTCGCGGAAGCTCTGGCTGATGGTAATAAGCAGTTTCATCCTGGGCATCGTGGTGACAGTGGCGGAGCCGGACCTGCAGGTGCTGACAAAACAGGTGCCCGCCGTGCCGGACGCCGCTTTGATCGCCTCTGTCGCGGGGGGAGTGGGAATTTTTCTGGTGATTGCGCTTCTGCGCATCCTGTTCCAGATGAATCTTTCCCACGTTTTGATCGTCTCGTATGTTTTTGTATTCATTATCGCCGCGCTGACGGCCCCGGACTATCTGGCCGTCAGCTTCGATTCCGGCGGCGTAACCACCGGACCGATTACCGTACCCTTTATTTTAGCGCTTGGCCTGGGCATTTCCGCGGTACGCGGCGGCAGTACCGCGGAGGAGGACAGCTTTGGGCTGTGCGCCCTGTGCTCTATCGGCCCTATTCTGGCAGTACTGATAATGGGAATGTTTTTCGACTCTTCGGGAACGGGGTTCGCGTTTGAGTCTGCCGCCACCGTAGACAGCGTCGGCGAACTGATCGCACTGTTTACGAACGGCTTTCTTCAGTTTTTTAAAGAAGTCTTTCTCGTTTTACTTCCCATTGTCGTGATTTTCGTATTCCTCCAGCTTATACATTTTAAGCTCCCAAAAACCAAAATGATCCGCATTATGGCTGGAATAGTGTATACGCTCGTCGGGCTTTCGGTCTTTTTGACCGGCGTCAACATCGGCTTTATGCCCGCCGGTACCTACTTGGGACGTTCCATCGCGTCCCTTCCCTACCGCTGGATTCTCATTCCGCTGAGCGCGGTGATCGGGTGCTGCGTCGTCTTTGCGGAGCCTGCGGTTCATGTTCTGAACAATCAGGTAGAGGATATCACCAGCGGCGCGATCTCCGGAAGGATGATGATGGTCGGCCTTTCCATCGGCGTAGGGCTTGCGCTGGCTTTGGCCATGATCCGCATTATGACGCACACCTCCATCTGGTTTTTCCTGCTTCCGGGCTATGCCATTGCGCTGGCAATGACTTTTTTCAGCCCGAAAATTTTCACCGCTATTGCTTTCGACTCCGGCGGCGTAGCAGCCGGGACCATGGCCGCGGCATTTCTGCTTCCGTTTGCTTCCGGCGCGTGCGAAGCGTTGGGCGGCAATATTATGACGGATGCCTTTGGCATTATCGGCATGGTGGCCATGATGCCGATCATCACCGTACAGGCAATCGGTATTATTTATCGGATTAAACTCAACCGCGCGGAAAAGTCGGAAGAAGCGGGCAACGTCTTGCCGGAGGAAGGTGTTCCATCGCCTGAATTCTCAGGAGAAAATCTGGAATTCACGGAAGAATCGGAGGAAAATAAGGGAAAATTGAAAAACCCTATTGCAAATTCCGAGGAAACCAGAGAAAATAGAACAGATGGCGACAATTCGTTGGAAAGGGAGGAATGAAATGACGCAGACAAATACCGGATCGGAATCGACCGTACTGATGATTACGATTCTAAACCGGGGAAACGGCAAAAAAATTGCAGATCTGTTTCACGGCAGAGGTGTGCGCCTGAATTTCCTGGCTTTGGGAAAAGGAACCGCGGATTCAAAAATCCTGTCCTACTGGGGCCTTGGCGAAACGGAAAAAGACGTTCTGTTCAGCGTGATGCCCGGGGCAACAGCCGAAAGCTTTGTGAAAGAACTGAATGAAAAAATAGGCAGGCCCGGAAGCGGTATTGCCATGACCATACCGATCAACGGCGCTGCGGGATGCAGGGAAGAGACTCTCTGCCATACCGTATTACAGAAAACAGGAGGGAGCTTTATGGACCAATCCTTTGAACACGCACTCATCGTTGCGATTGCCAATCAGGGCTTTTCAGATGAAGTGATGGATGCCGCAAAAGCCGCGAAAGCGACCGGGGGTACCGTGATCCACGCGCGGGGCGCCAGCGTGAAGGATGCTGAAAAATTCTTCGGCATTACGATCCAGCCGGAAAAGGAATTGATTCTGATTTTAACAAAAAGCGAAAACCGTGAAGAAATCATGCAGGCGATTGCGCGCGAAAAAGGCTTTCACACGGACGCCAAGGCTATCGCGTTTTCCCTGCCTGTCAACGGGGTGGCAGGGCTGCCCGCTTTATAGCCCGAATGCGGCATGATTCCGAAGTTTCCGCCGTAAAAACAGTATTTTTGTTTTAAATTATACAAATTGTATAATTTAAATGCGTAATGAAAGAAAAAAGACGAAAACCTGCTGAAACAGCGGGTTTTCGTCTTTTTAATGCGACCAGGCCTGTAAGCCGAGTTCTGTCGTGAACAGCCATCTATCTTGGCCGGATGTTGCCATCGCGGCTCAGTGCCACCTTCTCGGGACGCGCCGGGCCGGCGCATGAAGTCCCTCTGCGGTGTTGCTCCGAATAGGGTTTGCAGAGCCGCGCGGTCTCCCGCGCGCTGGTGAGCTCTTACCTCGCCTTTCCACCCTTACCGTTTACCGGCGGTATATCTCTGTTGCACTTTCCCTAGGGTCGCCCCCGGCGGCCGTTAGCCGTTATTCTGCCCTGTGGAGCTCGGACTTTCCTCGGGCACGTCCTTTCGGACTGTGTCCGCAGCTGTTCAGCCTGCTCGCTAGACTATTTTAATCGATGAAAGGCCGTCTGTCAACTGCAGATTATGGAAGCGGTCTTCCG
>ENA-OXEN01000109-OXEN01000109.1-human-gut-metagenome-genome-assembly--contig:-NODE-109-length-17009-cov-10.769907_pt1 | contig 17009 bp, 15 predicted proteins | sample MGYA00249358_ERZ652249 | MGnify/ENA primary metagenome ERZ652249 (study PRJEB26925, sample SAMN05826761) | human gut metagenome | biome: ENVO:2100002; feature: ENVO:00000062; material: ENVO:00002003... | reverse complement strand
GAGATCTGCGCATGTCTCGTGGGCTCGGAGATGTGTATAAGAGACAGCCGCAAGGCGATCATAGCAAACGACCGCATCCGCCACAAGCGCGGCGCCGTCCGAGAGAGCACGCGCCGCCCGCCCGCAGCCCGCGAAGCGCCGGCCCCGCAGGACGATCGGAAAGTCAGCAGCCGCTTTTCTACACCATGTTCGCGAGACGCTTGGCATGCCAGGCGTCGAAGATGCCGAACAGCACGTGGAACAGGCCTGTCACGCCAATGGCGAGGACGGTGAACAGCACGGTCATGCCGAAGGTGAACGGCTCGATGCCGAACAGGCCGTGCAGCACCGTGGCCCCGAGCACCGTGCCGCCCACCACCACGACCAGCAGCGCCGCGCGGATGGGCGTGAACGGGATGGACAGACGCACGATCAGAAGCGCGCCGATCCAGGCCGTCAGCAGCACGCACAGCGTGGACACATGCTCGTAATCGAGGTGCAGCACGTTGTAGCCCACCGTGTTCACAATGAGGATGGTGAGCACCGCGCAGGTGGCGCCGGGGATGGACTTCACGATGACGTTCTCCAGGAAGCGCCCCTTGATGCGGTCCTTGTTGGGCTCGAGCGCCAGCACGAACGACGGCAGCCCGATGGTGAACGCGCTGATCAGCGTCATCTGGATAGGTTGGAACGGATACTGCCATGGCAGCAGGATGAACAGCACGGCCAGCGTCATGGACAGCAGCGTCTTCACGAGGAACAGCGACGCCGAGCGCTGCAGGTTGTTGATGGAGCGCCGCCCCTCGGCCACCACCTTCGGCATGGCAGCGAAGTCGTTGTCCACGAGCACGAGCTGCGCCACGTTGCGCGCCGCGTCCGAACCGGCCGCCATGGCCACGCTGCAATCGGCTTGCTTGAGCGCCAGCGTGTCGTTCACGCCGTCGCCCGTCATGGCCACGATGTGACCCTTCTCCTGGAGGGCCACGACGAACGCCTTCTTCTGCTCGGGCTTCACGCGGCCGAACACGCTGTAGCGCTCGATGGCCTCGGCGATGGCCGCGTCGTCGGCCAGCGTGGTCGCGTCCACGTACGCCTCGGCCCTTGGCACGCCCACCTGAGACGCGATGCCCGACACCGTGCGCGGATCGTCTCCCGAGATCACCTTGAGGTCGACGCCCTGCTCCTTGAAGTAGCCGATGGTCTGCGCGGCCGTCGCGCGGATCTGGTCGTGGATGGCCACGAATCCCAGCGGTTCGGGCCTCCCCGCCAGGTCGCCGTCCTCGGTGAAGCCCTCCACGCGCGCCAGCAACAGCACGCGTGCGTCGGCGGCCAGCCGTTCCTGCTGCTCGGCCACTTCGACGAACGCATCGCCCAGAATGAACTGGCCGGCGCCCATGACGTAGCTCTCCCCGTTCGCAAACGTCGCGCCCGACCACTTCTTGTCGGACGAGAACGGGACGGTTCGGACGGGCCGCAGCGAGCCGACGCCGCTTCGCGCATAGTGCTCGACGATGGCAAGCGCCGTGTCGTTCGGATCATCGTCCGCACGGGCGATGGAGGCGAACGCCGCGTCCACCGCGTCCTGCCCGACGCCCTTCACCGGACACACTGCCTCCACCTCCATCTTGCCCGTGGTGATGGTGCCCGTCTTGTCGAGGCACAGCGTGTCCACGCGTGCCAGCGTCTCGATGCAGTACAGCTGCTGCACGAGCACCTTCGACTTCGCCAAACGCACCACGGCTACGGCCAGCACCGTGGACGTGAGCAGGATGAGCCCCTCGGGGATCATGCCCACGAGCGCCGACACCGTGGATAGGATGGCGCCGTTGGTCTCGACGCCGCCGAGGAAGTGCTGGCGCGCGAACAGCAACGCGCCCAGCGGGAAGATGACGAAGCTGACGAACCGGATGATGCGGTTCAGGCTGTTCATGATCTCGGAGTTCACGGCCTTGTGCTGCTTGGCCTCGGCGCTGATCTTCGCCGCGTAGTTCTCGGCGCCCACGTGCACCACGCGCGCCAGGACGATGCCCGCGTTCACGAACGAGCCGCTCATCAGCTCGTCGCCCGGGCGCTTCTTCACCAGCTTGCTCTCGCCGGTGAGCAGGCTCTCGTTCACGTCGCACGTGCCCGATACCACCTCGGCGTCGGCGGGGATCTGGTCGCCACGCCCCAGTTCGATGACGTCGTCGCGCACCAACTGGTCGAGCGGCAGCTCCGTCCGCGCGCCGTCGCGCAGCACGGTGGCTTTCGAGCTGGCCACGATGGACAGACGGTCGGTGGTGCGCTTCGAGCGAATCTCCTGCACGATGCCGATAGCCGTGTTGCACACGATGACCACCATGAACAGCATGTTCTTGTACGAACCGGTGACCAGCACGAACACGGCCAGGATCACATTGATGGCGTTGAACAGCGTGAGCGTGTTCTCGCGCACGATCTGGCGAACGGAGCGCGTGTGCACGCCGGCATCCACGTTCACCTCGCCGCGGGCAACCCGCTCCTCTACCTCTGCCGCGCTCAGCCCGCGCGGTTGCACCTGTTCGTCCATGCTTCGAAACTCCTCACGTTGCGCGGGCGCCCGGCGCCGCGCGATTCGCTAGTCTTTGACGTTTACGCCCAGTCGGCGCGCGATGCCGGCAGCCTGGAACAGGTCCATCGAGCAGCCGCGCAGCTCCTCCATCGTATCCGACAGCACGATATCGGCCAATCGACACGAGGATAAATCCACACCGTTCAAGCTCGCACGGAAGAAGCTAGTGCCCGCGAAGCGCACGTCGTCGAATTCGACGCGGCGCTGTCGCAGCTCGGCCAAGTCAGCGCCGGAAAAGTCGGTGGATCTCACGCTCACGTCTTCCAGCTTCCCCTTCGCGACGGACGCGTAGGCGAACGAGGAATCGCGCACCTCCACGCGCGACAGCACCGCCTCCAGCAGGTCGGCGCCCGTGAACTTGCACGACGAGAACGTGCAGCGCGTGAAATTCGCCTGGGAGAACGTGGAATTTGAGAAATCGCAGTTCGAGAACGCCACGTCGGACGCCATGGCCCGGTCGAAATCGCAGCCGACGAACGAGCACCCTTCCACGCGGGACTCGGTCAGCTCGACGAGGGAGAAGTCGGCCCCCTCGGCCGCGTCCCCGCGCACGAGAACATGGGACACGCGCAGGTCGCCGCCGTTGTCGCGCTCGATCCAGCCGGCGAGGTCGTCCACCTCCGTCAGCTCGCCCGGAATTTCGGGACGGGCCGGACGAGGCGGCCGGGTATCGGCGGATCGGCGTGCGGACTCGGTCATGCGGGGTTCCTTTCTTCGCACGACCAGTATACCGAAGCGCCCGTGAGCTCGCCTCCGCGTCTGCGAGCCTCCACCGTTTATTGAATCAACGCCGCCACGACGGCCATCGCCGCGGCGAACAGGCCCACCGCGGCCAGCGGAACAGCCCCCGCCACGTAGGCACGCCGCGGTTTTAAGCGGTAGTACAGCAGGTAGCACGCGAGGCTGGTCAGCAGCACGGCCACCGCAAGCGCTCCCAGCGCGATGGCGGCGGGCGCGGCGAGCGCATGGGCGGCGAACAGCGCGTCGAGCACGCCCAGCTCCAGCACGGCCCAGGCCGTGAACAGCAGAAGCTCCGTGGTCACCGGGCGCTTGAACAGCTTCACCGTGCCCGTCAGCAGCACGGCGTACAGCGCGAGGCCGCAGGCGGCCATGCCGCCGAGGACGACGGGCTGCGATCCGGCGGGCAGCAGGCCCGCGATGCCCGCCACGAGCAGCGCCGCTCCCGCGATGCCCAGCACGGCGGCGCCCACGATGCAGGCGACGCCCGCGCCGTACCGCCCGCCGCGAGGCTTCGGCGCGCCGGGCTTGAAGAAAAGCCACCACCAGGCAAGATACAGCACAGCGCACGCAGCGAGCGCCGTATGCCCGCCCGCGATGAGCGCGAGCGGCTCGGCGGCAGGCTCCATCACGACCGCTCCCCTTCTTCGTCGTCGCAGGCTCGGCGCATGTGCAGCAACGGGAACGGACGGCCGGCGTCGTCGACGGGCGAGCGGCCCGCCACGACGAACCCTTCGTGCTCGTAGAACCCGACGGCCTGGGGGTTCTGCTCGTTCACGTCGAGCGTGCGCACGCGCGCATGCTCCACGGCATGCGCCAACAGCGCGCGCCCGACGCCGCGCCCACGCGCCTCCGGCGCGACGAACAGCATCTCCAGCTTGCCGTCCTGCGACCCCGCGAACCCGCACGGCGCACCGCCGTCGTACGCCACCGTCAACCGCTCGACGCCCGCGATGCCCGACTCCGCCTCGGGGCGCAGCCCCACGATATCGTCCTCGGCGAGGAAGTCGTGCGTGGCGCGCACCGAGCGCTCCCACACGTCCGCCAGTGCGGCCACCAGCTCGGACGAGCGCTCGCCCGGCGTTTCGATATGCATGCTCGCTCCTTTCCCAGCCCTCTGACGATTCCATTCTACGCGACCAGGGCGCGGCGGCGCCACCCGCTTCCAAGGTCGATGCGGCGAAAATCGCGATCGAGAGGTAAAAACGAGGCGGTCTGGTAATCCCACCATTTCGATTTCATTTTCTGATGAAACGTCCGACCTGGGCAAACGCGCGAAGGCGGAACTCGTCGACCGTTGAAGCGACGGTTCGGGCCCCGCCAGGATTACCAAACCGATCGATTTTTACCGCAGGAGACCGGATTTCGCCTCACCCGCCGCCGAAGTAGCCCGCTGAACCGGCGAACCCTCAGTCCGCACCCCAGGCGCACGCCCCGCCGTCGAGAAGCGGGTCGAGCGGCTCGTACACGATCTCCTCCACGAACCAGCGGGGCTCCTCGTGGAACAGGAACGTATGCGCATGGCCCACCAGCACGTCGTAGCGCACGCCCTCGCCGCCCACCTTGAGCGACGCGCACCGCCGCACGCCCAGCACGGCGCGCACGGGGAAGCGCCGTCCGTCATGCCAAATTACGGCGCGCGGCACGATGCGCCCATCTTCGAGGAACGTCGCTTCCACCTCCACATACCGCTTCCGCCGCGCCGCTATGCCCTGCACCATGCCCCCGCTCCCCTCTCCATCCTGCCGATCCGCGCTCTTCGCCCGACGCTTCGTCGGCGGCGGCCCGATTGGGCGCAAATTGAGAGCCCTGACAATCTCACGACCGAAAACCGTCGCACGGCCTCCCCGCCGCCCGAGAAACGCCTGACGGGCGAAAACGAGTCGCCCGCTCGATGTCGACGAGCCCTTGAAAAACTGCCAGGGCTCCCCTTTTGCTCCCGCTTCGGCCCGTCGCGCGTCGAAGGGGCCGCAGGTCGTCATCCTGAGCGGAAGCCGCAGACCTCTTCGCTTGCCCAGGATGACGGGCAGGGCACGGCCTCCGCGCAGGAGGACGACCCGCCCCTCGCCCCCCCTTCAGTCGTAGAAGTAGCCCACGGGATGCACGACGTTCTCCTTCTTGATATCCAGCCCCAGCAGGCTCTCGTCCAGCAGCTCCGCGCCGCGCTGGATGCAGGTGTTGCCGAAGCGGCGGCGCAGGTCGTCGATCGTCTCGTCCAAGTCCTCCAACATGCGCCGGCGCGCGTCGAAGGCCAGCTCCAGCTGCTGCGGCGCATCGCACGGCTCGAGGTTCGAGGCGCGCACGTGCAACCCGCGCAAAGGGTGTTCGCCGTCCAGCGGCTCGTTGGCCGCGAGCAGCCCCCAGGCCGTGCGCGCCACGACGCCGGTCACGTTCGTGGCGCGGCGCAGCGTGGTCTGGCGCGAGTAGCTGGCCAGGTCGCGCGCGCTGCGCACGCCGATGGACACCGTGGACGCGCGGAAGCGCGCCTCGCGCAACCGCTGTGCCACGGACTCGGACAAGAGGTAGACGAGCGCCTTCGCGTCGGACGCGCTCACGATGTCGTGCGGCGCGGTCAGGCCGTTGCCGAAGCTCTTCACCGTGCGGTCCACCTCGTTTCTGGCCTGGTCGTAGGGCTTCACGGGCGTCGCGTCCTCGCCTCGCGCGAACGCGCGCAGCACAAGCCCGATCTTGCCCAGGCGGCGGCGCAGCAGCTCGGGCGAGGCGCACGCCAGCTCGCCGATGCGGTCGATCCCCGACGAGTGCAGCTTGGCGCGCGTGGCGGCGCCGACGTACAGAAGCTCGCTCACCGGAGCTTCCCACACCCGGCGTCGGTAGTTCTGCGGCGTGATGAACGTGATGGCGTCGGGTTTGCGGAAGTCGCTGCCGAACTTCGCGAATATCTTGTTCCACGACACGCCGACGGACACCGTGCAGCCCAGCTCGGCCTTGATGCGGCCGCTGATCTCGGCGGCCGTGCGCGCCGGGTCGCCGCCCAGAAGCGGCAGCGAGCCGGTGAGGTCGAGCCACGCCTCGTCGAGGCCGAACGGCTCCACGAGGTCGGTGTACTGGTAGTAGATGCGCCGCGCCATGGCCGAGTACGCCTGGTACACCTCGTAACGCGGCGGCACCACCACGAGCCCCGGGCACTTCGCGCGCGCCTCCCACAGCGCCTCGCCCGTCTTGACGCCCGCCGCCTTCGCCTGCGCGCTCTTCGCCAGCACGATGCCGTGGCGCAGCTCCTCGTGCCCGCCCACCACGAGCGGCACGCCCCGCAGCTCCGGCCGCTCGGCCTGCTCGACGCTCGCGTAGAACGCGTTCATATCGGAATGGAAGATCACCCGGCGGGCGCCGGCGCCTTCGGGCGAGCCGATCATGCGCCCGCCGAACGTCTCGGGAACCCGAACCTCTCCTGTCGCCGCCATAGCTCCTCGCCGCCTTCCGCACCGCGCCTCGATCTCTTTGGAGAACGAATGTTCGCACATCGAAGTGCTGTGCGCAAGCGAACAGACCGTGGAGTTTCGGCAACAGGATATGCCTATTGATCAGGTGATATATAAGTGCATAGCCCTGCGGTTGCACCGGAGAGGCGACGGAACCGCAGGGCCGCGCAAGAGCGGCGAGCACGCTTACGACAGGGCGATCGCCGGGCTGCCCTTCGTCACGATATGGGATTCCATCTCGCCGCCGAGGGCCGCCTGGGTGCGGGCTGCGAGGTCGTCGAGGGCCGCTGCGAGGTCGTCGTGGCGCGCCGGGTCGACGGATTCCAGGATGAGGAACGCGTTGGTCGTGTTCTCGGTGAGCATGGTGCGCACGCCGTCGCGCCAGTTCCAGCAACGGCACACCGCGCCGGCGTCGTCGAGGTAGCACACCTCGCCCGGCAGCGTCTCTGAATCGGCCTCGTCGCCCAGCGCGCGGAACGCGTCGCCGCCCTGCGTCACCGTGAGGCGCAGGTCGCCGGCGAACGTGTCGATGTCCTCGCCGCCGCACGGCAGCGCGTACGTCAGCGACACGGTGTTGTAGATGTCCACGAGCGGGTTGATGGAGCCCACTTCGCGGCCGCCGCTCGCGCGCTTCAGAAGCGCCTCGATGGACGAGCGCGCGCCCTTCTTCGTCTTGAACTGCTGGAACGCCTCGCGCCACACCGCTACTGCGGGGTTCTTGCTGATGGTGGGATCGCTCACGTGGACGAGCGCCGCTTTGTTCGCCTCGGCCAGCGCCGCCTTCACGTCCTCGCTGGACTCGTGCGCGTTGTCGATGCCCCGAGCCACCACAATGCCGATCTCCGCCTGGGGGAACAGCTCCCAAAACGCCGGTTCGATTGCAAACGATGCCATGATTCGCTCTCCTTCGTCTTCCCTGCTCCTTCTAGTCCGCGTTTCATTGTACCCGACGACGTGCGAGGCATCGAGCATTTGAAAGGTCTCGCCGTACGTTAGAATGGCCTCATGGAAAAGAACACCTTGAGATACTCCGGTATCGTATTCTTGGCCGGAGCCAGCTACGGCGCCCAAGCGACCACGGTGAAGATAACGTACGCCGCAGGCTTCACCTGGACCCAGGTGGTAGCGAGCCAGGCATTGTTCGCAGCGCTTTTGTTCGCAGTCGCGCTGCTCGTGCAGCGAGCGCGCGGCAAGCGTCTGGTCCCGCTTTCCCTCAAACAGACGATAGCTCTTTTGGCTCTGGGACTGAACACGTGCATCGGCACCGTGCTGTACAACTACGCGCTCACCCTGCTGCCTGTTTCGGTAGCCATCACGCTGCTTTTCCAGTTCACCTGGATGGGCATCGTCGTCCAGCTGGTGGTCATGCGCAGACGCCCGCGTGCGGCCGAGGCGGCAGCGGCGGCTGTTATCCTGGGCGGAACGCTCATGGCCAGCGGCATGTTCTCCGAATCGGTGGGCGCTCTTGACCCCGTCGGCATCGCATGCGGGCTGCTCTCGGCCGTCAGCTGCACCTTCTTCATGTTCTTCTCGAGCCGCGTCGGGCGCGGCATGCCGTCCGTTCAGCGCGGGCTCGTCGTGTGCCTGGGCGCGTGCGCGCTGTGCCCCGACTACTTCGCAAGCGGCGTTCTGCAGGACGGCATCTGGAAGTTCGGCCTCGTTCTGGGACTATGCGCGCTGTTCGTGCCGGTAGCGCTGTTCGGCATCGCCACGCCGCACCTGACACCGGGGCTGGCTGCCATCATGGCATCCTCCGAGCTTCCCTGCGGCATCGCCCTGTCGACGCTCGTGCTGGGCGAGCCGGTTGAAGCGCTCCAGGTCGCCGGCGTCGTTGCCATCCTGGCCGGCATCGTGATCTCGCAGCTGCCCCACTTAGGGCGCAGGTCGGACATCGGCGAAGGGCGAGGCACCGGGTGCCGCGCCCGGCGCCTCGCGGCGGCCGCGCGGCGCGTTGGGCGAGAAGCGCCCCGCCGCTGATCGCGCTCGACGACCTCGGCGCGCGCGAACGGCTCGGAGGGTCGTCGTCGGCCGAACTCGAGCTCGCAGCGCGCCGCCGCTCGCCTGCGCTTAGGGGTCGTATACGGAATCCCATCCAGGACGGGGACGCGCTCAGCGCACGCATTCCGAACCGAAGCGCACGACGAGGGCAACCGCCGCGGCAAAGAGCGCCATACCCATCGCCGCGACGGCCGCCGACGCGAACAGCGAAAGCGCGAATCCCACGCCCACCAGCGCAAGCGCGCCGTACTCGTAGCACAAACGCGGGCCGCCCGGGAACAGACGCACGGCATCGAGGCCGCAGCAGAGCAGCGATGCGGCGCCGACCAGCACCGCAAGCGCAAGCGCGAGAGGAAGCGACGTGCCGATGGGAATCATCGCAGCCACGGCGCCGCACGCGAGCAAGGTCGTGGCGGCGAACGCGGGCAGCGTGTCGAATGCCAGCAGTTCGAGCACGCCGAACGGCAGACGGTCGCGCACGAGGCGATTGCGCGCGTCGTCCCGAAACGCCCGCGTGGCCTCGCGCACGCCCTGCGGCATGAGAACGGCCACCGGCAGCCAGAACACGAACAGCACGGGGCCGCCCGCGCCGAGGAGCGCGAGCACCCCGAGCGGCACGACGAACGCCCCTTGCATCACGAGGCTCGCAAGGCCGTCGTACTGGCGCGCATGCGACAGCGCGGCGCGCTGCACGAGGGCGAGGCGGCCCTCCCCGCGCGGCAGGGAGAACCGCACGGGACGGTCGGCCAGCTTGCGGCGACGCTGGTATTCGGCGATGTCGTTGCGGTCGAGGGGCGACAGCATGCCGAACTGGCAGAGGTCGGCATGCAGGGAGTTCTCGTCGATGACGCGCGTCATATCCACGCGCGGCGCAAGCAGGGCGAGGGCGATCGCCGCGACGGCGAGGACGAAGAATCCGCCCACGGAAAGAACCGCGAACGTCGCAGGAGCCAACAGCGCATCAGCGCCCGCGGCCAGCGCGACGCCGCACCAGGAAACGGCAAACGCCACGAGAACGAATGCGGCCGCAGCCGTGTGCCATCCGCTCCAGCCATCGCTTGCCAGCCGGACGAAACCTACGACCCAGCCGAGCGCAACCGCAGCCGCAGCCAGCGCCGCACCTGCGAGCGCCACCGCGGCCGACGCGCCCGCGAGCACGGACGCGCTCTCCAACCCCACGCCCAGCAGAAACCCTAGCGCCGCCCCGGCAGCCGCGCCCGCGAAAGCTTGCACTCCGGCCGACACGCCCGCGAGCGCCCGCGCGCTCACCGCGCTGGCCGCCAGATAGGCTATGTCGGGATGCGACAGCTTCAACGGCGTCGTGCGCGCGCCCGCGATGCCGACGCGCAGCAGGACGAGCGCCACCGCGAGCAGCGCCCCCTGAACCGCGAGCGAGCATACGGCGGCGGCGAGGCCGACGAAGACCCCTTGGATCGCATCGACGAGCGCTGCGGCCATGAGCGCGGCCCACACGAGCATGATGCCCACCGCGTACAGCTGGTAAGCGCGCTCTCCCCAGCCGCCGTCGTCGACGCCGGCGCCCACGAGGTGCAAGGTTCGGTTCAGAGCTGAGCGCGCATGGCGCGCTCTCAGCCACAGCAGTAGGCGAACGTCATGCATCGTCGCCTCCGAAGCTCGCGCCGAACGCGTTCCGCACCATGCGTCCTTCGCCTCCGTCACGCGCATCGAGCACGGCGAGGCGGCCGTCTTCCAGACGCAGCAGCGCGTCCGGCCGCAGGTTGGGCACGTCATGATGGCAACTGGCCAGCACGGCCGCGCCGGCGCTGCGCGCTTCCTCGATAAGCCCGCTCAACACCCCGGAGGCGTCCGGGTCGAGCGGCCCGTACGGTTCGTCGAGCAGCAGCAAGCGCGGCGCGCGGGCGAAGGCCAGCACGAGCGCCAGTTTCTGACGCATGCCGCGCGAGTATGCCGAGGGCAGCTGGTCGCGATGGCCGTCGAGGCCGAAGAGAGCCATGAGCCGCTCCGACGGGTCGTCGTCGGCGCTCATACGGTTCGCCTGCCGCACGAAGCGGATATGCTCGCCCGCTGTAAGGTCGTCGTAGAACGAGGGGACGTCGGGCACGAAGGCCAGCAGGCTTCGCTGCGCGCGATCCGCGCCGTCGAAGCGCCTTCCGCACAGCTCCACCCGCCCCTCGGCAGGCGCGTCCCAGCCGGCCAGGCAGCGCAGAAGCGTCGACTTACCCGCCCCGTTCGGCCCGGTGAGAAACGCGACCTCGCCCGCCCGCAACGAAAGCGACGCGCCGGCGAACACTTCCGTCTTGCCATAGCGATAGGCCAAGTCCTCCACATACAGCACGTCCGCTTCGCTCATAGGGCCTCCAGTCGGTCGAACAGCGGCTTGAAACGCGAATCGCCGGCACGTTCGGCCCAGACGGGCTGCGCTGCCACCATCTGCGCGCACTGCCGCCTGAAGTCGATCGCGCCGAACCGGGTTTCCGCGATATGCTCCTGGCCGGGATCGACGCTCCAAAGCTCGGGCGCCCGATCGTACAGCGCGCTCTGGTTCCGGCCGTACACCAGCGTGCGCGCGTCAAGCTCCTCCAGCAAAGACGTAAAGCGCTCGAGATAGCTCGCGGCTCGATCCTCGTCGCCCGCCTGCAAACACGCGGAAGATGCGTTCGTGCAGAACGTGAGCACCGTCATCGGGCTCTGGTTCTGCAAATCGAACCCGGAAAGCACGCCTTCGCCGGCCCGCAGGAGCGCCTCCAGGTGCTCGGCGTCGTCGGCGTACAGCGGGATCTGCGCCGAGACGCAGCTTATGGCGTTCATCACGCACCAGCCCATCGATTCCTGGAACAGCTTCAAGCCGGCGTCAAGGTCGCCTCTCTGCTGGTACATGCTGGCCAGCATGAGATCGATGTTCGCCGCCGTCCTGTCGGGCTTGAGGCTTTCGAACAGGGCGATGCATCCGTCCAAGTCACCCTGCACGCTCATGACGGAAGCGCGCATCATCCGCGCGGCGCGCACAAGCTCCACATCGTCGGCATGCCGCTCGACGCGCTCGAACAGCTCTGCGGCGCGTGCGGCCAAAGCTTCGGCGCGGTCGGGGTCGAGGGTTGCGCGCTGCACGTAGAGCATGCCCATCTGCTGCAGCGCGGGCCAGCAGGAGTAGTGCGAACGGACGAGGTCCTCGGCGTTCGCGAAAGCGGCTTCGGGATCTTCGTCGAACTGCGCGAGCAGCCTCAGGTAGGCGTCTTGCAGATCGTCGCCCACCAGCTGCGGCCGATAGTCGAACAGCTCGTCCAGCGTGAGGTCGAAGTAGGCGGCGATGCGCGGCAGCAGAGCCACGTCGGGCATGCTTTGCTCCAGCTCCCACTTCGACACGGCCGCCTTCGTCACGCCCAGGTGCGCGGCCAGCTCGCCTTGCGTCACCTGCGCCGCACGGCGCTCGCGCGCGATGGCGGCTCCCAAGTTGATGTCGTGCATGCAAGGCTCCTTCTCCCGCTCGGCGCGCCCTGCCCTACAGTATGGGGAACGCGAGCGGTTGACGCAAGCGAGCATCGGTTGACTTTCCCGGGCGCGCGTCAACCGAGCGAGTGCGAAAGACCCTCCTCCGAGCCTTGTCCCCGCCCTCGGCCCTCGGCGCCCGATCGGAAGAATCCGTTCTCCCGGCTCGTGCACGGTTTCGAACGAAATGTTGCGTTTTCGCGAGAGCTGAAGATGCGCGGAGCGACACGGCAAACGCGACCTGGGGAAACGTTCGCAACCGGAAGAATGCGGAAGGCACGCGAAAGGAAGCTTACGGCGTTTCGTAGAAAACCGTGCACGGAAGGTCGAGCCCGCCGACTAGCCGAGCGCCAGCGCGCCCGAGCATCCAGCAGCGCACGCGATGGCGAAAAAGCATCGAATTCGGAACCCTGCGAGCCAACCTGCGGGGCGCCGAAAAACCCTCTTCTCCATAACGCCTGCTCATAGAAGGAGGCTTTTCCGACAGAGCGAGGCCGCCCCTCACGAAATGCGCGACCTCTTCCGAATTCGATAGTTTTTCGCCATTTCCAGCCCGACGCGCTGCCCGCAAGGAAGCCCGAGGAGGCCGTCGAGTCGTGGTACCGCTTCAACAAGGACGGGCTCTACTCCGCGTAGCCCGTCGGCCCGACCGGCTCCTGCGGCGCCGCATGGCCCAGCGGCAACCGCAACGTCGCCCGCGCGCCGCCGCCCTCGGCGGCGCTGCGGTTGGCCAATTCCACCGAGCCGCCATGGCGCGCGGCTGCCTCGGCGGCGACGTGCAGCCCGAGGCCGTTGTGGCCGCGCGCCGCACGTGCGGCATCGCCCTGGTAGAAGCGCTCGCAGCCGCGGCTCAGAGCCTCCGGCGAGAAACCCGGGCCCTCGTCGGCCACGCTCAGCGCCAAGCAGCCGGCGGCGACGTCTGCCCGCACGTCCACCGCAACCGACGACCCGGCCGGAGCGTGCTCGACGGCGTTCGCCGCCACGTTCGCCACCGCCCGCTCCACCAGCGCCTCGTCCAGCAGCATCGTCTCGGGCAGGTCCGCGCCCTCGCTCCAAACGACGCGCACGCCGCTCGCCGCCGCCAGCGCCTCGACCTGCGCTCGCAAGCGCTCGAGCAGCGGCCGCAGCCGCGCCTCCCTGGGCGCGAACGACGCGCCCGCGCCCAGCGACGCGTCGATGAGCGCGGACACGTACGTTCCCATCTGGCGCGCGCCCTCGGCGACGTCGGCCGCGCACGCGCGCTGCTCGCCCGAGAGCTCGCCTTCCAACAGCAGGTCGACGTTGCCGCGCACCACGGTGAGCGGCGTCTTCAAATCGTGCGCGAGCGCGGCGATCTGCTCGCGCTGCGCCTGCTCGCCCCGCCACTGCGCCTCCAGCGAGTCCTTGAGCGAGGCGCGCATGTCGTCCATCGCGGCCAGCACGTCGTCGATCTCGCGCACGCGCGACGAGGCAACCTCGAAGTCGAGGTCGCGCTCCTCGATGCGCCGCACGGCGTCCGCGAGCGGCTCCATCTTGCGCGAGATCACCCGCGCGGCGCGCGCGGCGATGCCCACCAGCGTCAGCGCCAACAGCACGGCGAGCGCGCCCAGCAGCAGGTTCTGCGGGTTCGGCAGCGCGTCGCGCAGGTCCTTCGAGGCGAACTGCGGCAGATACTGGTACACGAGCACGCATACCGAGCCGTCGGCCAAGGTCACGGGCTCGTACCGCGTCATGCCGAACGTCTCATAATCGATGGCCAGGCCGTCAAACGCGGCCGCGCGGGCATCGTCGACCGCGCCCGCGGCAACGTCGCCTGCCGCATACGCGCCGTCCGGCGAGAACAGCGCCCATCGGTACGCCGAGGGCACGGCGGCGTCGATCGCGTCGGCATCGGCAGATGTCAGCTCGCCGAGACGCGCCGACGTCTCGTCCAGGGCCGTGTCGCCGTAGTTCGCCAGAAGCACCGTCCCGCTTCCGACGAGCACGCCGAACGCTGCGTACGCAACCAGCGCAAGCGCCAGCAGCGCCACAAGCACGTAGGCGAAGTAGCGCAGGATGAGCGCGCCCAAGGGAAACCTGCGTCCGCGGCCGCGACTCGCGCCGTTCGCACCGTGCGTCCACGCGTCCCGCCTCACGCTGTCCATTTGTACCCCACTCCCCACACCGTGTCGATGGGCTCGGCGCCCGCCGCCTTCAGTTTCGCGCGCGCGTTCGCCACATGCACCGATATCGTCGACGCGGCGCTTTCCGCGTCCCATCCCAACACGTTCTCCACGATCTGGTCGCGCGAGAACGCCTGGCCGGGATGGCGCGCCAGGAACTCGCACACGTCGAACTCGGTCTTCGTCAGCGGCACGGCGGCCTCGCCCACGTACGCCTCGCGCGATGCGAGGTCGAGACGCAGCGCGCCGAACGACAGCGCGTGCTTGCGCTCGCGCCGCTCCCGCCGCAGGTGCGCCGCCACCTTCGCGCGCAGCTCGGCCGCGCCGAAGGGCTTGCGCAGGTAGTCGTCCGCCCCCAGGCCCAGACCGTACACGGCATCGTCCTCGGAGCTTCTCGCCGTGAGGAACACGATGGGCGCGTCCACCGAGCCGCGGATGGCGCGGCACAGCTCGAACCCGTCCGTCCCCGGCATCATCACGTCCAGCAGCACCAGATCGTAGCGGTCGAGCTTCAGCGCCAGCGCCTCCTCGGCGCATGCGGCGCAGCGCACGTCGTGCCCGTCCTTGCCCAGCACGCGTCCCAGCAGGTTGCGGATCGCCTCGTCGTCGTCGACCGCGAGTATGCGGGCCATCGTTCCTCCTTCCGTCTCGCACGAGTGTAGCACGAGGCATCGGCCCCGTTCCTTCAGGTCGTCCGTTCCTATTCGCCGCCGCGACGCGGGTTCTCGAAGCGGTTCGCGGCCGCCAGCGTCACCGCCAGCACGACCGCCGTGATAGCCGTGCATGCGCACGCCACGGTCGCGTACGCCGCGACCAGAGCCTCGACCTGCGCCTGCGCTCCCATGCCCGCGGCGATGGACAGCTCCAAGGGAAGCGAAGCCAGACGCGAGGGCCACGCGAACGGCACGAACGCGGCCGCCCCGATGCTGAACGCTCCGCTGAACGTGCCGGTGACCAAGCCGTTCGCCAGCCCTCCCATCAGCGTCAGCGCCGCGATGAAGCCGAGCGTCCCCATCCCGACGGAGGCGTTGCGACCGAAGCGCAGCGCGACGCACCACAGGATGGCGTACGAGCACAAACTGCCCAACGCGATGCCCGCCGTCGCAAGCGCCACCGCAGCCGTATCGGGAAGCGAACGGCCCGCCAGCGCCAGCGCGCCGCAGAACAATGCGGCTGCGATAGCGGCAGCCATCAGGCACAGCGCCAACAGCGCCGCCAATTTCGCCGCCAGCGCGCCGCGCCTCGACGACACGCCCAGCACGTTCGCGCCCTCGCCCGCCCGCTGCTCGGCATCCGCCGCCAAGCCGCAGGATATGCCCGCCAGAAGCGGCACGCCCGCGCCGAGCAGCTGGAAGAACGCGTCGGTTCCCAGCAGGGAATCCCATGCCGAGAACGCGAAGTACGCACCCGCCAGCGCGCCGAGCGCGACAGCCAGCGCCACATGCAGCACCACAAGCGGCGAGCGGCGCATCCTAACCGCCTCCGAGCGCAGCGCGCGCCGAAGCGTCACGCGCGCCCGACCGGGCTCCGCCTCGCAAGTTCGCGTCCCGGCCTCGCGCGCCTCCGCCCCGGCCATCATGCAGCCTCGCGCTTCGAGAACCACGTCGCCCCAGCCCATGCCAGCACGGCGAACAGCACCGCGGCCACGACGATGCCGACCACGGCCTCCCAACCGAACGCGCCCAGCGCCTCGCCCGCCTCCAAGGGCACGCCGGACGGCGCCACGCCCAGAAGCGGCGACACGGCGCAGAGCGTCGTCGTCGGCGGGAACGCGAACCACGCCGCCGACGAGTACAGCGCGATACCCGCGCCCAGCTGCAACAGCACCGGAACCGCGATGCCCGCAAGCGTCCCGAACCGCACGGTCAGCGCCAGCGCCGCAGGAACCATCCACGAACTCGCAACCGTCAAGATGGTCGCCGCGGCCAGCCCCTCGGCGAAACCGGGGGCATCAACGCCCATCGCTCCAAGCGCCGTCGAACAGACCAGCACCGCGAGGTTCGCAGCGAACGCCAGCGCCAGCGCGTAGCACACCTTCGCCCACCACGTGCGCGCCGGGGGAAACGGCAGCGCCAGCACGATGCGCAGCTTCTGCCGAGCGTCGATGTTCGCCACCGAGACGCAGATGAGCGCGATGGCGACGGGCATCATGAGCACGTACCAGAAGTTCCACAAATACGTTGCGACACCCCCGGTCGCGCCCGTGCCAGGAATGACGCCCGAGGACAGCACGCCCAGCGCGCAGAACGGCAACGGCGCGATCAGCGCCACCTTGCGCGGCGCCCCGCGGCGGCCCTTCAGCACCTCCGCTCTGAACACCGAGAAGAACGGCCTCGTCCGCGCCTCCATCATGCCACCGCCTTCCCCAGGCACACGTCCATGAACAAACGCTCCAAATCGACGCCCTCGCCGAGTGGAGCCTCGTAGGCCAGACGGCCCTCCACGATGATCCCCACGAGATCGGCCATATGCTCCACCTCGTTCAGGATATGGCTCGACAGCACCACCGTGATGCCGTGCTCCGGAAACGAGCGGACGAGGGCGCGCAGCTCTTGAATGCCCACCGGATCAAGGCCGTTGGTCGGCTCGTCCAAGATCAGCAGCCTCGGATGACCCACCAACGCGAGCGCGATCCCCAGACGCTGCTTCATGCCC
>ENA-OXEN01000105-OXEN01000105.1-human-gut-metagenome-genome-assembly--contig:-NODE-105-length-17186-cov-12.613274_pt1 | contig 17186 bp, 17 predicted proteins | sample MGYA00249358_ERZ652249 | MGnify/ENA primary metagenome ERZ652249 (study PRJEB26925, sample SAMN05826761) | human gut metagenome | biome: ENVO:2100002; feature: ENVO:00000062; material: ENVO:00002003... | reverse complement strand
GCCTCGACGCCCTTGGCGCCGTCGATGACCATGACCGCGGCGTCGGCGGCCATGAGGGTGCGGTAGGTGTCCTCGGAGAAGTCCTGGTGGCCAGGGGTATCGAGGATGTTGACGCAGCAGCCACCATAGGTGAACTGCAGCACCGAGGAGGTGACGGAGATGCCGCGCTGCTTCTCGATGTCCATCCAGTCGGAGACGGCGTGGCGGGAGTTCTGCTTGCCCTTGACCGAGCCGGCGCTTTGGATGGTGCCGGTGTAGAGCAGGAGCTTCTCGGTGAGGGTGGTCTTGCCGGCGTCGGGGTGCGAGATGATCGCGAACGTGCGACGCGAGGAGATCTGGTCTGCAAGAGATGCCATGGGCGCGTGCGTCCTTTTCTGACGTGGCGACGCGTTCTGAGACGCGCCGTTCGATATGACGTGATTTGAACCGCTCGTATTGTAGCGGCATACGAGGGCGATCCGGGTCGTCGTGGGCGTCATGGAGCATTATGCAGCGGATTTCCACTGCAAGGCGTTCGCCTAGGCTCACATGCGAGGCCCGCCGAAAACGGCACCAGGGACGCTCCACCCCCATGGTGCATTTTATGGTGCATTTTGCACCCGTCCCCAATTGCACCAATTTGCATGTTAAGAGTTGGGTGCAGCGCCCTCCCACACACTCCATCATGCTAAAGTGTCCGCACGAAGACAACAGGCGCCCAGATGATGAGAGAGGGACGACATGGCAACGACACCGCGCGGATTCAGAGATATCCTGCCCGACGAGGCGGAGATGCGCGAGCATATCGTCGCGACGGTGAAGGCCCGTCTCGTGCACCATGGCTACCGCCCCATCGAAACGCCCCTCATCGAATCGGCGAGCGTCGGCGGGGCCAACGCCTGGAGCTCCGATGCGCCGTTCAATCTCTTCGACGACAACGGCGCACTGCTCGCCGTACGACCGGACAACACCACCTCGGTGGTCCACGCCATCGCTGCGCGCATGAGCGAGCGTGACCTGCCGCTGCGCCTGCGCTATGAGGCGCCCGTCGTGCGCCAGCAGCCCCGCGGCACCGCGCAGGCACGCCAATTCACCCAACTCGGGTATGAACTCGTGGGCGAGGGCGGGGACGCCGCAGACGCCGAGATGACCCTCATCGCCGCCGAAGCACTCGATGACTTGGGGCTCAATTCCTGGCAGCTCGTCTGCGGCAGCGTCGTTCCCTATCAGGCCCTCCTCGAGCTCGGCGTCGATGAGGCACTCGCCAACGAGGCGCTCGCGCTCGTCCACGCCAACAGCTACATCGACCTTGACGAGCTCGCCGTCACAAGCGACCTACCCGTCGCACTCCAGTGCGCCATGCGCGAACTTCCCCGCATCACGGGTGGCCCCGAGGCGCTCGACCGCGTTGACGCCCTGCTGCGCGCCGCCGGCTCCACCACCTCCACGACGACGGAGCTGCGATCGCTCGTCCAGCGCCTGACCTCGTGCAACGCCGAGCTGGCGAGCCATCTCTCTTTCGATTTCTCCCTCATGAGCTCATTTGGCTACTACACCGGGCTGGTGCTCAAAGCCTACGCAGGCGACCTCGCCGATCCCGTGGGGTCGGGCGGCCGTTACGACGCGGTGCTCGACGCCGCCCTTGAGCAGGGTGCGGCAGCCGCTGGCTTCGCGTTCTCCCTCGAGCGCCTCACCGAGGTGTTGGAGGCGCAGGCCGAGCAGGCACCGTGCGGTGACATCCGCGTGGGCGAATCGGCAGGTACCGTGCGCCCCGGCTCCGCCGCCACCACGAATCCCAGCGTATCAGCGACGGTCGGCGAGCAAGCGCCCCTGCGCATCGCCGTGCCCAAGGGTTCGTTGAAGGACGACACCATCGCCGCGCTCGAGGCCGTCGGCATCGACGCGAGCGGACTGCGCGACCCCGGGCGTCACCTGATCATACGCACGCGCGATACGCGCGAGGGCGAGGGCGCGATCGGTCCGGTCGAGCTCGTCATCGTGCGCGCCACAGATGCCCCCGCCTTCGTCGCGCTCGGAGGGACCGACTGTGGCATCTGCGGACGCGACTCGCTCATCGAGGCGGATCTCGACCTGCTGCAACTCGTCGATTTGGCGTATGGAACCTGCCGATTCATCGAAGCCGAACCAGCAGGACGTGCCGAGGCGACCAAGCGCTCCTATGCCCGACGCGGATGCCTGCGCGTGGCGACCAAGTACCCGCGCATCGCGAGCGCCTGGTACGAGGAGCGCGGCGTGAATGCCGAGGTCGTGACCCTGCACGGCAATATCGAGCTCGGGCCCATCGTGGGACTGGCCGACCGCATCGTCGACATCACCGCGACGGGCACCACCCTGCGCGAGAACAACCTTGAGATCACCGGGGAACTCATGGCCTGCACGGCCCGCTTCTTCGCGAATCCCGGCCGCGCACGACTCGACCCGCGTGTGCGTGAGCTCGCCCGGCGTCTCGCTGCCTGGCGCGACGAGAGCGCCTGCGACGACGCGCATTAAGGCCGTCAACGCGCTCGATACGCACGTTGAGTTCCCGCCCCTCCCCCATCGACTCGGGGCATCGGTCCATCGGACCCCTCCGCGCCCCAGCCCCAGAAAGGCCCGCATATGAACACCGTCACCCTGCTCCCCGGCGAGCGTCTCACCGTATCCAACCTTGGGCGCGAGGGCGCTGTTCCGGCAAAAATCACCCAAGCTGCCGCGAACATCATCGCCACCGTGCGCGCGAAGGGTGATGCAGCACTGCATCGGTACGCCGCCGAGTTCGATGGTGTCGACCTCACCGACTTCCGTGTGCCGCAGGAGCGCATCGACGCCGCCCTCGAGCAGGTGGATGCGTCCCTCATCGCTGCCCTCGAGAAGGCCGCCGCGCAGATCCGCGACTTCCACCAGCGCCAGGTCCGCCAGTCATGGTTCACCACGCGCGCTGACGGCACGCTGCTCGGCGTGCAGGTGACGCCCGTGCGCGCCGCCGGCATCTACGTCCCCGGCGGACGCGCCCAGTACCCCTCGACCGTGCTGATGAACGCCATTCCCGCCAAGGTCGCCGGCGTGGAACGCGTCGTGATGGCCACGCCTCCCCAGCGCGACGGAGGGATCTCGCCCGCCACGCTCGCCGCGGCCAAAGTCGCCGGCGTCGACGAGATTTACCTGGTGGGCGGAGCCCAGGCCGTCGCCGCGCTCGCCTACGGCACCGAGAGCATCCCGCGCGTGGAGAAGATCACGGGGCCGGGCAACGCCTACGTGGCAGCCGCGAAACGCCTTGTCTCGGGCGATGTGGGCATCGACATGATCGCGGGCCCCTCCGAGGTCTGCGTGCTCGCCGACGCGAGCGCCGAGGCAGCCGTGGTCGCCGCCGATCTCATGGCCCAGGCCGAGCACGATCCGCTGGCGGCGTGCTACCTCGTAACTGAGAGCCCCGAGCTCGCGCGCGGTGTCGAGGCGGCGCTCGAGGTCCTTCTCGCCCAAAGCCCGCGCGCCGAAATCACCCGCACCTCCCTCACCGACCAGGGGACCATCGTAATCGCGCCCGATCTCGCGACTGCGATTGACGCCGTGAATACCATCGCCCCCGAGCACCTCGAGCTCCACTGCGCCGATGCCCTCGGGCTCGTCGGCTCCATCCGCAACGCGGGTGCGATCTTCGTGGGCGCTTGGAGTTCCGAGCCGCTGGGCGATTACGTGGCGGGATCCAACCACACCCTGCCCACCGGCGGCACCGCGCAGTTCTCCAGCCCGCTGTCCGTCGACGACTTCGTTACGAGCTCGTCAGTCATCTGCTACACGCCGCAGGGCCTACTCGCCGACGCCCCCGCCACCCAGACCATGGCGCAGGCCGAGGGCCTGTGGGCGCACGCGCTCTCCGCGGGACTGCGCCGCCGCCTTATCGACGAGGGCGCCCCTGCCGTGGCGACCAAGGTCCTCGCCGAAGCGGACCTCACCGCCATCGCCTGGCCCGCCGACGATGCCGCAACGGTGGCGTCCGGCGTCGGACGCCCCACCGCTCAAGGGGAGGTGAGGTAACCGTGGCAGAGCTCTCCACCCGCGTCCAACGCCTTATGCAGCCGCACCTGTGCTCCATCGAACCGTACGATCCGAACTTCACGGCCACACGCATCAACCTCTCCGCAAACGAGAACACCCACCCCCTGCCGGCGAGCGTCCGCGAGGCCGTGGACGAGGTACTCGCCGCGACCCCGCTCAATCGCTACCCCGACCCCATGTCGGATGCGCTACGTGACGAGATTGCCGCCGTGAACGACGTCTCGCGCGCCCAGGTCTGCGTAGGCAACGGCGGCGACGAGCTTCTCTATAACTTCCTGCTCGCTTTCGGCGGCCGGAATCGCTCCGTCCTCATCTGCCCGCCATGCTTCTCGGAGTACGCGTTCTTCGCCCAGCTCACCGAGACGAATGTCCGCGCTGCGGGCCGCGATCCACGCACGCTCACCTTGGATGAGGAGGCGCTACTCGCCTGCGCGCGCACCTGTGACCTCGTGATTGTCACCTCGCCCAACAACCCAACCGGCGACCTGGCCGACCTCGGCCTCATCGAGCGCGTCTGCCACGCGTGCCACGGTCCGGTGATGGTGGATGAGGCGTATATCGAGTTCGCCGGTGAGGATGCCTCGGCCCTGCCCCTCCTCGCGCACCTCGACAACCTCGTCATCCTGCGCACACTCTCCAAGGCCTACGGTGCGGCCGGGACGCGCTGCGGCTACGTAATGGCCGCCACGGACATCATCGACGCGCTCTCCGCCGTGCGCCAGATCTACTCCGTCAACGTCCTCACACAGGCAGCCGCACTCGCCCTTGTGCGGAAGCGCGGCGCCCTCGAGCCGCTCACCGCCTCCATCGTCACCGAACGCGCACGGCTGCAGCGTGCCCTCGAGGAACTCCCCGGCATCACCGTATGGCCGAGCAGCGCGAACTTCCTTTTGGTGCGCATGGCAGGCGCCACCGCCATCCGCAACCGCCTACGCGACGAGCACTCAATCCTCGTGCGCGACTTCGGCTCCGCGGCCGATCTTGAGGACTGCCTGCGCATCACCGTGGGAACGCCCGAGGAAAACGACGCCGTCATCGCGGCGCTGACCGAACTTCTGCCTTAAGGAGGACCGATCGCCATGACCGATTCCGCCAACCGCCGCGCCGTCGTCACGCGCGTCACCGGGGAAACCGACATCACCGTCGAGCTTGACCTTGACGGCACCGGCACCTGCTCAATCGATACCGGGGTACCGTTCTTCGACCACATGCTCAACGCCTTCGGGCGCCATGGCCTGTTTGATCTCACCGTCCGTGCCACAGGAGACATCGAGGTCGATGCACATCACACCGTCGAGGACACCGGCATCGTGCTCGGCCAGGCATTCACCCAGGCGCTCGGAGACAAAGCGGGCATCACGCGCTTTTCCGACGTGTGCATACCCATGGACGAGACGCTCGTCCAGGCGGCCGTTGATATTTCGGGGCGCGGGCAGGCGTACTGCGACCTTCCCATTCCCACCGAGCGCGTGGGCTCCTTTGACACCGAGCTCGCCGTCGAGTTCTTCTACGCCTTCGCCCGCGACGCGCGCGTGACGCTGCACGTACGCGAGCTCGCCGGAGCGAACTCGCACCACATCATCGAGGCAGCCTTCAAGGCGGCTGGCCGCGCGATGCGCTACGCCTGCGAACTCGACCCCCGCGTGAACGGCGTGCCCTCCACCAAGGGCTCGCTGTAAGGGAGGCATCCGTGAACGAACCGAGCATCGTGGTGGTCGACTACCACAAAGGCAATCTGTCGAGCGTCGTGCGCGGGCTCACGCGCGCGGGGGCGCATGCCTTCGCGTCCGATGACCCCGATGCGATCGCGAGCGCCGATGGCATCGTCCTGCCGGGCGTCGGCTCGTTTTACGACGCGATCTCGTACATGGCCGAACACGGTCAGGACCGCGCCGTGATCGAAGCCACACACGGCGGCAAGGGCACGCCGTTTTTAGGCATATGCCTGGGGCTGCAGTTACTTTTCGAACGCGGTGACGAGGGCGTTCCCGCAGACGCGCCAACCGTCCCCGCACCCGACCCCCGCGGCACGGGCCTCGACGCCGGGTCGATTTTCGAGGCCGACGGGACGCGCTGGGTACGCGGGCTCGCCGTGCTTCCCGGCAGTTGCACGCGGCTCGAATCGGCGCGTCTCAAGGTTCCCCATGTGGGCTGGGATCAGGTGCACCTTACCGAGCACGGACGCCCGTGCCCCTTGCTGGAGGGGTTCGCCGAGGGGTCGAATGTCTACTTCACCCACTCCTATGCCCTCGGGGCCGACGTCGATGAGGACGACGTGGCGGGCGTCACGCACTATGCACGCAACTTCGCCTCCGTTGCGGCGCGCGGCAGCGTCTTCGGCTGCCAGTTCCACCCCGAGAAGTCCTCCGCGCATGGGCACACGATTCTTCGCAACTTCGTGCGCCTGTGCTCCTAGGAGCTCACAGCGTGCCCCGGGAGTTACACCTCTTCGCATCGCCCGCACCGCATCCCCCTGCGTCGCACCCCACCACGCCCGCACCGCATCATCCACCCTCTACCGAGGAGGCCCCTCGTGATCCTCTTTCCCGCCATCGACCTGATTGACGGTAAGGTCGTACGCCTCGAACGAGGCGACCGCGGCCGCATGAAGGTCTATTCCGACGACCCCGTCGCCATCGCATGCGAATTCTCGCAAGCGGGCGCGCGCTGGATCCACGTCGTCGACCTCTCCGCGGCGTTCGGCGAAGACGACGGCGCATGCGCCGCGAACATGCGCGCGATTCGCTCGATTTGCTCCATAGAGGGGCTATCGATCGACGTCGGCGGCGGCGTCCGCTCCCTCGCACGCATCGACCAGCTCGCCGCGGCGGGTGCCAAGCGCATCGCCCTCGGCACCGTCTTGGTCACTGAACCCGGGTTTGCCGAGGTCGCAGCGCGTGGATTTGGAGAGTTGCTCGTTGCAGACGTCGCTGCCCGCGACGGGCAGGTCAAGGTCAACGGCTGGCGCGACGGTGTTGGGCGCAGTTGCGACGAAGTCGTGTCCGAACTCGCCTCGCTGGGATTCAAGCACCTCGTGTTCACCGATATTGCCCGCGATGGCATGCAGACGGGCATCGATGTCGATGCGTATCGCTCGGTTGCCAGGGTGGCCGGATTTCCCGTAGTCGCCTCGGGCGGCATCTCGACACTTGAGGACATACGGGCCCTTGCCGCCGCCGGACCGGAAGTCATCGAGGGAGCCATTACCGGACGCGCCCTGTACGAAGGCTCCTTCACGCTCGATCAGGCGCTCGATGCGGCGACTGGGAGGTAGATCATGCTCACCAAACGTGTTATCCCCTGTCTTGATGTGCGCGGCGGGCGTGTGGTCAAGGGCGTGAACTTCGTCGACCTGCGCGATGCGGGCGATCCCATAGAGCTCGCCGCCGTCTACGATCGCGAAGGGGCGGACGAGGTGATATTCCTCGATATCACCGCCACGAGCGACAACCGTGTCACGACTATCGACATGGCCGCCCACGCCGCCGCCGAACTCGCCATCCCCTACACCGTGGGCGGCGGATTCCGCGACCTTCCCGGCATGCGCACCATGGTTGCCGCCGGCGCCGACAAGGTCTCGGTTAATTCGGCTGCGGTGCGCGACCCCGATCTCATCACGCAAGCCGCGGCCGCATTCGGCAGCCAAGCCGTTGTGGCGGCGATCGATGCCAAGCGCGTGGGCAAGCCCGGAGCGCCCGGTGCCGATCGGTGGGAGGTGTACCTTGCCGGTGGTCGCACCCCCACTGGCATCGATGCCGTTGCCTGGGCAGAGGAAGCGGCTCGCCGCGGGGCTGGTGAGATCTTGCTCACCAGCATGGACCGCGACGGCACGAAAGCCGGGTTCGATCTAGCGCTCACCCGTACCGTGGCACGCGCGGTGTCCATTCCCGTCATCGCCTCAGGCGGCGTGGGCACGCTCGAGCACTTCGCCGAGGGCGTACTCGAGGGCGAGGCCGACGCCGTACTCGCCGCAAGCGTCTTCCACTTTGGCACCTACTCGATCCGCCAAGTGAAGGAATACATGGCCGCCCAGGGCATTCCCGTGAGATTGGACTTCTGATGAACATCGATGACCTGCGATTTGACGACCGTGGCCTCATCACCTGCGTGGTGCAGCAGCACGATACGGGCGAGGTGCTCATGGTCGCTTGGATGAACGAGCAATCCGTTAAGCTCACGCTTCAAACGGGCACGACGTGGTTTTGGAGTCGCAGCCGACACGAGCTCTGGAACAAAGGAGCCACCAGCGGAAACATGCAGCAGCTCATCGAATTGCGCGCAGACTGCGATGCGGACACGCTTTTGGCAATCGTCGATTCGCCCGGCCCCGCGTGCCACACCGGCAATCGAACCTGCTTTTTCAACACCGTCGAGTAGGCCTTCGCGCAAAGACACGAGCGGGCGATCCGCAGATTGGAGGATTCATGGGAGTCAGGACGGTCAATATTCAGCCCGGGGACATCGGCGAGACGCTCGGGGCACTCGCCAAAACCATCCACGGCCGTCGAGGCGCTTCACCGCAGGAGAGCTATACGGCTCGCCTGCTGACCGATGTCGAGGACGAGCTACTTAAGAAAATCGTCGAGGAGGCGGGCGAGGTCGTCATGGCATGCAAGGACCGCGACCGCGAGCACATCCGCTATGAAGCGGGCGATTTGGTATATCACCTGCTCGTGGTACTCGAACGCTACGAGATCCCACTCGACGAGCTTGCCGGTGAGCTGAACGCCCGCATGAAGTGACCCCGAGCCGACAACAAAAAGACTCTCGAGGCGTCGCATGCACCTGGGCGCGCACACATCCTTTGCAGGCCCCCGGAACAGCCATGGGGCACCGTGCGAACTCGACCGGAAGATGATGTCGCGCCCGCACCTTGGTTCGGTTCGCATGGAAACCCCCATCTCTCGGACGTCTCGTTCCACGTCCAGGAGATGGGGGGCGGTTCAGGCAAAGCGCGAGGCCAAAGGACGGGCCGCGCCTGTCACCATGCGCCTACTTGCAGAGGGACAGGGCCGCGTCGTCGGCGACCACGACGCAGTTGGGGTGCAGCTGCAGGATGGACGCGGGGCAGGAAGGCTGGATGGGACCGAAGCACATGTCGTGCACGGCCTGGGCCTTCTTCTCGCCGTTGGCGACCACGAGCACCGTGTAGGCGTTCATGATGGTCTGGATGCCCATGGTGTAAGCCTGGCGCGGCACGTCATCGATGTTGTCGAACAGGCGGCTGTTGGCCTCGATGGTGCTCTCGGTGAGGTCGACGCAGTGCGTGCCCTTGGAGAAGCAGGTGTCAGGCTCATTGAAGCCGATGTGGCCGTTGTTGCCGATGCCGAGCAGCTGCAGGTCGGGGTAACCGGCCTCCTCGACGATGCGATCGTACTCGGAGCAGGCGGCGTCGGCGTCGGGGTCGGAGCCGTCCGGCACGTGGGTGTTGGCCTGGTCGATGTTGATGTGATCGAACAGATTCTCCTTCATGAAGTAGTGGTAGCTCTGCGGATCGTCGTGGGACAGGCCGCGGTACTCGTCCAGGTTGTAGGTGCTCACCTGGGAGAAGTCCAGATCGCCGGCCTCATAGGCCTTGATGAGGTTCTGGTAGGTGCCGATGGGCGTGGAGCCGGTGGCAAGACCCAGCACGCAGGTGGGGTCGGTCACGACCTGAGCGGCGATGATGGCCGCCGCCTTGCGGCTCATGTCCTCGTAGTCCTTGGCGTGGATGATACGCATAGCGCGCTCCTTTCCTCCGGGAGATCAAATCCCGGTCAATGCGGCCCCGTCGGCCGCAACCAACGAAAGACGCGCACCATCCAGGGCGAGGGCGCGTATGTTAAGAGTCCCCACCGTGTCGAGGCCCCTGCCCGTCCACAGCGACTTGGGCCCCTACGCCCAAGTACCTCTATTGTGAAGCTTGCCGCGGGAATTGCAAGGGGTCGCAGCTCGTCCGGCGCCGCGCTCCTCGCGTACCGAATTAACCCAGCAGAACTCCAACGCCGCGCGCGACCCCAGCATCGCGCGCACCGCTCCGTCCATACGACAAGCACGCAAGGCGCCCCGTTGCGACTTGCTCGCAACGGGGCGCACAGAAGATATGCGCGGGGAACGCCGGCGTTGTGCATAGGGGCGGAGCGACTGTGGTCGCCGTCCTGAAGACGGCCCCGGACTCACAGTGGGCGGCGCCCCAAAGGCAATCCCGCGCTCACAGCGGGCACCGTCCTGCGCAAATCCGCACTTATCGCGAGCGCGTCACGATGAGCTGATCGAGCTCGGCCACGTCCGCGCCCTCGCAACCCTTGATGCTCGCGTACTCCGCGGAGTTGCAAATCAAAATGGGAACCGTCAGGTCATAGCCCTCGGCGGCGATCGCGGGGCCGTCGAACTCGATAAGCACGTCCCCCTGGCTCACCACATCGCCCACGGCGGCATTCACCTTGAAGTGCCTGCCGTCCAGCTTGACCGTCTCCAGGCCAACATGAATGAGGACATCCAGGCCCTCGGCGGTGTGAATCGCCACGGCGTGACCCGTGGGGAAGATCGCCTCGATCTTGCCGTCGGAGGGCGCGACCACGCGATTACCCGAGGGCTTGATGGCCACGCCTTGGCCGAGCAGGCCCTTGGCAAACATTTGGTCGGCAACCTCGGAAAGCGGGATGACCCGACCTGCGAGCGGCGAGGGCAGCATGCTCGTGCGACTGTTCACATTCAGCGATTTGAGAAATCTGTCGAACATCTATCTCCCTTAAGGATTTCCGTGCCCCTCCATTCTATCGAACAGCGGGGCCGAAAACCAATACCGGAACGCAGAAGTCGTCTTAGGGAAGCTCGCGCTGAACGACCGCGACGATCGAGTCAACGGCGGCCTGGGCGGCGTCCTCCGTCTCGGCCTCCGCCATGACGCGCACGAGCGGCTCGGTACCCGACGTGCGCACCAGGATGCGACCGCGCTCGCCCAGCTGCTCCTCGGCAGCACGAACGGCATCCCAAACTGGCTTGCAGTCGTCGAGCTCCGCCTTGCGCTCGCTGCGAACGTTCACGAGCACCTGCGGATAGATCTTCACCGGAGAGCACAGCTCGGAGAGCGACATGCGCTCAGCGCGCATGACCTCCATGATGCGCAGGGACGTCATGATGCCGTCGCCCGTGGTCTCGATGTCGCCGAAGATTACATGACCGGACTGCTCGCCACCCAGGCTGTAGCCCTTCTCGCGCATGCAGGCCGTCACGTACTTGTCGCCCACCGGGGTGGTCTCGTACTTGAGGTTTGCCTGATCGAGCGCCTTGAACAGGCCCAGGTTGCTCATGACCGTGGGAACGACGGTGCCGGCGGTGAGGCGGCCGTGCTTGTGAAGATACGTGCCGCACACATAGAGGATCATGTCGCCGTCGACCACGTTGCCGCGGTCATCCACCGCCAGGCAGCGGTCGGCGTCGCCGTCGTAGGCAAAGCCCACGTCGAGCCCCTGCTCAAGCACATGGCGGCGCAGGCGCTCCATGTGCGTGGAACCGCAATCGACGTTGATGTTGAAGCCATCCGGCGCGTTGGAGATCACGCGGACGTCGGCGCCAAGGGCGTCGAACACGGGCTTTGCCACCGAGGAGGCGGAGCCATTCGCGCAGTCCAAGCCGATCTTTACGCCCTGCAGGGAGAAATTCGCGCTGGCGATCAGGTGCGCAATATAGCGGTTGCGGCCCTGCATATAATCGACCGTGCAGCCAATCTCATCGCCCGAGGCGAACGGGATCTCGCTCTTGCCGTCGATGTAGTCCTCGATGAGCTCAAGGACTTCCTCGTCCATCTTGCAGCCTTCGCTGTTCATGAGCTTGATGCCGTTGTCGGTGTAGGGGTTGTGGCTCGCCGAGATCATGATGCCGCAGTCAAAGCGACCGTCAACGGTCTCGTACGCAACGCCGGGCGTGGGGATGACATGCACCATGTAGGCGTCAGCACCCGACGCGACCAAGCCGGAGATGAGCCCCGACTCGAACATGTAGCTCGACCGACGGGTGTCCTTGCCTACCACCACGCGGGCCTTGCGCCCCTGACGCGCGCCGTAGTACCAACCTACGTAGCGACCAATCTTATACGCGTGCTCGACCGTGAGGGTCGTGCCCGCCTCGCCGCGGAAGCCGTCGGTTCCGAAGTACTTCATTCGCATTCCTTCCATACGCCCAGCGCCCGTACGACGCCAGTCCAATGTGGGGCGGACATTGTTAGAACGAAAATTCCGCACCGTCGTAATGGTACAAAAAAAGGGCCCACCGAAAAACTCGGCAGGCCCAATTCCATACTGGAAACGTGTTCGCAAACGCCTTAGCGCTTGGAGAACTGGGGAGCGCGACGGGCCTTCTTGAGGCCGTACTTCTTGCGCTCGACGACGCGGGCGTCGCGGGTGAGGAAACCAGCGCGCTTGAGGTCGGCACGGTAGTCGCCAGCCTCGAGAAGGGCGCGGGCAATGCCCAGACGCAGGGCACCGGACTGACCGGTGATGCCGCCACCATCGCACAGGGCGATGACGTCGAAGGAGCCGAGGGTGTCGGTCACCTTGAACGGGGCAAGAGCGTCCTCAACGAGCTGATGACGGCCGAAGTACTCCTCGGCATCGCGCTTGTTGATGGTCACCTTACCGGTGCCGGGGACGATACGGACACGAGCAACGGCGTTCTTGCGACGACCGGTGCCGTAGTAAACAACGGTGTTCTCAGCCATCTTTTAGCCCTCCAGCTCGATCTTGACGGGGTTCTGAGCAGCGTGCGGGTGCTCGGTGCCAGCGTAGACCTTGAGCTTGGTCAGCTGCTTGCGGCCGAGGGTCGTCTTGGGGAGCATGCCGCGAACAGCGCGCTCGACAACCTTCTCCGGGTGCTTCTCCATAGCCTGGCGGAAGGACTCCGCCTTGAGGCCGCCATTGTAGCCGGAGTGACGGTAGTAGGTCTTGTGGTCGGCCTTGTTGCCGGTAAGCTGGACCTTATCGGCGTTGATGACAACCACGAAGTCACCACAGTCGGAGTTGGGCGTGAACTGGGGCTTGTTCTTGCCGCGCAGGATCTTGGCAACCTGGGCAGCGAGACGGCCCAGCGTGGCGCCCTCGGCATCGATGAGGACCCAGTTGCGGGCAACCTCACCCTGCTTGGCGTAGTGAGTCGATTTCGAAATCACTTTTCCTCCATGTACAGTACGTGTCTTAACAGAGTTTCACGGGGCTCTGGAAAGTAACTTGTCAATAATACCGCCCCCGCCCGCGAAGTCAACGGTGCCAACGCGGGTGTGCGCAACTTCTGCACAGGCACGCAGCATGGCCGGTTAGCGCGCGACGAACAGCTTGATGTCGGAGAGCAGGCGCTGAGCCTCCTGGCGACCCTGGATATACAGGTCGAGCAGCTTTGCCGCGTCGTGCTCGATATGACCCACCTCGACCGGGCGCTGCGGCGCCACCACAAGCGCGCGGTGCGTGCGCTCATACTCCCAGATGTGCTCGCGCTGCTCGTTGTAGCGCTCGTGACGGTTCTCCATCGCCTCGAGCAGGTATGGGTACGCCGCGTACGCGCGCTCGGCGGCGGGCATGAACCCGTATGAGCCCTTCTTGTACCCGCGGTCCTGGGTGAGCACGACGATCGCCCGGTCGAAGCCGGCATCCTCCAACGCGTGCTCCACCGGTACCGAGTCCGCAGTGCCTCCGTCCAGGTATAGGTGTCCATCGATCTCGACGGGTTGCGTCACCAGCGGCAGGGAGGTCGAGGCGCGCACGCAGTCGATGTCGAGCGTGGCGTTCCTCACCGGCAGGTACGCCGCGGTGCCGAACATGACGTCCGTGGCGCAGGCGTACATCTCCATGGGATTTGCCAGATACGCCTCGTTGTCAAAGGGATCCAGGCGGTCCTGCACGTCGTTGAGCATGAAATCGTAGCCCACCATGCTGCCCGTGGTAATGAGCGATTGCGCCCCCATGTAGCGCGGATCGTTGCAAAACGCCAGGTTGACGCGGTTCGCACGACCGATCTGGCGGCTCTTGTAGTTGAGTCCGTTCAGCGCGCCCGCCGAGGTGCCGTAGCAGGCCGCGACCTCCACGCCGTTTTCCATGAGCACGTCGAGCACGCCCGCGGTGAACTGCCCGCGAAAGCTGCCGCCCTCCAGAACAATCGCGACCTTACCGGCGTTCTTCGCCTTATCTTCCATGGGAACTCCTCTCGTCCCTATGCCTTGTACCCCATGGAACCTAAAAGTTGAACATGCGTCCTTGGATTTGGCACCGGGCGCGCCGCAGCGCAGACATGATGCACGCGTGGTGTTTTGCCGGGGCGCTGGTGAAACAAAAGGGGCATGCTTTACCCTATATGACGCATAGGGAATCCAACGCGCTTTTCGATGAGCGAAAGACAAGGGCGCCGCAAGACGATTCAAAAGGTCGTTGCAAGCCGTCGGATTTCACTCAAGCTCAAAGATCCCTTGCGCTCATATCGATAGCGAGGACGGCGCTGCCAGGATGCGCATCTCCACGAAAGGGCGTTCCGGATATCGACGCATCCGGAATGCGCCCCGTCGCTTGAAAGGGCGGCGAACGACTCCAGAAAGGAACGAGAAAAATCATGAACAACAACGCACTCAAAGCATACGCGAACAGCGCACTTGTATATGCCGTGCTCGCCATGGTGGGCGGCGTGTTCTTTCGCGAGTTCACCAAGTTCAACGCTTTTGAGGGCACCACGACCCTCGCGTTCGTCCATATCCATTACTTTGCACTCGGCATGATGGGCTTTTTGCTCATGCTCCTGCTTGAGAAGTCTTTCGGCTTTACCGACCGGGGCGTGCGCAAGGCGGTCGTTGCGTATCACGTAGGCCTGAACGTCACTGCCCTCATGCTCGTGGTGCGCGGTGCCGCCCAGGTGCTTTCGCTCGGACTGTCCCACGGTGCAAGCGCCGCGATTTCCGGCATTGCGGGCTTGGGCCACATCGTGCTCGGCGTGAGCATCGTCTTGGTCTTGCTCGGCGTGAAGCGGGCTGTGAAGAGCACTTCGAAGTAGGTCGACTCCATTCGGCTGTGCCGCGCCGCATTGAGCGGGACTACTCTCAAGTGCGAAACAACAAAGCACCACAACAAAAAAGGCGAACACCCACCCCCACAAAGAAGGGTGTTCGCCTAAATTCTCCTATGGTGGAGCCGCGGAGAATCGAACTCCGGTCCACGACAGCTCCCTGATCGGCATCTCCAGGCTCAGTCACTCATTTAGTCTCGGGCGTATTGCGCGGAGCGACACGCTCGCCGCGCCCCAACCGGTTCAATCTTAGCCCGCGCCATACCGATTACGTGCGCGAGAGCATTCCCCTCAAATGACGTCGCGCCGGTGTCGGGGAAATCACCGGGTTGACGCGCCGCTATAAATTAAGCAGCGAGAGCCAGCTGAGGCTCAAAAGAAGAATTCTTGTCAATTCATTTTGACGGTACCCCTGTTTAACGTGGGCGAGGAGACCACGGCCTGCTTCCTCTCTCAGAACTATCGTGTCGAAACCAGTCGGCCCCAAAGGTGGGTCGTTGTAGGGTTCCCGCGGGCGGCGCATGGCCAACCGTATGGGCGATCCCCTCCGGTGCCGCGTGCGCGGCAACGACCTGTCAAAGTACCGGGACGCCCGTATGGCGAGCAATCCGCAGTGAATAAGTGTACCACGTTGACGTTCGCCGCGTTTCTTGGGAACCGCACGCTGCGATGAAGTCCGCACGTCAAGATGACGCCTGCAATCGCGGCCACCCTGAAGCGCGCATCCGCGAGCAGTTCGAGATGAAATAAGTGACGTATCATGCGCTCAATCGAACGCAACGAAAAATCATCTGCCCCTTCCACTCATCGAAAGCGTTCGCAGTGCGCGTTTACTCGGCTGCAGCCGAGTCGGAAAGAACCGAACAAAACAGTTCGGAACGACGTGCCCCGTGCGCCGAAATCATCCTTGCAAGGCCACCCGCTCTCGCATCAAAGGCCATCAATGCAAGAAAGTATGTAACGCTCTCGCCGGTGACTATCCGAAGCCTCGCGATGCTCGACCGCCAAGACAGAGGTCGGAGAGCTTGCGCGCTACCGCCCCCCCCGTTCCGGCAAGGACCGGGCGTGCGCCCGCCCCACGGAAGGGCGGGCGCAACGTTTTGTCCAGACGGGGATGACCTTAGGGGCCTGTCCGAAAGGTGGACGGAAAGGCCGAACGCAACGTTTTGTCCGGACGGGATTGGATACTCAACATGCGGACGATTCTGCCGTTTTGAATCGCTCGCCGATTTGGCCTCACGACCCAAGGAGGACACGGTGGGATACGGAGTACGCGAGCGTTTTGAACTTTAAAACACGGCGTTCAACTGGCTAACCGATGAGGCGGGCGTCCCCGAAAAGCGGGCGCACGGCATTGCGCACTGCCTCGCGGACCGCGCGCAGCCCGTCATCAAGCGCAAGGCGCTCACGCACCTCCTGAACTCCCACGTCGGCGCCGAAAAAGCATCCCAGCTCTTGCATCAAATGCAAGCAAGTGGCCTCATCGCGCTGGAAAAGGGCAGTTCCCATCAGGCAAGCCCTCATGATGCCTTCAGCATCCACCCCGCAACCCGAAGAACCTCCAGACCCTCAAACGCGGACGAGCCGGCTCCCGCGCACAAGACCGCCACCGCTGCCACACCTGCCGTACCTGCCACACCTGCTACCACGGGCGGTATAGACACAAGCCCCACCCCAACGACCGCATCTGCGCAAGAAGTCTTCCGCCCCTCGTCATCGCTTCTCTCCAGTAAAATGCCGGCGCTTGCACAATTGGAACCAACGTGAACGACAAACCCCCATGGAAACGACCGGGCACCGCACGCGCGCTGCACGCAGGGGCCAACCTCTCGGAATTGGCCCGACCGCACGCAGCCAGGATGTGCGCTTGAGCCCTCCGCGCCAATTACCCCTCACCCAGAATACGAAGGAGCACCTAGAAGATAGAGGAACACATCTGAAAAGAAGGAACATCTCTGAACGCCAGCGAACTCAAGAAGGAAGGAGCACGCCGACGTTCGCTCGCCCGTCGCGCATGGGAGCTCCGCACCAAGCCTGTTCCGGCTTTTCGTCCATAGACCCCGACACATGAAAGGACGCGCCTTATGTATTACTTCGACCACTTTTACGGAGCTTACAAAAACATCTATCTC
>ENA-OXEN01000096-OXEN01000096.1-human-gut-metagenome-genome-assembly--contig:-NODE-96-length-17912-cov-13.380523_pt1 | contig 17912 bp, 20 predicted proteins | sample MGYA00249358_ERZ652249 | MGnify/ENA primary metagenome ERZ652249 (study PRJEB26925, sample SAMN05826761) | human gut metagenome | biome: ENVO:2100002; feature: ENVO:00000062; material: ENVO:00002003... | reverse complement strand
TGAACGATATTGTGTCGGAGGAACATAAACAGGCCGCCGCGAAGGTGCGGAACCTTCTGTCCGTTTATTATCAGAATTACGATTTGATTTCGATCGGCGCGTATAAGCCGGGAATGAATCCAAAGCTGGACGAAGCGGTTAAGAAAATAGATGCGATCAATGCTTTTTTATGTCAAAGAACCGATGAGAGCTTTTCGTTTGAAGAAACCCTGAATAGGATGAAAGAGTTGTAAGATATGAAAAAGTTTGCATTTTCGCTTGAAAAAGTACTCGGCTTTAAACAGCAGACGCTCGATGTTAAAAAGAACGAGCTTGCACTGCTGCAGATGAAGCTGACTGAACTGGAAAAAGAAATTTATGCGCTGAACGATCAGTTCGCAGCTACCAACCGCAAAATGCTGGAGGAGCTGCAAAATGGGCTGAGTGCCGGCGATCTGCTTATTTATAAAACGTATTTCAATACCCTGAATCAGAAAATTTTACATTTGATCGATCAGAAAAAGCAGCTTTTAGATATTATCGCACAGAAAAAAGCCGACATTGTAGCCGTTAACAGCGAGATTTCGGGGCTGGAAAAGCTTCGCGATAAGCAGCTGACGGAGTATCTCAAGCAGATTCAGAAAAGCGAGGAGCTCGCAATGGATGAATATGTCGGACAGGCGCGCGGCGCCGTTTAAACGCTTATAAATATCTTTATTTATAAAATATCCTGATAAGGAGGTGATAAAAACGATACAGCAAGTCACACGTTCCACCGTACCGCAGAATTCCAAAGCATCCCAGACAAAGAATCCCGCGAACGCCTTTGATACTTTCATGCAGATGGCGACCCTTGGCAGGGAGCTGAAAAGTACGGCCCAGACGGCCGCTGAACCCGGAGAAGAGGAAACGAAAGGCGGCAAAGTTGTTTCCGAGGGGAATTTACCGGCTTTCAATCCAGCGGATGTTTCTCTTTTGAGCCAGCTGCTGCCATCCGGACAGTTCCCACCCGTTGGACCGGAGCCGTTACAGGTTTTGCCGCAGGCAATGACTGCGGACCCGGTTCTGAGTGCGGATGCCGTTCAGCAGCTGCCGGCCGGTTCCGGGCTCCTTCAGCAAGTTCAGCCGCAGGCGAAAACCGCGACCCCTCTTTTGACGGCGTCCGATACTTTCCCGCAGGCGGCAGCGAATCTCCCGGTGCCCGGCAATGCGCCCCAGACGACGGCAGATGCGGCCTCGTCCGTAAGCGTAGCCGACGCACAGAGGACTTCCTTCCAAAGCGCGCAAACACAATCCGCTCCGGTTCCCGTTGTTGCCGGTACCGATGCCTCACAGACGGCTCCGCTGATGAACAATCAGCCGGGTGTCAATTCTTCTCAGCAGGTTCCGGTTTCGAATGCAGCAACCGCCGATTCCGCCCAGCCTTTGGTGCAGCCGCAGGAAAAGCTATCACCGGCGCAGCAGACTCTTTCAGAGGTGCAGGCAAAACCCGGTACGGCGAAGACACTGTCTGCTCCAACGCTTGGAATTCAGCCGAAGAATATTTCTCCTGCTGATGACAGGGATGCCGTTTCGGCAGACGGTCAAAGCCAGAACACGGCGCAGTTTTCAGATCTTTACCGGACGGGCAATGTGGTGATCAAAATTTCCGACGCTCCGACGGATACCGCCAGAACAACCAGTAAGCAGGTTGCCGACCAGATCCTTGTCAACTATAAGGCGGGCAAACCGGAGTTTCAGATGGACCTCTATCCCCGGGATCTGGGAAAAGTGTCGGTGAAGCTGGCAATGCAAAGCGGTGTGCTGACTGTTTCCATTCAGGCGTCGAATCCCAAGACCCAGAGCATGCTGATGGAAAACAGCTCCGATATCCGTACTTTTCTACAGACAACCGTCACCCAGCCAGTGCAGATTTCAGAACCCGCCCAGGAAAAGCCGTGGTATCAGCAGGATCAGCAGAGCCGGCAGGATCAGGCGCAGCAGCAACAGGAAGAACAGCAGCACAATCAGCAGCTCCACAGGGTCGGTTTACGGGACGACGATACCAACACCGGCGATTTTCTTTCCGTTATGCAGCTGCTGAAGCAGCAGGCCTATTCGCTGTAAAATTCAAGGAAAGGGAGACTTCATTTGGCAATCAATCAGATCAATGCCTATTCCTACGGCACGAATTCCACTTCCGGTACCGATTCCGTTTCCGGCGCTTCGCAACCCCCTGTTTCTAAAAACTCGTCTGCGCTGGGTCTGAATGATTTTCTGCAGCTTCTGGCCGCTCAGTTTGCCAATCAGGATGTAATGAACCCGACGGACAATACGGAGTATATTTCCCAGATGGCTCAGTTTTCCGCTTTGCAGGCCATGCAGGAGCTTTCGCAAATTTCCTATACGCAATACGGGGCGTCCCTTGTCGGCAAAAAGGTTGTGGTTGCAAGTTATGACACGAACGGAAAGTATCAGGAAGATACCGGCATTGTAGACAGCGTCAATTTTGCTACCGGTTCCAATGTCCTTGTGGTCAACGGCAAGGCGTATGATCTTTCCTCCGTCATGCAAGTTGTCAATCCGGATGCCGTAGCACCACCCGAGGAAACGCCGGACCCCGATGCCCCGGATACTCCCGATGGACCGGATACGGGCGGAGAATCGGTTTGAACCCGCTTTTTACAGGGCGAAACAGTTAGGAGCACAGTCATGGATGACATTCAATTTAAAAAGAATTATTCCTCGTTTATCAATCCGAATTACACGGTGCCTCCCGCCGGCACAAATACGCAGAAGACCAGCGCGGCTGATCCGGGCAGCAGCGAATTCGGGCAGCTTTTCCGCAAGACTGTGGAACAGCGGCAGCTTACCTTTTCCAAACACGCACTGCAGCGCATGGATTCCAGAAATATTCCGGTTTCCCAGCAGCTTGTTTCCCAGATCAACGGCGCGGTAGAAAAAGCAAAATCCAAAGGCATTAAGGACGCTTTGATTTTAAACGGGCAGACTGCATTTATCGTGAATGTTCCCAGCAGTACGGTGGTAACAACCATGAGCGGCCGGGAAATGACCGAAAACGTATTTACCAATATTGACGGAGCCGTAATTTTATAACTGGACCTCTTGAGGAAGTTATTGAGCTTTGACTGACAGAGAAGCTCATGCGGTTTCAAAAAGAAAGAGAGAGATCAAACTTATGATGAGATCATTGTTTTCCGGAGTAGCCGGATTAAAAGCATACCAGACCGGTATGGACGTCATCGGCAACAATATCGCCAACGTCAATACCTACGGATTTAAGTCTTCTAGTACGATCTACCGCGACGTTTATTATCAGGCTTTAGCAGGCTCTTCTAATGCTTCTGGAAATTCGGGTGGTGTGAATCCTTCCCAGATTGGTTACGGCGCTTCTGCAGCATCCGTGGATGTGAATACTTCCCGCTCCGGTATGGCAACAACAGGAAAGAATAAGGACTGTTATATTGACGGAGAGGGTTATTTTGTGGTAAAAGACGGCGACTCAGGTTACCTTTATACCCGTGTGGGATCGTTTGGGTTCGATGGTGATGGAAACTTGGTAGACGGCAATAAAAGAATTATTTGTGGAGCAACCAAGGGTGCTGAGCTTAGTTCTACGAAGCCGGAAGCAATTAATTGTGCGGATTACGGTGAATATAAAAATATCACCATCGGTGGTGACGGTAAAATCAGCGGTGAAAAAGGTGGTACCGTGGAAATACTCGGCACAATTGCAATTGCCAGTATTCCAAATCCCGCCGGACTCACACAACAGGGTGGCTCTTATTACAAAGCGGTCAGCAATGTGGACACCACCGATCATCCGATTACATATTATGCGCCAGGCAGTGGGGAGACAGGTGCTTTGGTCACCAGCGCGTTGGAATCCTCCAATGTAGACCTGGCGAATGAGTTTTCACAGATGATCATTACTGAGCGCGGATTTCAGGCGAACTCAAAAATCATCACGGTCAGCGATGAAATGCTTGAGGATCTCGTCAATTTAAAAAGATAATTAAATGACTGCCGTTTCTGAGGTCAACTGCGGCCTCAGAAACGGTCAGTTAGTTAAAAAAGGAGAATTGAGATGATAAATTTAACCAGCTTAAATGGGGTTTCGTTTGCTTTGAACACGAATCTGATTGAAACCATAGAAAATATACCGGAAACAAAAATCACTTTGACCACGGGAAAATATTTTCTTGTCGCGGAGGAAAGACAGGATATCATCGATAAAATCATTCAGTACAATCGGCAGATATTTCAGAATACGATTAGATTATAAATGAATTTGATAACGGATACCGTAATATGGGTCTTTACCAAGGGAGTGTTTATGTGGATTTTACCAGTATCATAGGGCTGATCGCCGGCCTTGGATTGGTTATTTTCGGAATTGTTTTCGATCCCTCCGCAGGAGTTGTCTGGTCCACCATCATGAATTTCATCGACGTACCAAGCATGGCAATTACTTTTGGCGGTGCGATTGCCGCTACCGTCATTGCATTTCCAATTGCTTATTTCAAAGACATTCCGAAGCATATGAAAATCGTTGTTTCACGGAACAGGTACGATCCGAAGCAGTACATCGATACGATTGTGGACTACGCGCAGGAAGCCAGAAGAAAGGGCCTGCTTTCTCTGGAAGATAAGGCAAATCAGGAGCAGGACCCGTTCCTAAAAAACAGTATGATGCTGATCGTCGATGCCATTGACCCGGTGAAGGTAAAGGAAATCCTGGACGATGAACTGGACGGGCTGGAGGATCGCCATTCCCATGCATGGCAGTTTTACGAAAAGTTTTCTACCTTTGGTCCGGCATTCGGTATGATCGGTACCTTAATCGGATTGATTAATATGCTCGCCAATATGGATATGAATGCGGACGGCGGCGCGACAAAAATGGCGCAGGGCATGTCTACGGCACTGGTGACCACTTTCTACGGGTCTATGATGTCCAATCTGTTATTGACGCCGTTGGCCCACAAGCTGCATATGCGTCATGATGAAGAAATGGTGTGTAAGGAAATTGTTGTGGAAGGCGTTATGGCGATTCAGGCGGGGGATAACCCGAAACATATTGAAGAAAGACTGAACGCTTACATATGCGAAAAGAAGAGAATGGAAGCCGGCGGCAGAGGGCAGGCTTCTCCCCAAAGCGAGCCCAGCACACCGAAAGAAAAGAAATCAAGGCGTAAGAAAAAGTAATCTTGTTTAGAAAAATCGGAGCTGAGTTGCAGCTTATTATATAAAGCGGGGTGTGAAAAAAATGGCCAGAAAAAAAGCGGATCCCGGCGGCGGCGGCCCGAACTGGTTGGATACGTATGCGGACATGGTAACACTGCTGCTGACTTTTTTTGTGATGCTGTTTGCCATGTCGACCATGGATGCTACCAAGTGGCAGAAGCTTGTAAAAGCTTTCTCTACCAATAAGCAGGCGACCGCGACTATGGAACAGGCCATACAGTCAGATGATCTGAATCCCGACAGCGGCGCCTATTTTGATGCCGATACCAGCAGTATGAATTCCGAGGCCGGACAGGGGGAAGAAGCCGACAGCGGGGATGGAAGCGATCGGGTCACGGACTTTGACAGTCTGTACAAATACTTAAATGATTATGTCCATGAAAATGGCCTGCAGGATTCCGTGCAGGTACATAAAGATGAAAATTACACCTTTTTGACTTTTCAGAACAGCATCTTTTTTAACGGAGACAGCTCTGAACTGCGAGACGATGGGAAAAAAATCCTGGACTTTGTCTGTGACGGAATTAAAAATATTCCGGATCAGATCGGCGAAATCCGTTTCTACGGCCATACCGCCCGCGTGGGTGACTCAACCACTACCACCGCACAGGCTTTTGACCGCGCTTTGTCATCCGACAGAGCAAAAAATGTTTTGCTGTATGTCCAGTTGAAAAATATAATAGACCCGGGCAAAATGGTTTCAGAGGGCTACGGAGAATACCGGCCGATCGTACCGCATGACGGGACGGAAGCCACCCGGGCAAAAAACAGAAGGGTCGAAATTTATATTTCCAAAGCGGGGAAGGTCAGTTCCGTTTTGGATGAGGTTTATAAGGATATTGAGTCTGCTGACAGGAAAGGTGCTGTGAGCAGCAAATGATTAGCTTGACAGTATTAAATTTTCCGCATGCCTTGTGGTGCGGGGAATGGGAGGTCTTATGGCAGAAGTATTATCACAGAAGCAAATTGATGAATTGTTGGGCAATTTGCAGAGTGGTCATGTTAATTTTAATGAAATAGAAGAACAAACGACGGCTTCCAAGGTGAAAGAGTACGACTTCATGTCGCCTAAAAAATTCACAAGGGAACAGCTGAAGCTTTTGGATAATGTTTTCGATAATTTTTCGAGGATGTTCAGCCTTCAGCTTGGCGGAATGCTCCGGTCGACCTGTCAAATGGAAATCCTGCAAGTCGAAGAGGAAGAGTATCGGGAGTTCAACAATGCTTTGGGTGATTCCGTATTGGTCGCCATCTTCGGAATGCACAATGCCGAAAATAAAATAGACGATAAGCAGGTTATGATCGAGCTGTCACGTCCAATGTCTTTCTCCATCATGGACCGTATGCTTGGCGGCAATGGAACGGGCTATGAAATTGAAAGAGATTATACGGATATTGAGCTTTCTCTGCTGGAATATCTGTTTAAACAGGTTTCTCCTCTCTTGAATAATGCGTGGAACAATTATATGGCAATCGATCATACTCTGGATATGATTGAAACCAATTCCCGGTTAATTCAGCTCATACAGCCGGATGAGGCGGTTGCGATTGTAGCGATCGAAATAACGATTGAAAATCTGAAGGGAAATATGAATATCTGTTTGCCTGCTTCCTCGTTGGAAGAAGTCTTTCGCTTTTTCAATTCCAAGTATGTCAAGTCACCCAAAAAAGACGACCCCGTGGTGGAGCAGCAGCGTAAGTCGGCAATTATGCATGGGTTGAAAAGCTCTCCGCTGTCAGTGTGTGCAATATTAGGCAAAACGGAAATCAGCCTGAGAGAATTGCTGAATCTGCAGGTTGGCGATGTTATTCCTCTCAATACTCAGGTAAATAAAGATTCTATTGTTCTGGAAGTGGAGAATTTGCCGTGGTTTACCGGCGTAATAGGAACCAAAAAGAAAAAATACGCAGTTAAAATTGACAAATCTCTGCAATAAACGATGAAAGGTGATTTCTATGGAGCCGAATAATGAAGAAACTTTTTCTCCTATGGAAATTGATGCAATAGGGGAGATACTGAATATCAGTTTAGGTTCGTCTGCGACTTCCGTTTCGGAAATGCTGGAACAGAGGGTCAATATTACGACGCCGCATGTTGAAATACAGGCTTCCTCTGAGGTTCATTTTGAATCCATGGAGCCGGCCGTTGCGGTCGAAATCAATTATGTCAGCGGCCTGAGCGGAAAAAACATCCTGATTTTGAAAGAGTCGGATGTAAAGGTAATAGTGGGGCTTCTGCTTCATACCGATTATTCCGATCAGGAATTCGTCATGGATGAGATGAGTATCGGAGCTATTTGTGAAGTAATGAATCTGATGATGGGCGCATCCGCCACCGCGCTTTCCCAATTTCTGAACATGGCGATCAATATTTCCCCGCCGAATTCCTTTCAGATTGATAATTCCGAACAGTTTAAAAGCAAATATTTTAACAGCGATGAACTGGTTGTTGCCGTTAAATTCAATCTGATGATCGGGGACCTGGTCAACAGTGAATTTATCAGCTTAATGACAGTCAACCTCGCGAAAGAAATTATTTCCTCCTTTAGCTTCGGTTCGCCGGCCCCGGAGGAAAAGCGCCCGCAGCCGGCGCAGCGGCAGCCGGTGCCTGCCCCGCAGCCGGCAGCACCCATCGCCCCCCATCCGCCGGCGGCACCGAGAAAGCCGGAGCCGGCACAGACGGCGGCGCCGGTTCCCGCTGCAAAACCGGAACCGCAGCCGGGCTATCAGCAGAATTACAATGTGGGAAGAATGTCCTATCAAAGCTTTGACGAAGCCGATTCGATTCTTACCAGCGATCAAAGCAGTAACCTGAACATGATTATGTCCGTCCCTCTTCAAATTACCGTAGAAATTGGCCGGATCAGAAAGCCCATTAAAGATATCCTGGATTTCACTTCGGGAACGATTGTGGAACTGGATAAGCAAGCCGGTTCTCAGGTAGATATCTTCGTGAACGGCAAGCCGATCGCCAAAGGAGATGTCGTTGTGGTCGACGATTTTTATGGTGTGAGAATTACAGAAGTGCTAAGCAATAATGAAATAATGAAATTAATATAAAACGCCGTTAGGTGTAATTTTAGGAGGAACAGAAATGAGCAAGAAAATTATGTTGGTAGACGACGCGGCTTTTATGAGAATGATGATTAAAAACACTTTGCAGCAGAATGGCTATACGGAGGTTGTCGAAGCGGAAAACGGAGAAAAGGCCCTTACTGTCTACGCTGCTGAAAAGCCGGATCTGATTCTTATGGATATCACAATGCCCGTCATGGACGGTCTGGAATCCTTGAAGCATTTAAAGGAACTGGACGCAAACGTCAAAGTGGTCATGTGCTCCGCCATGGGTCAGGAAGCAATGGTGGTCGAGGCCCTGAAGCTGGGTGCAAAGGACTTTATTGTAAAGCCGTTCAAGCCGGACCGAATTATGAAAACGGTAAACGGTATTTTGGGGTGATGCCGACGACGGCTGAATAAAGGAGGAACCGTGTTGAATTTTGCTTGGGGCGCTCGGCCGCTGCTCAGCTTTTTTTCAGATATCCTGCCGCTTCTGTTTTCCCTGGCTGCGATTGTTTTTGTGCTGTACCTTTGCTATGCATTCAGCAGATTCATGGCAAACAGGGTCAGCAACGTTTCAAAATCGGGAAATATCAAGGTGCTGGAGCGGGTGGCCCTGACACAGGACAAAGGGCTTGTCATTATTGAGGTCTGCAAACGGTACTATTTGGTGGGTTTTGCAAACGACAATATTGAGATTCTGAAAGAATTGGATGAAGCGGAATTGAACATCCCCGGACCTTTGCAGAAGGATACCTTTCTTAATGTTTTGAATTCGACGCTAAAAAGCAGATGGGATGTGAAAATAGGCGATGCAATATTCAGAAGAGCCGATAAAACTGAAAACTCCGAAGATAAAAAAGAAAAAAAGTAAGGTCAGTAAAAAGGCTCTGATTCTGATTACGATTTCTCTTGTGCTGGTTTTTCTGCTCCCGGTCGGCGCCTCCGCGGCGTCTGTCAATGTCGATGTGAACGGCAAAGGAATGGACACTCTGGAAATTATCGAAATGTTTACGGTTCTTGCCCTTGCGCCTTCCATCCTGATTATGACGACCTGCTTTACCAGAATTATCATTGTTCTGTCTTTTCTTCGCAACGCACTGGGGTTGCAGCAGACGCCCCCGAATCAGGTGCTGATCGGAATCGCACTGTTTTTGTCGCTCTTTATCATGAATCCCGTGCTCAATGAAGTGAATACGCAGGCGTACCAGCCTTATAAGGAACAGAAAATCACGCAGGAGGAGTTCTTGCATAAGGCGGCTGTCCCAATGAAAAAATTTATGCTTAAGCAGACAAAAAAAGAGGATTTGAACCTGTTTATCAATCTTTCCAAAGCAAAGGAGGTCAAGTCGGTCGACGAGCTGTCCATTACGGTAGTCATTCCCGCGTTTATGACCAGTGAATTGAAGCGGGCGTTTACAATTGGATTTCTGCTTTTTATTCCTTTCCTGATTATCGATATGATTGTGGCAAGCACGCTGATGTCGATGGGTATGATCATGCTTCCTCCGGCGATGATCTCGCTGCCGTTTAAGCTGCTGCTTTTTGTGCTTGTGGACGGGTGGGGACTCCTGTTCAAAACGCTGGCGTCCAGCTTCAACATGTAGCTTGGTTTTCAAATAACTGTGGGAGGATGCAGGCATGTCAATATCGCAAGTCACGGAAGTGGTACAGGCGGCAATGATTGCGGCGCTCAAGCTGTCCGCGCCCATTCTGATTGCCAGTGTTTTACTGGGGCTGATCGTGTCCATCTTTCAGGCGGCTACGCAGATTCACGAACAGACCCTTACCTTTGTTCCCAAGCTGGTGGCCATTGCGCTGATTCTGGTGATTCTGGGACCGTGGATGATGGAAACCATGAATGATTTTACCATCTACATATTCAGTTTGATAACAAAATTAAATTAAAGCAGCCTCTTTTCAAGTACGGCAGGAAGGTGTGTCATAAACGAAAAATGGAATTGAATTATGATTTTACTCTTCTGCTTTTCATTTTCATGAGAATGTCCGGCTGCATTCTGTTCAACCCCATTTTAGGAAGAAAAAATCTTCCGGTTGTTCTCAAAGTCGGTCTGACCCTGATGCTTTCGGTTTTTTCCTACCACCTTGTTCCCGCCCAAACGCTGGAAATCCCTTCTTTTCTGGTCCTGTCCGTCAGTCTGCTGAAAGAACTGCTGATCGGTTATATGGTGGGGTATATCATCCAGCTGTTTCTGTCGGTCATGCTCATCAGCGGCGAAAATATGGACATGCAGATCGGTATTTCCATGTCGAAGATTTACGATCCGCAGAGCAACGTGTCCATGCCTCTTTCCGCGTCGTTTATCAATACGATGTTTATTCTGATCTTTTTCGCTGTAAACGGCCATCTGACACTGATTCAGATTTTTGTGAAGCTGTGCGTCATGGTTCCCTACGGTGCCCTCCATTTTGAGCCGGCCATGTACCAGCCGTTAATCAACATGTTTTCGCTGATTCTGGTGTATGCGGTGAAAATGTCTCTGCCCGTTCTTGCGGCGGAGCTGATTACCGAAATCGCCGTGGGCCTGGTGATGCGGGCTGTTCCCCAGATTGACGTTTTCGTCATCAATATCCAGCTGAAAGTAATCCTTGGGTTCATTATCATTATCATTATGGCGCCGCCACTGGCATCTTTTCTTGAAAAACTGATTTTATTGATGTTTGACAATATCAATCAAGTGTTTCAGTCATTGCTGTAGCTTCCGGTTCCGTTCAGATCTGATTTTAGGGGGGATGATATGCCAGACAGCAGCAAGACCGAAAGAGCAACCCCTAAAAAAAAGGAAGACGAACGAAAAAAAGGAAATATTTTTCAAAGCAGCGATGTAATCAGCGCATTGTCTATTCTGTCGCTTTTTCTGGTCTTAAAGATGCTTTTTCCCTTTATGTATCATTCCCTTTCTATTTACCTTTCCCGGTATATTGCCTATGTAAAGACGATTCCGGCGCTTTCGGCCGAATTTGCAATGGATGTGGCCAAAGATGCGCTAATTGCTCTCTTTTTACTGGCCGGGCCGATAATGCTCACTGCCATAGCGGTCGGGGTAATCGCTACCGGAGTGCAGACCAGATTCAAGGTGTCCAAAGAGAACCTGAAAATGAAGTTTTCCAGGATCAGCCCCCTGCAGGGGTTCAAACGGATGTTTTCCATCCGTTCCGTCACCGAACTGGTCAAAGCTATGCTCAAAATTTCCGTTATTTTTTATATTTTGTACTCGTCGTTCATGAACATTGCAAAATATTTTACGAAGCTGATGTTCCAAGATATTTTCGATGCCGTGCAGTTTATCCTGAATTCCATCATGGACATTGTCATACAGCTTTCCTTGGTTTTTATTTTGATCGCCGCATTCGACTATCTGTACCAGTGGTGGGAATATGAGCGGAATATCAAAATGTCCAAGCAGGAAATCAAGGAAGAGTACAAACAGATGGAGGGCGACCCGCAGATTAAAGGACAGATCAAGGAGCGGCAGCGCAAAATCTCCATGCAGAGGATGATGCAGCAGGTGCCGACTGCGGATGTGATCGTCAGGAACCCGACCCATTTTGCCGTAGCGCTTAAATATGATATCGAAAAAAACAGCGCCCCGATTGTGGTTGCCAAAGGGCAGGATTATGTTGCGCTGAAAATTATAGAGATCGCGGAAAAAAACCATATCCCGATGACTGAAAATGTGCCGCTCGCAAGGGCCTTATACAAAACGGTTGCTGTCAACCGGGAAATTCCGGAGGAATATTATGTGATTCTTGCTGAAATTATGGCTTGGGTATATTCATTGAAAAAGGAGATGAGGTGATATTGAAATTCCTCAATAATGTCGTAGCAATTTTTGTCATCCTCATAGTCGGATTTATCATCATTCCATTGCCTCCTTTTTTACTGGATATGATGTTTATCATAAATATTACGATCTCCGTTATGATTTTGCTGATGACCATGTACGTGAAGGACGCGCTCCAGTTTTCCGTCTTTCCGTCGATGCTGCTCATAACCACACTGTTCCGCCTGGCGCTGAACATTTCTTCGACCAGGCTGATTCTTACCGAGTCCGGAAAAGCCGGACAGGTGATTGAAACCTTCGGCAACTTTGTACTGAAGGGAAACGTCATCGTCGGTTTCATCGTCTTTTTGATTATCGTTATTGTCAACTTTCTGGTCATTACCAAAGGCGCGGAACGTGTATCCGAGGTTTCCGCAAGATTCAAGCTGGACGCAATGCCGGGAAAGCAGATGGCGATCGACGCGGACCTGAGCTCCGGATTGATCGATGAATCGACGGCACGCCAGCGCCGGACGGATATCCAGCGCGAGGCGGAATTTTACGGGGCCATGGACGGCGCCACCAAGTTTGTAAAGGGCGATGCGATCGCCTCCATCATCATCACGTTTATCAATTTTATCGCCGGTACCGTAATCGGTATGGTTCAGGGCGGCAGTACCTTTCAGGAGGTGCTGAATGTCTATTCGATTGCGACCGTCGGCGACGGACTTGTATCGCAGCTTCCCGCACTGATGATTTCCACCGCGACCGGCATGATCGTTACGCGCGCGGCGTCCGATTCCAGCCTGAGCATGGACGTTTCGCGGCAGTTTTTTTCCCATCCCGTCGTTATGATCATCAGCGGCTGTACCCTGATCAGCCTTTGCTTTATCCCCGGTATGCCGGTTCCGCAGATTCTGATCGTGGCGGCCGGTATGCTGTTTGCCGGATTCAACCTCCGGAAAAAGAACGCGCTTGCGGCTACTGCGGCCGCACAGGCCGAGACCGCCCGCGCAACAACGCCGCAGCAGGCGGACGACACAGATTACTTCAAAAATATCGACAATATTTACGATCTGCTGAAAATCGACGTCATTGAAATGGAATTCGGCTACAGCCTGATTCCGCTGGTCGACGAAAACAGCGGTAGCAGCTTTATTGAACGGCTGGTTACCTTCCGGAAGCAGTTTGCTGTGGAAATGGGAATCGTTATCCCGGCGGTACGTTTAAGGGACAACGGTACGCTGAATCCAAATCAGTATGTGATCAAGATCAAGGGCGAGGAGGTCAGCCGCGGCGAGATTCTGGTTGACTATTATCTTGCTTTGGACCCGGGGAACCTTACCGGAACCATCGACGGCATAGAAACCATTGAGCCGGCCTACGGCATCCCAAGCAAGTGGATTACCCGGGACAAAAAGGAAATGGCTGAAATTTACGGCTATACCGTAATTGATCCGCTGTCCGTGGTGGTAACGCACCTTTCCGAAACCGTCAAGAAATATGCGCATGAGCTGCTTTCCAGACAGGACTTGAACCAGCTGCTGGAAAACATCAAGAAAACAGGTTCCACCATCGTGGACGACGTCATCCCGAACCAGATTACCTTCGGCGGCCTTCAAAAGGTCCTGTGCAATCTGCTGAAGGAAGGCGTTCCCATCAGAGATATGGAAACTATTCTGGAAACGATTTCGGACAACGCCTCTACTGTCCGCGATCTTGAGGTCCTGACCGAATATGTGCGGCAGGCTTTGAAGCGCACGATCACCCGCAAATGGTCCGACGGCGGCCAGATCAGGGTGATTACGCTCGACAGCGAAGTCGAGAGGCTGATTATCAATTCCATCAGCAAAAACGATCAGGGCACATATCTTTCGCTTGACCCCCAGTCCACGCAGAAAATTATATCCAAGCTGATGGAGTGCATCACAAAGGTTAAGGATGTGATCAATATCCCGATTGTACTGACCTCCCCGCTGGTCAGAATTTATTTCAGTAAAATGTTGGAGCAGTTTTATCCAAACGCGGTGGTTCTTTCGTTTAACGAACTGAATTCCAATGTCCAGATTCAGGCGGTTGCCAATGTTACTTTGGAATAAGTTGATTCCATGATAAATTTTAAGCTTGAAAGGAGGGGGCGGCTGCAGTGAAGAGTACGGAAACGGAGAAGACAGGTATAGTGGAGTTATGGACCAGGTATCGTCAGACAAGAAACACCGAACTGCGGAATATGCTGGTTGTTCAGTACAGCTACATCGTGAAGTGCATAGCGTTGAAAACAGTCGGTCGCTACCAGTATTTCAACTATATGGACGATATCGTCAATGAGGGCCTGATCGCTCTTCTGGATGCTGTGGAGAAATTTGATTTTGAAAAAAAAGTGAAGTTTGAAACCTATGCTTCCATAAAAGTGCGCGGCGCCATGATTGATTACATACGCAAACAGGACTGTTTTCCCAGAAGACTCAAACGCATTGCCAAAAATATCAGTGAGGCGGAGAACATGCTGAACCACCGGCTGGGACGCAATCCTACGGATCAGGAAATCGCGGATTTTCTGCAGATTAGCCTGCCGGACTACGAAAAGATGCAAGCGGAAACCTGCGTGCTCAATATGCTTTCCTTTGAAGAGATGATCTATGAAAAGGGCGTTGAAAATATTCACGTCAGCCAGTCGGGGGACTCCATTCACGGGCCGGAGCAGGTTGTGGCGGAAAAGGAGCTGCAGGCCGTGCTTGCGAAGGATATCGAACGGCTCAATGAAAAAGAACAGGTGGTTATTTCGCTGTATTACAAGGAACAGCTGAAAATCAAGGAAATCTCCAGCGTGATGGGAATCAGTGATTCCAGAGTGTCGCAGATTCATTCCAGCGCGCTGAGAAAGCTGAAAAAATCTTTGGCGGAATACCTGAATCAATAGAATGTAGGAGGAAACAGCCATGGTCAGAGGATTTTACGCGCTTGGTTCCGGGATGCTGACACAGAGCAGAATCCTGACCGGCGTCAGCAACAATTTAGCAAATGTTGAAACGCCGGGGTATAAAAAGAAGGAAGTTAGCGTTTCCACATTCGGCAGCATGGTAATTAACCGCGTCGATTCGCAGAAAACACCCATCGGCACTATGAATCTGATTACGGCGGCGGATAAAACCAACGTCATCCATTCCGAGGGCACTCTCAAGAACACGGAGCGTCCGTTGGATTTTGCCATTCAGGGAGAGGGCTTCTTTGCGGTACAGGGGGCAAACGGAACGGTCTATACGCGCAACGGCAGCTTTAACGTGGATGCTGAAGGCTATCTTGTACTGGACAATGTCGGCCGCGTGATGGGTCAGAACGGTCCTATTCAGATCGGTACCGACCAGTTTACTGCCGATGCGCAGGGAAACCTGACGGTCGGGGGAAATGTTGTCGACAAAATCGCCGTTTATAATTTTGACGATTATAATAACCTCCGGATATCCGGTGACGGAATGTTCGCGGGTACCAATGCGGCGCTGGTACAAAATCCGGAGATCATGTGGAAAACGATCGAGGGTTCCAATGTAAATGCCGCCGAGGAAATGACGGACGCTCTTTCGGCTCAGCGAAACTTGCAGAACTGTTCCCAGGCGATCAAAATGTACGATCAGGTTTTATCGGATGCCGTCACCAATATCGCCAAAATATAATTTACTATCAGAAGGGTGGATAAACGATGATCAGTTCTTTCTATACGTCGGCTACCGGAGCTATTAACCTGCAGTCCGGCTTTGATGTCACGGCAAACAACATCGCAAACGTGTCTACGGTCGGCTACAAGCCTTCCAGCGCTTCCTTTGCGGACTTGATTTATACCAATATCCACGCAGAACCGGGAGCGGACAGTCAGCTGAAGAGCGGCCACGGCACGAAAGTGGAAAAGACCGACACTCTCTTTAACGAGGGCGGCCTCAGGCAGACGGGACGCGCTCTTGATTACGCGCTGGTAAACCCCAACAATTATTTTGCGGTGGAGTCCAACGGGGAAGTTAAATATACGCGTAACGGTAATTTCCATCTTTCGGTGGAAGACGGAACCAGTTATCTGGTTTCTTCGGACGGCGGCTATGTGCTGGATGCCAACGGCAGCCGGATCGCTATGGAAAGTGAAGAGGATACTCCGGCCATTGGGGTTTTTTCCGTGAAAAATGAAGATGGGCTTGTCCGGTCCGGGAATACCTGTTTTCAGCTGAGCGGCCTTTCCGGTGCGGCTGCCGCGGTCACCGACCCGGAAATGAAAAAAAAATATTTGGAGGATTCTGCCGTGAATATCGCGGATCAGATGACCTCCGTCATTGAACTGCAGAGAGCTTTTCAGTTTAATTCCAAAATGGTGCAGCTTTCAGATGAAATCATGCAGACTGTAAATTCTTTACGGTAAAACTGGTTACCTCAAAATCTGGGGAGGAGTCATGAAATGAGTACAGAGTCCGGTTTAGACCAAATCAATGTCAATGCGGAGAATGCGAATCAGGAAAGCCAGGTGAAAGAGGAACAGCCGCCCCAGATCGATATCAGAGTATCTATGGACAATATGGCGGCGTACCTGAAAGTCAAACCGGCGTATTCCGGACAGAAAATTTCCTATGAGGATATCAGCGCCGCTTTGGCTCAGAAGGGAATCACTTATGGCATCTGTGAAGAGCAAATCCGCCTTTTCTGTAGGGAGGAAAAGTTTTATTCCGAGATGCTCTGTGCGAAGGGTACCTATCCCGTTGACGGCACCGACGGCTTTATAGATTATTTCTTCAATACCAGTACGGATTATAAACCAAAGGAAAGGGAAGACGGAACGATCGACTTCCGCGATTTGGAGATTGTTAAGAACGTAGAGAAGGATACGGTTCTCTGTACGATTACGCCTCCGAAGGACGGCACGGACGGCACGGATATTTTCGGCCGGTCGGTTGCCTTTAAGCAGGGGCGCTTTCCGGCCCTGCCAACGGGAAACAACACGGTTGTTTCGGAAGACCGCCTGAGCCTGATTGCCGGTGTGGACGGATGCATCGAGTACAAGAACTCGTCCGTCAATGTCAGCGAGGTTTTTTATGTGCGCGGCGATGTGGACAGCGCTTCCGGCAACATCAATACAATTGGTTCGGTGGTGGTTATGGGCGATGTGAGAGAGGGTTTTTCCGTCAAAGCGGGAAAAGACATTTCCATTCGCGGAATGGCCGAGGGAGCTTTGATAGAGGCGCAGGGGACCATCTCTATTTCCAACGGAATGAACGGAATGGGGAAGGGGACTTTAAAAGCGGGCGGAAATATCGTTGGCAAGTATTTTGAAAATGCAATTTTAATTTCTGAAAACGATATTTATGCGGATATCCTGATGAATTGCAAGGCGACCGCACAGGGGTCCATTATTTTGAAAGGACGCCGAGGGTCTCTAATCGGGGGCAGTTATCAAGCGGGGCAGAAAATGATTGTCAAAAATATCGGAGCGCCGTCCTATACGACGACGCAGGTATCGATCCAGTCCAAACAGCTTAACGATAAGCTTGTAATCGGAAAAGATGAAAACAGTTTGGAACAGCTGGAACAGCAGCGTTCACAAGCTCAGAAGGAATTTGAGGAATTTCAGAGAAAATTTGCGGAATTGACTGCTTCGGGCGGCAGAAACGATTCGGGAAGGGAAAACCTGATGGTGAAGACCGCCTTAATGAAAAAAATTCAGATGGGGGAAGCAATCAAAGCCATCGACGCGAAAATTCAAAAGCTGAAAGAAACCAAAAACGAACTGACGGACTACAAGATCGTTGGGTCAAGTATTATCTATATCGGAACAAAAATGACGATCGGGCCATTTATCATGAATATCAA
>ENA-OXEN01000094-OXEN01000094.1-human-gut-metagenome-genome-assembly--contig:-NODE-94-length-17947-cov-15.499329_pt1 | contig 17947 bp, 19 predicted proteins | sample MGYA00249358_ERZ652249 | MGnify/ENA primary metagenome ERZ652249 (study PRJEB26925, sample SAMN05826761) | human gut metagenome | biome: ENVO:2100002; feature: ENVO:00000062; material: ENVO:00002003... | reverse complement strand
AAATGCAATGGGCTGTACGCCCTTGACAATTTTATCTACATCGATTCCTTTGGAAAGGCAAAGGTCGCGAGCGTCTTCGAGAGTGGCAAGGCCATACTCGGCAAGACACTTCTCTATTTTGGCCATTCTTCTTTCTTTTCCTTCAAACATGACATCGTTAGCCATATAGTTTGTCCTCCTTTATGGTCTTTATTATTCTTCACGCGGGTCAATATACTTTGCCGCGTTGTCAAAGCGGCCGTACTGACCGATATTCTTTTTATAAGCTTCTTCCGGGCTCACGCCGTGACGGATGTCCTCCATCATCTTGCCGAGCTTGACAAACTGATAACCGATTACCTCGTTGTTCTCATCCAGCGCGGTTTTCAAAACATAGCCCTCCGCCATTTCCATATAGCGGACGCCCTTCGCACCGGTGCTGTACATGGTACCGACCTGGGAACGGAGCCCCTTGCCGAGGTCTTCTAGACCTGCGCCGATCGGAAGCCCGCCCTCGGAAAACGCCGTCTGGCTGCGGCCGTAGGCGAGCTGCTTAAAGATTTCTCTCATGGCGACGTTGATCGCGTCGCAGACAAGGTCCGTGTTCAGGCACTCGAGCATGGTTTTCCCCGGCAGGATTTCGGCGGCCATTGCCGCGGAATGGGTCATGCCGGAGCAGCCGATGGTTTCCACCAGAGCCTCCTGCACAATACCCTCTTTGACATTCAGAGTCAGCTTGCAGGCGCCCTGCTGCGGAGCGCACCAGCCAATACCGTGGCTTAAACCGGATATATCCTTGATTTCATATGCCTTGACCCATTTTCCTTCTTCAGGAATCGGTGCGGGGCCGTGTTTTGGTCCCTTTGTTACAGTACACATTTTTTCCACTTCTGGGGAATAATTCATATCGGTACTCCTTTCGGTTTCAGTGTTGGTTTTATTACCATACAACCAAACATACTGTTTTATTATAGTTTATTTTTCGCCTTTTATCAATAGAAACATACTTGATAATTAATAATTTAACAAATAAAAGGCGGAAAATCTGGGGCTTGAAATCCTGCCAAAAATTCCCGCAAAAAATAAAAGTCAGATTCTTGTGTGAGCCGTCGAAAAATGTTACGATAGAGACAAATCTAATATATTGGGGAGATAAAAATGCAAGAACCGAACTCTGCGTACCAAAGCCCTGCGGTCTACGAAGACAGCGCGCCTCTTTCCATCGGCAATTATCTGGTCATGATGCTCGTGGGGGCGATCCCCATAGTGGGCCTCGTCATGATGCTTGTGTGGGCGTTCAGCGGCAGCGCCAACATCAACAGGAAAAACTATGCCCGGGCAGTTCTAATCATGATGTTGGTTGGCCTTGTTCTCAGCATCATTTTCGGAGCAAGCCTGCTTTCGTTCTTTTATTCCATCGGAACGGCAAGTTACTGATCGGTTCAGCGCAGACGGCGGACGGGGTTCCGCCGTCTTTTTTCTTCGAACCCGGAGGGGCCAATGTTCATGAATTCTTCTTTATTTTTATGGAGCCGTATGATATACTGATTTTATATGCAAAATCTATTGATTGATTTTTATGATATTTCAGAGGTGACTTTATGGGTAATATTCTGACCGCCTTTTTCGGCAATTACAGCAAACGCGAGCTGAAGCGCATTCAGCCTGTCTGTGACGCCGTTCTGGCACTGGAGGACAAGTATAAAGGGATGTCCAACGAAGAGCTGATTTCCCAGACCCCCGCGCTGAAGGAGCGCCTGTCCAACGGGGAAACGCTCGACGACATCCTGCCAGACGCTTTCGCGGTCTGCCGCGAGGCTTCGGACCGCGTTCTGGGAATGCGCCACTTCCCGGTGCAGATCATCGGCGGGATCGTGCTTCATCAGGGACGCATCAGCGAAATGAAGACCGGCGAAGGAAAAACGCTGGTCGCCACCCTTCCAGCCTATTTGAACGCCCTTTCCGGAAAGGGCGTTCATGTTGTAACCGTCAACGACTACCTTGCCCGCCGCGACTCCGAATGGATGGGAAAAATCTACCGCTTTCTGGGCCTGAGCGTCGGCCTGATCGTACACGATCTGGAAAACGACGAGCGTAAGAAGGCGTATAACGCCGACATCACCTACGGCACGAACAATGAGTACGGCTTCGACTACCTGCGCGACAACATGGTCATTTACAAGGAAAACAAAGTGCAGCGCGGCCACAACTTCGCCATCGTCGACGAAGTGGACTCCATCCTCATCGACGAGGCCCGCACTCCGCTGATTATTTCCGGCCAGGGCGACAAATCCACGGAGCTTTACAATGTGGCCGACCACTTCGCAAAAACCCTGAAAATGGTGAAGGTCGCGGAGCTGAACGACAAAGAGGATAACGACGAGCTGTACAAGGGCGCTGATTATATTGTGGACGAAAAGGCAAAGACCGCCACGCTGACACAATCCGGCGTGAAGAAAGCTGAAGCCTATTTCAAGCTTGACAATCTGACCGACGCCGACAACATTACGATCCAGCACCACATCAATCAGGCGATCAAGGCGCGCGGCGTCATGCAAAGCGATATCGACTACGTCGTCAAGGACGGCGAGGTCATCATCGTCGACGAGTTCACCGGCCGCCTGATGTACGGCCGCCGCTACAACGAAGGCCTGCATCAGGCGATTGAAGCCAAGGAGGGCGTAAAGGTCGCGCACGAAAGCAAAACGCTCGCTACGATCACCTTCCAGAATTTCTTCCGGCTATACGACAAGCTTTCCGGTATGACCGGTACCGCCATGACGGAAGAGGAAGAATTCCGTGAAATCTATAAGCTGGACGTTGTCGAGGTCCCGACCAACAAGCCGATGATCCGTAAGGACTTCCCGGATGTTGTCTATAAGACGGAGAAAGCGAAATTCAACGCGGTCATTGAGGATATCATTGAGCATCATGAAAACGGGCAGCCGGTTTTGGTCGGCACCATTTCCATTGAAAAGTCGGAAGAGCTCAGCGGGCTGCTGCGCCGCCGCGGCGTCAAGCACGAAGTGCTGAACGCGAAATATCACGACAAGGAAGCGGAAATTGTGGCGCAGGCCGGCCACAAGGGCGCCGTCACCATCGCCACCAATATGGCCGGGCGCGGCACCGACATCGTGCTGGGCGGCAACAGCGAATATATGGCGAAATCGGAAATGCGCCGCCTGCAGTTTTCGGAAGAGCTCATCAGCGAGTCCACCGCCTACTCCGAGACAACGGATGAGAAAATTTTAAATGCCCGCAAGACCTTTGCGGAGCTGGATGAAAAATACAAGGCCCAGATCAAAAAGGAAGCGGAAGAGGTCAAGGCCGCCGGCGGCCTTTACATCATCGGCACGGAGCGCCACGAATCCCGCCGGATCGACAACCAGCTGCGCGGACGTTCCGGCCGTCAGGGCGACCCCGGTATGAGCCGTTTCTACATTTCGCTGGAAGACGATCTCATGCGTCTGTTCGGCGGCGAGCGCATCAATAACCTGATGGAACGCCTGAATGTGGATGAAAACACCCCGATCGAAAATAAAATGCTCAGCAATACCATTGAGGGTGCCCAGCGCAAGATCGAAGGCCGCAACTTTGGTATCCGCAAAAATGTCCTCCAGTTTGACGACGTTATGAGCCGTCAGCGTGAAATCATCTATGGCCAGCGCGATCAGGTGCTGAACGGAGAAAACATCAAAGATCAGATCATCAAGATGATCGAACAGGCCATCGAGTCCCAGGTACACCAGTACATGCCCGAAGCCGCGCTGCACGACGACTGGAATTTTCAGGGTCTGCGCGACCACTACATGGGCTGGCTGCTCACCTCGGAGGATCTGGTTTACACCAAAGAAGAGATCGAACGGCTGGAGCCCGACTTTGTCAAGAACGAGCTGATCGAAAAGGCGAAAGCGCTGTACGAAAAACGCGAGCAGCAGTTCGGTGAGGAAATCACCCGTGAGCTTGAGCGCGTCATCCTTCTGAAAAATGTCGACTCCGAGTGGATGGACCATATCGACGCCATGGAAGAGCTGCAGAAGGGCATCCGGCTGCGCGCTTACGGCCAGCACGACCCGGTGGTCGAGTACCGTCTGGAAGGCTTCGACATGTTCGACGCAATGATCGCAACCATCCGCGAAAACACCGCGCGCATGATGCTCACCGTCCAGCTCCGTTCTGCGGAAGAGCCGAAGCGTGAGCAGGTCGCCACGCCGACCATGAGCAGCGGCGGCGACGGCAGCGACACGAACCGCACCGTGCGCAAAGGCAAGAAGCCGGGCCGCAACGACCCGTGTCCGTGCGGCAGCGGCAAAAAATACAAAAAATGCTGCGGTAAAGACGAATAGCTTTGTTTGAAACGAGCGGTAGGGCTTTGATGATAGGCCCTACCGTTTTTTTATCTCTCCATTTTGAATCCCATGGATTTCCACGATATCCTCTGGAGCCTTCAAATAAAATTCTTCCGTTTCGCATTGCGCTCTCTGTAAAATTTCAATTGCCCTGCTGACTTCACGGAATAAAACGCCATACATTTTTCGATAATCAGACATCATTATTCTTCCTTTCTGCATTCCCTATATAGAACTTATAAGTACTTTATAAAGCAGAATAACACCTGCTTATGGTATTGTCAATAGTATAAAAAAGTACTATGGGAAGGTGTGGTGCAATTGTATTTTCCAAGGCTGAAGGATTTACGCAACGACAGGGATCTGCTGCAAAAGGATATCGCGGCGGTCCTGAAGATCAGTCAGACGGTCTATTCCCGGTACGAAAGAGGGTATCAGACCATCCCCGTGGAGCATCTTCTCAGTCTGGCTGATTTTTACCATACTTCCACAGACTATCTCTTGGGCCGGACAAATAATCCAAACCCCGCGCCAAAATAAAAGCAGCATGGAGTCCGACTGAACTCCATGCTGTTTTCTATTTGGATGTTTTCACGCCTCCACGCCCGGAAGTCAGGGTTTTAATCAGGTCGAATATGTAATTGCTTCCCCGGCTGACGAGGATTCCCGTCAGGATGCTGCCGACAAGCGGAACCGAGGTTTTTAGCCCCACCATAGCCAGCATGTCGACCCCGTAGGCGATGGTAACGAATACGCCCAGCAGGATGGAAAATACCATTTCCCACTTCAGGACTCCTTTGACAAAGAACTGGTTGATATAGGTAATGACCCCTTCCACAATGACCGCCAGAAAAAACAAGCCGAAATACTCCATATGACCGCCCTCCTCATCTGACCGCCGCGGCGTATTTCGCCGCAGCCCGGTTTCCCTTTGCCTGTTTCAATTCTATGCAGGAAATCCTCCGTTCAATACAGAGTCCGAAAGTTTTACTTCCTCCGGCGCGGACCATGCGGCTGGAAATGCTGTACGAGAGGGGCGTGGGTTTGGGTAATAAGCAAGTCCGACAAAAAGGGTCTGCCGCCTGGCAGACCCTTTTTACCTTTCCTATTCGCCGAACATATCCTTGATCTTATCGATAAAATTCTTGCGCTTCTGATAGTTCTTTTCCTCGGCGACATTATCAAAATCCTGCAGGATTTCCTTCTGCCGCTGGGTCAGGTTTTTCGGTACCTCAATCGTCATGCGCACGAACTGGTCACCGCGCCCGCGCCCGCCGATCCGGGGGATGCCCTTTCCTTTCAGCTTAAACACGTCGCCGGGCTGTGTGCCCTCGCGCACATGGTAGCTGACGCGTCCGTCGATAGTCGGCACGACAATCTCCGCGCCGAGCGCCGCCTGGGTATAGGTAATTGGCACTTCGCACCAAATGTCGTTGCCGCGGCGCTCAAAAATGGGATGGGGCCGCACATTGACATACACGTGCAAATCGCCGCCCGGGCCGCCGTTGGTTCCGGCGTTTCCCTGTCCGCTTACGCTCAGGATCTGCTCGTTGTCGATCCCGGCGGGGATGTTGACCTCAATCGTTTTCTGGCGCCGTACGCGCCCGGTCCCGCCGCAGGTTCCGCAGGGATCGTCAATCACCTTTCCGGTTCCGCCGCAGCGGTCGCAGCTCCTGCTGGTCTGTACCACGCCGAACGGCGTACGCTGGCTGATGCGCACCTGCCCCGTTCCGCCGCAATTCGGGCAGGTTTTCGCGGAGGTTCCCTTTTTCGCACCGCTGCCGCCGCACTCGCCGCAGGTTTCTATCTTCTGGTAAGCTATATTTTTGCGGCAGCCCTTTGCCGCTTCCTCAAAGCTTATGTTTACCGTCGCTTCGGTGTCGCTGCCGCGCCGCGCCGCGTTCGGATTAGCGGAACGGCCCCCAAACCCGCCGCTGAAACCGCCGCCGAAAAAGCTGTTGAATATGTCGCCCAGATCGATGTCGCCGGTAAAGGGGCTTCCGCCGCCCGTACCGCCGCCGAAGTTGGGATCGACGCCCGCGTGGCCGAACTGGTCGTAGCGCGCTTTTTTATCCTTATCGGAAAGCACCTCGTATGCTTCGTTTACCTCTTTGAATTTTGCCTCGGCTGTCTTGTCCCCAGGGTTTAAATCCGGGTGATACTGCTTCGCAAGCTTGCGGTAAGCCTTTTTAATCTCTTCGTCCGTGGCATTTTTCGGCACGCCCATAACTTCATAATAATCCCTTTTATCAGCCAAACCAAATCACTCCTAAAATAATGAAAAATGAATAAATGAAGGAGGAAGAGTTCCTTGGCGTTCCTTCAAAATGCATTTTAACCGTTATTGCTGAAATTGCCGCTCAACCCATGATTGCCAGCTCTCCAAACGAAGAGCTGGCCACCACAGTCATTCATCTTTCATGAATCGTATTCATTGTAAAAAGCAAGCCGGAGATTACTTTTTGTCATCGTCGTTTACATCCTTGTACTCTGCGTCGTAGACGTTGCCGCCGTTCGCGTCCTGCGTCGGCGGGACGGGCTGGCCGTCGGCCGGCTGCTGCGGTGCCGCACTCTTATAGAGCTTTTCGCTGACCGCGTACATCGCCTTCTGCAATTCTTCCGACTTAGCCTTCATATCATCGGCATTGCTTGCGGAGATAGCCTCTTTCAGGGAAGCGACCTTCGCGTTCAGGTCGGACTTGTCGGACTCGTCGATCTTGTCGCCGTTGTCCTTTAGCAGCTTCTCGACCGCGTAGCACATATTCTCTGCTTCGTTCTTCTGGTCGATTTCCTCACGGCGCTTCTTATCCTCCGCCGCGAATTTTTCGGCTTCCTGAACCGCCTTGCTGATGTCGTCCTTGCTCATGTTGGAGCTGGAGGAAATCGTAATCTTCTGCTCCTTGCCGGTACCCATATCCTTGGCGGATACGTTGACGATGCCGTTGGCGTCGATATCAAAGGTAACCTCGATCTGGGGGATTCCGCGCGGCGCCGGGGCAATGCCGTCCAGCTTAAACAGGCCGAGCTGCTTGTTGTCGCGGGCGAATTCGCGCTCGCCCTGCAAAACGTTGACCTCGACCTGGGTCTGGCCGTCCGCCGCGGTGGAAAAGATCTGGCTCTTCTTGGTCGGGATGGTGGTATTGCGCTCGATGATTTTGGTCATGACGCCTCCCATGGTCTCCACACCAAGGGACAGCGGAGTAACGTCCAGAAGCAGCAGGCCTTCGACCTCGCCGCCCAGTACGCCGGCCTGAATCGCCGCGCCGATGGCGACGCACTCGTCCGGGTTAATGCCCTTGAACGGGTCTTTTCCCGTAAAGCCCTTAACAGCGTCCTGCACGGCGGGGATTCTGGAGGAACCGCCGACCAGCAGAACCTTGTTGATCTGCTCGATCTTCAGACCGGAATCGGAAAGCGCCTGGCGGACCGGACCCATGGTCTTTTCCACAAGGTCCGCGGTCAGCTCGTTGAACTTCGCCCTGCTTAGGGTCAGGTCAAGGTGCTTCGGGCCGGAGGCGTCCGCTGTGATGAACGGCAGGTTGATGGAGCTGGAGGTCATGCCGGAAAGCTCGATCTTCGCTTTTTCGGCGGCTTCCTTCAGCCTCTGCATCGCCATTTTGTCGCCGGAAAGGTCAATGCCTGTTTCCGCCTTAAAGGAGGAAGTCATCCAGTCCATGACGCGCTTGTCGAAGTCGTCGCCGCCAAGGCGGTTGTTGCCCGCGGTGGCCAGAACTTCCTGCACGCCGTCGCCCATTTCAATAATAGAAACATCGAATGTACCGCCGCCAAGGTCGTAAACCATGATCTTCTGGTCCTCGCCCTTGTCGATGCCGTAGGAAAGCGCGGCAGCCGTCGGCTCGTTGATAATACGCTTTACGTCCAGTCCGGCGATCTTACCGGCATCCTTTGTCGCCTGGCGCTGTGCGTCGGTGAAATACGCCGGAACGGTAATGACCGCGGAAGTGACCTTTTCGCCCAGATAGGCTTCCGCGTCGCCCTTCAGCTTCTGAAGAATCATTGCGGAAATCTCCTGAGGAGTATAGCTTTTCCCGTCAATATTGACCTTATAGTTGGAACCCATTTCTCTTTTTATGGAAGAGACGGTGCGGTCCGGATTGGTAATCGCCTGACGTTTCGCAACCTGACCGACCATACGCTCGCCCGTTTTGGAAAAAGCGACAACGGAAGGGGTGGTTCTGGCTCCTTCTGCGTTCGCAATGACGACCGGCTCGCCGCCCTCGATCACCGCAACACAAGAATTGGTAGTACCTAAGTCTATCCCTATTGTCTTTGACATACTGTTTACCTCCAAAAAATAAGTTTTTGAATTGAATAATCAATCGTTAGGATTTTTAAAAATCACCTGAAATCGGTCCAATCAGTTCGCGACCTGCACCATCGCGTGGCGCACGATCTTATCCCCGATTTTGTAGCCCTTCTGGAACACCTGTACAATGGTATTTTCCCCGGCGTTTTCGTCCTCCACATGGGAAACCGCGTTGTGAAGATCCGGGTTAAAAACTTCCCCGGCTTCTCCCATCTCGGTTACGCCAAGCTTTGAGAGCGCCCCTTTCAGCTGCGTGCCGACCATTTCGACCCCTTTGCGAAGATCCTCCACGGTACAGTCCTGCTGCGCCAGCGCCCGTTCAAGGTTATCCGCCACGGGTAAAAATTCCGTGACCGCAGCAGCGGTAGCGTCGGCGTATACCGCCGTTTTTTCGCGTTCCGTGCGTTTGCGGTAGTTGTCGTATTCCGCGGCTGTACGGAGCAAAAGCTCTTTTTGCTTTTTCAGCTCCTCCTGCACCTGTTCCAGCTGAGCCTGTGCGTCGTCCTTCGGTTTTTCCTGTCCGACCGGATTTTCCGCCGCCGCAGTCTCCCCGGCGCAGGCCTTCTCAGCCTTAGAGGTTTCCTCCGGCTTGCCCTCAGAGGTTCTTTCGGGCGTTCCGGAAGTTTTCGTCTGCTTTTTATCCACTTGTTCTTTTTTGTTTTTTTCCAAAACAGTGACCCCTTTCTATTCCATATCCAATAGCTCTGTCAGCATTCTTCCGACGGAGCCGGAGAGATATTCCATATTGGAAATGATCTTCCCGTAGTTCATACGCGTAGGGCCGATAATGGCGATCGCGCCCGCGTCCCTGCCGCCGACCGAGTACCGGGAGACCACCACGCTGGATTCGCTCAGCTCGGGCCGCTTGCTTTCCTGACCGATCAGCACCTTCATGCTGTGGGTCTGCTGCATCAGAAGGCGGGAAAGCTCCTGCGGCCGGGAGAGGAAATCCATAATGCGGCGAATGCCCGCCTGCCCCAGCTCGCTGCAAAACAAAAGATTCATTTCGCCGTCCAGGCAGACCTCCGTCTGCATGGTGTCCTGCGCCACGTCCAGCACCGCCATCAGCGCGTCGCTCATCAGCATCGTCATGTTTCCCAGCGATGCCGCAAGGGACTGAATGTACGCCGGCGTAATGGTGGAAACCGGCAGCCCGACCAGCTTTTCGTTCAGAACCCTGAAAAATACGCGCAGGATTTCGGGGGTAATATCGAAATCGCAGTGGAAAACGCGGCTTTTCATGGTGCCCGCGGAGGTCATCATAATGGCCATCGCGGTCCTTCGGCTGGTCTGCACAAACTGGATGGCACGGATATCAGCCGAGCTTCCGCTCGGTGTGGTGGAAACGGCCGCGAACCGGGTCATTCCCGCCAGCGCCCGCGCAACGCCGTCCAACAGCTTTTCGGGGTCGTACGCGCTCGGCAGCAGCAGGCTGTCGATATAGCGCTGTTCTTCCCTGGAAACCGGATGCTTTTTCATCAGCGTGTCGATATAAACGCGGTAGCCTTTGTGGGAAGGAATTCTTCCCGCAGAGGTGTGCGGCTGCTCCAGCAGCCCCATTTCCGCAAGGTCGCTCATTTCATTGCGCACCGTCGCGGAGGACACGGTGAAATCAAGGGTGTCGCAAAGCGCCTTGGAACCCACCGGTTCGCCGGTCGCAACGTACAAATCAACGACAGCCGCCAGAATTTTCTGTTTCCGTTCGCTTAACTCCAACCCTTTCACCTCGCCTGTTTTTTATTTTAGCACTCTAATAGTTCGAGTGCTAAATCTAATTAATAATTTACCATTACTTTACCCCATTGTCAATATAGTATTTGTAAACTCTTTGTGAAATCGTAAAAATTATGTTCTTCCGATGGAAAGGAACGCCGCCGCTTTCCATTTCTATGGAGTTATGCTAGAATATTTCCATACCAAACGAACATCATTTTGCATTGGAAATTGTTTTTCAAGCGGCGCAGTTTCATCGCCGCGTAAAAAAAGAGCCGCGGAGCATCCCGAGGCTCTTTCCGTTATCCGTTTTCCGCGCTGTACAAAATTTCCGCCGTCAGCAGGTTGGAAACCAGAAATCCCCGCGGCGTAAAACGGAACCCGCCGTCTGTGCAGACGGTCAGCCCGCCCTTTTCATAAAGCTTTGCCGCTTTCAGCATCCGCGCGGGAATCCCCGTGCCGAACCGTTCACGGCAACCTTCGTCCGTAAGCCCTTCCGTCAGGCGCAGGGCAAGCATGGCGTATTCCTCAAACCCGCCGCCCTCCCCGTCCGGAACGGGTTCTGCGCCGTCAAGAAACCCCGAAAGGCTTCTTGGATAATAGAACCGTTTCCCTCCCATGAACGAATGCGCCGCCGGGCCGATTCCCAGATATTCCTCACAGCGCCAGTATTTCAGGTTGTGTCGGCTTTCAAAGCCCGGCTTCGCGAAATTAGAGATTTCGTACTGGTGAAACCCGCGCTTCTCCAGCTCTTCGCAGGCAAACAGATAAAGGTCTCCCGCTTCGTCGTCGTCCGGAACGCACAGCGTTTCTTTCCTTTTTCCGTAAACCGTGTCCGGCTCGATTTTCAACAGATAAGCGGAAAGGTGTTGAATCCCCGCGTCCGCGCAGAAATCAATGGAGTACAGAAGGCTTTCCTTTGTCTGTTTCTGGATAGCAAGCATCAGGTCGAGGGAGAGATTGTCAAAACCCGCGTTCTGTGCGTAAGCTATCGTTTTTTTCGCCTGTGCGGCGGTATGCCGCCGGCCCAGAAGCGAAAGCTCGCCCCCGTTTGCGGACTGCAGGCCGATCGACAGACGGGTTGTCCCCGCCGCGCGGATTTCCTGCAAAAAGCTGCGCAGATCCTCCGCGGGATTGACCTCCACGGTAATTTCCGCGCCATCCAGCCCAAAGCATTCCTTCGCGCGCGCAAGCATCGCGGACAGCCGCTTTGCGCCGATTAGGTTCGGGGTGCCGCCACCGAAGTACAGCGTGTCGGCCCGCCGCCCGTACTTCTGTGCATACTCCCCGAGCGCTAAGAGCACCCGCTGTGCGTACCGGTCCATCTTTTCTCCGCCGGCGGGCAGGGAATAAAAGTCGCAGTACGGGCATTTGCCGTCGCAGAACGGCACATGGAGATAAAGGCCGAAAGGCTTTCCGTTATTCATCCAGCTTCAGCACGCTCATAAACGCCTCCTGCGGCACCTCCACCGTACCCAACTGGCGCATGCGCTTCTTGCCTTCCTTCTGTTTTTCCAGCAGCTTCTTTTTGCGCGTGATGTCACCGCCGTAGCACTTGGCCAGAACATCCTTGCGCACAGCCTTGACCGTTTCGCGTGCAATAATCCTGCCGCCCACACAGGCCTGGATCGGCACCTCAAAAAGCTGGCGCGGGATTTTTTCCGACAGCTTCTCCGCCATCTTGCGCGCGCGCGGGTACGCCTTGTCGGCGTGGATAATAAAGGAAAGCGCGTCCACCACGTCGCCGTTGAGCATGATGTCCAGCTTGACCAGACTGCTCTTTTTGTATCCGCTCAGCTCATAGTCAAACGAGGCGTAGCCGCGGGTACGGGATTTCAGCGCATCGAAAAAGTCGTAGATGATCTCGTTCAGCGGCAGCTCATAATGGATATCCACACGGTCGGTATCGATGTATTTCATATCCTTAAAGACGCCCCGCCTGTCCTGGCAAAGCTCCATAATATTGCCGACATATTCGCTCGGCGTATAGATATGGGCGTTGGTAATCGGCTCCTCCGCCTGCGCAATCAGCGACGGATCGGGGTAATTGGTCGGGTTGTCAATCGAAATCACTTCCCCGTTGGTTTTCGTAATCCGGTAAACCACGCTGGGGGCGGTGGTAATAATGTCGAGGTTATATTCGCGCTCCAGCCGTTCCTGAACGATTTCCATATGCAAAAGGCCCAGAAAGCCGCAGCGGAAACCGAAGCCGAGCGCAACGGACGTCTCCGGCTCAAACGACAGCGCCGCGTCGTTCAGCTGAAGCTTGTCAAGCGCGTCGCGCAGATCGGGATAGCGCGCGCCGTCCGCGGGGTAAATCCCGCAGAAAACCATCGGCTGCACCGAGCGGTAACCCGGCAGCGGTGTTTTGGCGGGGTTGTCCGCCAGCGTAACGGTGTCGCCCACGCGGGCGTCTTTCACCGCCTTGATAGAAGCGGAGATATAGCCGACCTCACCGGCGCTGAGCCCCGCGCTCGGCTCCAGACAGGTCGCGCGGCCGTAGCCGCACTCCACCACGGTAAATTCCGCGCCCGTCGCTATCAGCCGGATGGTATCGCCCGGATGCAGCTGCCCGTCCCTCAGCCGCACATGGATGATCACTCCCTTGTACGCATCGTAGTAGGAATCGAAAATCAGCGCCTTGAGCGGCGCGTTTTCGTCGCCCTGCGGGGGCGGAACGTGTTTGACGATCTGCTCCATCACCTGATCGATGTTCGTTCCCAGCTTTGCTGAAATGCACGGCGCCTCGTCCGCGGGAATCCCGATGACGTCCTCAATTTCCGCGCGCACCTTCTCCGGCTGCGCGCTGGGAAGGTCGATCTTATTGATGACCGGTACGATTTCCAGCCCGGCATCCACCGCCAGATAGGTGTTCGCCAGCGTCTGCGCCTCAATTCCCTGGGAAGCGTCCACCACCAGCACCGCGCCTTCACAGGCGGCGAGCGAACGGGAAACCTCATAGTTAAAGTCCACATGGCCCGGGGTATCGATCAAATTGAAAACATAGTCCTGTCCGTCCTGCGCGCTGTAAACGAGCGTAACGGCGTGCGCCTTGATGGTGATGCCCCGTTCGCGCTCCAAGTCCATGTTATCAAGCAGCTGATTTTCCATATCGCGCAGCGCGACGGATTTCGTCTGCTCCAAAATGCGGTCGGCCAGCGTGCTTTTCCCGTGGTCAATGTGCGCGATAATGCTGAAATTCCGTATTCTCTCGCGTGGTATCGACAAATTTATCACCTAATTCTCAAAGATAATATGGCTTTTGCAGCAGTTCCGGCCGTCCCTACAACGCCTCTGTGTTCCCCGCCAAAAACGGGAGCAAAACAGAGCTGCTCCGCAGTCAGACTGAAAATGCCGTAAAGATCATGAATAATATCTTATACCACAGGCAAAACGCGCCGTTGTGGTATATTTATAAATTGGCAAAGCCGGTATAATAGCCGTTTGCGGCTATTATACCACAGATCACGAAGCCTGAACAGTATACCGTGCGGCAGGAAAAAATTTTTATAAAACGCGCATAAAAACAGCGGCGTACCGAGAAATTTCTTCTCCGGCGCGCCGCCATGATCAATATTTCAGATTTCTGTAATACTTGTCGTTCAGCAAGCGTTTCTTGTGCGGGCGATTCGGACGGCGGTAGCGTTTGCGGCCTCCGCCTCTCGGCGGCCGGCGGTTGCTGAACACGACGATCAGCACCACGGCAATACCCAGCGCGATACACACCCACGATAGAATTCCGATCCAGTTCATTTTTTTGTTGGCCGCGGTATCCACGATTACGGAGCTGAGGGGGTTGTTTTCTTCTATGCTGTCCACACTGGGAAGGACAATCCCGCCGGATTCTTCACCGCTGCTGAAAGTCCCGCCGGAAACATCACCAAAATCGTCACCGGAGACATCACCGGAAGCTTCGGAGAAAATTCCCGAGGATACCGGCTTCCTGCTCGTGACCGGCCTTTTGGAGCTAACGGCCGGCTTGCTGGAAACGGTACTCGCGGACTGTAAGGGCGCCTGAGAGGACTGCTGGTTCAGGATCTGTTCCACCTGTTCCGGCGTTATCTCAGTTGCCAGGGCGGTAACGGAGTACAATGAAAACATAAAGATCAATAGGAATACTGAAAACCATATTTTCCTATGTTGATTCATGATACGTTTCCTCCACAGCATTTTCTCTCAATGATAATACGAAATTATTATACCATACTTTCGCCACATTGCAAGTTTCCTGCCATGTTTTGCCGGTAACCTGGTAAATAAGGGTTTTGTCGTCGCCAAAGCCGATTCTGCGGGAATTGGCGTCGACCTCCGCCATGCCGAAAAGCAGTGCAAGGACGCAAAGCGTGCTGAAAAACGACGCAAAGAAAATTCTTTTTCTTTTTCTTTTACTTTCCATTTTTTTAACATCTTTTCCTTTCCGCTTATGTCAGGCCGTTCAGAACGTTGACCAGCGCTTTCCCGAACAGCTCCCCGGAGTACACCGCCTCGTCAAGGGTGTTGACCTCAGTGCCGAACTCAATCAGCAGCGACCCTTTCGTCAGGTTTTCATTGTACTTTCTCGCACAGAAATTCAACGGCCGCGCCAAACCGGGGTATAAATCCGCCAGCGACTTCTGCAGCCGCACGGCTAGCCTGAAATTGTATTCCCAGTTGGGGAAGCCGAGCGTGCCGTCGTCGTCGCAGCCAGAGATGATCATTACCTGTGCGGCCTTCCTGCCGTTGACCGTGACGGTCGGCTTGATCCTGGTTCCGTCGGAGGTGCCCATCGCGTCGCGGTGGATGTCGAGCGTGACCTGAATGCCCGGATATTTCTTCAGGTTGTTCTGCATCGTCACCTTGGAGCGGTCATACGAGCCGTTGTAGCTCGGATAATCGTGCAGGGTGGTGTCGTGCACCACGTTGATTCCGGCGGCCTTCAGTTGGGCGGCGATCTGGTCGCCCACGGCGACCACGCTTTTCGCTTTGTCCTGGCTGCGCGTATCTCCCAGAAATGCCTCCGTTGTGTGGGTGTGGTAAATCAAAACCTGCGGCGTCGAATTCTTGACGATTTTTACCGCAGGCTGCTTCTGAAGCTCCGAAGCGATGTCGACCGTATGGTTTTTATTTGTATTCTTTACCCATATATTATTGTATTGGGAACCGGAATTGGCAATGCTCATTTCCTTCACGCCCTTGGGCAGCGTAACGGGCGGCGACGACACGCTTGATCCCGTGCTCAACGCAGCCTGTGAGCTTGCCGCCGTACCGGAGCTGCTCTGTGAAGAAGCCGGAGCGGAGCTTACGCCCGAAGAAGCCGGCGCCACGCTGCTCCCGTGCTCATTATCCTCTTCATCCTCTTCCAGATAATCCTCTTTCATTGCCTCGGCAGCACCCGCGGGCATGATAAAGCCCGCCGCGGCGAACGCCGCGTCCTTTGCCTGTAACACGGGCAAACGTCCCAGAACGCACGCGACCGCCGCAAACACCAATGCAACCGAGCAGATTCCCATTCCCTTTTGCGTCCAGTTTTTCATATCCTGCCCCCATTGAATGATATTCATTCTTATGCGGGCGGGACAAATTTCATGATGCTTCAGGTCAATTCTTCAAAATCCTCAACACTGAGAGAGGGGTTCAGCGCCACGTTGATTCCCATGCTCAGCAGCCTCGCGCCTCTGGAAATAATCAGGTCGATTTCACGCGGGGTTACCATCATCTGGGCGCCGCGCGGCGCGATTTTCTCCTCGGACCCGTCTGTTTCGCCGTCCAGCAGGTCCGCCGCCAGAGTGGCCGCGTCCACCACGGTCGGAATTCCCATGCTGACCACCGGAACGCCGAGCGTGCTTTCGTCGATGCGCGGCCTTGCGTTTCCCACGCCGGCCCCGGGAGAAATCCCCGCGGAGCAAAGCTGCACCGTGCAGCCCAGCCGGGCGGGGCTGCGCGCCGCAAGCGCGTCGACCGCAACTACGGCGTCCGGGTTCAGCTCCTTGACCAGCGCCTGCAGAAGCTCCACGGCTTCAATCCCCGTGCAGCCCAGCACCCCGGGGCTTACCACGGAAACGGGACGCAGCTTGTCCAGGCCCGTCACCTTTGCCAGCTCACCCTTGATATGCCTTGTCGCCAAAATCTTTTCGGCGACGAGCGGCCCCAGCGCGTCCGGCGTAATGGCGCGGTTCCCCAGTCCCGCCACCAGTACGCTTCCTTTCTCTGGCAGCAGCGCGGTCAGCTCCTGCGCGGTCAGGGTCAAAAGGCTGTTGTCGCTGTCGATATGGTCGGAAATCGCCTGCACCTCCAGCGTAACATAGGTGTTGCCCTCTTCGTCTATCCGCGTGACCGTGCAGTCCTTTTCTTTCCGTGTAACGTGCCTGCTGGGTTCTGTGTTTTCCAGCGCCAGGTCGGTACGGAATACCATAAAAAATCAGTCCTTTCCTATTTTTTTAAAACACTTGCATTTTTTATCCATCGATGGTATTATTATTGATATGTGACAATGCCAAAGGAGGTGGAATCATGCCTAACATTAAATCAGCCAAAAAACGCGTAAAGGTTATTGCTACAAAAACATTCATTAACAAGTCCTTTCATTCCGGACTGAAAACTGATATAAAGAAAGCAAACCTTGCCGTAGAATCCAATGATGCCAACAAAGCGGATGCCGTTAAGGTTGCGATTAAGAAGATTGATCAGGCTGCGGCAAAAGGAATCCTGCACAAGAACACAGCCGCAAGGAAAAAATCAGCTCTTGTACGCAAGCTGAACACAGCAAATGCATAACCCTGAATACGCGGTTTAAAAGCAAAAGCAGAGCCTTGCGCCCTGCTTTTTTATTATACTCCGGCGCGCAGGGAGCGAATTTCCATAAACTTGCCGCTTTGATTGACTTTTCAAAAAGAATTGGTTATTATATATTATATAAACAGGATCTAATCATGATAAACGGAGGTGCTCGTTTTGAAAAAATGTAATACATTATCCATATTGATTACAGTTATTTCCGCTATGACGGCCGTCGCGGCGGCTGTTGTTGCCGTCGTCCTCTTCTTTGAGAAAAAGAAAAAGGATGAAGAGGAGCTTGAGCACTACCTGGATTGTTCCATACAGTAAGGGACTTCCTTCGGTGCCGTAACAGCATACGGGCAGGTTTTGATACCTGCCCGTTTTTTTTCATGCTTTTCGCCTTACCATATATTTTTTGAAATACGTACGGTAATACAGCTTCCAGATTTCCCACAGAAGCATGCCGATGATCTGGCCGTTAATAATCCTGAAAATCCTGTACAGGATTTTCAAAACGAGAAAGGTTTTGCTAGCTCTTATCTCCCGACTTTGAAAACAGAGCGGCAACGTACCCGAAGAACACGGCCGCCGCGATACCTGCGGCGCTCGCCGCGACGCCGCCCGTAAACGCGCCCAGCAAACCCTGTTCCCTGACCGCTTCAAGCGTCCCTTTCGCCATTAGATACCCAAAACCGGTCAGCGGCACCGTAGCGCCGGCCCCCGCAAAGTCCACAAGCGGCCCGTACAGCCCCAGCCCCGTCAGTGCCACACCTGTCTCTTATACACATCTGACGCTGCCGACGAATTAGACGGTGCAGATCTC
>ENA-OXEN01000093-OXEN01000093.1-human-gut-metagenome-genome-assembly--contig:-NODE-93-length-17958-cov-11.781545_pt1 | contig 17958 bp, 17 predicted proteins | sample MGYA00249358_ERZ652249 | MGnify/ENA primary metagenome ERZ652249 (study PRJEB26925, sample SAMN05826761) | human gut metagenome | biome: ENVO:2100002; feature: ENVO:00000062; material: ENVO:00002003... | reverse complement strand
GATCGACAAGATGCTCTCGCCCATGAACGTGAGCCTGCACGCCATCACCCCGGAGTGCCGACGCAAGCTGATCGGCCGCAACGCCCCCCGGGGCATCGAGGTGCTCGAAAGGTTCCTCGATGCCGGCATCGAGATCCATGCGCAGATCGTGCTCTGCCCCGGCTTGAATGATGGGGACGAGCTGCTGTCCACGCTGAGATACGTCGAGGCGCACCCCGGCATCACGAGCCTCGCCATCGTGCCCCTTGGATTCACCAAGCACCAGAAGCGATTCGCGACCTCGTATTCCGACGACGTCGAGGCGTCTCGCGCCGTCGTGCGGATGCTCGAGCCGTTCCAGCAACGCGCCCGCACGACGCGCGGCGCGACGGTCTTTCAGCTCGCGGACGAATTCTACATCGACGCCGAGCTCCCCGTTCCCCCCGCGGAGACCTACGACGGGTTCCCGCAGTTCTACGACGGCATCGGCATGCTGCGCAGCTTCCTCGACGAGGCGGACGCGCTGCGGCGCGATCGAGCCGAGGACCTTTCCGCCGCAGGCGAGCTGCTTGCGGCTGACGGCCGCCGGGCCCTCGTCATCTGCGGCGAGGCGGCCCAAAGCACCTTCGACGCATTCTGCGCGGCTTTCGCTCCCGCGGGCGCCGTCTCCTCCCGCGCCATCAAGAACGAGTACTTTGGCGGCAACGTCAACGTCACCGGCCTCATCTGCGCCTGCGACCTTATGGCGCAGCTCCCGCAAGACCTCGCCAACGTCACCGTCCTCATCCCCGACGTGATGTTCAACTACGACTCCCTCACCCTTGACGGAGTTGAGAGGTGCTCCATCACCGCGGAGCTCGAACGCCGCGGCGCCACCGTCCGCTATGCGACTCCCGCCCCGTCCCAGCTCCTCGATGCCCTGTTGACGGGCTAGTCTTTGCTGCTGCAAAGCGAAGGGATTCTCCCTTGCAGGTTACCTGCCGTTCTGTTGAAGCCGCGCCGCTGTGCGCCGGGAGGAAGCGGGTGGTGTGGCGTGGGCACGCGCATTTTCGGGGCCTGGCATGTCGTCCGCCGCGAGTTCCGCACGAGCCGAAGGCCCCTTATGGGGCCTTCGCGCGAGCAGGACTGTCCGAGCGCCGGACGACATGCCAGGCACCGGAACGGTGGGATGCGAGGCTGCGCCCAACATACGGAGGTTCTGGGACGGACCGCGAGCGCGCGGGGCCGCATGGTAAGATTCTTGCAGTTATGACTACTCAAGGAGTACGTATGTCTCGACCCATCGTAGCGATCGTCGGCCGCCCGAACGTGGGCAAGTCGACCCTCGTCAATCGTATCGCCCAGACCTCCGACGCCATCGTGCACCAGAGCCGCGGCGTCACCCGCGACCGCAGCTATCACGTGGCCGACTGGAACGGTCGCGAGTTCATGCTCGTCGACACCGGCGGCATCGAGCCCATGAAGAGCGACGACGTGTTCGCCACCTCCATCCGCGACCAGGCGCTCGCCGCGGCCGAGGAGGCCGCCGTCATCCTGTTCGTCGTCGATGGCTCGGTGGGCGTCACCGAGGAGGACGAGAGCGTGGCGCGCATGGTTCGCAAGCTCAAGAAGCCCACGTTCCTGCTCGTCAACAAGCTCGACAACCCCGCCCGCGAGAACGACAACCTGTGGGAGTTCTACTCCCTGGGCGTCGGCGACCCAGTCGCGGTCTCCGCGCTGCACGGCCATGGCACGGGTGACCTGCTCGACGAGGTCGTCGCCCTTCTGCCCGAGGACACGGGCGAGGAGGAGGACGAGCCCGATACCCTGCGCGTTGCCATCATCGGGCGCCCCAACGCCGGCAAGTCCTCGCTCTTCAACAAGATGATCGGCAACGATCGCTCCATCGTGAGCAACATCGCGGGCACCACGCGCGACGCCATCGACACGGTGGTCGAGCGCGACGGCAAGCGCTACCGCATGGTCGACACCGCGGGCATCCGCAAGAAGAGCACCGTCTACGAGAACATCGAGTACTACTCCATGGTCCGCGGCCTGCGCGCGATCGATCGCGCCGATGTGGCCTTGCTCGTGGTCGACGCGTCCACGGGCGTTACCGAGCAGGACCAGAAGGTCGCGAACCTCGCCATCGAGCGCGGCTGCGCGCTCGTCGTCCTGCTCAACAAGTGGGACCTGCTCAAGGACGACTACGAGCGCGATGCCGTCATGGAGACGGTCGACCGCCGCCTCACCATGGCCCCGTGGGCCGAGTACCTGCGCATCTCCGCCATGACCGGGCGCAGCGTGCATAAGATCTGGGACATGGTGGACGCCGCTGCCGAGCGCCGCGCCTGCCACATCACCACGTCGCAGCTCAACCGCCTGCTCACCGACATGCGCGAGTTCGGCCACACCGTCTCCGACGGCAAGCGCCGCCTCAAGATGCACTATGTCACGCAAACCGGCGAGAAGCCCCCGGCGTTCACGTTCTTCGTCAACCACACGGACCTGGTCACCGACAACTACAAGCGCTATATCGAGAACCGCATGCGCGCGACGTTCGATTTCAAGGGCACGCCGATCCGCCTGCGCTTCCGCGCCAAGAAGTCCGACAAGGACAAGGAGTAGGGAATGGGTTCCACGTCCATGCATGCGTGGCTTTGCCTCGCATTGGCCTGCGTGGTCAGTTACGCGCTCTGTGGCATTCCGTTTGGCAAGTTCTTTGCCAAGAGTCTTGCCCATGTGGACTTGCAGAAGGTCGGATCGGGCAACATCGGTACCACAAATGCGCTGCGCGCCGGCGGACCCAAGGTGGCCATCCTCACGCTTTTGTGTGATGTCCTCAAGGCGGTCATCAGCATCAACTGTGCGCTTCCGCTCCTCTCTTGGGCGTTCGGCTGCTCCGTCGCGTCGTTCTACCCCGGCGGTTCACATGATTTCGTCATTGCCGTTCTCGGCATCTCGTGTGTCGTTGGTCACATGTTCAGCTTCTATCTGCGCTTCAAGGGCGGGAAGTCCATCGCCACCGGAGTCGGCGTGCTTTTTGCCATCAACGTGCCCTGGGCCTTGCTGCACCTCTGCATTTTCATCGTCCTCGTCGCCCTTACCAAGTTCGTGAGCGTCGGCTCGATTGCGACTGCCGGGTTGGTCGGCATCACGGCCTGCCTGCTGTTTCCGCACGCGTCCCTCGTGTTCAAGCTCATCATGGGGGCCCTCGGCCTGCTGGTGGTGTGGGCGCATCGCTCCAACATCAAGAAGCTCATGAACGGCACCGAGTCCAAGCTTTCATTTACCAAACGCGTCGACAAGATGGATGAGTGATATGCGCATTGCACTGATAGGCACCGGCTCGTGGGGCACCGCCATGGCGGGCCTCGTCGCATCGCATGGCCATGACGTCGTCATGTGGTCCTACGATGCCGACCCGGTCATCGAGATCAACGAGCGCCATACGAACGCCTGCTACCTCAAGGACTACACCCTGCCCGACAACGTCACGGCGACCAATTCGCACGAAGAGGCCCTTACCGGCGCGGACGCCGCGATCTTCGCCGTGCCGTCCGCGTTTCTACGCGGCGTGGCGCGGGATTGCGCGCCGTATGTGAGCGACTCGCTGCCCGTCCTCTGCCTCGCCAAGGGCATCGAGCTCGGTACCGGTCTTCTCATGAGCGACGTCATCGCCAGCGAGATCGGCCATCCCGAGCGCATCGCCGCGCTCTCGGGCCCCAACCATGCCGAGGAGATCTGCCACGGGTCGCTTTCCGCCTCGACCATCGCCTGCGAGAGCGTCGAGGTCGGCGAGTTCTTCAAGGAGCTCACGCTGAGCCCTGCGTTTCGCGTGTACCTGTCCTCCGATATGGTGGGCGTCGAGCTCTGTGGCGCCATGAAGAACGTCATGGCCATCATCTGCGGTATCGCGGCCGGTTCCGGCATGGGCGACAACGCCCTCGCGCTCATCATGACGCGCGGCCTGGCCGAGATCAGCCGCCTGGTGCATGCCTGCAGCGGCGAGGCGATGACCTGCATGGGTCTTGCCGGCATGGGCGACCTCATCGTCACCTGCACCTCCCGGCACTCGCGCAACCGCACGTTCGGCGAGGCATTCGCCCGCGGCGAATCGCTCGAGGAGTACCAGAGCCGCCGTCGCATGGTCGTCGAGGGCGCCGCCGCTGCGCGCAGCGTGAGTGAGCTCGCCCGCTCCAAGGGCGTCGACGTACCCCTCACGTTCGCGCTCGAGAGCGTCCTGTACGGCGGCGTCACCCTCGAGTCCGTCCTGGAGACGCTTGTCAACCGCATTCCCAACGAGGAGTTCTACGGCCTCGACGAGTAGCGCCCACGGGTGGCCCGCTGCCCTGCGCACGGGGGGTCGCCCGCTGCGGTCCGCCGGGGGCCGGGTCCTTTTGGCCCCCGCCCACATCCATCAATCGCATATCGTCCGTTCGAAAGGAACACGCCATGTCCGCACCCATCAAGATCTCGCCCTCGATTCTTTCCGCCGACATGGCGCATCTGGCGCGCGACCTCGACCGCATCGCCTGCGCGGACCTCATCCATGTCGACGTGATGGACGGGCACTTCGTTCCCAACTTGAGCTACGGCACCGCCATCGTGAAGGCGTGCAAGGACGCGACGGTCATCCCCCTCGACGTTCACCTCATGGTCTCCAACCCCGATGACACCATCGATTGGTACATCGATGCCGGCGCCGACCTCCTGACCGTGCACTACGAGGCCTCGACGCACCTGCATCGCACCATCGCGCACATCAAGGAGCGCGGGCGCAAGGCCGGCGTCGTCCTCAACCCCGCAACCCCCGTCTCCGTCCTCGAGGACATCATCGAGGATGTCGATATGGTCCTGCTCATGAGCGTCAACCCCGGGTTCGGCGGCCAGGCGTTCATTCCGCGCACCATCGAGAAGCTACGGCAGCTCACCGCATTGTGCGCCTCGCATGGCGTCGCACCGCTCATCGAGGTCGACGGCGGCGTCGGTATCGCCAATGCGGAGGAGATCGCTGCCGCGGGCGCCACGGTGCTCGTCGCCGGGTCCGCGGTCTTTGGCGCGAAGGACCCGGCGGCAGCCGTCGAGGCCATCCGCTCCGCGGCCGAGCTCGGCCGCTCTCGGATCGGCGCGTAGCCCATGTCCACGCAACGGTATGTGAATCTCGACTACGCCGCATCCACGCCGATGCGGCCCGAGGCAATGCAGGCGCAGGCCGACTACGACGCCTCCCGTCTCGCGGGGGTCAACCCCAATTCGCTTCATTCCCTGGGACGTCAAGCCGCCATACGGCTGGAGGAGTGCCGCCGCGCCGTCGCGGCGAGCCTCGGTACGCGCGTGCGCGCGAGCGAGATCGTGTTCACGGGCGGCGGCACCGAGGCGAACGTTCTCGCCCTTCTGGGCATCGCCCAGGCCGTGCGCGAACGCGATCGCGGCAGGTCGCGCGTCATCGTCTCGGCGATCGAGCACGACTCCATCCTCGACAACCTGCCCCTGCTGCGCGCCGATGGGTTTACGGTCGATGTGATCAAACCCGACTCGACGGGCCGCATCGACCCATCGTCGCTCGAGCGGCTCATCTCGAGCGACGTCGCGCTCGTGTCGGTCATGCTCGCCAACAACGAGACGGGTGTCGTCCAGCCCATCGCCGATCTTGCACGCATCGCGCACGGCGCGGGGGCGTTCATGCACAGCGACGCGATCCAGGGGTGGCTGCACATTCCCTTCGATGTGTCCGCGCTCGGCGTCGATGCGCTCTCGCTTGCCGGCCACAAGGTGGGCGGCCCGGTCGGCATCGGCGCGCTCTACCTCAAGTCGCGCACGCACATACGGGCGAGGAGCTTCGGCGGCGGGCAGGAAGGCGGCCTCAGGCCCGGCACGCAGGACCTGCGCGCAATCGTTGCGCTCGCCGCCGCGGCAAACGCCCTGCGGCCCCTGGTCGCGCATCACCGCGAGCAGGTCGGCTCCCTTGCGAACGAGCTCTACACGCGCCTGTGCGACCACCCGCGCATCCATGCGACGATGGGCGATTGGACGTCCGTCGAGCGGCTGCCGGGCATCGTGAGCATCTACGTCGACGGCATCGACTCCGAGGAGCTCATTCTCCAGCTCGACGGGCGCGGCTACGAGGTCTCGGCGGGCAGCGCGTGCTCCAGCGCGAGCCTCGACGCGAGCCATGTCCTGCGCGCCATGGGCATTCCGCGCGAGAAGGCGCTGGGGTCCCTGCGGATCTCCTTCGACGACCGGGTGGAGCCCGACTCGCTCGAACGGTTCGCACAGGCGCTTTTCGAGGTGGTGGGCGCATGAACGTAGGGGAGTTGGAGCGCGCGCTCTTCGAGGCGTTCCCTGCCCGGGACGCGAAGCCCTGGGATCGCGTCGGGCTCTCGGTGGGCGATCCGGACGCCGAGGTGGCGGGCGTCGCCTGCGCGCTCGACGCGACGGTCGCCTCGCTGGATGAGGCCGTCCGGCGCGGAGCCAACGTCCTGGTGACGCACCATCCCGTCTACCTTTCGGCTCCCGACCGGTTCTGCCCCGCCGCGCCCGGCAGGCCGAGCTCCTCGGCGACGGTGTTCGAGGCCGCCCGCCGCGGCGTGGGCATCATCTCGATGCACACCAACCTCGACCGCTCATGTGCCGCCCGCACGCTGCTTCCGCGGCTCATGGGGCTCACGGCGGGCACGTCGCTGGAATGGGCGGAGGAGCCGGAGCGCACGGGCATCGGGGGGATCTGCGAGACCGACCCCATCACGGTGAAGGAGCTCGCCCTCCGCGCGCAAGAGGCGTTCGCGACATGCGCGCAGGCGTGGGGGAGACCCGACGCCCTCGTGCGGCGCATCGCGTTCGTGGGCGGCTCGCTCGGTGACTTCGGCGAGCTTGCGCTCGAGCACGGCTGCGACGCGGTCGTGACCGGGGAGCTGGGCTACCACCGCGCGCAGGATCTCGCGCTCCGTGGGCTTTCTGTCGTGCTGCTCGGGCATGACCGGATCGAGCAGCCGTTTTGCCGCATACTTGCCGATGCGACCGCGCATGCGGGCGTCGCGCAACACCGTATACATATCATTTCGCTCCCCCAGCAGTGGTGGGCGCCGTCGCAAGGAGGACATGCATGAGCCAAGGTTCCGACCTGATCAAGCTCCAGGAGACCGATCTCGAACTCGACCGCGAGCGCAAGACGCTCAAGGACCTGCCGCTCATCGCCGAGCTCGCCAAGAAGCGCGCCTCCTACGCCAAGCTCAAGTCCGAGGCGACGCGCCTGCTCGCCGACCGCAAGGACGCCCAGATCGCCGTCGACGACCTCGACGAGGCGGAGCGCTCCTGCCACGAGGCCATCACCGCCGCCCAGGAGCGCCCGATCGACGCAAGCGACTATCGCGCCGTCCGCGATTTGGAGGAGGAGCTCTCGCTGCTCGCCAAGCGCCTGGACAAGATCGCGTTCGACCGACCGGCCGCCCTTGAGAAGCTCGAGGCGGCGCGCGCCCGCGAGGACAAGCTCGCCGGGTACATCAAGCGCTTCGAGGCGTCCATCATCGAGGACACCAAGGCCGCCCGCGAGCAGGCAGCCGGTCTGCAGGCCTCCATCGATGAGCTCACGCGCCGCCGCGAACATCTCCTGGGGCGCCTGCCGCAGGAGACCCGCGCGATGTACGAGCGCGGTCTCGCGCGCTTTCGCGGCCTGACCGTCGAGCGCATCGAGGGCAACGTCCCCACGGTGTGCCGCACGGCGCTGCAGCCCGCCTCCATGGACGCGCTGCGCCACGCGGGCGATATCGCCGAGTGCCCCTACTGCCACCGCATCATCGTCTTGAATGCCGAGGAGTAGACCGTGCAAAAGACCGTCCTGCTCTGCGTGACGGGGTGCATCGCCGCCTACAAGTCATGTGAGATCGCGCGCGCCCTGCAAAAGGCCGGCGTTCGCGTCAAGGTGTGCATGACGGAGCACGCCACCTCGTTCGTGGGCCCCACCACCTTCCGCGCGCTTACGCGCGAGGAGGTCGCCGTCGACCTGTTCGACAACCCCAGCGACCCCATTCACCACATCTCGCTGGCCAAGGAGCCCGATGTGGTGCTCGTCGCCCCCGCGACGGCGAACGTCGTCGCCAAGGTCGCGCACGGGCAGGCCGACGACCTGCTCACCACGACCGTCCTCGCCACCGATGCGCCGGTGGTCGTCGCGCCCGCCATGAACGTCGGCATGTGGCAGGCGGAGGCCACGCAGAAGAACATCGCCACGCTCGAGCAGCGCGGCTTCGACATCGTGCGCCCCGCCACGGGTTACCTCGCGTGCGGCGACACGGGGGAGGGCAAGCTCGCCGACGTCGACGACATCGTCGCGCGCACGCTCGTCGCCCTGGAGACCTCCCAGGCGCTGGCGGGGGAGCGCGTGCTCATCACCGCGGGGGGGACGCGCGAGGCAATCGACCCCGTTCGCTACATCGGCAACCGCTCGTCGGGCAAGATGGGCCACGCGCTCGCGCGGGCGGCGCGCGCCATGGGGGCCGAGGTCACGCTCGTGACCGCCTCGACCCAGCTCTCGATCCCCTTCGGCGTCGAGGGCGTCCGCGTCGAGAGCGCGGCGCAGATGCTCGATGCCGTATCGCAGCGCTTCGATGCGTGCACCATGCTCATCTGCGCCGCCGCGGTCGCCGATTACGCCCCTGCGCACCCGGCGCCCCATAAGTTGAGCAAGGCCGATGGCGAGCTCACGCATATCGATCTCGTCAAGACCGCCGACATACTCGCCGAGATGTCCCGCGTCAAGGGAAAACGCGTGGTCATCGGCTTCGCCGCCGAGACCAACGACCTGGTGAGGCGTGCGCGCGCCAAGCTTGAGCGCAAGGGCTGCGACGCCATCGTCGCCAACGACGTGTCGCGCGTCGAGTCGACCTTCGGCTCCGACACGAATGCCGTGACGTGGGTGAGCTCGCAAGGCGTTGAGGAGCTACCGTGCACCGGCAAGCAGGCTCTCGCATTTGAGCTGCTCAGACGTGCCGTCGCCTTAAAATCTTAGGAAGTTCAAAATTCTTCTTGCATCCGGGGCGGGCTTTGGGTAAAGTACTACCTTGCTTCGGGACGTAGCGCAGCTTGGTAGCGCACTTGCATGGGGCGCAAGGGGTCGCTGGTTCAAATCCAGTCGTCCCGACCACGGAGCATGAGAGGGCGGCTGTATGGCCGCCCTTTTTGTTTAGCTGATGGGTTAGCCATCCGCAAAGCGGGTATCATCCTTCCAGTGTTTTTCATCGACCAGGGGAGTCACGCGTGGCAGCAGGCAAGATTAGGAAGAAGATCAAGAAGGAGCTCATCGGCACGTCCGATTATCCGTCCAACAAGATCTTCACCATCTCCAACTTCATCACGTTCACCCGCCTGATCCTCACCGGCGTGTTCCTGTACCTGTTCGTCACCGATTTCAATCGATACGTCGCGCTCGTCATCTACGCCGTCGCCGCGTCCACCGACTGGCTGGACGGCCAGATCGCCCGCATGACCAAGACGGTGAGTTGGCTGGGCAAGCTGCTCGACCCCATCGTCGACCGCGCCCTGCTGTTCTGCGGCGTCGTGGGCCTCGTCTCCCGCGAGGAGCTGCCCCTGTGGATCTGCCTTGCCATCGTGGGGCGCGACATCTACCTGTTTTTGGGCAACTTCGTGGTCAAGCGCTACCATAAGCGGCCCATCGATGTCGTGTTCGTCGGCAAGCTGGCCACCGCGCTGCTCATGAGCGGGTTCACCCTCATGCTGCTCGGCCTGCCCGTCCTCGACGGCCTGTGCATCGTCCCCGATTCGCTCACGTGGCTTCCCGGGCTCAACTGCACGTCCGTCCCGCTCGGCATCTTCTTCGTGTATGCGGGCGTGTGCTGCTCGCTGCTCACCGGCCTCGTGTACACCGTCAAGGGCCTGCAGGCCATCCGCAACGCCATCGCCCATCCCGAGGACGAGGACGAGGACTTCCTCAACCCGGATATCGATGAGGGTGAAGAGGCTTCTGCGGCGGAGACTGCGTGATTGCTCCTGCACGCCCGTCGCTTGCGGTAGAATGAATGAATCAGTGACGTTTTCCCGGATGGTAATCTGGGGTATCCAATAGGGGGTTCCCATGGCCAACTTCGAGCAGAATGAGACGACGCGCGTCTTTCGCATGCCGAGCAGCGACGCGACGGCACCCGATTTGATGAAGAGCGCCTCGCTTGTCGTTCCCGTGCTCTCCATCATCAAGGGTCCCCAGACCGGCAACGTCTTCGAGATCGACGCCCCCGAGATCACCATCGGCCGCGATCCGGCCAACACCATTTTCCTCAACGACATGACCGTCTCGCGCAGCCACGCTAAGATCCTGCGCAACGAGGCGGGTGTCCTCATCGAGGACCTGGGGTCCCTCAACGGCACCTGGGTCGATGGCGCGATCGTCAACTCCGCCCCTCTGCACGACGGCTCTTCCGTGCAGATCGGCACCTTCACGCTGATGTACCACGAGAGCACCGTGGAGCGCATCGAAACCGGTGAGTAGTTTGGCTGAGCGCAGCTACCTCAGCATCGGGCAGGTGGTGAACCTGCTCCGCGGAACGTACCCCGACCTCTCAAACTCCAAGATCCGCTTCCTCGAGGACGAGGGGCTCATAACGCCGCACCGCACGCCCAAGGGCTACCGTCAGTATTCCAAAGCGGACGTCGATCGGCTTGAGGTCATTTTGCATCTGCAAAAAACGAGGTACATGCCGCTCTCGGCCATCAAGCAAAAGCTTGACAGCGCCTCCGACCTCTCCACGCTCGCGTTCGAGGTCGGCTTGCTCACCGATGCCCCCATGAAGGTCGCCTCCAAGGAGACCCGCCAAAAGCTCCATCTCATCGAGGACGTCCCCGATATCCTAGGCGTCGACATCGCGTTTCTGCGGCAGCTGGCCGACAACGACCTCATACGCATCGTTCGCAGCCCCCAAAATCGCGAATTGATCGACGGCCGCGACTTCGAGATCATCCGTCACTGCGCCGAGCTCTCGCGCTTCCACATCGAGCCTCGCAACCTGCGCCAGTACGTCATCGCCGCGAACCGCGAGTCGGCCCTCTTCGAGCAGGTGCTCATCGGCATGCTCGGCTCGGACGATTCGGACGACGACCGCGAGGCCAAGCTCGATCGCGCGTTCAAGACGCTGCACGACCTCACCGACGGGGTCCGCACCGCGCTGCTGCGCAACCGCGTCTTCGAATCGCTCAACGCGGTCGTCGAGGACGCCGACGTGGACGCCATCGACGACGAGATCACGCGTGCGGAGCAGGCGGCCCAGGGGCGCGCAGCCGCATCGTACGCCTCCTCCATCTCATCCTCAGGCATCTCTCCGCTCGACGCGAGCGAACTTGCAGCCCAGCCCATTCGCGTCCTACCCTTGGACGCAGAGTAGAAAGCGCACACCATGGCAAGCTTCGATTACGAGTCCTACATCACCGACATTCCCGACTATCCCGAGCCGGGCGTCGTGTTCAAGGACATCACGCCCCTGTTCGCGGACGCCGAGGCCATGCGCCGCACGGTTAAGGACATCGCCGATCATTTCCGCGATGCGGGCGTCACCAAGGTCGTCGGCCCCGAGGCGCGCGGCTTCATGATCGGTGTCCCCGTGGCCCTCGAGCTCGGTGCGGGCTTCATTCCGGCGCGCAAGCCCGGTAAGCTCCCGCGCGAGACCTATGCCGTTAGCTATGAGCTCGAGTACGGCACGGACACGCTCGAGATCCACCGCGACGCCATCCAGCCCGGGGATCGCGTGCTCATCGTCGACGACCTGATCGCCACGGGCGGCACCGTCGCGGCGACCGGAAAACTTGTGCAAGATGTGTCGGGCGTACTAGTAGGGTATGCTTGTATCTTGGAGCTGACGTTCCTCGAACCGCGCAAGGCGCTCGCCGCCGCCGGCGACCAGGAACTGTACAGCCTCGTCAAGGTCCAGTAACCGAGCGCGCAGCGCGCGCATCGAGGAGTTTCTCATATGACGCACTCTAAACGCAGCCTTACCGTTCGCCGTGCGATCGTCGCGGGTCTTACCGGCCTCGTGCTGTTCTCCGGCGTTCCCACCTTCGCCTTTGCCGACACCGAGTCCGATCTCGCCGCCGCCCGTGCTCAGCTCGAGGCCATCGGCCGCCAATCCGAGCAGATCACCGGCGAGCTCGGCGAGCTCACGGGTGAGCTCGAGCGCACGCGCGGCGAGATCGACCAGAAGAACTCCGAGATCGCCGAGCGCCAGGAGCTTCTCTCCACGTTCGTCTCCTCCGAGTACAAGGGCGGCCTTGCCGGGCTGCTCGAGATCGTGATGGCTTCCGAGTCGTTCGATCAGCTCGTCTCGAGCGTGACCTACATGAACAAGGTGGCCAACACGCAGGCCGAGACCATCTCCGAGGTGAAGACCCTCAAGCAGGAGCTCACCGACAAGCAGGCTGAGCAGGAGAAGAACGTTCAGGCGACGCAGAAGAAGGTCGATGAGCTGAACGAGCAGCGCGCGAGCGCCTCGTCGCTGGTCAACTCCCTCGACGCCAAACTCCAGGAGGAGTTGGCTGCCGAGGCGGCCGCCAACGCAGCATTGCAGCAGGGTCTCAACGCCGGCTCGAGCGAACAGATCCAGGACGTCGAGAACACCGAGACGCCCGATTCCGGTACCGGCAATCAAGGCGGTGGGACGCAGGGCGAGACCCCTTCCCAGCCCACTCCGACCCCGCAGCCGCAGCCGCAGCCGCAACCGCAGCCCGAACCCGATCCCGAGCCCGGATACAATCCCGGCACCGGCAACGCCATCGTCGACCGCGCCTACAGCTGGGTCGGCAAGGCCGATTACGTGTGGGGCGCCTGCGCTCCCGGCCAGTTCGATTGCTCCGGATTCGTGAGCTACTGCCTGACGGGTAGCTACACGCGTCTGGGCACGACATACACCTTCCTCGGATGGCCGCGCGTGAGCAACCCCCAGCCCGGTGACGTCGCCGTGAATTCCGGCCACTGCGGTATCTACATCGGCAACGGCCAGATGATCCACGCCGCCACGTACGGCGTCGGCGTGGTCGTCGGTCCCGTGCAGTCCGGCATGGTGTTCGTACGCTACTAGCGCCCGATCCATACATAGAGCGCGCAACGGCGGGGGAGCAGATCCTCCGCCGTTTTAATTGGGCAGAAGGTATCTTGGCGTGTCGGATGGGTGAACCCCGCCGGCGCAATAAGGTATATACTCTGAGCACTCGCATATGGGCGAAAGGAATATGAATGACTTGGGCACTCATCGCTGATTCAAGCTGTAACCTCCGCGAATATCGACCGACCGCTCCCGACTGCATCTATGCGGTCGCGCCCCTCAAGATCGAGGTGGCGGGGGAGGAGTTCATCGATGACGCGTCGCTCGATGTCGAGGAGCTCAACCGTCGCGTCGCCGCGGAGAGCACGGCGTCGGGCAGTGCGTGCCCGAGTGCGGGGGAGTGGGCCGATCTTTTTCGCGGCGCCGATAACGTGATCGCGGTGACCATCTCGTCCAATCTCTCGGGTAGCTTCGACGCCGCCGAGATGGGGCGCAACCTCGTCATGGACGAGTACGACCGCGAGCACGATGGCCAGATAGCCGGTAAGAACATCTACGTGCTCGATTCGCATGCCGCGGGCGGAAAGCTTGAATTGATCATCGAACTATTAGATAGGTACCTTACCAATAATCCTGACTGCACGTTCGATGAGGCGGTGGCCTACGCCGATCGCCTTGCCGCCCATTCGCAGGTGCAGTACTCGCTGAGCAGCTATGATAATCTCACCAAGAACGGACGCATGCCCAAGCTGGTGGGGGCGTTGGCGAGCGGGCTTTCGATTCGCATGCTCGGAACCGCGAGTGCGCAGGGCACGATCAAGGTGGTGGCGCCGACGCGCGGTGACCGCAAGACGTATCGCAAGATCATCGATGTGATGCGCTCGGATGGATTCCGCGGCGGCTTGGTGTACATCGATCACGTCTCAAATGAGGCCGGCGCACACGCCCTCAGCGATTCGATTATGACCGAATGGCCTCAGTCGCAGATTCGCGTTCTTCCATGCGGGGGGCTCTGTTCGTACTATGCCGAGACGACCGGACTCATCATCGGCTATGAATGGCTCGGCGAGTAGACCGAGCGGCCTCCGTTCCGCACGTATTCCACGTGAGAACTATTCGTTGTTTCGCTCCATGCTTAGGCCTCCCGTTCCTTGAGTGTTTTCATGTGCCAAGGAACGGGAGGCCATTCATTATCGATCGTGACGTCGATTATCCAATGAGATGCTTGAAGAAATCTACTTTACATAATATATATTATCAACAATTTAGGTTTCACAAGCAAGGAAACTAGACTGGAGGCAAAGACTCGGTGCTAACCAAGGCATTTCATCTTGATACGACAGCAGGTGCCCGCCGTGCGCCTCATCGAAGTCGACGAACTCGATGAAACCGACCGCGGGTGCGGCGGCTTCGGATCGAGCGGTTCGAAACATTGAGTGTAGCTACGGATAGCACCTCATCGTGTTAGACAGCACGTCATTGGTCTTGCAATCAATTGTGCTGCTCGATGTATTGATACGCGCTCATGGCCGCGATGGCGCCGTCGGATGCGGCGGTGATGACCTGCCGCAAGGTCTTTGAGCGCATGTCGCCGGCGCAGAACAGTCCCGGGGTGCGCGTGGCCATGCCGTCATCGGTCAGGACACCGCCGTCGGCCCCAAGATCCACGAGCGGTTCGACCAAAGCGGTCGCCGGATCATGACCGACCGCGACGAAAATGCCGACGCTGCCCTCATCGAATCGTTCAACATGGGTTTCGCCCGTTGCATTGTCACGGAAGGTGATGGCGTTGATGAACGTTCCGCCCTCGACATCGGTAATGCTAGTTTGGTACCTAACCGAAATATTCTCCCGCGCGAGAAGTCGATCGGCCATACCGCGCGAAGCGCGAAACTCATCGCGCCTGACGACCAGTTCGACCGATGAGGCGATATGGGACAGATACAGGGCCTCTTCGACGGCGGAATTCCCGCCGCCTATGATAAAGACGCGTTTTCCACGATAGAACATGCCGTCGCAGGTGGCGCAATACGATACTCCCCTGCCCCGGAACGCGTCCTCGCCGGTAAACCCACCTTGACGGGGGGTCGCGCCGGTCGCGACGACGACCGCGTGCGCAGTCAGCCGCTCCATGTCCGTCGTGATGACAAACGAGCCCGAATCGTCCTTCTCAATAGCTTGCACTGAGCCATAGGCGCTGTGAGCCCCGGCTTGCTCCGCGTGCGCCTGCATCTTCTGCCCGAGCTCGGCCCCCGAGCAGCTTGGGATTCCCGGGTAGTTGTCGATGACATCGGACGTCGCAATCTGCCCGCCGGGCATGCCGTGTTCCAGGACGAGCACGTCGAGACTGGCGCGTGCTGCGTACAGGGCCGCGGAATACCCCGCGGGGCCACCTCCGATGACGATGAGGTCGTGCGTGGTTGCCATAGGTTAATCATCCTTTCGTACGTCATTTCTTTGCTCATACCCGATTGCGGATGACACTTACACGCCAAGCAATACAATGCTGATAGCTCAACGACTCTGGAGACTCTTGCCATGCCGACTGACACTCGCGCCCCTGAACTCGACCCCGCGGATCGCCGCACCGATTCCGAGGCTTTCGTCGCCGCATCGTCGCGACGTCCCGTCATCACCATCATGCATGCCTCTGTGGGATCTGGCCATCGCGCCGCCGCGATGGCCATCGCCCAGGCGGTCGAGCAGCTCCGGGGCGATTCGGACGTACCCGTGGACGTGGAGGTGGACGTCCTCGATGTCCTCGACTTCGGACGCATCCATTTTGACGGGAACAAGACGGCTGCGGCATTCACGGGGGCGACGCGCCCCATTTACGACGTCACGTGGCGCTATACGCTCACCGGGCGGTTCCTTTGGGGCGGAGGCTCGGCATGGTCGCACATCATGTTCGGGTCGTTCAATGAGTACGTGGAGCAAAAACGGCCCCTTGCGGTCATATGCACGCATATCACCGCCGCCAACACCGCGGTCGGCGCGCGCATGATGACTGGTATCGAGTTTCCGGTGATTTGCGTCCCAACGGACTATGAGATCGAGGGATGGTGGCCCCACAAGGAGACGGACCTGTTTTGCGTGGCGACGGAGTTTATGGCGGAGACGCTTCGTCCCCGCAAGGTGCCTGAGCGCTGCATCGAGGTCACCGGAATCCCCATTCGTCCGGGGTTTAGCGAGCAGCGCGACCGTGTGCAGGATTGCGTCGCCTTCGGATTGCCCGTCGATAAAAAGCTCGTGCTCGTCATGGCGGGCGCCGCGCTGCCGCAACCCTATGTGAGGTTTCGGGCCGCGATGGAGGAGACGCTACCCTACCTCAGAAGTTTCGAGAACATGCATTTCGTGTTTCTCCCCGGCAAGGACATCGCCTATGCGAAGCATCTCAATTCGGTGTTCGAGGGCATGAAGCTCCCCAACGCGAGCGTCCTCGATTACGTCGACGATATGGCCGCGCTCATGAGGACGTGCGATCTTGCGATTCTCAAATCGGGCGGCCTGACGGTCACGGAGTGCCTCTGCGCTGAGCTCCCCATGATCTTGCTGGGAAAGTCGTACGGGCAGGAAAAATCCAATACGGTCATGCTCACCTCGTTTGGCGCGAGCATGCACGCGACGACCTCTCGAGAACTGATCATGCAGCTCAGGCACCTCCATGATAATTCTGAGGCGCTGCATGGCCTCCTGGTCAATGCCAACGCCCTGCGACGCCCCGACGCCGCGAAGGACATCGTGCGGGCGACGATGCGGCTGACCGGTGTTCCCTGCGAGCGCGAACGTCATTTTGCCGAGTTTTACTGGGGAGGAAAGCCGGCGCACACGAGGTGATGCTCCGTGGCATCTTGCAATGTGCATGATACGATGCGAAGTCTTGTAAAAAGCCGCCCACAGTCAATGGTTCTGCAGGCGGCTTTTTCTGTTATGGCGCGCTATGCGCGTCCCGTTGTTTGCGTCAGCTTGGTTTACACGAGCAGGAAGTACGCGAGGAACGCGGCGGCGGCGACCCACATGAGCGGGCGCACCTTCTTGAGGTTGCCGGTCACTGCGGCGACGATGACGTAGGCGATGAAGCCCAGGCCGATGCCATTGGAGATGGAATAGGTGAACGGGATGCCGATGATGATCATGAAGGTCGGGAATCCCTCGAGGATATCGGACCAATCGACCTCGGTGACCTCGCTCATCATGAGGAAGCCCACGTACACGAGCGCACCGCAGGTGGCAGCGGAGCTGATGCAGCCGATCAACGGCGAGAAGAACGCGGCGAGCAGGAAGAGCACGCCGGCGGTCACGGAGGTGAGACCGGAACGGCCACCGTCGGCGGCGCCAGATGCGGACTCGACGAACGTGGTGATGGAGGAGGCGCCAAAGACGCCACCGGCTGCCGCAGCGACGGAGTCGACGATCAAGATGGGCTTGATGTCCTCAACCTTGCCGTCCTCCGTGAGGAACTCGCCTTGCTTGGCGACGGCCATGGCGGTGCCCATGGTGTCGAAGAAGTCGCTCATCATGAGCGAGAACGCGAAGAGCAGCAGCGCCGGGGTTGTCAGGGCCTTGACGACGCCCATCACGCCATCGGCGTCGGCCATGAAGGGCGCGCCGAATGTGGTGAAATCGAGCGGTGCCACGATGCTCGTCGGAGCGGCGGTGACGCCCAGCGGGATACCCAGGACGGAGGCGATCACGATGCCCCAAAGCAGGGCTCCCTTGACCCTCATGGAGGACAGCACGACCGTGGCGACGATGGAGATGAGGCCGACGAGGAAGACCGGGTCGGTCACCTTGCCGAGCGCCACCATGGTCGCCTCGTTCGCGACGATGATACCGCCGTCCTTGAGGCCGATCATGGCGATGAAGAGGCCCAAGCCGATCGAGATGCCGTGGCGCAGGGACACCGGAATCGCTGTCTCTTATACACATCTGACGCTGCCGACGAATTAGACGGTGTAGA
>ENA-OXEN01000089-OXEN01000089.1-human-gut-metagenome-genome-assembly--contig:-NODE-89-length-18181-cov-11.197562_pt1 | contig 18181 bp, 19 predicted proteins | sample MGYA00249358_ERZ652249 | MGnify/ENA primary metagenome ERZ652249 (study PRJEB26925, sample SAMN05826761) | human gut metagenome | biome: ENVO:2100002; feature: ENVO:00000062; material: ENVO:00002003... | reverse complement strand
AGATCTGCGCATGTCTCGTGGGCTCGGAGATGTGTATAAGAGACAGGCATAGGCGCTTGCGCGACCTCGCCTTATACATATTCTCGCAAGTTTCTGCATAAAAGGGGTTACAAATCGGCTCCGAACCGAATATACTGCTTCCAGTCCTTTAAAAGCGGTACAGAGAGACCGACAAGGTAGAACCCCAAGCGCTCACCCGAACAAGAGCGCGACGAGTCGAAGCCTTTGTCTGTCGCGGAGGCTTTTTTTCATGCCCTCGCGCAGACGCCGCCAACTCGGGGGCGACGCGGACGCCCGGCATTGCCGGTCGGGCGCGAAACCCGGCGGAGAGCAGGTCCGTCTGTACGCACTCGACGTCAAGAAAGGGTGTGTATGAACGACGCAGGAACGGTCAAGACCGTCTGCATGGACGCAGACGAGATCGAGCGGTCGCTGACGCGCATCGCGCATCAGATCCTCGAGACCAACAAGGGCGCGGGCAACATCGCGCTCGTCGGCATCGTGACGCGCGGCGACTTGCTCGCCAAGCGCCTGGCCGAGAAGATCGAGGCCATCGAGGGCACGAAGGTGCCGCTCGGCAAGCTCGACATCAGCTTCTATCGCGACGACTTCGCGACGCATCTCTCGCCCGAGGTGCATTCCACCGACATCCTCTTCGACCTCGACGGCAAGGACGTCGTGCTCGTCGACGACGTGCTGTACACCGGCCGCACCATCCGCGCCGCGCTCGACGCGCTCATGGATATCGGCCGTCCCTCCACGGTGCAGCTGGCCGTCCTCGTGGACCGCGGCCATCGTCAGCTGCCCATCCGCGCCGACTTCGTGGGCAAGAACGTCCCGTCTTCCTCCGACGAGAACGTGCGCCTGTTCTTGGAAGAGGCGGACGGCAAGTCCGAGGTCGAGATACTGGAAATCGCTCCGGGCTCCCGCGCGGGTTCGGCACCGCTGGGAGGTGAATAGGGCATGGCCTTCAATCACAAGCATCTGATCGACATCACGGAGTACTCCGCCGACGACATCATGACCGTTCTGGAGACGGCGGTCCGTTTCAAAGAGGTCAACGAGCGCCGCATCAAGCAGGTGCCCACGCTCAAGGGCGTCACCGTGGTCAACATGTTCAACGAGCCGTCCACCCGCACGCGCTCCTCGTTCGAGATCGCCGAGAAGCGCCTGAGCGCCAACAGCCTGAACTTCGGCGGCAGCTCCACCTCCACGGTGAAGGGCGAAAGCCTCGTGGACACGGTGGAGACGCTGTGCGCCTACAAGATCGACATGATCATCGTGCGTGACAAGCACGCCGGCGTGCCCCGCAAGATCGCCGACGTCTCCGGCGCGCACGTCATCGACGCGGGCGACGGCAAGCACCAGCACCCCACGCAGGCGCTGCTGGACCTCTACTCCATCTGGGAGGTCAAGGGCGACCTGAACGGCCTCAAGGTGGGCGTCGTGGGCGACATCGGGCACTCCCGCGTGTGCGGCAGCCTGATCCCCGCGCTCAAGATCATGGGCTGCGAGGTGACGGTGGTCGCGCCGCCGACGCTGCTTCCCGCGCGCCCCGACATCCTGGGCGCCGACCACGTGACCACGAAGCTGGACGAGGCGCTGCCCGACCTCGACGTGGTGTACATGCTGCGCATCCAGCGCGAGCGCCTCGAGGGCGCGCCGTATCCGTCGCTGCGCGAGTACAACATGCTGTACGGCCTCACGAAGGACCGCGAGCACCTCATGAAGCCCGACGCCCTCATCTGCCATCCCGGCCCCATCAACCGCGGCGTCGAACTGGATAGCTACATGGCCGACCATCCGAAGCGCTCGGTCATTCTCGATCAGGTCTATGCCGGCATCCTTACCCGCATGGCCGAAATGTACCTGCTGCTCGGAGGGAGCGAAGATGGCCTTACTGCTTAAGAACGCCCACGTGATCGACCCGCAGGTCGGTCTGAACGAAACGGCCGACATCCTCGTGCGCGACGGGAAGATCGTCGAGATCGGCCAGAACCTTGCGATGGAGAAGGGCGTCGAGCGCGACCTGGGCGGCAAGATCGTCGTTCCCGGTCTCGTGGACATCCACGTGCATCTGCGCGAGCCCGGCTACGAGCTGAAGGAGGACATCGCCTCCGGCACGCGCGCCGCGGCGCACGGCGGCTTCACGGCGGTGTGCTGCATGCCGAACACGAAGCCCGTCATCGACAACGCCGTGGGCGTGGAGTACGTGAAGGCTCGCGCGGCGGCCGTGGGCAAGTGCCGCGTGCACGTGGCCGGCTCCTGCTCGCAGGGGCTCAAGGGCGACACGCTGTCCGAGATGGGCGACATGGTGGCGCACGGCGCCGTCGCCTTCACCGACGACGGCCGCGGGGTGCAGGGCGCGGGCATGATGCGCCGCGTCATGGACTACGCCGCGCAGTTCGACCGCGTGGTGATGAGCCACTGCCAGGACGAGGACCTCGTCGGCGCCGGCCAGGTGAACGAGGGCGTCGTGTCGACGCGCCTGGGCATGCTGGGCTGGCCGGCCGAGGGCGAGGAGATCCAGATCGCCCGCGACATCGCTATCTGCCGCCTCACCGGCTGCCCGCTGCACATCCAGCACCTCACCACGGCGCGCGGCCTGGACCTGGTGCGCGCCGCCAAGGCCGAGGGCCTGCCGGTCACCTGCGAGGTCACGCCGCACCATCTGTTCCTCACCGAGGACGCCATCGGCGACGACTACAACACCTTCCTCAAGGTGAACCCGCCGCTGCGCACGGCCGAGGACGCCGCCGCGCTGGTGGAAGGCGTGAAGGACGGCACGGTGGACGCCATCGTCACCGACCACGCGCCGCACAACGACTTCGAGAAGAACGCCGAGTTCGAGCTGGCGCCCTTCGGCATGATCGGCCTGGAGACGGCGCTTTCGCTGGTCATCACGAACCTGGTTGCGCCGGGCGTCATCAGCTGGGAGCGCGCCGTCGAGCTCATGGCCGTGCGTCCCCGCGAGATCCTGCGCGTCGAGCGCGTGGCGCTCGAGCCGGGCGCTGCGGCCGACCTCACGGTCATCGACCCTGAGGCCGCCTGGACGGTGGACGCCGCGGACTTCCAGTCCAAGGCCGTGAACTCGGGCTTCCTCGGCGCCGAGCTGACCGGCCGCGCCACCGACGTCTACGTGGGCGGCTACGCCACCATGGAGGACGGCGCCATCGTCGAGTAGGGTCGAGCCCTGCACGATCTTCGAACCACGCGGCCCCGCATCGAGCGAACGATGCGGGGCCGTTCTGCGCGATGCCCGGTGCGCCCGATGGCCATGCGGGGCGTAAGAAACGCTCCGATGAGCCGACTAGGCGGCGCAGGTCGCCCGCTGCGGTTCCAGATGCCCGATTCTTCCTGCGATGTTGCGTTGCGGGGGTAGAAGAAGGGCGATCCTGAGTGCTTTTGCGCGTTTTCCCTGGTTGCAAACGCAACTGTTGGAGAATGTCCGATTGATGCGCGTTCTTTCGCAACATTACGGGAAATATCGGGCATCCGGGCAAGCACTGCGTGATAAAATCATCTCCTTATCGAGCCAGTGCAGGCGCTCTTCTTTTTTGAAGCAGCCCATGGAGGAAGCCGGGCCCTCGCTTCCTAGTACCACGTCTGCAAGATCCTCGCAGCCCAGGGCAGACGAGGAGGCTCCAATGGAACCTATGCAGGTTTGCTTCTCCCATCAAACGGCTTTTCAGGTGTTGAGGGCGATCGACGCGCGGGAGCTTGCAGGGTCTGGCGACACGGCGCGGCGGCTTCCCGCTCGTGCGCCGAGTGCGCGGGAGCTCGAAGAGGTCGTCAAGCGCATTGAGAACGATCGCCCTGGGTTATCGATCGAGCGTCCCGTCCATATTCTCCTGGGAGCGGCTTCAAGATGCCGCTCCGCTTCGCGTCGCGTGTCGCACGTGTGCACACGGCAGATGCGTGGGAAGCCCTTGCTCCGGCTGTCGGACGGTGTTGGCGTATGCAGTGCGCCGTTTGCCTGCGTTCAGGCGGCTCCGTCAGCGAAAAACAAGATCGATCTGCTTGAACTTGCTTACGAGCTTTGCGGAACCTATCGCACTCGGCGAACGTCGACTGCTCCTGCGTATCAGGTGCCTCCTTTGATGACGATGCGTTCTCTACGCAGCTTCGTTTCGCTCAACCCTTCCATCGCGGGCGCTCGGATCGTGGCGCGCGTCCTGCCGTACCTGGCGGATGGTTCGGCTTCTCCGAGGGAGACGAAGCAGGCGCTCGTGTTGGGCTTGCCGACATCGTACGGCGGGTACGGTTTGGGCATCCCGAGGATGAATTACGAGGTGAAGGCAATCGCAGGAGCCCGCACGACTTCCGGCAGATCGAGTTTTCGTTGCGACCTTTGCTGGCCGGATGCGAAACTCGACGTGGAGTACCAAAGCAGGGAGATGCACGAAGGGGAGGAAAGCCGTATCAGGGATTCTAGAAGGACGAACGCGTTGATGGCGATGGGCTGGACGGTCGTAGGCGTCACGAACGACGAGCTGGACAGCCTGGCTGCAACCGATGCGATAGCCGACACGATACGTCGGCTCCTGGGAAAGCGCGTGCAAGTGCGCGTGTCGGACTACCATGCTCGCAAGCTGCGGCTCCGGCGGCAGCTCGGGCTTCCGGTGGGCTACGACTAGGCCGGCCGCCGTAGGTGCGGCCTCGATGTGCGATTATCACAGGAATGTTGCGTTTGACGGGGCGCTCTCATCGACGCGGAAGAGCGCGAGACGATGATCAGGCAGTTTGCAATGATTACTTTCGATGCATGCCGATACGGTCCGAAAAAACGCAACATTGCGGGAAGAATCGCACGCGGCACGCCGCTTCTTCGGCACGCGTGCGCCGGCCGCCGACGGGATAGAACGTCCGACGGTCGGAAGCTGTGCGCGTCTTTCGGTATCGTTTCTTGTAATTGCATAAAATTACTTGAATAAGAGAAAATATTGCATTTCTAATCGATAAAACTCGTTATAGGCGTATACTACGCTTCGACCTTTAAGGGCGGTACGGAGAGACCGACAAGGTGCGCAACATACACCCTGCATCCGTGCGCCTCCCACATCAGATGGAGGCGCTTTTTTGTAGGGGCGTTGCCCGAACGGAAGGATGGAAGCTTGAGCGAGATTTCGAAGCGGTTGTTGCAGGGGACGTCGAAGCCCGCGGGCGCGCCCGCGGCGCTCGTGTTGGAGGACGGCGCCGTGTTCCGCGGCACGTCGTGCGCGGCGGCGGGGGAGGTGTTCGGCGAGATCTGCTTCAACACCTCGCTCGAGGGCTACCTCGAGGTGATCACCGACCCGTCGTACGCGGGTCAGATCGTGACGATGACGTATCCCCAGATCGGAAACTACGGCGTGAACGTGGACGACGCGCAGGCGGACGAGCCCGCCCTGCGCGGCCTCGTCGTGCGCGACCTGTGCGCGACGCCGTCGAACTGGCGCAGCGCGCAGGGCCTGCCCGACTACCTGCGCGACCACGGCGTGGTGGCCGTCGAAGGGGTGGACACCCGCGCGCTCGTGCGCCATGTGCGCGACTGCGGCGCACAACGGGCCGTGCTGTCCACCGTCGACGTGGACGAGGCCAGCCTTCTGGCGAAAGTGCGTGCGAGCGCATCCATCGTCGGGCAGAACCTGGCCTCCACGGTGTCGTGCGCGCGTCCGCGCCGCTTCTCGGCCGACGACCTGCCGGCTTCGCGGGCGTTCTCGCTCGCCGCGCCTCCCGAGCCGCGCTTCAAAGTGGTCGCCTACGACTGCGGAGCGAAGCGCTCCATCCTCGAAAACCTCGTGCGCGCCGGCTGCGACGTGACCTGCGTGCCGTGGGACACCCCGGCGCCCGAGGTGCTGGCCATGGCTCCCGACGGCGTGTTCCTGTCGAACGGCCCGGGCGACCCCGAAGCCGTCGAGGGCACGTACGCCCAGGTGGAGCAGCTGCTGGGGAAGGTGCCCGTGTTCGGCATCTGCCTGGGGCACCAGATGATCGCCAAGGCGGCGGGCGCGGATATCGAGAAGCTCAAGTTCGGCCACCGCGGCGGCAACCATCCCGTCATGAACCTGCGCACGCTCCGCGTGGAGATCACCGCGCAGAACCACGGCTTCGGCCTCGTGTTCCCCAGCTTGGGCGCGCTCGTGCCGGAGCTGTCGGCCGGCGTCTGCACGCACGAGGACGACCTGCGCTGCTGGGCGCGCCGCGGCGTCGCGCCGGTGGTGCAAAACGAGCGCTTCGGACGCATCCAGCTCACGCACGTGAACCTCAACGACGGCACGGCCGAGGGCGTCGCGTTCCTCGATATACCGGCGTTCTCCGTGCAGTACCACCCGGAAGCCTCGCCGGGTCCTACCGACGCCCATTACCTGTTCGCTGCGTTCGCGCGGTTGATGGATTCCGCCGTTCTGGCGAACGGCGGCGTTGCCGACGCTGCGGCCGCGGCTGGCACCCTATCTTGCCCTTCTGCTGCGGCTGGACGGACAGAAGTCCAGTCCAGCCTTGCATCAGGGCAATCTGGGGCACCAGCCGCGCCCTCGCTGACCTTGCCTGACCCGCGCGAATGTGCAAACTACCTCGACATCGACATCGCCGAGGATCGCCTGGCCGGCTGGTCGTTCGCCGAAGGGAAGGAGGCCTCCCATGCCTAAGCGCGAAGACATCCAAACCATCCTCGTCATCGGAAGCGGCCCCATCGTCATCGGGCAGGCGTGCGAGTTCGACTACTCGGGCGCGCAGGCCTGCAAGGTGTTGAAGGCCGACGGCTATCGCGTGGTGCTCGTGAACAGCAACCCCGCGACCATCATGACCGACCCGGGCCTGGCCGACCGCACCTACGTCGAACCCATTACCGTGGAGTTCGTCGAGCAGGTCATCGCGAAGGAGCGCCCCGACGCCCTCTTGCCCACGCTGGGCGGCCAGACCGGGCTCAACACGGCCGTCGAGCTCGCGCGCGCCGGCATCCTGGCCAAGTACGGCGTGGAGATGATCGGCTGCGACCTCGAGGCCATCGAGCGCGGCGAGGACCGCAAGCAGTTCAACGAGTGCATGGCGGAGCTTGGCATCGAGACGTCGCGCTCCGGCTACGCCTATTCCATCGCCGACGCCGAGGACATCGTGGCCGAGCTCGGCTACCCCGTGGTGCTGCGCCCCTCGTTCACGCTGGGCGGCGCGGGCGGCGGCATCGCGCACGACGCGGCCGAGCTGCACGAGATCGTGGGCCAGGGCCTGGAGCTGTCGCCGGCCGGCGAGGTGCTGGTGGAGGAGAGCATCGAGGGCTGGAAAGAGTACGAGATGGAGGTCATGCGCGACCGCGCCGGCAACGGCATCATCGTGTGCTCCATCGAGAACTTCGACGCCATGGGCGTGCACACGGGCGACTCCATCACGGTGGCGCCCGCGCAGACGCTCTCGGACGTGGAGTACCAGCGCATGCGCGCGGCGTCGCTGGCCATCCTCGAGAAGATCGGCGTGGAGACCGGCGGCTCCAACGTGCAGTTCGCCGTCAACCCGGAAAACGGCCGCATGATCGTCATCGAGATGAACCCCCGCGTGTCGCGCTCCTCGGCGCTCGCGTCGAAGGCCACGGGCTTCCCCATCGCGAAGGCGGCCGCGAAGCTGGCCGTGGGCTACACGCTCGACGAGATCGTGAACGACATCACGAAGGCCACGCCCGCCTGCTTCGAGCCGTCCATCGACTACTGCGTGGTGAAGGTGCCGCGCTTCGCGTTCGAGAAGTTCCAGGGCACCGACGACACGCTGTCCACGCGCATGAAGGCCGTCGGCGAGGTCATGGCCATCGGCCGAACGTTCGAGGAATCGCTCGGCAAGGCCATGCGCTCGCTGGAGAACGGGCGCGCGGGCCTGGGAGCCGACGGCAAAGGCGGCGAGGCCGACGCGTCCGACGAGGCGCTGGAAGACCTCGTGGCGCGTCCCACGGCCGAGCGCATCTTCTACCTGGCCGAGGCGCTGCGTCGCGGCTGGACGGTTGAGCGCGCAAGCGCGGCGAGCCGCGTGGACCCCTTCTTCGTCGCGCGCATGGCCGACATCGTGCGCGTGCAGGAGAACCTGCGCGGCATGGCGCTGGACGAGCTCGATGCCGACGCGTTCCGCCTGCTCAAGCGCATGGGGCTGGCCGACGCGCAGATCGCGTGCCTCACGGGCTCCGACGAGCTCACCGTGCGCACGTGCCGCAAGATGCTGGGCGTGAGGCCCGCGTTCAAAACCGTGGACACCTGCGCCGCCGAGTTCCCCAGCGCCACGGCCTACCATTACAAGACCTACGATGCCGACGAGACCGAGACGGCGCCGAAGACGCGGCGGCGCGCCATGATCCTGGGCGCGGGGCCGAACCGTATCGGCCAGGGCATCGAGTTCGACTACTGCTGCGTGCACGCCAGCTACGCGCTGCACGAGGCCGGGTTCGAGACGATCATGGTGAACTGCAACCCCGAGACGGTGTCCACCGACTACGACACGTCCGACAAGCTGTACTTCGAGCCGCTTACGTTCGAGGACGTCATGGACATCGTCGACGTCGAGCAGCCCGACGGCGTGGTGGTCACGCTCGGCGGGCAGACGCCGCTCAAGCTGGCGAACGCGCTGGCGGCGGCCGGCGTGCCCATCATGGGCACCTCGCCGGAGGCCATCGACCTGGCCGAGGACCGCGACCGCTTCGCCGCCGTCCTCGACGAGCTGGGCATCGTCTACCCGGCCGCCGGCATGGCCTCCACGTACCAAGAGGCGTGCGTCGTGGCCGACCGCATCGGCTTCCCGCTGCTCGTGCGCCCCAGCTACGTGCTGGGCGGGCGCGGCATGGGCATCGTCTACGACGGCGCCCAGCTGGAGAAATACATGGCGGAGGCCGCGAAGATCTCGCCCGACCACCCGGTGTACCTCGACCGCTTCCTCGAAGGCGCGGTGGAGGTGGACCTCGACGCGCTCTGCGACGGCGAGCAGGTGTTCGTGGGCGGCGTGCTGGAGCACATCGAGATGGCGGGCATCCATTCGGGCGACTCGGCCTGCTGCACGCCGCCGTTCGCGCTGTCCGAGGCCGTGCAGGCGCAGCTGCGCGCCATCGCGCGCCGCCTGGCGCTGCGCCTGGGCGTGGTGGGGCTCATCAATATCCAGTTCGCCATCAAAGACCAGGTCATCTACATCATCGAGGCGAACCCGCGCGCCAGCCGCACGGTGCCGTTCGCCTCGAAGGCGACGGGCGTTCCGCTGGCGAAGGTCGCTGCGCGCATCATGGCGGGGGAGAAGCTGGCCGACTTAGGGATGCCGCCCGACGACCGCCGGCTCGAGCATTTCAGCGTGAAGGAAGCCGTCATGCCCTTCGGCCGCTTCCCCGGCGCCGACACGGTGCTCGGCCCCGAGATGAAGTCCACCGGCGAGGTCATGGGCATCGCGCGCAACTTCCCGGCGGCGTTCGCGAAGACGCAGCTGGCCATCAGCTACGCGCTGCCCGAGGGCGGCACGGTGTTCGTCAGCGTGTGCGACCGCGACAAGCGCGCCATCGTGCCCATCGCTCGCGACATCGCGCGTCTGGGCTTCCAGCTCGTGGCCACGGGCGGCACGGCCCGCGCGCTGCGGGCGGCCGGCGTGGAGTGCGAGCAGGTGAGGAAGATCCACGAGGGCGAGGGCAACGTGCGCGACATGATCGCCGCCGGGGACATCTCGCTCATGATCAACACGCCGTTTGGCCACGCCACGCGCGCCGACGGCTACGAGCTGCGCCTTGAGGCCGTGAAGCACGGCGTGACCCACGTGACGAACCTCGCCGGCGCCCAGGCCATGGTGGCCGGCATGGAAGCCGCGCGCCTCGGCGGCCTCGCGGCCGTGGCTTTGCAGGACCTGCCCCAATGGGGGTAAGGTAGTTGTCGAGATGAACGGCGGGCGGGACCCGGAAACCTGTCCGCTTCATCTTGCCCCAATGTTCCTTTCATGATAAGATATCTGTAAAGATATCTTGAAAGGAGGGTGCTCATGTCGTTGGTTGCAGACAAGATTACCCAGCTGTGCTCGTGGGGGACGTCGCGCGCCGTCCGCATTCCCAAAGATCTGTGCGAACGCTTGGGCGTTGATGTAGGTGCTCGGCTTTCGATGCACGTCGTCCATGACGAAAGAGGCTCGTTTTTGCTCGTTCGGCCGGAGGGTTCCGAGCATCGCCGTTGTCTCGACGTCCCGTATGTTTCGATAGACGATCTTTTCGAGGGATACACGGGAGATTACCAACCGAGCGAATGCGATTGGGGCAAAGACGTGGGACGCGAGGTGGTTGAATGAGCCTCGAGCAGGGCGATGTGATTCTGGTTGATTTCAACCCGTCGGTCGGACATGAGCCGGCAAAGCTCCGTCCGGCCGTCGTGGTGAGCGGGTACGGGTTCAATTCGCGAGCGAATCTCGTGGCGGTTGTCCCGACGACCACGAAAGACAACGGTTATCCACTCCACGTGCCTGCTACGTGCTCGGGTCGTTCCATCGGCTTCGCATGCGTCGAGCTGCTGAGAACGATCGACGTTTGCCAACGCGGATTCGAGTATCTGGGCGTCGCAGACGACGAAACGTTGCGCTCCATCCTCGCTTCCATCAGAGGCATGTTGGAGTTGCGCTAGCGAGCGCCCTGGGCGCCGCGGTTTCAAGCTGATCGAGAGCGAGAGCATCATGGAGATCACGGGCGAGCACCTGCGCGAGGCATGCTACGAAAAGGCGATCTGCTACACTTGATGCGTTTCGTGATTCTCCATGATTCCCTGACGAGGGCAGCCGTACCAGGATCGAAAAGACGGCGCATAGCCTACGAAGGGGGTCTTCTCATGGCATGGGTCGTTCTTATCGCATCGGGCGTTCTGGAAGCGGTGTGGGCCACAGCGCTCGGGCGCGCGGAGGGGTTCACCAGGCTGGCGCCTTTGATCGTGTTCCTGGTTGCGCTGGCGTTGAGCATGGTCGGCCTGTCCTACGCCGTCAAAACGCTGCCCGCAGGCACCGCGTGCGCCGTCTGGGTGGGCATCGGCGCCTCCCTCACGGTCGCCTACGGCATGTTCTCGGGAACCGAGCCGGTCTCGGTGGCGAAGGTGCTGCTCATCGTCGGCCTCATCGCTTGCGTCATCGGCCTCAAGCTCGTGCATGACGGCTCTTGATGCTGCTTGGAAAGCAACGGACTGAAACATAGAAACGAGGGCGCATCGGCTGACGCGCCCTCGCTCGATCAGAATTCTTCCTCACGCCTTCGGGGACTTCGGCGGTCTGGCCGACCCTCGTTTGACGACGATGTCGAGCGCGCCCAGGGCGTCGAAGGCTTTCCGCGCCGCCGCTTCGACTCGAACGGCATCGAGGCTGCGCTCGTCGACGACGGCGCGCACGGCGGCCGCGTAGTCGCGCTTGCAGCGCTCGTTGAGATCGGTCCAGTCCACCTGCGCGAACCCGTCGGCTGCAGCGCGGTCGAGCGGAAGCCTGCCTTGCAGCATGAGCACGGCGATGACGGGGTAGCCAGCATAGCCTTGCCAGTACGTGGCGTTGTCGTTCGACGAGTACGTCGAGCTGTTTTCGTTCCAAGCCACGGTGTAGGTCTTCGCGCCGTTCGAGGAGGCGATCGCCGCGCGCCGCTCGTCGGGGTGCAGCGCGACGCGTCCGTCGGCGACGGCGGACCATGCTTCGTACACTTTCTCGATGGGCGGCAGCTTCTCCACGGTGCTCCTTCGGTCGCGGCATCATGTTCGGAAACAGCATGATATCAGATGGTAGAATGATCGCTGCGAATGCTGACGAACCGTCGAAGAAGGAGCGCCCGTGACGCTGTACGGCGATCTGCACGACCTGATGAAACCTCCCGCGCTGTACGAACGCACCGATGCGGCGTTCTGGGACGACGATCACATATCGCGCGGCATGCTGGCGGCGCATCTCGACCCCGAGTTCGAGGGGGCCAGCCGAAGCTTCGCGTTCATGGACCGCTCGGTCGACTGGATATGCGCGACGGCGTCCCCGGCGACGCATCCGCGTTTGCTCGACCTGGGCTGCGGTCCCGGATTGTACGCCGAGCGCTTCGCGCGCGCGGGCTATGCGGTGACGGGCGTCGATCTCTCGCCGCGCTCGCTCGACCACGCGCGGCGCTCCGCGGACGAGCAGGGGCTCGCCATCGACTACCGGTGCCGGAACTACCTCGAGCTCGATCTGGACGGCTCCTTCGACATCGCCGTCATGATCTACTGCGACTACGGCGCGCTCTCGTCCGACGAGCGCCGCGTCGTGCTGCGTCGCGTTCGCGAGCGGTTGCGGCCGGGCGGCGCGCTCGTGCTCGACGTGTTCTCGCGGCGCAAGCTCGAGGCCTTCGAGGAGCGCACGACGTGGGAGGAGCATCCCGCAGGAGGGTTCTGGAACGCGGGCCCGCACTTCGAGGTGCAGCGATGCCGCCGCTTCTCCGAATGCGTGTCGCTTGAGCAGATCGCGGTGATCGCGTCCGAGGGCGCGACATCCTACCATCTGTGGAACACGTACTTCACGCCCGCGACGCTCTCGGCGGAGCTCGAAGAAGCCGGCTTCGAAGCGGTGGAGCTGGTCGGCGACGCGGCGGGCGCGCCCTTCGACGACGCGAGCCTCACGATCTGCGCGGTTGCGCGCAAGCCTGCGATCGGCAAGGAAGGGTGATGACACGGATCGTGTCTTGCCGCGACGGCGCGGGTCGGCCATTCTGAAGGCCGAAAGGAGGCATGCACATGGATTTCGGAGAGAAGCTGAAAGCGCTGCGCACCGAGCGCGGCCTGACCCAGGAGCAGCTTGCCGCCAGGCTGTACGTGTCGCGCACGGCCGTGTCGAAGTGGGAGACGGGCGGCGGCTCGCCCAACCTCGACTCGCTGCAGGCCGTCGCGCGCCTGTTCGACGTGTCGGTGGACGACCTCCTGTCCGCCGACGACCTCATCGTGCTCGCCCGCGACGAGCGCCGCTCGACGGCGCGCAGCAGCGGCATGCTGTCGTTCGGTCTGCTCGACGTGCTGGCCGTCGTGTTCGCGTTCATTCCGCTATACGGCGTGGACGACGGCTCGTTCGTGCGCATGGCGAACCTGGCCGACTACGGCGCGTCCGTGGATTTCGGCGCGTCGTTCGCCGTCATGGCGGCGGCCGTCGTCTCGCTCATGTTCGTGGGCGCGGTGGAGATCGTGCTGGCAGCTGCGGGCTCGCGCCGCGCGGCCCGCATCGTCGCCCTCGTCGGGTTCGCGGTGCAGGCGCTGGCCGTCGTCCTGTTCGCCTCCACCATGCAGCCCTACGCAACCACGCTCGCGTTCGCGCTGTTCCTGGCGAAGGCCGTCGTCGGCTACCGTATCCTGCGCTCGTAACCCCTGGTCGGCTGCGGAGGCCACGCACCGTGTCGCCCGTGCGACTCATCGTGGCTTGCCGCCGGGCGGCGCGCGTCGTTTCATTGAGGCTCGGACCCGCAAGGGATCCGCAGCATCCGTGAGGCGAAAGGACGGTTCGATGGAAACAACCCTGATGGCCGCGTGGCTGAACGACGCGTTCGCCGCGTTCGATACGACGATCTTGGGGGCGCTGCATGCGCTCGCAGAATGCGGGTGCTTCGCGCTCACGCCCCTGTTCGAGGCGGTGAGCTTCGTAGGCGAGAAGGGCGCATGCTTCTTCGCGCCGGCCTTCGTGCTTATGGTGTTCAAACGCACGCGACGTGCCGGGACGGTCATGTTCGTCGCCATCTGCCTGGGCGCGCTCGCCACGAACATCGTGCTCAAGGACCTCGTCGCGCGGCCGCGCCCGTTCGAGTCGTCCGCGCTCTTCCTCGACTGGTGGCGCTTCGCCGGTGCCGCGCCCGAGGACGGGTTCTCGTTCCCCTCCGGCCACATGACCGCGGCCTCAGCGGCGATGGCGGCGCTCATGCTGGCGTATCGGAATTGGAAGACAGTGCTGGGCGGCTCGATCGTCATGCTGGTCATGGGCGCTGCCCGCTGCTACCTCGTGGCGCACTATCCTTCCGACGTGCTGGCCGGCCTTCTCGTGGGCGCGCTCGCGGCCGTCGCGGCGCAGCTGCTCGTGTCGTTCGCGTTCCGCCGGTACGGGGAGCGCCGAGTCGCGCGGCCTCGCCACGCCTGTGCTCCCGTGCGACGCAGGCGGTAGGTCCCGCCGTTCGCTCCTTCCGTCGTCCCGGCGTGCACATTCCCTGCATTTTGGCTTGTCAGCCGCATGAAGCGCGCGCAGATGATACAATCGTCGGCCGAGAGACGAAAACGCGCGCCGCGCTCGCACGGGCGGCGGCGAAAAGTGAAAGGACGAACGTGGCACTCGTCAACGAGCGGGCCCGTATCCTCGCCAACGAGGAAGTCGGCCCGAACCTCTACCTCATGGAACTCGCGGCCCCGCATATCGCGGCGAGCATCGAGCCGGGGCAGTTCGTGCACATGAAGGTGCCGAGCATGGAGGCGCACATCCTGCGCCGCCCGTTCTCGGTGTACGCGCGCGATGCGGCGGCCGGCACGCTCGAGGTGCTCTACCAATCGGTGGGCTTCGGCACCGACCACATGACGCGCATCGAGCCCGAGCGAGCCGAGCACCTCTCCGGCGCCGAGCTCATCGGGCCGGTGGGCCGCGGGTGGCAGCCTCCCGCGAACGCGCGTCGCGCCCTCCTCGTGGGCGGCGGCGTGGGTGCTGCGCCGCTTTTCATGCTGTGCGAGAGTCTGATTAGCGCCGGCGTGCGCGCTGACGTGGTGCTGGGCGCGCAGACCGAGGCGGCGCTCACGTGCCGCGGCCGCTACGAGGCGCTGCTGGACGAGCCGCCGCGCTGCGCCACCGACGACGGCAGCTTCGGACGCGAGGGCTTCTGCACCTCGCTCGTCGCCGAAGCGCTCGCGGAAGCTGCAGAAACAGGGGAGCCGTACGACTATCTGGCCGTGTGCGGCCCCGAGCCCCTTATGAAGATCGTGGCCGGCATGGCCGCCGAGGCGGGCGTGCCCTGCGAGGTGTCCATGGAGAAGCGCATGGCCTGCGGCGTGGGAGCATGCCTGTCGTGCGTGGTGGATACGGTGGACGGCAAGCAGCGGGCCTGCGTCGACGGTCCCGTGTTCGATGCGCGGAAGGTGGTGTGGTAGATGAAAATCGACGCAATTGATCCTGCGGGTGCGGCCGGCGAGGGGATCCCTCCAGTCGCTCGGCAGTCCTGCTCGCACGGACAGCCCGCCGGGCTGTCCGGCTCGTGCGGAACTCGCTTGGTGGAGGGATCCCCTCGCCGGCCTGTTCCTACTTCGGTAAACATGTGCGTCGATTTGGGCGGGTTGGAGATGAAGAACCCCGTGACGGTGGCGTCGGGCACGTTCGCCGCCGGGCGCGAGTACGGCGACTTCGTGGACGTCGCCGCGTTGGGGGCCGTCACGACGAAGGGCGTGTCGCTCAACGGCTGGGCGGGCAACGCCAGCCCCCGCATCGCCGAGACGCCTTCGGGCATGCTCAACTCCATCGGGCTTCAGAACCCCGGCGTGGCGCACTTGAAGGAATGCGATCTGCCGTGGCTGGCCGAGCGCGGCGCGACGGTCATCGTGAACGTGTCAGGCCACAGCTTCGACGAGTACGTGCAGGTGATCGAGGCGTTGGAAGACGCGCCGGTGGACGCGTACGAGGTGAACATCTCGTGCCCGAACGTGGACGCGGGCGGCATGACCATCGGCACGTGCACGGACAGCGTCGAGGCGGTCGTATCCCGGTGCCGCGCCGCCACGAAGCGTCCGCTCATCGTGAAGCTCACCCCGAACGTAACCGACGTGACCGAGATCGCGCGCGCCGCCGTGTCCGCCGGCGCCGATGCGTTGTCGCTCATCAACACGCTTCTGGGCATGGCCATCGACGCGGAGCGCCGCCGACCGCAGCTCGCGCGCGGCGTGGGCGGACTGTCGGGTCCGGCCGTGAAGCCCGTGGCGCTGCGCATGGTGTGGGAGGTTCACCAGGCCGTCGACGTGCCGCTGCTCGGCATGGGCGGCGTCTCGTGCGCGATCGACGCGGTGGAGTTCATGCTGGCCGGAGCCGCGGCGGTGGCCGTCGGCACCGCGAATTTCGTGAATCCGCACGCCACGGTTGAAATCATCGACGGAATGGCGCAGTATTGCGAAAGGCACGGCATCGAAGACGTGCAGCAACTGATAGGAGCTTTGGAATGGTGAGTTCGTTCGAAGAGGTTCCCGCGCGCGATCGCGTGATCGTGGCGCTCGACTGCGGCATCGAAGAGGCCTTCGACCTCGCGGACCAGCTGCAGGGCAAGGCGACGTGGATGAAGGTGGGAATGACGCTGTTCTACGCGAACGGCCCGGCCATCGTGTACGCGCTCAAGGAGCGCGGCTTCAAGGTGTTCCTCGACCTCAAGTTCCACGACATTCCGCACCAGGTGGAGGGCGCCGCGTACGCCGCGGCCGGCAGCGGGGCCGATATGCTGACCATGCACACGGTGGGCGGCGTCGACATGATGGCTGCGGCGCAGAAGGGCGCCGAGCGCGCAGCGTCCGAGTACGGTCACGATGCGCCGGCGACGCTGGGAATTACGGTTCTCACCAGCATGAACGATGCGGCTCTGGCCGAAACGGGCGTAAGCCGCGCCATGGCCGACCAGGTGGTCGTGCTGGCCGAGCAGGCCAAGCGCGCCGGCATCTCCGGCGTGGTGGCGTCTCCGAAGGAGGCTGCGCGTCTGCGCGAGATCCTGGGTCCGGACGCCTACATCGTCACGCCGGGCGTGCGCCCTGCGGGCAGCGATCGCGGCGATCAGAGCCGCGTGGCCACGCCTGCCCAGGCGTTCGCCAACGGTGCGTCGCACATCGTCATCGGGCGTCCCATCACGCAGGCGGTCGATCCGGCGGCTGCATTCGAGTCCATCGCGGCCGAGCTGTAGGCGCCCCGTCGAACTTGCGTGCGGTCTGGGAAAATGACGGTTGGGCGACGAATGGTCGACAAAGGAGCCAACTGCTTCTAGAATGTGTGACCACGCACTGAAATTTTTAGGATTTGTAGGAAAAGACAAGGTGAAGTGGGCGAATGCGTGATAGTATCACGGAATCGTTTTGGAACAGAAGGAGATAACACGATGGCTATTCCTCAACTCAGCCCTGAAGAGCGTCAGGCGGCTTTGGAAAAGGCGAAGGCGGCTCGCATCAAGCGCGCCGAGGTTCGCGATGACCTGAAGTCCGGCAAGCTCACGCTCGAGAAGGTTCTTGAAATGAAGAACGATCCGGTCGTGGGCCGTATGAAGGTTTCCACCCTCATCGAGACGCTTCCCGGCTACGGCAAGGCCAAGGCTGAGAAGATCATGAAGGAGCTCCAGATTGCCGAGAGCCGCCGTCTGCGCGGTCTGGGCGAGCGTCAGCAGACCGCCCTGCTGGAGCGCTTGGGCTAACCGCACCTATGCGCCACGGCAATCTGTTCGTCATCTCGGGGCCATCGGGTGCTGGCAAGGGCACGCTGGTGGCCCGTCTTTTGCGCGAGATCCCCGATGCTTGGGTGTCCATGTCGGTTACCACGCGCAAGCCGCGCGAGGGAGAAGTGGATGGCGTCCACTACCGCTTCGCATCCCCTGAGGAATTCCAGGAGCTCGTCGACGAGGACGGCCTGCTGGAATGGGCGACGTACGGCGGCAACTGCTACGGCACGCCCCGCGCTACCGTCGAGGAGCACATCGCGTGCGGCGATCAGGTCATCCTGGAAATCGATGTTCAGGGAGGATTCCAGGTGCGCGACAAGTTCCCTTCGGCGCATCTCGTCTTCATCGAGCCGCCGTCGCTTGACGTGCTGGAAGCGCGCCTTCGCGGCCGTGGAACAGAGACGGAGGAGGCCATCGCCACGCGGATGGAGACGGCGCGGGTGGAGCTTTCCCGTAAAATGGAGTATGATATACGGCTGGTAAACGACGATTTGGACGAAGCCGTCCGCGCATTAGCGGGCTACGTCAACGAACAAGCCGAGAAAATACGAGGTTAACACGCATATGAGCATTATCGAACCGAAGATCGACGTCCTGTTGAACGAGACCGACAACGATCGTTTCCTGCTGTGCGCGCTCGCTTCCAAGCGCGCGCACGACATCAACGACATGATGCGCGGCCAGCGCGACCGCGCCATCCAGCTGCAGACGGCGGTCGAGATCGCGCGCGCGGCCGACAAGAAGCCGCTGTCGCTGGCTTTCAACGAAATCGCCCGCGGCGAAGTGTCGTACGATCCTAACTCCATCGAC
>ENA-OXEN01000087-OXEN01000087.1-human-gut-metagenome-genome-assembly--contig:-NODE-87-length-18552-cov-17.760988_pt1 | contig 18552 bp, 19 predicted proteins | sample MGYA00249358_ERZ652249 | MGnify/ENA primary metagenome ERZ652249 (study PRJEB26925, sample SAMN05826761) | human gut metagenome | biome: ENVO:2100002; feature: ENVO:00000062; material: ENVO:00002003... | reverse complement strand
GAGATCTGCGCATGTCTCGTGGGCTCGGAGATGTGTATAAGAGACAGCTTGTCTATTGCGGAAATGTTCTACATGGAGTATCCATCTTGCTAATTTGACAGACAAAAATCGTCGGCTTTACCGAGTCGCTAATAAAACGAAATATTGTTTGAAGATGAGATTGACAAATTCCAGGATGTCTCCATTGGGTGAACTGGTGCGTATTACCGGGTGCCGCTACAGTACGCTCAAGTTTTATACGGAAGAAAACATGCTGCCGTTTGAACAGGCTGAGCAAAACCTAACCAGAAGGTATCGGCGGGAAGAGACCGTAAAAAGAATCCAATGGATTAAAAAATTAAAAGAGGATGGATTCAGTATTCCGCAAATCAAGAATGTTTTGCAGACAGCCCCGAAAAAAGAAAGAGCCCCGGATTGACCGGCAGAATTTTCGGAGCATACAAAAAGCCGCCGTCGGGAGCAGGTCCCGACGGCGGTTTTCCATGTAGTTCAGAAATATTTCAGAGCGTGGTAAGCAAAAATTCCAGACTGCCCTTTAGCGTATAACCGCCCATTCCCGCGGGGATAAAGAGGCTGTCTCCCTTTTGAAGCGGAACCGGCGCTTCTTTCCCGCGGCAAAGCGTTCCTTCGCCGGAAACGCACAGCAGCGACTGAAAACTGGAAGCGTCGGCCGTCATTGCCGTTTCACCGGAAACCACAATCCGGGATACGGTAAAATACGGGCAGGATGCGAGCAGCGTTCTGACACAGTCCCCTTCCTTCACCGGTTCGCCCTGCGGCTTTGCCGAGCGGATGGGCCGTTTCAGCTGCGTGACCTCCAGCGCTTTGTCCACGTGCAGCGCGCGCAGTTTTCCGTCCGCGCCGACTCTTCCATAATCGTAAATGCGGTAGGTCGTGTTGGAATTCTGCTGGATTTCGGCAAGGACGATCCCCGCGCCGATCGCGTGAAGCGTTCCCGCGTCGATAAAGAACACATCGCCCGGATGGACTTCCACTTTGTTTAGCACTTCCGTCAAGGTCTGATTGCGAATTCGCTCGGCGAATTCTTCTTTGCTGATTTCCTTCTGAAAACCGTAGTAAAGATAGGCTCCCGGCTCGTTCTCCAGAATATACCACATTTCCGTTTTGCCGTATTCGCCCTCGTGTTTCAGAGCATATTCGTTGTCGGGATGGACCTGTATGGACAGACGGTCCTGTGCGTCGATCAGCTTAACCAGCACCGGGAACTGCTCAAAGCGGTCGCAGTTTGTCCCCAGAATCCCCCGTCCCTCCTGTGCAATCAGGTCTTTCAGCGTCATTCCGTCGAAGATTCCCCCGGAAATCACGGACAGCCCGTCCGGATGGCAGGAGAGCATCCAGCTTTCCGCCAGCTTCTGCGCGGCGCTCTGCTGGCGGTACTCCGTCCTGAGCTTTGTTCCACCCCAAAGATAATCCTTGCAGGGAGCAATGAGTTTCAACGGTCCCAAATCAAAGACCCCTTTCCGTTATTGTCCCGGCCTTTTACGCATTACTGAGAAATTCCGCCGACAAATTTTCCCATCCGCGCAAACGCTTCCTTTACGTTTCGGAACTGCGTTCCCAGATTGATGCGGATATACCCTTCGCCGTTGCCAACGAAATTGTTCCCGCTTTCCACCAGCACGCCCGTTTCCTTTGCAAGGCAGTGCGTAAAGGTATCGCTGTCCATTCCCGTTTTCTGAATATTTACCCACAGCAGATAAGAGGATTCCATCTCCATGCAGGACAGCCGGGGAATCCGGGTCCCGATGGACTCGCGGGCATAACGGTAATTTTCCCCAAGGTAGCCCGTCAGCGCGCGGGTATATTCCTCGCCTTCGTTGTAACAGGCAATGAGTGCGATGATACCGAACACCGTCGGAGAAGTGATGGAATTTTTCGTCAGCCGGCCGCGGAAGGTTTTGCGCAGCTCGTCATTCTCAATGATGGCGTAAGAGGTTTTCAGGCCACCTAAATTATACTGCTTATTCGGTGAAGATAAAAGGATAACATTTTGAAAAAGTTCCCCGGTTTCAACGGTGGAGGTATAAACCCCGTCAAAAATTAGACCGCTGTGAACCTCATCGGCGACGACAATGGTTCCGTATTTCCGGCACAGGGAAATCAGCGTGACCAGCTCTTCCCGGCTCCAGATCCTACCGGAGGGGTTGTGAGGATTGCAGAGCAGATACAGCTTCGGACGGTATTGCTTGAGCTGCTTCTCCATTTTTTCAAAATCCATCCGGTAACGGTTGTTTTCCACGACCAGTTCATTTTCGATCACCTGCGCGCCAAACGCGATCGCCGCCCGCGCAAAGGGGTCGTAGACCGGCGTGCTGAGCATAACGGAATCGCCCTTCTGGCAGAAGGCCTGCACCGTATAGTGCAGAGTGGAAACCGTGCCGTAGCACAGGGTCAGCCATTCTTTTTTCGGGGAAGCGTGATGATGCCGTTCAAAGTAACGGATGACCGCGTCGTAGAATTCCTCATAAACATAGGTATAGCCGAAAACGCCGATATCCACGGCCTGATGCAGCCTGTTCAGCAGCGGCTCCGGCGCGCGGAAATCCATGTCGGCAATCCACATGGGAATATAATCGTCGCCGACCGGGCCGAAGTGCTCTTCGATTTTCGCTCTGTCCCATTTGCGGCATTTTTCCGCATAGCGGTCGGGGAAAAGGTCAAAATCCGTCATGGCTGCCTCCTGTGTGCAAAATCCACGGTAGAAAGGTAAGCAGTCCGATCCAGGCTTTTGATCAGCTCCGTCAGCAGAAGCACCGCGTTGTCCACATCGGCACAGCTGCCGATGGACCACGGGCTGTGGCCGTAGCGAAGCGGAATGCCGAGCACGGCGCACACCGCGCCGTCGCGGGTCAGGTGCGCCTGGCCGCCGTCCGTACCGCCGTTGCTGAACATATCCTGCTGCAGCGCAATGCTGTTTTGATCGGCGATCTTCTGAATATGGCTCAAAAGGCGGGAGGAAGGCACCATGGTCTTATCGTAATGCAGCAGCATGGGACCGTGCCCGATCTGCCGGTTGTTGGTATGGTCCCTGACCAGCTCGTTTCCCCAGCAGGCGACGTCCAGCACGATCACGATGTCGGGCTGAATCCTGTACGCGGCGGTCTTTCCGCCCCTCAGCCCCACCTCTTCGCTGGACGTAGCGGCCAGATAAAGCCGGTTCGGAAGCGGGGTGCCCGAAAGGCGCTTGAGCGTTTCCGCCATCACGTAGCAGCCGAGCCGGTCGTCAAAGGCCTTTCCCGCAAAGGTACCGTCGATTCCGTATTCCTGACATTCGCTGCTGAAGGTCACCATATCCCCTGTGCGGATTCCCAGCGAAAGGGCTTCTTCCTCGGAAACGGCACCGATATCGACGACCAGATCCTTCACGTCGCCGTCCGCGTACACGGAATTCAAAACACCGGGGATTTTACGCCCGGATTCCGTTGTGACCCGGACTCCCTGCATGAACTTGGAAAAGGTGCGGACGCTCCCGACCGGAATGACATGAAGCATGCCGATCTTGCTGACGCTTCTGACGAGAAAGCCGACCTCGTCCATATGGGCGCACACCATGACGCGCGGGTCCTGCGCATTTCCCTTTTTAAGGAAGATAGCGGAACCCAGCCTGTCGAAATCGACTTCGTCCGAAACACCCTCCAGCTCTTCCAGCAGAATGCTCCTGACCTCGTCCTCGTGCGAGGCGACCGCGTCCGCGTTGCTCAGTTTTTTTACCAGTTCAATATTCATTGGTTACTCCTTATCTGCAACAATCAGCTGCTTAGGCGAGCGGGTCAGTACCCGGGAGCCATTTTCCGTTACCAGCACATCGTCTTCGATCCGCACGCCCCCCAGTCCCGGCACATAAATTCCCGGCTCCACGGTCACGACCATCCCGGCCTCCATGCGCGCTTCCTCTGTGGGGGAAAGGCGTGGGTCCTCGTGGTCGTTGATGCCCAGCGAATGGCCCAGATTGTGACCGAAATACTCGCCGTACCCGGCTTTTTCAATCACCGACCTGGCTGCCCGGTCCGCGTCGCAGAAGCGGGTTCCGGCGCAAACGGCCTCTATTCCCTTCTGCTGGGCTTCCCGGACGGTTTCATAGATTTTCTGCAGTTCGGGTACCGGCATTTTTCCGACCGCAAACGTGCGGGTGATATCGGAGCAGTACTGGCCGACCTTCGCCCCAAAGTCAAGAGTGACAAGGTCGCCGGCTTCCAACTGTTTGGCGCCGGCCTTGGCGTGCGGCATAGAGCCCCTTACGCCGCTGGCGACAATGGTGTCGAAGGATTCCTTCATCGCGCCGTTTTGCTTCATAAAGTAAACCAGTTCGTTTGCGACCTCGTCCTCGCGCATTCCGGCCCTGACAAAGCCGAGAATGTGCGCATAAGCCTGATCCGCAATGGCGCAGGCTTTCTGTATCGTCTCAATTTCCTGAGCGTCTTTGACCGCCCGGATCGGATTGATATTGACGGGAACCAGCGAAGCGCAAAGCTTCTTTTCCAGCGACCGGTACCGGTCGTAGGACAGATCGTCGCCTTCAAAACCGACGGTACGGATATTTTCTTCTTCAATAATCCTGTTGATGAGCAGGTCATAGGTCTTTTCCCCGGTCATCAGAAGAACCTGTGCGTCCCGGTTGTTCTGCCGTACTTCCTCGTAATAGCGTGAATCCACAATCACATATTTCTGCTTCTGCGTAATCAGCACATAGCCCGAGGAGCTGTACAGCCCGGAAAGATAAAATTTGTTGTGGTAAGAGGTGCACAGCATTGCCTGTGCGTCGCAGCCCGCCAGAAGCGCGCGGCAGTTTTCAAGTCTGTTCATGTTTTCTCCTATATGATTTAAGAAAGGAGTACGAAACGTACCCCTTTCTCTCAGCTACTATGTAATCAGTCGTTGGAGTCTACTTCCAGCTTGCCTTTTTTAATCAGATTGTTCCGTGCGAAAATAACGATCAGCGCGGTGATGACCGCTCCAATGACGATGCCCGCAATATAAGCGGCGATATTGGAGATCAGCGGCCATGCCCAGACAGCGGATTCCGGGAACCACTGGACGGCACCCATGGCGACGGCGGAGGTACCGCCGACGATCGCACCGATCATATAGGCCGGAATCGTGACGGAGGGTTTCTCAAGGGCAAACGGGATGGAGCCTTCGCTGATGCCCATGAAGGCAAGGAACATGGCTGTTTTGCCCTGGGGATAGAACTGCTTGTCAAAGACATGTCTGCCGACAACCAGTTTGTCGATGATCGTCGCAAGGCCGAGGCCGATAGACGGAACGACAATGGCGATGCAGCGCGCCGTAATCGGCAGCAGCTTGTCAGTCGTAAAGCTCAGCGCCACAAATCCCGCGGCCTTATTGATCGGGCCGCCAAGGTCAATGGCGGTCGCCGCGGAAAGCGCAATGGCGTAGCCGTAGCCGCCTGCCGCGCCTGCCGCGCCCAGAGCCCCTTTGATCCAGGAGTTGATCAGTCCGCCGAACGGGGTAACGACATAGTGCATCCCGAGCATTACGCCGGCGGCCGCGATAATCGGAATCAGAAAGGTGGTTTTGAAAGCAAGCATGTTGTGGCTTACTTTAATGGATTTATTCAGCCATTTTACGAAATAACCGGCTGCGATCGCAATCAGGATAGCGCCCAGAAAGGTGGAAGCGACCGGGGAATTGGCTTCCCACTTGCCGTCCACAAGGCTCAGAATGGAAGTCGGCTTCGTAGCCATCAGGCCGCCGATAAAGCCGGCGGGGAAAGCGAGCTTGCCGCCGATGGAGTTCGCCATGAAGGCCGCGAACATCGGAATGGCAAAGCCGAACAGGGTTCCGCCGAATTCCGCGGTCAGGTTGGCAAATTTCAGCAGGCCGATGGACGACCCCGTGTATTTTCCGGAGTTCATCGCGTCAACAATGCCCATGGAAGGATCGACACCGAGGATGACGTAAGGAATCAGCTGGGAAAGTGCCAGAATCAGTCCGCCCATGATCAGGAACGGAATCATGTTGGAAATACCGGTCATAACATGTTTGGAAAGCTCTGCCCAGATACTCTTTTTTTCCGGTGCGGGGGCAGTGGAACCGATGTTCAATTTCGGGCGGTCGGCTCCGCCGTTGACCGCGCTTTTTTTAGTAATTGCCATTTTTACTCCTCCTCAAATAGATTATGTAATTATTGTGCTTCTGCGGAAATCATTTCCTCGATTTCCTGAATGATGCCTTTTGCGTTTTTAATAGCGTCCTGCAGGCTGATTTCATACACGTCGTAGTCGTCGAAACGGTCGTTGTTTTCCGGTGTGATCGCCACGGCCTGAATAATAATATCGGCCTGTGCAAGATCATTCGGGGTAAGCGCGTTCTGAATCCCGTCCGCGCCCTGCGTTTCGATCTTTACCTCATACCCCAGCTCCTTCGCCGCTTCCTCCAGGGACTGCGCGGCCATGAAGGTATGGGCCAGACCCATTGTGCAGGCGCACAGAGCCACCAGTTTCTTTGCCATATTCTGTTCCTCCTTCTTAACTTTGAATCGCTTGATTTATAATACCGAATATTTCATCGGGATCATCTGAATTGAGCAGTGATTTCTGAAACTCCGCGTTGATCAGCTTGCGCGAAAGCGCGGAAAGAAGCTTCAGGTGCACCGTGCCCCCCACTTCCTTTGGAACCAGCAGAGCGAGGATCACCACGGTCGGTTCGCCATCCATGGACGGCCAGTCAATCCCATGCTTTGTCTTGACCACAAGCACCGAGGGCTTCAGGATCGCGTCACAGCGCGTGTGCGGAATAGCAAACCCGTCGCTGAAACCGGTGCTGTCCACTTTTTCACGCTCCATAAAGCCGTCGACGGTCGCCTGTACGCCGGAGCTGATACCGAACTCCACCGCCTTTTCGGCGATGAAGGCCAGGCATTCCTCTTTCGTGGAAACGTCCGCATCCAGCAGGACATACTCCCTCTTAAAAACGCTATCTTCCTGCATATATGTTCTCCTTCAAAAAGAAAAATTTTTAATAAATTGGTCGTAAGAAGAGGAAGCAATCAGCTGGTTCACCCGTCTGATATCCTTTACGCATCCGTACAGCTGCCGGAACATGGACGCGTTGGCGCTGTCGGCACTGTTGAAGCTGATAAAGAACAGCAGCTGAACGTTCTCCTCCCCCCATTTGATCGGCTGCTGTAAAATACCGATTCCCACCACGGAAGGCAGCTCCCCCTGAAAGATCGTGTGCGGAACGGCCACCAGATTGCCGATGTCCGTGGAGGATTTCTTCTCCCTCATCTTAACGGAATCCAGCGTACTTTTCTGAATGAGGCCCATCGCCAGCATTCTTTTTCCAATTTCTTCAATCGCCTCTTCCCGCGTCTGCGCCTGAAGCCGGAAAAACGCTTCCGGGCGGAATATGGCGGCGAGGCTGGGTTTTTCTTCCCCGCTGTGATAGAGGGCATCCTTGATTTTGGCAATACAATCGCTGCCCAAAAAATTCTCGATGACCACCAGCGGAGAATCGCTGTGATAGCCGTCGATATCGACGGTGGAAATAACGATATCGGGATCGTGTGCGAGCGCGCTTTCCAGATAGTGGGTCGGGTACACGCCGGCAATTTCAAGCTCCGGGATTTCCCGGCTGATTCGCTCGGTAATCAGCTGGCTTGTGCCGATTCCGTAGCTGCACAGAACGACCGCCTTTTTCCGGCTGTTCATTCTTTCATGAAACGCGCCGAAATGCATGGCAAGGTACCCCAGTTCGTCTTCGCCTATGGTTACGCCGTACTCCTTTTCAATCTTCTGCGCCAGAAAAATCGCGTAGTTCATTTCAATCGGATACTTCTTTTTGATCTGGCTGAGCAGGGGGTTTTTTACAGGAATCCGGCTCTCCATCCGCTCCAGAAGAATTTTGATGTGTACGGACAGGGATTCGATCACTTTTTCGTCGGCGGAATAGTCGGAGCCGGAAATCAGAGAAATCTCTCTGATCCGGTCCTTCATGAAGTTGTGGATATGGTCTTCCACATTTACCTTATCCGCATCAAAGCTTTGAATCACGGGACCGGAAAGCGCGGCAACATATTGAACTTCCTCGTCGTTCAACGCAATGCCAAAGGACTTCGCAAGCGGGTCCATCATCTGACGGATCACCTGCAAATGATACCGATGCACGTTTTTCGGCAGCGAAAGATCGGTCAGACGGCAGCCCTGTCTTGCGCGGGAAAAGGAAACGGCGATGCGCATGGACAGATTCTGAATATCCCTGTCCGCGGCGACGACGTGAATCTTCTTCAAGTGCTCCAGCACGGTACCGTCGATTTGCTTATACTCGTCTTCGCCCAGATTCGGCAGATTGACCTGAAAGCTGCTCTGCTCGTTGTTGAACCCGATATCCGTCAGAAGTGCGCGGATGTTGATTTCCCCGCCTCCTATAGACAGTCCGTAATAGGGCTTTGAAGACAGTTCCAGACCGTATTTGTAAAGATACTCCTTAATGGACGGCATCATCTTGTTTACGGTGGAAGGGCTTAAATGCACGCAGCCGGAAAGCGTTTCTACGGTGACGGGCTGTGACTGGATGATCGTCAGAAGAATGCTTCTGACACGTTCGGCGCTGTCCTCGTAGGATTCGCCGCTCAGCAGCTTTTTCGCCGTCCTGAGGTCGCCTTTCAGCTCGTAGCCCACGCCGCGCTTTGAAACGATTTCCAGCCCGTCTTCCTTGATTTCCTCATTGATGATTTCAACATACCGTTTCGCGGTACGGGAAGAAATATCGATCAGCTTGGCAATATCCTCCGCTGTCAGGGGGGTCTGCGTCTCGCTGAGATGTTGTATCAGCTTAATTTGAATTTTCGTCAGCATCCAATCACCTCGCTTTATATTTTGATCTCACCGGTCAATTCTATTATAACTTTTCACTCGGAAATTTCCTTATAATCTTTGACATGGGATGGTGCCATTGAAAACAAATTACTGTTTATCTTGTATGATTTATGTGTCCGGTTTTTGAATTTCCGGCAGTTCGCGGCTTTTGTTCCCTGTTATTTTAACTTTGTACATGCACCGGGCGCAGCTTCGCTGGAAACAGCGGAGGTTGCATTTTATTGTGAGTATGATATCATAGTAATCGATCATCAATTAGCGCCACGGCGTAAATCATTAAAAGGAGTATTTCTATGAAGCAGTTTACTTATACCATTACGGATGCCGAGGGGATCCATGCCCGTCCGGCCGGCCTGCTTGTAAAAACAGCGGCGGCGTTTGCTTCGGACATTAAGGTAGTCAAGGACGGAAATGCGGCGAATGCCAAAAAGATTTTCGCAGTCATGGGACTGGCCGCCAAAAAGGGGGAAACGGTAACCGTTACTGTGGAAGGCAGCGACGAGGCAAAAGCCTTTGAAACGCTGCAGTCTTTCTTCAAGGCCAATTTATAAGCAGGAAACAAACAGCACCCCAATCGTTATTCAGTATCTCTGTCTAACGATTGGGGTGCTGTTTTTTTATTTTTTAATTTTCCAAAAGCCACTGCCTGTACTGCAGAAATTCACCGTCCGCCGGACAGAGCTGCAACACAAAGCCGACGCGCCCGAGCAGACCGCGCCGGTACTCTTCCGGCTTCTGCGCTATGTTCTCGTGGGAAAGATGGGACTCCCATCCGTATTTCCGGATATAGTACAGTTCCTTGCGGATTTTGCGGCGGTATTCCCTGGGGGCCTGAAGCTTTTGATTTGCCACTACCCCGGTGATCTTTCTCCGCTGTCCGCGATTTAAAATCCGCGTTTTCCGGTCGTTTAAGAGGAACCCGTTTTCCGCCAACACACGCCGCACAAAATCGATAAGCGCCAACGGATTAAAGGCACCGGAAAAAGTCATATCGTCGCTGTATCGGGTATAGGCGATTCCGCGCTTGCCGCAATACGCACTGATCTGGCTGTCGATCGGTCCAAAAACCAGATTGGAAAGAAGGGGACTGGTCGGCGCACCCTGGGGAAGCGAGCCGCCCCGGGTGCAAAAACGCGCGAAATAGAAGCTGAGAACACTGTTGTAATTCCGATTTTCCAAAGAAGAACGGTCGTCCGCATTCAGATAATGGCACCCCACGTAAGGAGACGCCTCCAGCGCGCGATCAACGGCGCGGAATACCTGCACGAAAGAAACGCTGTCGAAAAAAGCACAGATGTCCAGCTTGACCACCAAAGGCTGTCCCAGATGGGGCCGCGCGTTGTCCAATACGGATTTTCCGGGTCGGTAAGCGGTCACACAGCAGGGCACGGTGGCGGGCAGCAGCAGCCCCAAAATGCCTTTCTGCACCCTTTTCAGCGCGCGGTTCGGAACACAGAGCAGCCGCGTGCCGCTTTCTCCCTTCGGCAGCTCGCGAAGGGTGTAACAGCCGCACCGGTATTTTTCACGGGAGAGACGCAGAAGCTGGTAATAGCACCGGTAAAACTTCCGCTCGTCCCGGTTATGGTATAGATATCTGCAAAAGTCTTCAAGCGTATGAAGCATGGTCGTTGCCTCCTGCCGCAGACCCGGCTGATTTTTTAATAAGCGGAAAAGGCACAAAGTTTTCCTTCGGAATGCAACCGCAGCCGTGTTTTGAAATACATGAAGTGTATGGTTACACGGTGAGGATTGCTTTCTGCGCGCGCAGCGCAGTTCCTTTTACCCTTTCGGGGGCGGCGACTCGCCGTCCTCCTGCGAAAAAAATCCGCAGAATCTGCTGCCGTTTCCGCTTATCAAGTACTTTACCACATCGGGCCGAAATAATCCAGCCCATCCTGCCTTTTTTCCTGCCGCTTCGGCTCTTACTCCTTCCGCCCCCGTTTTTCCGCGTCCTGCCCAGTGGTCACGATTTTTTTACACACCTTCTCCAGCTTGGAGTAATAGGCCTGCGGAATACCGCCGTCGGTGATTATACAGTCAAATTCAGAAAGATCGGCGTACCGGGTCAGATACGTCTGCCCGAATTTGGTATGGTCCGCCAGAAGATATTTCCGGTTTCCCGCATGGAGCAAAGCCTTCTTTACCAAAGCATCCTCCGGCTCCGGCACCGTTACGCCGTACTCTAAACTGCACCCGTGCGTACCGGCAAACACCTTGTCCGCCCGGAAATTTTGAAAAAACTCGGCGGTAATTCCGCTGACGGCTCCCGCAGAAACCTCGTTGTATTCCCCGGGGGCAAGAATCAGCCGGATTTTCGGAAGGCTTCCCAAATACTGGATCACCGGCCACGAGTTGGTAATGACGGTGAGCTTTTTATCCTGAATGCATTTGGCGATTTGCAGCGTTGTGGTCCCGCAGTCGATAATCACGGTATCGCCGTCCTCGATCAGTTGGGATGCTTCGCATCCGATCGCCTGCTTCCGGTCGGTCAGCTGGCCGGATTTTACGGAAAAGCTCGGCTCGATCGCCGTATGGGTATTTAAGTACGCCCCTCCGTAGCTGGTTGTTACAAAGCCCTGCTTTTCAAAGAAAAGAAGATCCCTGCGAATGGTCATGGCGGAAACATGGAACCGCTCCGCCAGATTATTGACCGCAACGGAGCTCTCCTTCTGCAGAAGCTGATAGATTTCCATTCTGCGTCGTGCGGCGCTCATTTCCATTGTATGCCCCCCTTTTTTCCATAAAGACGTTTTCAACATCCGGATCATTCATTATCAAACATGGAACCATGTTGTTTTTTGTTCTGTTAGTATGATTTTATCATAATTAGAAAAGGCCGTCAATTGATTCATTTTTCGCATAAAATCAGACAGTGCCATATCTTAATTCCAACAGTTTTTAAGGGGATCGCATGATATCCATCTAAATATTTTTTATCATTTCTTTTTTAATTAGCCTGTTCAAGGCAATTTCTCATCGTTTAGCAGGGATAGTTGAGAGAACTACCTCCCTGAGCATTGGCGATAAACGATCAAAGGAGGTTTTCAGACCGCAACTAAATTTTGAAAGGACAGAAAAAAATGGTTTATTCAGTAAGCGACTACAAAATTGAAATTGGTGCACCCGTAGAAACAGGGGAACCGCAGCTCAGCACGGTCTCCAACGTGGAGAGTATGGAGATGAAATTGAAAGGAACCACAAAAGCCTGGAACCCGATGGAGTTAAAGGGCTGGGCCCGAAACATGGTAACCGGGAAAACCTTGTCCCTGACTTTTAAAGGAAAGCGGTGCTACGGCGACGCCGGCAACGATTTCGTTGCAAATAAGCTGCTGTCCATCGGAAGCGGCTGTGCGGCCGTATTGAAAATCACTTTCCCGAACGGCGACGCCCTTTCCTGCGACGGGCTTGTCGACATTACCTCGTCGTTCGGCGGCGCCTCAACGGATATGGATTCCATGGAATGGACCTATACCGTCGACGGAAAGCCGGAATATCTGGAAGCGGCACATGCGTAAAAAATGAAGAAACAAGTCGGGCTTTATGCCCGACCTGCTTTTTGAAAGGATGAAAAATTTGAACATTGATCTTGACCGTTATACCGATCAGACCCGGCCCGCCGTAACGATTTTTGGAAAGTCCTACGAGGTGGACAGCGACTTTAAAAAAGTGCTGAGCATGCAGCGTTTTGCTTCGGACCTGAAAGGCGACGCAGATTCCATTCGCAGCTTCCTTTCTTTTTCGCTGACCGGCGGCGAGGCTGCTGCAGACGAAATTCTTTCCCACAGTATTCCTTTTTCCCTTCTTCAGAAGCTGGAAATAGCTGTTATGGCCGCGATGACCGGCAAAGAGATGAGCGAACTGGAAGAACAGATGGGAAAAGCATCCCCATCTTCCTTTCGGGAGCCGGAACACCGTACAAAATAACGGGTTCGATCCCGAATACGATTACGACCTTATCTGCGCGTCGTTCGCAGCGTCCTACGGCATTCGCCTGAGGCTTGCGGAAACCCGCATGAGCTGGCGGGAATTCAGCGCTTTTCTGTCCAACCTTCCGGGAGAAAGTCAGCTTGCCCGCATCATCTCGATCCGCACGGCAGAGGGGGACGAATTGAATTCATTATCCCCTGCGCAGAAAAAGCTGCGGAACGATTGGTACGTTTGGCTGAACAGCCGGACGACGCCTGAAAAGAAACTTGAAGACAGCGATCAGCTGCGTGAAAGCTTAAAATCCATGTTTTATGAAAGGAGGGATCAGGATGGCTGATAGCAAGGAAGAAATATCACTGTCCTATGGGCTGGATGTGAAAGAACTGTTGAACCAAGCAGTCGAATACGGAAAAGAAACCGGGGAGCTCCTGAAAGAAGCAATATCGGATTCTCTTTCCGATCTGGGCGATCGTATATCCGCCAAATTTGAATACGCCCTCGATACTGCGCTTCCGGGAATTTCCGAAGGGTTTAAAAAGATTTCCGAATCGCTGAGCAGTACAAACTCTGATTTTCAGGATTTTGCGGAAAAACTTGCCGCAAATCTGGGCCCGTCGCAGGCGCAGATGATTCAGGACTTTGCCAGCAAAGTCGGGGCTACAGTCGATACGGCGACCAATGCGGCAAACTTTTTCGGTACTGCAATTGACCAGATGGGAAATATGCGTACAGCGCTGTCAGGCGTCAGTCAGGGGTTGCAGACATTTAAAGCGGCTGGCGGCGGACTTGAAGGAGTCTCAAAGGCTCTGCAAAGCGTCTTCTCACTCGGTCCGCAACAGCTTGTTTTTCTCGCCATTGCGGCAATTGCCACTTTGGCAGTAGTTATATTCAAAAACTGGGGACCGATCAGCGCGTTCTTTCAGAATCTTTGGAATACGCTGCAAGCAGGGGCAAAAGTGCTGGGGACCTGGTTCACCGGTACCTTTCTGCATTATTTTCAGGATACCTGGAACAACATTAAAGCGTTTGTCGTCGGGATACCGGCTTACTTTACTAATCTATGGAGCGTGCTGACAGGAGGGATGACGAATCTTTGGAACATCATATCCGCGGTTGTTAAGAAGATGGTTCAGCCTCTCGTTCAGTCCATTTTGACACCATTCACCGGCCTTCAGACGACCTTTAAGCAAATCATGACCGGAGTACAGAATATCTTCACCGGCACCTTTACTCTTCTGAAGAACATCATTCTGGGTCCGATACTGCTGATCTGTGATCTGATATCCGGGAACTTTGGAAAAATTCTTCCGGACCTGATAAAGATTTTCACAAATATCCAGAATGCGCTCAAGCAAATCTGGACCGGCATCCAGCAGTATTTCCGCGGTGTGTTCATCGTTATCGGAACCATCTTTACCAGCACATGGAACGGTTTTGTTTCCATTGTCACAACAACCGGTACAAAGATTAAAACCGGAATCACAACTCTGTGGGACTCGATTATCAGCTGGTTCCGCTCTCTGCCTGCGACCCTGATGCAGATCGGCGCAAAAATGTTTGAATCAATGAAAAGCGGGATAGACAGCACGATCCATACGGTTGTAAGTGCTGTTCAGACGGGAATCGGGCAGGCAATCGACTGGATTAAGGATCTGCCCCATCAGGCGCTCCAATGGGGAAAAGACATTATTGGCGGCATTGTGGACGGAATTAAATCTGCCGCGGATGCGGTCGGCAACGCCGTGAAAGGAGTCGCGCAGGATATCCGGAAATTTCTGCATTTCAGCGTACCTGACGAAGGTCCCCTTGTGGATTTTCCGACCTGGATGCCGGATATGATGAAAGGGCTTGCTTCGGGTATCCTTGAAAATAAATCACTGGTCACTGCCGCACTGATGGACCTCGCCGGAGCAATGTCCGTGGGGCTGAGTGTCACCCCGGCTCTCGCCGTGTCAGGCGGCGGCTCTGCTTTTGCAGCGCAGCAGCAAGGCTCTTTGTTTGCAGCCGGCATTCCCCGCCCGGTGATTGACTATCACCCGACGTTCCAGAGTCCCAAGGCGCTCAGTCCTGTGGAAATCGCGCGGCAGGAGAGGCAGAACGCACAAAGACTATCACTATTTCTTCGGAGGCGCTGAATGAAACTGATATGCAATAACACCCGCGGAGCAACGATGTCGTTCGGAGCTTTCGCTCCCTGTTGGCTGGTTTCCGTAGACGGTCTCGGCTCTTCCTTTAACGTTTATACTGCGAAAACCAGCGGACAGGATGGAGAAACCTACAACGGCTCCGACGCACAAAAGCGCAACATTGTTTTCAATCTGGAGATCAGCTGCGGGAATTTTGAAAAACAGATTGGACGTCTCTATCGCTTTTTTCAGAAAAACTCACCCGGAACGCTCATCCTTGAAGGCGGCACACCTAAAAGAATTGGTTATTATGTGGAAAAGGTCGATCCGGAGGCGGAAAGCTTCTCCCCCGGGGGCAGCTCGCCGTATGAAACGCGGAGCGTCACAATTTCGCTCATTTGCCCCGATCCCAGATTTTATTCCGCTCAGGATAGCCTGACTCAGCTTGCTGCGTGGGACGGTTTGATTGAATGGGACGTGGAAATCAGGGAAGAACCGTTTGCTTTGACGGAAAAGGTGAACACCCTCATTGGAAACGTCCATAACGACAGTTCCGTTCCAATGGGTTTGACTGTGGCGTTTACGGCTTCCGGTGAGGTAGTCAGCCCCTCGCTGTACGACATTAACCGGCATGAACTGATGAAAATGAATACGACGATGCACATCGGCGATAAGATTCTCATTACCACCGGCACCGGAAACAAAAATGTCCAGCTGATTTCAAGTGGCAGAACCTTCAATATCAATAATCTCATGGCATACCCGCCCAAATGGCTGATGGCATACGAAGGGGATAACCTGTTCCGGTATGATGCCGATTCCGGCATCGACAGCCTAAGCGTGTCCATTTTAAGCACTCAGGCGTATTGGGGGGCGTAGGAATTGGAACTGTATATTTACAGCGAAACGCTGGAACAGCAGGGTGTAATTGACAGCTTCTCTTCCCTGCGCTGGCGCCGCCGCTTTTTTGAACCGGGAGAATTCGAGCTGCATGTCCCGGCCACGCAGGAGAACCTTTTTCTCCTGCGTGCGGGCAACGTTTTGCACCGTCTTGACCGACAGGAAGCGGGAATCATTGAGAGTGTAAAAATTTCGGAAATCAGGGATGGAGGCAGCGAGATAGCGGCTGCCGGACGAATGGGTTCCTCTCTGCTGGATCAACGAATCATCCTTCCGGCAATCAGCTTTTCCGGCACAGTGGAGGACGCCATGAGGAAGCTCGTTTCGGAAAATGCGATTGCCGCGCGCCCAATTCCATTTCTTACGCTTGGAGCGCAGCAGAACTTTCCCTCCTCGTGCAGTTTTCAGGTCAGCGGTAAAAATGTTCTCTCCGCGCTGAAGGCTCTGTCAAAGTCCGCTCCGCTCGGCATCCGGGTCAGGCTGGATATTCCGGATCAAAAGTGGGTGTTTGAAACCTATGACGGAAAAGATCATACCGTAGGACAACTGGATAACCCTTATGTTCTTTTCAGCGACGGATTCGGAAACATCCGAGAGCCAGGCTATACACTAGACACGACCGGATACAGAAACTTCGCTTATGTAGTCGCCGAAAGCGACGACGCCGTCCGCACGATTGTTGAGATGGACCAGACGGGCGGAGAAACCCGGCGAGAACTGTGGGTAGATGCCGGCGACATTCAAAAAGGCGATCTGACGGACGATGAATACAGGACACAGCTCATACAGCGGGGACTGGTTCAGCTGGCTGAAACCGCAAAAACGGAAAGCTTTGAGGCCGCGGCCGTCAACACGGAAAACTTTCAATACCTGACCGACTGGAACCTTGGCGATATCGTGAGCTTTGAAAAATGGGAACTGCGCCTTGACCAGAGAATTACCGAGGTTGAAGAAGTCTATGAAAACGGAGTCGAAACGATTACTCCGGTTTGCGGAACTCCGCTGCCGGAAACATTAAATTTAGGGAGTGATACATAATGGCTGAAAACAGTGGATTTTTTCGAAGTGTAAACGGCGACCGGAAATATTCCGTAAGCTTTTTGGCAAAATGGGCCGGATGCTTTGTTTCAAACGGCGTTTATAACGGTGAGCTGGCCGTTACTGCCGGCGAAAACATGCAGATCGTCGTCCCGGCCGGCCGGGCGTGGTTGGGACCGAACGGCGAACGGTACAAGTACGAAAACGACAGCGATAAAGCGCTTCCCATTGCCAACGCCGATGGCGTACTGGCAAGAAAGGATACCGTTGTTCTGCGCTGGGACGTCAATGAGCGTTCCATTACGGCACAGGTGCTGACCGGCGAATTTTCCAGCAATCCGGTTGCCCCCGCCATTTCACGTACCGCAGAGCAGTACGACCTGAAGCTGGCCGAAATTTACATTGCACCCGGTGCGACGGCAATCACCCAGGCGGTCATAACGGACACGCGATTGGACAGCGCGGTTTGCGGGATCGTGACAAGCATTGTGACACAGGTGGACACATCCACTTTCTACAATCAGATTCGGTCCGATCTAGCACAGTTCAAAGCAAAAAATCAAGCAGAGTTTACGACCTGGTTTCAAAGTATCCGTGACGTCCTTGACGAAAGCGCGGCAGGCAATCTCCTCAACATGATTCAGACGCACGAAGCCGACACGGTAGCGCATGTCACTCAGGCAGATCGCGACAAGATTAACGCAGCCGTCCAGTCCGCCACCCTTGGCGGCGCAGCGGTGGCCAAATGTGGGACGAAATTGCAGTTTCCGGCATATCCGGCCATTCCCGGCAGCCTGCCAAACCCGAATGCATTATCCGTTGCGGTCGGAAACGGCGGCGTTTCGGGCAGTTATACCGGCGCGGCGGCACTGTCAATATCTATCCCGAAAATCACGAAGTCCACTACAGCAACACCGAGTTATACGCTTGCCGAGGGCGAGCTGTATTTCAGTCCGAACTGAGGTGATATCATGCCGAGTTTATACGCACCTATGGGCGGGGTCAATACAAAGCAGAAATCGGTTTGGGGACTCATATCTGGGGTCAATACCAAAATGAAAAATGGCTGGGGACTGCTCAGTGGGGTCAACACGAAAATATTCAATTCTGAGCCTGAATGGAAAACAAGCACGATTGCCAGTCTTCCCAATCCCGAAGCAGTAGGGTTAAGCAGTAGCTATAACTGGGATAAGTATCATCAAGCAGTTTATTACAATGGCAAAGTATATCATTTTGTGACTGCCTATAAAACTGGTGGCAATACTAACCAGTATTTATATGCCCTGATCTATGACATAGCTTCAAATTCGTATTCTTATAAACAAATTTTTTATGCAGCGGCAGGCTCTCGCTATGATGGTAGGGTTATCGGGTGCTGCTGCCACCTATCCGGAAACTATATATATATCTACCTCGTTAAGGGAAATTATTATGGAGATGAATATAATTGGTTTCGCTATAGGACGGGGTTGTACACAGACACTTTAGCGATAGATAGTTTGACTGAAATGGGTGCATCTACTTCGCGTACAGAAAGCCCATCTTATTTTGTATACGCCGGTTTTTATAATGGGCTGATATATGCCATACACCTATACTTTGGTGATAACTATGCACAGGTCTGCATTATTAATCCGAGTACAAACAATATATCCGATATTTCAACATTGCGCGTGGATAATAGGAAATCGGGTTCATCC
>ENA-OXEN01000083-OXEN01000083.1-human-gut-metagenome-genome-assembly--contig:-NODE-83-length-18800-cov-11.289357_pt1 | contig 18800 bp, 12 predicted proteins | sample MGYA00249358_ERZ652249 | MGnify/ENA primary metagenome ERZ652249 (study PRJEB26925, sample SAMN05826761) | human gut metagenome | biome: ENVO:2100002; feature: ENVO:00000062; material: ENVO:00002003... | reverse complement strand
GATCTGCGCATGTCTCGTGGGCTCGGAGATGTGTATAAGAGACAGGGTATATCGAAGTCCTCGAGGCAGTTTTTGACGTTGCGATGCAAGCCGTTGGCGTAGGGCATGAGCTCGTAGACGCCTTCGACCTCGATGCCCTCGAGGGCGCATCGGCGTGCCATGATGAGACCGATGTCGCCCGATCCCAAAATGACCACGCGATGCCCAGGCCGCAGGTTCTCGATGTTGATGTAACGCTGGGCGAGGCCCGCGGTGAACACGCCCGCCGGACGGCTGCCGGGAATCTTGATTTCCGAGCGCGTGCGTTCGCGGCAGCCCATGGCAAGCACCACAGAGCGGCAACGCACGTCGACCATACCCGATTCGGTCATGACGCGGACAGTGTGCCCGGTGGTGCGCATGAGTTCGCTTGCATCGGCCTCTGCGCAGGTCGCGTCTAACGCGGTTGTTCCGTGGGCGTCCACGCTGCACGTCGGCTTCCCTGCGCGGGTATCGCCCTCGCGCGGGTTTTGGCTGCTGCATGTGGGCGCCTCGCAGTCAGATGTCCCGGGCATTGGAGCCTCGGAGGTTCCATCAATCGATAGCACCATGCTGCCGAGCATGACTTCGATATCCGTTTGAGCGACTTGGTCGATGAAGCGCTGTGCATATTCGGGCCCGGTGAGCTCCTCTTTGAAGTGCGTGAGTCCAAAACCGGGGTGGATGCACTGGCGCAAGATGCCGCCGAGATGATCATTGCGCTCGATGATGACGACGTTGGCTCCCGTTTTGTGCGCCGCGAGTGCGGCTCCCATGCCTGCGGGACCTCCTCCGATGACAGCGACGTCAAAGTCGCGCGCTGGGATGCTTCCCATCTATCGGCCCTCCTTGAGTGTGCCGTCGACAATCCATGAGCCGCGGTCCTCCAGAGGCACGGCGCTCGGTTCGCATCCGAGTTCCCGTGCGAGGATGTGGACCACGCGGCTTTGGCAAAAACCGCTCTGGCACCTGCCCATTCCTGCACGGCACCGGCGTTTGACGCCTTCCACCGAGACAGCTCCGGGTGAGCGGCGGATAGCTTGCACGATTTCCGCCTCGGGGACGGTTTCACACCGGCAAACGATGCGCCCCCATGCGGGGTCGTGCTCGATAAGCTCCGCTTGGTGCTGGGGGCTCGACCGGTCAAAATCCTCGGGTGCGCGGCGCATGGGGTTCCAATCCGGGCGTTTCTCAAGGTCAAGGCCCGTGTCATGCAGGACGCGATCCATGTGCTCCGCGATGGCCGGCGCGCTGGCGACGCCGGGGGATTGAATGCCCGCGGCATGGAACATACCGGGAAGGACGGCGGAGGGGCCGATCATGAAATCGTTCAGCCCCTCGATGACCGCGCGGCCCCCTGCGAACGTGCGCACGACTCGCCGGGTATCAAGGTCGGGCACGAGCTTGCGGGCTCCGTCGAGTAGCGTCTCGACATCTGCCGCGTAGGTGTCGCGGTCGCCGGGCTCGCGCAGTGCCGCCGTTGCGGTGATGACGGTGTTGCCGTGTACGGTTCCCGTGACGATGACGCCCTTCGAGATGGGTGTGGGCACGGGGTAGAGTGGCATGAGGGCGCGCGGTTCCTTGTCGAGCACGGCGATGTTGCCCTGGCGCCACGCGAGCTTGAATTCCTCGGCTCCCGCCATGTGCGAGATCAAGGCGGCCCCGTTGCCCGCGGCGTTGACGAGGATGCGACAGCGCACGGTTCCTTTGGGTGTGTGAATGGCAAAGCGTTCGGGCTGGTCGGACAGGCAGCGCGACCCTACGGGTAAGGGGGCATTGCCCAAAAGCGTGTCGATGGCCTGCACGGGAGCCTCGCGTAGGAATGTCACGCCGTTTGCCGTGGCGTTTTCCGCGCATGCGATTGCGACGTCGAATGGATCGACGTATCCGGTTGACGGGCACCAGAGGGCGCAAGTTGCCTGCTCGTTAGCGCGCGGCTCAAGATGGCGAATGCGATCGGGGCCCACGACCTCGAGCTTGGGGACGCCGTTGGCGCGACCGTTTTGCATGAGGCGCTCGAGCACGGAGTGGTCATCGGCGGAAAAACCAAGGACCATGGAGCCGGTGCGGTTAAAGAGGAAGCCCAGCTCGCTGGACCACTGCGAGTAGAGTTCACAGCCACGTGCGTTTACCTGAGCCTTTACCGTTCCTGGTGCGGGGTCATACCCAGCGTGAACAAGTCCGCCGTTGGCTTTTGAAGCGCCGAGGGCGATGTCGTTTCCTGCCTCGATGACACAGATCGAGTTTTCATAGCGTGCGAGTTGCCGTGCGATGGCACAGCCGGTGATGCCCGCGCCCACGATGGCGATGTCAAAGCTCTCTGCCATGGTGCCTACTCCTATCACGTGCCGGCGCGCTCGGTCGATTACGGTTGTTTGCGACGATGTTTGGCCGGCTTTGTAGACAAAGCGTCAACAGCAATGCTACGCCTGTCGTTTTTCTTTGCCACATCCAATCGGTCGAACGCTCCGAACACCCCGCCAACGGCGCAGGGCAGAGCTTTGGGGGAAGGGATTATGGAGCATCGTGAGTGTCTATGCAAGCGGTTGCTAGTGGATACAGGGGTTTCTCTTGAAGGGTATGGGTCCGCTTTTCGCGTGGTGCACTCTGGCAATCGCATGTGCGTTATGCCTTGGGTGGCGAAGGAAAGCCCATCGGGTATACAATACCGAGCAATTGTGACCAGCTTTGCGCCGTGCGCAACCGGCTGAAAGGTACGTTCGCATGTCCAAGTACATCGAGGAGCTCATGTCGCCTCAGCTGATGATCGCCGTCTACGGCTTCATCGCCTTTATCGTCGCCCTTTACCTGCTTTCGGTCGTCTACGTGTTCATCGACGCCAAGCGCCGCGGCATTCAGGCGTTTTGGGCTTGGGGCCTGCTCGCCCTCGTGCCGTTCGTGGGCCTTATCGCCTACATCGTGATGCGCCCCGGCTCCTATGCGCTCGACCGCGAGGAGCAGGAGCTCGACATGGCCCTGCGCGAGCGCCAGCTCGCCCAGTACGGCAGCTGCCCCAACTGCGGTACCACCATCGAGAAGGACTTCATCGTGTGCCCCGTGTGCAACACGCAGGTCCGCAACGTCTGTCCCACGTGCAAAAAGCCGCTGGAGGCCCACTGGAAGGTGTGCCCGTACTGCCGAACTCACATCCAATAGGCGCGCCTGCGCCCCGTGTGACGCACGGGGCCTCCCGCAGCGCGCCCATTCGCACCCGTCATCGCATCTCGATGGCGGGTGCTTCGTTAATTTTGCTCATCTGGGCAGATAAACGGGTACACTAAGACAGTTGCTCAGGTAATACACCTCATAAGGAAGGTATAGATATGAAGGCACTGTACAACGACGGCTCGGTGGCCGAGGTCGAGAGCGCCGAGGAGGCCCTCCACATTATCCGCCACTCCGCCGCGCACATCATGGCGCAGGCCATCAAGCGCCTGTACCCCGAGGCCGACTTCGCCTACGGCCCCGCCACCGATAACGGCTTCTATTACGATGTCGATCTGGGCGACAAGACCATCTCCGAGGACGACCTGCCCGCCATCGAGGCCGAGATGAAGAAGATCGCCAAGGAGAACCTCAAGTTCTCCGTCTTCGAGCTGCCCCGCGAGGAGGCCATCGCCCTCATGGAGGAGCGCGGCGAGAAGTACAAGGTCGAGCACATCGGCGACCTGCCCGAGGACGCCCGCATCACCTTCTTCCAGCAGGGCGACTACATCGACATGTGCGTTGGCCCGCACCTCACCTACACCAAGGCGCTCAAGGCCTTCAAGCTCACGGGCGTGTCCGGCGCGTATTGGAAGGCCGACGCCAACAACAAGATGCTCACCCGCGTGAACGGCACCGCGTTCGCCACCAAGGATGAGCTCGAGGCGCACTTGCAGATGCTCGAGGAGGCCAAGAAGCGCGACCATCGCCGTATCGGCCGCGAGATGGACCTCTTCATGATGCGCGATGAGGCCCCCGGCTTCCCGTTTTTCCTGCCCAACGGCATGATCCTCAAGAACACGCTGCTCGATTACTGGCGCGAGATCCACCACGAGGCCGGCTACGTCGAGATCTCCACGCCGCAGATCATGAACAAGCAGCTGTGGCTCACCTCCGGTCACTGGGACCACTACAAGGACAACATGTACTCCACCATGATCGACGACGAGGAGTACTGCATCAAGCCCATGAACTGCCCGGGCGGCGTGCTCGTCTACAGCTCCAAGCCGCATAGCTACCGAGAGCTGCCCATCCGCGCCGGTGAGATCGGCCTGGTGCACCGTCATGAGCTCAGGGGTGCGCTCCACGGCCTGTTCCGCGTCCGCTGCTTCAACCAGGACGACGCGCACCTGTTCGTCACCCCTGAGCAGCTCACCGACGAGATCGTGGGTGTCGTGCGCCTGATCGACTCCGTCTACCAGAAGTTCGGCTTCAAGTACCACGTCGAGCTCTCCACGCGCCCCGAGGACTCCATGGGCTCCGACGAGGATTGGGCCGCCGCCGAGGAGGGCCTCAAGATCGCGCTCGACAAGCTCGGCATGGAGTACGTGGTCAACGAGGGCGACGGCGCCTTCTACGGCCCCAAGATCGATTTCCACCTGGAGGACTCCCTCGGCCGCACCTGGCAGTGCGGCACCGTGCAGCTGGACTTCCAGATGCCGCAGAACTTCGACCTCACCTATGTGGACGCCGACGGCGAGAAGAAGCGCCCGATCATGCTGCATCGCGTGTGCTTCGGCTCCATCGAGCGCTTCATCGGCATCCTGATCGAGCACTTCGCGGGTAAGTTCCCCGTGTGGCTCGCGCCCATGCAGGTCAAGGTCCTGCCCGTCTCCGAGAAGAGCCGCGATTACGCGCACAATGTCACCGAGCAGCTCGAGGCCGCCGGCATCCGCGTGGTGTGCGACGACCGCGACGAGAAGATCGGCTACAAGATCCGCGAGGCCCGCGGCACCGACCGCGTGCCCTACATGCTCATCCTTGGTGAGAAGGAGGTCGAGGCCGGTAACATCTCCGTCCGCGACCGCACGAACGAGACCGTTCCCATGGGCGTGGACGAGTTCATCGCCAGAGTCCGCGAGGAGATCGACACTCGCGCGTAAAACGCGTTCTGCGTCCCGCGCCCGGCATCTGACATCGAGCGCCCCCTTCCGCGCATTCATGCGGGAGGGGGCGTCGTTCATTTTGAAAAACGCGGTGTCTATGGCATAGTGCAGGGATACCGTGCGAGGCGCACCCGCTGCGCGCCCGCGCAAACTCACGTGAGGGGGAGGGACATGAAGGGACCGGAAGACTCCATTCCGGAGTTCTTGCGCACGGCGCGGTGGCGCGTCGTGATTTATCTGCTCCTCACGGCGGTGCTCGCCGGCCTCATCGGCTACCTGGTGAGCAACACCATCTCGCTCACCAAGGTGCTCGACGAGGACGCCAAGGTCTACGCGGCCGACATCATGCAGCGCTCCGAGCGCGACGTCACCGCGCGCATCATCTCGCTGCAGGACCGCGCCCGCGGCTTGGCGAGCGGCTTCAGGATCGTCCCCGATGACATGCTCGACGATGTGCTCGAGCGCTTGGACGACACAAGCGTGGTCTTCGACGGGATGCTCCTCGTGTCACCGGACGGCGTCGTGGCGCAGAGCGGCACGGTCTTGGAGGGCGTGCCGGAATGGGCCATGGCCGTCGAGGACCCCTTCTCGTTCATGGATGTCGGCAGCGTCACGGGGTTGGATTTCCTCATCTCGGTCCCCGTTCCGGGCGCCGAGCGTCCCCTTGCGCTCGTTTGCCAGCAGAGTGATTCCAGTCTCAACCAGGCGCTCGAGGGCGCGCTTTTCGACAACCTGTGCTTCAGCTGCATCGTCAACGGGCAGGGCGAGATCGCGGTCATGCCGGAGACCCCCCTTCCCGAGGATGAATTTGAAAATATCACCTCTCAATCTACTCGGGAGTACTTCGCGTCGATACTCGATGCCGTCGAGCGCGAGGCGACCGACACCGATGAGGAGGATTTCGTCATCTCGAGCGTCACCAACACGAAGGGCAGCGAGAGCTACATGGCTTGCGTACCGCTTGACTTCGGCGACTGGTATCTCATGACGTTCGTGCCCGTGCGCCTGTTCACGCGTCATGCCGACGTGTTCATCCAGCGCTATTGGGCTCCGATCATCCTCACCCTCTTCCTGTTCGTGGCGTTGCTTGCAGTCATCTGGCGCGGCCACGTCGAGAGAACCTCCGAGCTCAAGAACATGCTCTACGTCGACCCGCTCACGGGTGGCCTCACCGACGCCGCGTTCCAAAAGCGCGCAAGGGATCTTGCCAAGCGCAATAGCGGCGCGCCGTACCATGTGGTGTGTTTCAGGGTCCTTGCTTTCCACAACGTCAACGAGCGCTACGGCGCCGATGTCTCCTACGCCATGATCAGGGCCATCCACGACGCCCTCGTGGGCGCGGTGGCTGCCGACGAACTCGTCGCCCGCTGCGAGCGCGACCGCTTTTACCTGCTCGTCCACGCGAAGGACCTCGATGTGCTACAGGCCCGCGTCGACGAGTTGATCGAGGTCATGCGCCGCGCGGCCGAGGAGATCGCCCCCATGGGGAGCTTCACGGTGGCCCAGGGCTGCTGCTCAGCCGAGGAGGAGAAGGAGAACTTCCGCCTGCTGGAAGACCGCGCCGCCCGCGCCGCGTCGCACTCCGAGCGCCTCGGGCGTTGCGTGTTCTATTGCGTGGACTTGGATGAGAAGATCCGCCGCGAGATCGCACTCGACCAGAGCTACGATGAGGCCCTCGCATCCGAAGAGTTCGAGGTGTACCTGCAGCCCAAGGTGGGCATCTCGCAGCGCGCAGGCATGGCCGCAGAGGCCCTCGTGCGCTGGAACCACCCGCAGTTCGGCATGGTGTCGCCTGCCGAGTTCATTCCGCTGTTTGAGCGCAACAGGCGCATCTACGCACTCGACACCTACGTGTTCGAGTCGGTGTGCAAGATGGTCGCCGAGTGGAACCGCGGTGGCGACCTCGCGGGCCTGCCCGTCTCGGTCAACCTCTCGCGCGTGTGCCTCATCGACCACGGCCTCGACGTCATCGATGACCTCGCCGACATCAAGGACCGCTACGGTATCCCGGACGGCCAGATCGACCTCGAGATCACCGAGACGGTCTCGCTCGATTATGAGCTGTTCGGCCTCATGCGCGACGTGGTGGAGCGCATCCATGAGCGTGGCATGACCTGCAGCTTCGACGACTTCGGTTTCGGCTACTCCTCGCTGTCGCTGCTCAAGGACCTGGAGTTCGACGCCATCAAGCTCGACCGCCACTTCTTCATGGGCGATAGCGACCGCGCGTGGCAGATCATCGGCTCGTTCGTCTCGTTGTCGCACGACCTAGGGATGGTGGTTGTCGCCGAGGGCGTGGAGGAGCGCGCACAGGTCGATCAGCTGAGGGCACTCGACTGCGACCTCATCCAGGGGTACTACTACGCGAGGCCCCTGCCGCGCGACGAGTTCGAGCGCTGGATGCGCGAGCACCGCCACCTGCGCGAATAGGTTGCGGCGGGCGGCGCGCCCACGTGCCCTGCGCGGCGCGGGCGCATGGGCGCCGTGCACATTCATGATCCCGTGATGCGCATTCGTGATATTTCCGGGGGGGGGTGCGTCAGAACGCGCGCCCATTTGCTACCATTGCCTTACTCGGGGCGGTGCGCGCCCCATATCCGACGGGAGCCTCATGTACAAGGTTTCGGAAACGTTCAAGCAGATGGTCGAGGCCGTGGGCATCTACCGCCCCTCCACCGACATGCTCCACATGGTCAAGGACGAGAAATCGCCCGACCTGATCGGAACGTGGACTCCCTATAAGGATGTCTGTGACCGCTATCGAGCGATGTTCGTCTTCGACGAGGAGGGTGAGGACGTCTTGGCGCACCTTACCACCGACAGGCTTCGCGCGCTCGCCGCCGAGGGTGCGGGTGTCACCACGCTGTCCCTGCGCATCGTCGACCGCGCGGGCCATCATCACTGGCTCGAGGTCTCCATCGAGCCGGTGGGCGACGATGAGGTGCTCATAGTTTCAAAGGGGTTGCGCCATGCGGATCGCGACACCTCCGTCGTGGTCGCCGTCAACCCCAAGTACGACTACGTCGCCAAGGTCGATGTGGCATCGAGTACCTATTCGATTTTCGTCCGAGATGAGGAGGGGGAGATCCCTCCGCTCAATGAGGATTACGAGACGAGCATCCGCGAGTTCAATTTCAAGTGCGTGGTGCCCGAGGAGGCCGAACGTCTGACGCGCGCCATGCACCTCGACCGCGTCCTCGCTGTCCTCGAGCGCGATGACGACTACTGCCTGTACTGCACCATGGTCGAGAACGGCGAGCGCCATCGCAAGCGCATCCGTTACTGCTGGCTGGACGCCACGCATGAGAAGCTCCTCATTTCCCGCGTCGACATCACCGACATCGTGACCGCCCAGCGCCTGCGCGCCGAGGAGGAGAGCCTGAGTGCCTCCTACCTCGACAACCTGCCCATCGCCTGCTGCGTGCTGCGCGTGGCCTACGATGAGGCCGACCGTCCCATCGACGCCTTCTACGTGTACTCCAACCGGGCGCACGCGCACCTCAACGGCGTCGAGCACGGCGCGATGATCGGACGCAGGCAGCGCGACCACTTCATGGGCGAGGAGGACTCGTTCTTCACGGCCGTGTTCGACACGGCGGCGACGGGCCGCGGGCACCTGCTGGAGCGCTACAGCCCCTCGCTGCAGAAGCACCTGCTCGTGAGCACCTTCCAGCCCGAGCCGGGCTGCTGCGGCTGTGCCATCATCGACATGACCGAGCAGCGGCGCTTGGAGCGCGACCTCGCCCGCAGCCGCCAGAAGCTCGACTTCATCCTGGGGCAGACCATGGACGTGGTGTTCGAGTACGACCCGTCGAGCGGTAAGGTCGATATGTTCACCGAAGGGTCCCGCGTCGACGGCTTACCAGAGTCCTTCAAGGACGCCGATGACCTGGTCGCGCTGGGCGTCATCGAGGAGGCTCAAGTGGATGCCGCCGAGGCGATCGGCGACCCCATCCGCGCGGGCGAGATGAAGTCCACGGGCGAGATCCAGCTGAGCTTGCCGCCCGGGGCGCCGCCCCGATGGTACCGCGTGGCGCTCTACGCGCACCTCGACGATATGGACGGCCAGCGCTGCATCCTGGGATACCTCACGGACATCGAGGACTTTGTGCGCAAGCGCACCTTGCTGGAGCGCGAGGCCAAGCTCGACCCGCTCACCGGTGTGCTCAACGCCCGCGCTGGACGTGAGGCTGCGTCGAGGCGCATCTCCCAGCTCAAGGGGTCCCGCACGGCCCTGCTCGCCATATTCGACCTGGATGAGTTCAAGGGTGTGAACGACGTACACGGGCATCAGGTGGGCGACCGCGTGCTGCAGGAGTTCTCACAGGTGCTCGTCACGGTGTTCCGCACCGAGGACACGGTCTATCGTCTGGGTGGCGACGAGTTCGCCGTCTACATGGAGACGCGCCGCGACCCGCGTTGCGTGGCGCAGACGGTCATGTCCCGTTTTTTCAACGTGCTGTCCGCGCGCGACGTGGAGGGCATCCCGCTGCAGGCGAGCGTGGGCATCTTCGCGAGCGGGCGCGACCTGGGCTTCGACGAGTTCTATGACCGGGCTGACATGTGCCTGTACCGCAGCAAGACCTCGGGGCGCGGCCGCTGGACGCTCGACGTCGACGAGGCGTCGTGAACGCCCCGACGGAGGTCTCCTCATGCGCGCGGTGACGAGGAAGGAGAAGAAGTACCTCTGCGACCTCGCCTCGGCGCGGCGGCTCCAGGGCCTGCTGGGGGCCGTGCTCATGCCCGACCCGCATAACGGGGCCTTCGGCTACCCGGTCCGGTCGCTGTACTTCGACACGCTGGGCGATCGCGATTTCCACGAGCGCCTCGACGGCGTGGACCCGCGCCGCAAGGTGCGCCTGCGCGTCTACGATCCGACCTCGGATTTCTGCCTGCTCGAACTCAAGCAGAAGACGGGCGACAACCAGGCCAAGCGCTCGCTGCCGCTCACGCGCGCCGAGGGCCGCTCCCTCATCCGGGGTGACTACGATTGCCTGCTCGCACATCCCGAACCCTTCGCGGCCGAGATCCACGCCATCATGTCCATGCGCGGCTACCGGCCCGCGGCCGTGGTCGAGTACGATAGGCTGGCGTTCATCGCGCGCGAGAACAAGACGCGCATCACGTTCGACTCCAACATGCGAGCGAGCGAGGCGAACTTCGACATCTTCGACCCGCGCCTCGCGCAGTACCCGGTGTTCGACCCGTTCAACCTCGTCCTCGAGGTCAAGTACAACGGTTTTCTGCTCGGCTATATCCGCGAGTTGCTCAACACCATCGACAAGAGCGAGATCGCGGTGAGCAAGTACCTGCTCGCGCGCGGCGTCTCGCTCGATTATCAGTTCTAGGGGGTACCACCCATGAAAGACCAGATCTACCAGCTCTTCGAGCAATCGATGGCGGCGGGTCCCTCGTTGGAGGACCTGCTGTTGCGCACGGGCGCGGCGGTCGTGCTCGGGTTCGTTATCTTCTTGTCCTACTGGCTCAGCCACTCGGGCACCATCTATTCGCAGAAGTTCAACGTCAACCTCGTGGTGCTCACGGTGCTCACCGCCTCGGTCATGACGGTCATCTCCAACAACATCGCGCTCTCCCTCGGCATGGTGGGCGCCCTGTCCATCGTGCGTTTCCGCACGGCGCTCAAGGACGCGCGCGACACCACGTACGTGTTCTGGGCCATCATCTGCGGCATCTGCGCGGGTGTGGGCCAATTTATCGCGGCGGGCGTGGGGTCTGCGGCGGTTTTCGTGGTCCTGCTCGCCCTCGGGCGCATCCGCAACGACGTGCGCACACTCGTGGTGATCCGCGCGGCGAGGAGTTCCTCGCTCGCCATCGAGGGCAAGGTCTTCGCCTATTTGGGGTCGACCGCGCAGGTGCGCGTCAAGAACACCACGCCCGAGACGGTCGAGCTCATCTACGAGGCGAGTCGTGGCGACCTCGACCGCGCCCAGCGTGAGAACGAGCGCTCGCTGGTGGACAGTCTCTACGACATCGGCGGCGTGGAGTACGTGAACATCGTCGCCCAGAGCGACGAGATCGGCAGCTGACGCATGGCCCGTCGATACCGCTTGGTGGCGGCGCTCACGGCGGCGGGGGTCCTCGCCTTCACGCTTGCCGTGACGGCCCTCGACAACGTGAGGCCGCACGTGCGCGACGCCTTTTGCCAGCACCAAGAGGCGGTCCAGCTGGACGACCTGCCCCGTGGCGAGCGCGGCGAGGCCGCATCCATGGCGATAGATCCGGAGTCGTTCGCCTCGCACCTGCCCGTGGTCGCCGTCGACACAGGCGGCGTCGAGGTGCCGGGCCGCGTCATCAAGCACCCTGAGCTTGAGGCCATGGGCGATGACGCGCCGCCGGTCGTGCCGCGCACCGACGTAACCTACGCCACGATCGCCCGGGATGGGCGCTCGACCGTTCCCACCCGCGTCGAGGTGTTCTGCGGTGAGGGCCCCGGGGCCGCCAACAGGCTCTCCGATGCGCCCGTCCTGTCTCTACGGGCCGAGATGCGCGTGCGCGGCCATTCCTCGCGCATCTTCGACAAGAAGAGCTACGCGCTGAGCTTCACCGAGGCGGACCGCGTGACGGAGATTGACGCCGACGTGCTCGGCATGGGCGCTGACGACAACTGGGTGCTGCAGGGACCCTTCCTCGACAAGACCCTGGTGCGCAACTACGTCGCCTATGAGATGGCGGGGCAGATCATGCCCTACACGCCCGATGCGCGCTTTTGCGAGCTGTTCCTGAACGGCGCCTACCAAGGGGTCTACCTGTTCATGGAGAGCGTCAAGTACGGTGAGGACCGCGTTGACCTGCGCGCGAGCGACCCGCGCTACGCGCAGACGAGCTACATCGTCAAGCGCGACTGGGCGGATTGCACCTCCACGCGCACGCTGGCCGACTTCTTCGCGGTGTCGGGCATCGCGGAGGCGGATACGGCGCTGGAGCTCATCTATCCCACGGAGGCCACGCTCACCGAAGCGCAGCACGCCTGGATCGTCTCGGACATCGACGCCATCGAGAAGTCGCTCTACTCCTACGACTACGATGTCCCGGGATACGGCATCTTCGACAGGCTCGACGTGGACTCGTTCGTCGACTACCTGCTCATGAGCGAGTTCACCTTGAACTCCGATGCGGGCTCGTATTCGACCTTCTTCTACAAGGACGCCCGCGGGCGCTTGGCGGTGGGGCCCGTGTGGGACTTCAACAACGCCTTCAACAACTATATGGATCGCGACCTCTCGCAGTCGGGTTTCCTCACCGCTGAGAAGCCGCTGTTTTTCATGCTCTATCGCGACGGGGACTTCTGCGAGCGCATGATTGTGCGCTGGCGCGAGCTGCGCACGACCATCTGGACGGACGAGCGCATCTGCAAGCTCATCGACGACGCCGTGGCGTATCTGGGGCCCGCTGTGGAGCGAAATTACGAGGTTTGGGGCTATTCCTTCGACCCGTCCGCGCTCAGCCATGACGCGCGCCTCGCGCCGGACGAGCGCAACCCGCGCACGTACGAGGAGGCCGTCGAGCAGCTCAAGTCGGCGGCGCTCGACCGCGCCGGGTGGCTCGACCGCAACATCGAGCATATCCGCATGTATTCGCACGAATCTGCCGTCAAGCAGTACAACCACTAGGGGGTGGGCGCATGAAGCGGTTCATCATAGCCTGCGCGGTCATCTTCGCGCTCGCCGCCTGCCTGCTCTCGGCGGCGTTCTCGGGCGACCTGTACCTGCCGAGCGAGCGCGCTGCCGACCCCGACGTGGTCTTTCGCGCGGCGGGCGACCATATCGAGGTCGAGCGGGATGGGCGTTTCGAGAAGATCGAGCTGCGCGGCGTGGACGTCAGCTCCTCGATTCCCGGCCATGCGCCGACCGAGTTCGCGGTGGACACCGGCACGTGGCGGCGCTGGTTCGGCCAGATCTCCGGCATGGGGGCAAACTGCCTGCGCACGCGTCGCGTCGAGGCCCCCTCGTTCTACGCTGCCCTCCGCGCTTTCAACGAGGGGCGGGAACATCCCCTGTACCTGCTGCAGGGCATCACCGTCGACGACTATGACCAGAGCAGCCACGCGGATGCCTTCGACGACGCCTTCCTGGGGGCGCTGAAGGACCGTGCGCACTTGGCGGTCGACGCGGTGCACGGCGCGAGGCTTTTGCAGATAGGCAGGGTCGAGGGGAGCGGCTCTTACGTCGCCGACGTTTCCCCGTGGACGCTCGGCTACCTCATCGGCGACGAGTGGGTGCCCAACACGGTCGTCTACACGGACAAGGTCTGCGCCGACCGCGCCGGGTTCGCGGGAGAATATCTCGCGACCGCGCCGGGGGCCACGCCCTTCGAGTCGATGCTCGCGCGCGCGGGCGATGCGCTCGTGACCTACGAGACCTCTCGTTTTGGCGAGCAGCGCCCCGTGGCGTTCTCGTGCGACAGCGCGACCGACCCGCTGGCGTGGCCGGCAGGCGTCCGCGACGTCTACGGCATGCCCGCCTCGGTGGACACGGAGGCCATCGTCGCGACGAAGGCAGCGCGCGCCGGCGTGTTCACCTGCTATCAGGTGGGAAACGCCGGATGCGACGCGCTGCTGTCCTGCAGCGACGGCGAGCTGCGTGAACTTGGCGTGGACGAGGCGGGCATCGTCGAGGTCCGTGCGGGCGGCAGCTTGGAGGTCTACCTGCGCCTGCTCGACGCCCACCATGCCCACCCCGTCGTGGCCGGGCGCGTCGGTGCGCCCTCTACGCGCCTGCTCGACCATGCGCTCGCTGCGGGCGACGAGTGCGGCGGCATGTCCGAAGCTGCACAGGCCGAGATGCTCGTGCAAAACTTGGAGGCCGTGCGCGACGCCGGCATTGCGGGCTCCTTCATCCATGAATGGCAAGACGATTGGGCGGCTCGCTCGTGGAACACGCTGGCGTCCGTCGACGTGCTCAAGGCCCCGTGGTGGAGCGATGCGCAGACGACGGGGCAGGGCTACGGCCTGCTCGCGTTCGATCCGGGTGAGGAGCCCGTCTGCGTCGTCGACGGCGAGGTGGACGAATGGGAAGGGGTATCTGCCATCGCCGCGACAGGCGGCATCGAGGTGAGCGCCGCCTACGATGAGCGCTACCTGTACCTGGCGGCCCGGGGCGCGGGCGTCTCTCGTGAGGTCCCGCTGTACCTCGCGCTCGACGTCACGCCAAGATCCGGTGCCACCGCGTGGGACGCGCGCGATCTCTCGTTTGACGCCGGCGTCGACTTCATCGTGCAGCTCGCGGGCGCGGAAGACAGCCACGTGCTCGTGCAGGAGCGATACGAGGTGGAGCGCGTCACCACGCTGCGCGAGATGCTCGGCAAGGACCCCTACATGCATGCGCCCGAGCCCGATGCGCCCACGTTCACCGCCATCGACGTCCCACGCCGTCGCGCCGTGCTTCCCGAGCACGTCGAGACGCTGCGCAAGACCGGCGGCATGGACGCCGAGGCGCTGGCAGACCTTCGCTTCGATATGGTCGAGACCGGGCGCCTGGTCGTGGGCGACGCCGATCCCGCGAGCCCCGCGTACGACTCCCGCGCCGACGTCGCGTACGGTGAGGACGCCGTGGAGGTGCGTATCCCCTGGGGGCTCATCAACTTCCTCAATCCCGCCCAGATGCAGGTGCATGACGACTACTACGAGCACTACGGCGTCGACGGCATCGTGATCGACTCGATCGGCATTGGGGTCGCGCGCGGCGGTGAGCCCGAGCCCGTCGAGCTGGGAGAGTTTGACGTCGATGGTTGGGGCGGCGACGTCTCCTGTCGTGAGCGCCTGAAGCCCGTCTACCACGCCGTCCGCGCGTTTTGGGAGGGGGATGCGTCATGAGGATCGAGTGGCTCATCTGCTTCTTCATGGCGATCTGCCTCATGATGATGCTCTTCAACGGATGCTATTTGGTCATGGAACGCCTGCGCGGCAGGCGCTTCGACCGGCTCGCCGACAAGTTCGAGGACGAGCTGCGCCAATATGGCCCTCTGGGAGAGAGCGCCTCCGCGTCGCGCATCGACCTCGCGACCGCGCTGTCGCGCCTCTCCGGCATGGAGGCCTTCGACGCCGCCATGCAGCGCGCCGAGGAGGACGTGGACGTCGAGACCTTGGAAGCCTACCTCGAGCGCATCGCGCCGGTGTTTTCGCGCCTGTCGCGCCACTACGACGCCCGCCCCGGCCTTGAGCGCGCGTTTTTCGCGTATCTGGTGCGCCGCTGGTACCGCGCTCGCCCCGCAGCCGATTCCGTCATCTACTGCCTGCAGCGCGATCTGCTGGCCGACTCGCTCTACGTGCGCCAAAACGCGTTCGAGGCCATCGCGCATGTGGGTGAGGCCGATGTGCTCGCCCATGCGCTCGAGGCGCTCGATGGTCAGGAGGAGGGCCATTCCCCGCGCTTGGTGACCGAGACCTTACTGGAGGCGACCTGCGACGCGGGCCGCCTCGCCACGGCGCTGGACGCGCGCCTGGAGCGCCTGCGGCCGCAGACCTCCGCCGCCGTCATCAATTACCTGCGCATGCGCGGCCTGGGCTCGCATGAGCACCTGCTGGCACTCATGGAGTCTCCCAAGGTCGACCGCGAGATCCGCCTCGCGTGCGTGCGCTACTTCATGCGCAACCCCGATTCCCGCGCGGAGTCGACGATCCGCCGCCTCGCGCAGTCGGAAGACCCAGCCTCATGGGAGTACGCCGCCGTGTCCGCGATGGCGCTCGCCTCCTATCCCGGGCGCGACACGGTCGCGCTGCTCAAGGGCCTGCTGTCGAGCCGCAACTGGTTCGTGCGCTTCAACGCCGCCAAGAGCCTCTATGACCTGGGCTGCACGCTTGAGGGCGACCTGGGCGACGTCCTGGCCGGCGCCGATCGCTTTGCGCGCGAGATGCTCGTCTACCGCTGGCAGCTCGAGGGCGCGGCCCTTCCCGAGGGGGCGGGTGCCTGATGGACGTCAACACCACCATCGCGGCCGCCTCGGTCGTGCAAGACATCCTCTGGGCGGTGGGCGCCTTCTTCTTGGTCTACCTCATCGGCTATGCGACGTTCCAGTTCCTGTCGGTCGCGACCGGCGCCTCGGAGCTCTATCGGCGCCGCCGGGAGGCGCGCTACCGCAATCGCACCGAGCTCGACTGCCATGTGCCCGTGTCCATCGTCGTCCCGGCGCACAACGAGGGCGTGACCATCGTCTCGTCCGTGTGCTCCCTGCTCGCCCTCGACTATTCCCTCTATGAGGTCGTGGTCGTGGACGACGGCTCTTCCGACGACACCTCCGAGCGCCTGATCGAGGCCTTCGACCTGCATGCGATTGACCGCCCCATCCGCCGGCAGGTCCCTTGCCGCGACGCCGAGGCGGTGTACTTCGGGCGCGCCGGGCGCGTGTCCATCACGCTCGTACGCAAGGTCAACGGCGGCAAGGCGGACGCACTCAACATGGGCATCAACGCCGCGCAGTACCCGTACTTCATCTGCATCGACGCCGACTCGGTCCTGCAGCGCGACTCCCTCACCGAGATCGCCGCGCCCGTCATCGAGGACGACTCCGTCGTGGCGGTGGGTGGACTCGTGCGCCCCTCGAACGGCATCTCGTTCAAGGAGGGGCGGATCGGGCGCTACTCGCTGCCGCGCAAGGTGATCCCCGCCATGCAGGTGCTCGAGTACGACCGCTCGTTCCTCTCCGCGCGCATCCTGTTCGACCAGTTCAACGGCAATCTCATCATCTCCGGCGCCTTCGGGCTGTTTCGCAAGGACCTCGTGATCGCGGCCGGTGGTTATGACGTGGACACGGTGGGCGAAGACATGGAGATCGTCACGCGCCTGCACGTGTTCTGTCGCGTGAGCGGCATCGACTACAAGATCCGTTACGCGCCGGACGCCATCTGCTGGAGCCAGGCGCCCGAGTCCCTGGGCGACCTGGTGCGCCAGCGACGCCGGTGGCACCGTGGCCTTCTCGAGTGCATGCTCAAGCACTCAGGCATGTTGCTCAACCCGCGCTTTGGGTTGGTGGGCGTGGTCTCCTACACATATTTCCTCGTCTACGAGCTGCTGAGTCCCGTCATCGAGGTCGCGGGCATCGCGGTGACCGTCGTCGCCGCGCTGTTCGGGTTCATCAACGTCCCGTTCATGTTCACGTTCCTGGCCGTCTACGCGCTCTTCGGAGCGGTGATGTCGCTCACGGCCTTCATCTCGCGCGTGCAGACGCGCGACTTGACCATCACGCCCCTCGACGTGCTGCGCGCCCTGTATCTCTCGTTGTTGGAAGTCACGGTTCTGCGCTTCGTGATGTCCTTCGCGCGCATGAGCGCGCTGCTGGGCTATCGCAGGCGAAACGGCGGCTGGGAGTCGCTCACGCGCTCGAAAATCGAGGTCGAGTAGGGGCGCCGACGCGCGGGGCGGTGTTCGTTGCGCGGGACGGCGTTCGCTGCGTGGGGTGGTGCTCGCTGCGCGGGACGGTGCCGCTCTTCGCGCGATGGGGTATACTGCTCAGCCCGTTTTACGCTTGCAAGGTAGGTGGTGCTCGCATGACGATGCAACGAGAACTCGAGGCCCGGTACGCGCGGGCCGTCGCCGCCCCATCTGCGGTCTTCGTCTACGCCGACCACGTCGACGACGTGTTCACGCGTCCCGATGTCTTGGGGCCTGAGGACCGGGTGATCGATATGATCGGCGGGGCGGGTCTGCGCGTCGCGGATGCGCGGGCGGCGGCTCGCGAGGCCCACGCGGCGGGCGGACGTCTGTGGGTGGACGTCACCGTGCCCTCGTTTTTCGGGTGTCATGCGTTCGACCTCGGCGTCGACGTACAGTGCGAGGCGCTCGACCGCATCGCGGCGGGCGGTCTGGCCCGCAAGGTGGTCGCCCTGTCCGCGCGCGGCGATGTTCCCCTCGCTTCGGACCGTATCGACGTTTACGACCTTGCGGCGATTTCAGACGGGCTCGAGACCGCTTCGGCTCGCATGCAGCGCCATTTCGACCATGCCCGGGCGCTTGCGGAGTACCTTGCGTGCTGTGAGTGCCTCGCGGGCGTTTCGTATCCCGGGCTCTCCTCCCATCCCGATCACGACCTCGCGACGCGCGTGCTCTGCCACGGCTTTGGCCCGGCGGTCGATTTCGAGCTTCTGGATTATATGGGGCGGACGGCGGGGGATTTCATCGAGCACTGCCGCCTCAACGGGCGCGATCGCGCAGCGGGCGGGTCTCACACGCGCCTGCACGCGCGTGACGGCAGGCAGGGGAGTGCGGTGCGCGTCTTTGCCGGGCTCGACGACCCGCTTGAGATCGTAGCCGACCTCGACCAGGCGATGCGCTGGTTCTGCAATCCCTCGCTGATCTGATGGGCCTTCAACGCCAACGTGGCGTCGGCCTGTGGATCTTTGGGGCGGCACAACCTCGATAGGGCACAAGCTCGATATAGCTCAACCTCGATATGACGCAAGTTCGACATGGCGAAAGCCGAACCTTGCGTCTCGTCCGATCTGCCGCCGTATCTTTCAGCCACGACCGCGTCGACAAGGAAAGGGGAGATTAGAACAGCTCGGGCAGGCGGCGGGCGATGAGTTCGTCGACCTCCCTTTGGAGTTCCCGGTACCCCTTGAGGGCCCGTTCGCCTTCGGGCGTGAGCCTCGACCCGCGGGCTCCGTCGCGCGTCAGCAGCTCACAGTCCAGGTGCGCTTCGGCCTCCCGAACGATGCGCCACGCTTTGGAGTACGCCATG
>ENA-OXEN01000064-OXEN01000064.1-human-gut-metagenome-genome-assembly--contig:-NODE-64-length-20259-cov-16.373441_pt1 | contig 20259 bp, 18 predicted proteins | sample MGYA00249358_ERZ652249 | MGnify/ENA primary metagenome ERZ652249 (study PRJEB26925, sample SAMN05826761) | human gut metagenome | biome: ENVO:2100002; feature: ENVO:00000062; material: ENVO:00002003... | reverse complement strand
GTGCCGGAGGCAACCTCGTTGAATTCCGCTTTTGGCTCCATGCCGGGCTTCAGATAGGCGATTTCCACCCTGTTGTCCGTGACAAGGGCAATCCACTCAATGTGGTGCTCGGGGAGCATCGGGTGCAGCACCGAACCGACGGATACCTTAATTTTTCCGCCTTCGCGGGTAACGACCGGCACATGCTTTTCCTGTGCGGCGTCCGTGGTGTTGGCTTCCAGTTTGGTCATTTCCTGGCCGCAGCAGGTAAGTGTTCCGCCGCCTTTCTTGATCAGGGCCACCATATTTCCGCATAATTCACAACGATAGAAAGCAACTTCAGACATTTTACATTTCTCCTTCATTCATCCATTTAGAATCCTATTAAATCATACAGGTACGACCTGTATAGATTTCACAGTAGATTTATTCAAAAGCCACAACGGCTTCTTTGCGCCTGATGCGCGGCAGCACTGTCTCAAGGACGCGGAAACGATGGTTTAGGTCTTTTTGCTCCAGATAGGCGGTCGCCAGATCCTGTCCGATGACCAGGTCCATGTATCTGGGTTCAGAGCAGACGAGAACCGCTTTTTCAGCGCCGAGCACCGGCGAGGGGAACACATTGCCCTTTAACAGCCTGCTGATCCGTTCAATTTCCAACAGACCGGTTCCCGGCTGAATCCGCTGCAGCTTTAGATAAAGGTCGGGGCTGACGATCAGCGCGTAGGCGCCGTAAATGCCGTTTGCCGTGAACCATTCCAGGCCGGCGGCGAGGTCGGAAAACGCGTTTTCATCAGCGGCCCAGTCCGACCGTTTGATTCGGTGGATTCCGGACGCCGTCAGCAGCCCTTCGTACCCGTTTGCTTCGCTGCCGAAAAAGATCAGGCGGTCTTCCTTCCTTGCACAAGTTTCCGCGGCATAAGCCGCGCCGGAAAGGTCGGTCGGGTAAGCGGTTTTGCCGTCGCTTTCCAAGTCCTTCGCTAAAAGGGTAAAGTCCTCGTACAGCGTGGGGATTTGAACATAGCTTCTTCCCTTTGTGGTAATCAAGCCGTCCGCCTCGGCTTCGTCAACCGATTTGGAATCGTCCACCCGGATGCTTTCCGCTCCGATTCCCAGCGGGCCGTAGATATGTAGGAATTTTCTTCCCGTTAGCGCGGAGCGTGCCGCACGGATTACCTCGGAGTCGATTTTTTTCCATAGGTCCGATCCGATCGGAGCATTCTCTCTGGATAAGTAACTCATGATGATACCTCCTATATTCTATTGGTTAAGCAGGCCGCCTACGGTAAGCGCTGCGTGTGTTTCGGCGTTCTGTTGTGCGGGCGGACCGGAAAGGCCGAGTCCCTCCAGCATTTCTTTTACCTCCGATTCCCCGGAAGCGAACCATTCAGCCTCTTTCGGGTCCAGATTCCGCAGCAGCGTCATCAATTCCCCGACGTGTGCTTTTTCCTCGTCGCGTATATCACCGATCACTTCCTTGGCCATTACATTGTCCGTGGCCTGTACATGTGCGTCGTAAAGGTAGATTGCCTCCAGTTCGCCGGCGATATCCAGCCGGATTGCCTGGATCAGCTCCTCCTTTGTCAATTTCCGTTCGACATTCCCTTGAAAGGGATTTGCAAAAGCTGGCATTTGATTGACCTCCTAATAGTTTAATTTAATAATAATAACTGTTATTGTTTTACTGCTATTAATATACACCCTTTTTCTTCCGATTGCAAGTACCTGAAACAAAAAAATAATTATTATTTTCTGTGTTTGTCAATGATGTGACCCAAGGGAAGCAGCAAGAAGTTGAAGGGGGCTTTTCCAGCCGATTCTGAAACAAGATCGCGTTTCTCAAACGGAAATGGAATTGCTATAAGACTTACAGATAAATACGCAACGGCCGATCCCTTTCCGGGATGGAGCGCTGACCGGCAAGCGGGCTAGCAGAGAGACACAGCCAGCAAAGGGTACCGGTTTCTGTGCTTTTGTTTTAGAATTTATGGCGGGAACAGGAAAAAGAATGGTTAAATTCCGGATTGATAATTGCAAAAAAATACCTTATACTCATTTATATGACAAAATTTGTGACAAAAAATTTCTAATTTCTGAAAACCTCCATCAACTAAATCATATAAAAAGCTGGGATGAATGTGAAAAAAATCAGAATTGTAGTGGTTGACGACTCTCCCTTCTCGGTTGCTATGCTGACCAACACCCTTACTTCCAGAGGCTTTCTTGTCGAAGGAAGCGCCAATACCCTGGAGGAAGCCGTGGAGACGGTTTCCAGGCTGAAGCCGGATCTCGTTACAATGGACATGACGATGCCGGGTGCGGATGGGATTGAGTGTATACAGGCGATCCGAACGGTTGATCCCGATGTAAAAGTAATCATTGTAAGCTCCATGATGGACGACGAAATTGTGCGCAGGGCGCAAAAGGCGAAAATATCCGGTTATGTGCAGAAGCCCGTGGAGGAAGAGGAGCTTTGTCTGGCGATTCAGCGGGCGATGTCCGACGACGAACTGTTCGTACAGCTTGACGGCCTGTATTACAATGTGTTTCAGGAAGCGCTGTCCGATACGTTCAATAAGTTCTTCAAATCCGTTCCCGACTTTCAGGAAAAGCAAACTACAAAAGAAGAACAGATTTCCAGGGGCATGTCGGTCGTCATGGGGATTATCGGCAAGTACGGCGGCAGGATGATTCTGGATATGTCCGAGTTAACCGCCGGGAACATAGCGAAATTTCTGCTGAAAAAAGAGGAACCTGCCAAGGAACAGGTCATCAATGTGATGGGGGAGCTTTCCAATATTATAGCCGGCAACGCCTGTTCACTGATGAATCAAAACAATTCGCTGTTCGGGCTGCGCGTAGCGCCCCCGACGATCATTTACGGCGAATGTATTAAAATATCCAAATCGGTGCTGGACACGGTTTCTTCCGCGAAGGCGGCAACCGATTTCGGGGAAGTCTATTTCAATGTAGGGTTTAACAGGGGCGTGAACTGATGAATAAAGATTATACAGAATCGTTTTCCACTGCTTTTCTAAATGTAATGCCACAGCTCGGAATACCGGACGTACAGTACAAAGGGGAAACGGAATGCGGCCGTTTGATCCGTTCGCCCGGCGTCGTAGTGATCGTCGGCGTTACGGGCGACCTCCACGGAAACGTGTATTTTACCATGCAGGAGGACTGCGCTAATTCGATCGCATCCGCCATGATGGGCGGGATGGAGGTTTCCCGGTTCGATGAAATGGTGCAGAGCGCGGTATCCGAGCTAAGCAATATGCTCGCCGCGACGGCCTGCACGGATCTGTCCGGGAAGGGAATCCACGCCGACATCTCCACACCGACGTTGATACACGGCGATTTTACGGCGGATACGAGCCTGAAACAGGCTGTCTGCCTTGAAATGCTGGCGGGGGGATTTTTGTTCGGCATCTACCTCTCTCTGGAAAAGAAATAAAAAACGCACATACAGTATTTCCAGTTGATTCTGCAACAAGTTTGCGTTCTTCCCCCGCAAAAGCGGGGGAAGAACGCAAATGGAAATGGAATTGCTGTAAAAAAGGATTCACGGCAATCTGCCGTGAATCCTTTTTTGTGCAGGGGGAAGAAAAATCAGTATTTTCCCGTTTCGGTAGCCACGGCCGTTTTTGGCTGGGCCGCTTTACCCGCATTGACAGCGGGTCTCTGGGAGGTGAGTGACTGGGAGGAGAGTCCCTGACTGTCCCTGAGGAGGAACTTGCCCACCATCTGCGTAAGCATGTCCGCTTGTCCGGAAAGCTCTTCGCTGGACGCGGCGCTTTCCTCCGCTGTGGCGGAGTTTGTCTGTACCACGCAGGAAACCTGCTCCAGCCCCTGGTCGACCTGCGTAATCGCCGCGGACTGCGCTTCGGAAGCGGCTGCGATTTCGCTGACGATTGCCGCGGATTTCTCTACATTCTGCGCGATGACTTCGAGCTTTTCGGCTGTCTGGTTTGCAAACTTTGTACCCAGCTCGACCTTGCTTGTAGAGCCCTCGATCAAAGCGGTTGTCTCTTTTGCCGCGTTGGCGCTCTTTGCGGCCAGATTCCGCACTTCGTCCGCGACCACGGCGAAGCCCTTGCCGTACTGACCCGCCCTTGCGGCTTCCACCGCGGCATTCAGGGCGAGAATATTCGTCTGGAAGGCGATGTCATCTATGACCTTGATGATTTTCGAGATGTTGGCCGAGGATTCGTTGATCTGCTGCATGGAGTCCAGCATCTGGGACATCTGACGGTTGCCTTCTGCGGCCTGTTCCTTAACCTGGGAGCAGAGGGTGTTCGCCTGCGTCGCGTTGGTGGCGTTTTCTTTTGTCTGGGCAGCAATTTCCATGATGGAGGACGTCAGCTCTTCCACCGAGCTCGCCTGCTCCGTGGCGCCCTGCGCCAGTGACTGGCTTGCGTCGGAAACCTGTTTGGAGCCTACCGAGACCTGGTCGGCGGCGTTGTTGATCTCGCTGAGCAGCTCGTTGAACGACTGGATCGTGTGATTGAGGGAGCGCTTGATTTCATCGTATTTTCCCTGATACTCCCGGGTTACCTCCACCGTCAGGTTGCCCTGCGCCAGATGGGACAGGACGTCCACGGCTTCCCCGATCGGAACAGAGAAGGCCTCCATCGTCTTATTCATTCCGGTAATGATCTCGCGGTAACCGCCTTCAAACCCCGCTTCATTGCCGCGCGCGTCCAGATTTCCCGCGAGCGCGGCGGCGGCGAGGGCGTTCGATTCCCCGATCAGATCGTGAAGGGCCTGCATCATGGCCAGTGCGGACGGAAGAAGCTGGTCGTTTTCCGACCGTTTGCCGATTTTGCGGTAGGTTTCAAGCGGGCTGATATCCCCTTTTGCAAGCAGGACAAAGGTATCCTGAACATTTATAAGGCTTTCCCGCACACGGTTGGCGGATTTAGCGAAATCGTTCATCATACCCTTGTACTCGCCGGACATTTTTAGCGAATAGTCGTTTACCGCCATTTTTTCCAGCATCTGACTTGCATCGTTCAGCGGTATGGTAATGGTATCCAGCGTCCGGTTAAACCCTTCAATAATTTCGGCATAGCCGCCCTGTACTTTGCTTATATCCCCTCTTACACTCAGATTGCCGTTGGTTCCCGCTTCCGCCAGTTTTCCGGCTTCGCCGAGCAGAGCGTACAGCGAGGTCCTCACATTGCTCAGGTGGTCGATCAGCTGGGCGAAATATCCTTTGTAGGAATTGTCCAGTATTTCCAGCTCTTCGCCCCGCGACATTTTGTCGATGCATGCGGAAGCAACGTCCAGAGGAGCGGAAATGGAATCGAGCATATTGTTGAATTGACCGATTACGTCGGCAAACAGACCCTCCATATCTCCGCGGCTTCCGCGTTCGGAAAGGTTTCCCTCGGCAACCGAAACGGCCACCCGCCGGGTCTCTCCGGCAAGAGAAGCCACCGAACGGCGTACGCTGTTCAGGTTGTCAATGAGCACGGAGTATCTGCCCTGATAATGGTTCTGCAGATCCTCCTGATGTTCGCCGTTTGCCAGCCGGGCCGCAAAAGCGCAGGCAAGATCGACGGGTTCTCCGACGGAATTTGACAGACGGTCGATTCCCGCAAGGATTTCCCGCCAGTCACCCTGATACAGGCTTAAATCCGCCCGGGCATCAAACTGCCCCGCCGACACGGAGTCCGTATACAGGGCGGTGTCTTTTTTGAGTCGGCGCAGGGAAATCGTCAGCTCCTGAAGCGCTTGTGTCAGGCCGTTCATTGTCTCATCGGAGCTTTCGGGAGCTTCGGCGCTGAAGTTCCCCTCGGCAAGAGTGGCAACTGTCCGGGCAAGCGCACCGATCGGATCACCGACCCTGCGGGAAAGCGCGGTGATTTTCCGGGATGCATACCCCGTGCACACCAGAACCAAAACGATCATGGCGGTGACAGATAAGTAAAAAATACCGGAAAATCCTCCCGTGCTTTCCCGTGCGGTAATACCGAGCAGGATGCACGCCGCGGAGGTAATTACGAGATTGGAGGAAACGTTCAATCTCATGACGGCTTTTTTCCATCTTTGTGTAGGGCTGTTTTCGCTGTTTTTTTCCATCTTTCTAACTCCTTATTCTTCAATTTAGTCCAGCACCCGGACCTCATCGACGATCAGGCCGACCGTGCAGTCTTTGATTTCCACAACAATGATGCAGGTTCGGGAGGTATAGGGGACGACCTCTTTTCTGAACCGCAGCCGCATGTCCGCGACCGGTATGATTTTTCCTCTCAGATTGATCACCCCTTTGATATAGGGAGGCGCTCCGGGAAGGACGCTGATTTTTTGCACTCCGACGATTTCCGTGACATAGCAGATCTCAATTCCGTACAATTCTTCATCGAGCGCAAAGGTGAGAAATTTTCCGTGCTGTGTATCCTGTTCCTCCTGTATGATCTTGGTGAGCGTTTCCTTCATCCGTTTTTCTCCTTTCTGCATGTTTTGGGCGCTATAAAAAGCCGTGGCACAATGTACCACGGCAATTCAGCATGGCAACCCGGCTGTCTTAGCAAAAAGCCTTAGACCCGAAGCTTTGCGTCCCCGCCTTTTGGCGGGTTTGCTTTTTTCATTGATCATTTTCGTTATTCGATTTCCGTCTTGATAGAAAGCTAATGAATCAATCTCATAAATTTGTTTCCTCTTCGTTTAATAAAATTTGGCTTTATATCGGGATATTTCTTTTCATTTCTTTATTTCATTCTGAAAAATGCCATAATACAGAGGAAACTTTTTCTTCATAAATTCTGTATTTGATTACATGAATGAAAATTTTAGGAACAGGGTGAAAAAAATGACGGTGGAACCGATCCGGGACAAAGAGAATATCAAGAAGATGTTTTATTATTTAAACGGGAAAGATCGAAAATATGGACTTCTGTTTAAATACGGCCTTAATACGGGGCTGAGAATCAGCGATATCCTGCCGCTGAAAGTAGATGATATTTTTAATGAAAGCGGAAAGTTCAGAGATTATCTTGTCATCAGGGAGAAAAAAACCAGCAAGGTAAAAAAGATCAAACTGAATAACGCAATCCGCAAAATGCTTTATGAGTATGTGAGGGAATACAAGCTTTCCGGCAATCCTTACCTCTTTTACAGCAAAAAGAGCGGCGGCCATATCCAGCGCGTGCAGGCCTACAAAGTACTGAAGGAGGCGGCGACCGTCTGCAATGTTGAAAATTTCGGGACGCACAGTATGAGAAAGACATGGGGATACTGGACCTATAAGGCTTCCAAATACAATATTGGATTGATTATGGAAATGTTCAATCACAGCTCTCAAAATGTAACGCTGCGTTATATCGGGGTCAGCCAGGACCAGAAGGACGAGCTTTACTCTTTGGTGCAATTTTAAGACGGTTTTTGTAGAAAATATTAATGAATCCAAAAAATAGGACGATATAAAAAGAGGAAACAAATTTATGAGATTGATTCATTGACTTCCATTATTTTCCTGTCAATCTCTGTTTACATAGAGAACCGCCCTGCCGGAGCTCTGCCGGCGGGGCGGTTCTGTTCTGAATCTCTTCTGGAAATGCGGAGGGCGGGACCCGGCAAAAATGCTCTGCCGCAGTACGGGGAAGCCCTGCTGACGGAACCGCTTTTTCCGGCCTGTTTGACAGGAACTATCTGGGATAGTCCGCCCGGATTGACAATGTTGGCCTTTAAGCTTGCGATTTTTGTGCCGATTCATTATAATAGGGAATATGGGAAATATCCCCACGGCGGAAAATCAGGCCGGACGGGCAGGTCACATTGCCCGGAAACCGGGGAAAACGCTCTTCATTAATCGGGAAAAGGGCCGATATATTCTATAATAAGGAAAGACAGAAACCGAAATGGGTTTTCTTTGCTCACAGAAGGAGGAATTTGATTGAAAAAGATCCTTTCCGTTTTATTGTCGCTGGCGGTGATCGTTTTGTCGGCGCCGGTGGCTGTACAGGCGGCGTCCAGTGACGAAATTATTGATAAGCACGGTGCAAAAACCTATCAGGGAACTACTTCTGCGTGGGGTACTGCATGGAACGAGGACAATTTTACGGAAGTGACCGATTCCAACGTGATGGCCAGCGGAAACCTGACCATCAAGGCGGGAGAAATCAAGGATGTTACGGTGTCCGGCAGCAGCAGTAAAGTGACCATTTCCGGCGGCACCGTGAGTGACGTCGACTGTGATGGGTCGGTGGAGCTTTCGGGCGGAAGCGTCAGCTCTTTGGAAGCAAACGGGGATATGACGCTGAGGGGCGGCACCGTCAAGCGCGACGCCCGGTCTTACCAGAAGGTGACGATCAGCGGGAAAGTTACCGTCGGCGGATCAGTCATCGGCAATGAAGTGGTGGCCTCCGGCAGCACGGGCAGTACGGTTTCAGGTTCCATTCAGGCTGACGGGACCGTTACTTTGACCGGAAACGGACTGAAGATTAAAGAACTGGACGGACAGGATACGGCGACGCTCAATCTGAAAAGCTACAGCGGAAAGCTTCCCTATATTACGGATATGGACTCCATTGTGGTGGACGCCAGCAGCACGGTGACGGCAAACGGCAGTGTGTATGCGGGCAATTTGACGATTGCCCAGAAGGGGGAATTTGTCACCACCTCGTGGCTGGAACTGGATACGCTGACGGGACCCGGGACACTCTCCTTCAATACAGGAAAGCTGATTATCCACAACGGGATATCGGGTAAGCCGTTACTGAATTTCAACAATTCCGCCAGAGACGGCCAGACGGCCTTTAAAGCCGACAGAGGCATGGTGGGTGAAGATGAAGTCGTCCTATATGATTTTGATTTGGAGAAAGAAACATCGGATGACGACGATATGGATGAATTTGTGTTGGATAGAAACCTGAAAGAAGGAATTACCCTGAGCAAATCCTCCGTTGCGCTGGATGGCAAAAACCCGGTCACAGTCGTGGCGAGCGTAAAGCCCTCCTTCTCAAATTTTGCGGAAGGAACAAAGGTTGTCTGGGAGCTGCATGGAGAAACCAGCGGCTTCACGATGAGCCAAAACGGGCTTTCCTGTCAGGTGTCCGCCAAGGGTACAGCGTCCGAGTCCTATAAGGCGACGCTGATTGCTTACCTTGTGGACAAAAGGGGGGACAGGCTGGCGGATTACAGGTCCGACTCCTGCATCCTGACCTACGGTGCGCAGTCGCAGCCCTCCGATTCCGGGCTGACGCTGGATACCTACGCCGTCACCATCGGGGCGGGTGACACTTACTGGGTTCTGGCCGTTACGGATTCCAAAACACCGCCGGTTGCCATGTCCTACAATTCCTCCGTGGCAAAGGTGGGAGCGGCCGCCGCGTATAATAAAAACGGAAAAACCGGCTGGGTGTATCCTGTTACCGGCGTGGCAAAGGGCGGTGTGACCATTGATATCGGCGGGCAAAAAATGATTACGTCTATCGCCGCGGGCAGCATTGTGGTGGATACCTCCTCTTACACCCTGAACCCGGGCGGAAAATACTATATCGGCGTTAAAATCGGCGGGATCGACCGCAAAAATCTTAACGTTCATTCCCAGAACGCCTGTACCATGGTTGATTATGCCGGAAAGAATAAAAACGGGCTGGACCTGTACGTAGTGACCGGCAGGCAGACCGGGATCGGGGCCGTTATTTTTGAAATTATCGGCGGTCAGTCGGTACAGACACAGATTACCGTGGAAAACGGTACCAAGCCCCACGGCGTGAGCGGCAGGCTGATTGCGGCGGCGTAGACAGGCCAATTTATAAAATCAGGGAGCATATCCGGAAAAGCCCGCGAAACGGGCAGTTTCCGCATATGCTCTTTTCCAATTCCTTCTGGTTGTTTGCGAAACGAAGGTTTCATCCCTAAAAATTTGCCGCTCTTAGGCTGTAATTCTGCGTTTTGTGGTATAATAGGAATGATCCTCAAAAGTAAGAGATAATTTAAGGAGAATGTATGCTTTCATTCAAACCAATCGAAGCCGATAATATTTTGGCTTTATCCGAGTATTTCGAGTACCAGCAGTACAGGACCTGCGACTATTCTATCGCAGGAATCTTTATGTGGAGGAAATTTTTTTACAGCGAGTATGATATCTATGAAAATATGTTGCTTTTTAAAGTTACATATCTGAACGGGGCGGTCGCGTTTACTTTCCCGGTCGGCCCCGGCTCCGTTGACGGTGCGCTGACACAGCTGGAAAATTACGCAAGGGAGAGGGACATCCCTTTTTGTTTTTGTACGGTGCCGCAGAACGCGCTTGACGTACTGGAAAAAAGGTACGGCGGCAGAATTACCCACACGGGAAACCGCGACTGGTTCGACTATCTGTACCTGTGTTCCGACATGCAGACGTTTGCTGGAAGAAGGTTCAGCGGCCAGCGCAACCATATCAATAAGTTTAAAAAGCTTTATCCCGATTACCGCTATGTTCCCATTGAAAACGGAAATATTGACAGAGTGATCGAATTTTTCGGCAGCTATGCGGAAGAGCACGTCAAGGACAACCCCATCGCCAAAGAAGAATCCTTCCGCGCGAAGGAAATTCTCCCGTATTTTGAGCAGTTTGGGCTGCGCGGCGGTTTTATTGAGGTGGAGGGAAAAATCGTTGCTTTCTCCGTGGGGGAAATCGTGGGGGATACCTTGTTTGTCCATATTGAAAAAGCGCTGAAGGAATACGAAGGCTCCTATCAGGTAATGGTAAAGGAATTTGCCGTACATGAGGCGAATGAGAGAGTGACCTATATTAACCGCGAAGAGGATATCGGCGACTTGGGGCTCAGAACCTCCAAGCTGTCCTATCACCCCGTTCACATACTGGAAAAGTATTTCGTGACAGTGGAGGAATCCGCATGGAAATAACCGAAATTTCCGAATCCGACCGGGAACAGGCCGCCGATCTGGCGGTTTCCTGTTTTCAATAGAATACAATACTGAAAAACAGCAGGAAGGAGGGATACGGATGGATGCAGCGCAGAGGCGCCGGGAGATTCTTGAAATTTTGAAAAAAAGCGTACAGCCTGTCAGTGCCAGTACCATTGCCAGACAATTTCAGGTGAGCCGGCAGATTATTGTGGGAGACGTCGCACTCCTGCGGGCGGCGAACGTCGCCATTTCCGCCACGCCGCGGGGATATGTCCTGACGGACGGCTCGGGTGACAAGAATCAGATCATCCGGACAATTGCCTGCAGGCACGGCAGGGAAAACCTCGCGGAAGAGCTGTACACGATTGTGGACAACGGCTGCGGGCTGATCGACGTAATCGTGGAGCACGCGGTTTACGGCCAGATCTCCGGTCAGCTGCATATTTTTTCCCGCTATGATGCGGACTGCTTTCTGGAAAAGCTGTCGAAGGATCACGCGTCTCCCTTGTGCGACCTGACGGGCGGAGTGCATCTGCATACGATTTCCTGCCGGTCGGAGGACGCGTATCAAAGGGTTCTTGCCGCTTTGGAGGAAAAGGGAATTTTGTTTTCCCGGTAAATCCTCTTGACAAATCCGAAAATACTCTTTACAATATTAGTTACAGGTGTCAAGACATATGTAAAGACTAAACGTCAGAATTGTCAGAGGAGAATATTATGAGAAATCGTGAAACAAAATTAATCAGCATGGTTATTGCGGCGTTGCTTTGCGCCATTGGGATCGTCATTCCGGTGTTCGCTCCGAAGATTGTAATAGGGCCGGCGTCCTTTACCCTTGCGAGCCACGTACCGATTTTCATCGCGATGTTTATTTCACCGCCCTTGGCAATTATTGTGTGCCTTGGTACGACGCTCGGCTTCTTTTTTTCCGGTCTGCCGCTTGTTGTGACGCTCCGTGCCCTGACGCATGTTATTTTTGCGTCGGCGGGTGCTCTGGTACTGAAAAAGAAGCCCGATTTGCTAAGCACCGCCGCGGGGACGATCGGGTTCGGTTTTCTGACGGCCTTGGTCCACGAGGCGTGTGAGGTTTTTGTGGTTACATATTTTTTCTTCGGAGGGCAGATGACGAAGGAATATTACTCAAACGGTTACGTCCTTTCCGTTTTATTGCTCGTAGGTCTTGGGGGCGTCGTTCACAGCATGATCGACTACGCAATTTCTATTGCGGTCTGGAAGCCGGTTTCGCAAATCATGAGCATCCCGGTCAGTGTAAAGACGGTGCTGAAACGCGAAGCCGCCGTAAAATAAATTTTTTAACCTCCTCCCGCTTCTTTGCTTGCAGCGGGGGGATTTTTTGTCTCCGGATGTGTTCTTGCTTTTATCTCCGCGCCGATCAGAATCATAATGGGGAAGATGATCAGGAAGGGAATGGCGTAAATCTCGTATGTCGGAATCCAGTCCACCCATTCGACTGTATTTTCATAAAGAATGCCGGCCAGGGTCACCATCAGCAGAGCACTGGGAACGACATAAAGCTTTTGGTCGGCTGCGTTCAGCAGCTTGGCGATACCCAAAGAAGAGGAATACAGGCAGACGGCAACCTTTATAAATCCGGCCAGCATCAAATTGATGCCGATCAGGACTTCGGCACGGGAAAAAAAGTCGCCTATGGAAATGACGCTGACGGTTTCGTAGGAAGGAAAATAAAACATGGTTGCAGAGGGGAAACCCAGGATCAAAATATTTCTGAGATTGACAATGATTACGATCGCCAGTGTCATTATCAGGGCTTTAAAAAAAAACCGCGATGGTTTCGCCTTTGGGTCGAGCGAAGAAAAAAAGGAGAGGCAGAGAAAGGCCTCGCCAAGTGGTAAAACGCAGAGAGAAAAAGCACTGCCGAGCAGCGTTTTCAGATCGGTATTCATGATCGGTTTCAGATTGCCGATATCCATATCTTTGGCGCCGGCTATGAAAGTAGCAATAATGGAAACCAGAATAATCGGAAAAGTATACTTTGACATTCTGCCGATATTTTGCGGCCCGATTTTTACGATCCAGACAGAAAGAAAAAAAATAAAAAACAGAATTGCGGGTTCGGGTGTTTCCGGCATATTCAGAATATGAACAAAAATGGAAAAGACCTTTAATATGATGCTGCCCAGATGGATGGAAAAAAACACATAAATAAAAATCATAATTCGGCCGAAAATCTTGCCGAAAATCTCGATTAGGATTTCAAATAAATTTTTCCCGGGATACAGTGAAGTCAGCCGATTATAGAGAAAAAGGAGGGGGAACATCATTATTCCGGCAAACAGGCTGGCGATCCAGAAATCCTGTTTGGATTTCGGGTCGATCCCGATGACCATCAGGCTTCCCAGCCAGAACATAATGATCGTGGCCTGTATCTGTTTTTCCGTTATCTTAAGATTCATCTCTTACCTCTAATGAAAAATAGATGAAATAATTTGGCTGATGATTTTGTTGGGGCTCGTAATATCAACGCCGAAGCTCATCATGATATTGACCGTCAGAGTAATCAGGTAGACCGGAACGGTAAACCAAGCCGCCTTTTTGTCTTTCTTTTTAAAAACAGGAATCAGGTCGAAGACAATCAGGATGGCGTAAAGAATAAGAAAAACAACCATAGAGCTCATGTCAGTCCCCCACTCTCGCTGTGCTATCGATTTTAATCTCTGCTGTTACGTTGACATCCATTGCAGTAAAAATTTCATCCCATTTTAATTTGTCCTGCTCCCATAGCTGGGGATCGTTTTGATAAATTAGATTTCCAAAGCCGAAAATATCACATTTGTATTGATTCTGAGCTGTTTTTATCAAATTGGACACGCTGGTTTCCAAACCGCTTTTTGCGCTTTTCTCCACTTCCTGAATTCTTTCGCTTGTGACGCTGCTCTTGGCAGTTTGGTTTTCACCGAGCGCACATACGGTTTTGATGTCTATTTTGACTCCTGGGGGATTTTGCGTAATGACGGGTGCGGTTTTTGTTTCGCTCTTCTCTATTTCAAGAGTAATATTCCTGCCGTCAGAATCAGGACTGGTCAGCAGCAGTCCCCCTTTTATCTGGTCTTTGATAAACAGCATCAGCTGGGACTGATGGGCATCCAGAAAGCCAAGCAGCTTGTCCTTTTTAAAAACAGCCGTACCGGCCAGTTCAACAGTGGCTGCCGTCTGCTGTTTTGTGATTTTAATGGAGGGCAGAACCAGAGAGGTGCCCTCTCCGGCGAGCATATTGTTAGCTTGATACAGTTTGATTCTGGGAACTTTGGAGAGACTGACTACGTTTTGAGCCAGCATCTGATCGATTTCCAGACAGATCAGGTGGTCTGTTACCGGCTTTTGCTGAAGAATTTCTCCGGCTGTTTTTTCCTCTGAAATCATGGGGACTAATGTCAGCCTTGGTTCGTCGTCACGGGAAACAAAGTCCAGAAGAGGGGCGATTCCCTCCGAAGCGAGATCTTTACTGATTACGACTATTTTACACTCGCTGAACGTCAGCTTTTTCTGACTCTTGCTGATCGCATTCCGGATTCCTTCAAATACGGTGTTCCCTTCGGTTTCCAGCAGCTTGGAACCCGGAGTGTCTCCGGACAGGTCCAAAAACTCAAAGGTAAGATGATATTTATGTCCCTCTGTTCCTTTGTCGATTGCGAAGCCGGAAACCATGGAAAGACGTTCTATTTCCTGATAATTCCAGCAGCCATTTAAAAAGAGCATGTTCAAGATTAACAGAAGGATGCAAAGTCGTTTACCGGTTTTCATCTTTCGCTCCTTGAGCTTTCCCTCGTTTCGTTTGGGGAAAGGTATTTGGGCCTTTTTTTCATAAACCACCACGGAGCTCTGACGGCAATATCCTTTTTGTCCTGCAGCGTGTTTCCGTAAGCGCTGTTCATAATGGGAATGCCGAAAGAATTGAGACTAAAGAGATGGACCAACAGTCCCAGCGCACCGAACATATAACCGTACAGCCCGAGAATGGACGCCATGGCAAGCAGAGTAAAGCGCAGAATAATGGTGCCTCCTTTTATACGGGGGATCATCAGGCCGGAGATTCCCGTGACTCCTACGATAATAATCATAGGGGCGCTCACGATCTTTGCTTCCACGGCGGCTTGCCCGATAACCAGTGCGCCGACAATGCTGAGTGCCTGTCCCATCATTCCGGGCATTCTGGCCCCGGATTCCCGGAGCATTTCAAAGACTATCAGCATTAGGACCGCTTCCAGCACAGTGGGAAAAGGAACGCCCTGCCTTGCCTCCGAGATGCTCATTGTCATGGCGAGTGGAAGCATTTCGTCGTGAAAGGTAGTCAGGGCAATATAAATCGCAGGAATGCTGGTGGCGACAAAGAAGGCGAGTATTCGCAGCATGCGCCCGATGGATGCAAAATAATAGTTTAGATAGTAGTCTTCGTCGCTTTGAAAGTTCTCTATGAAAAGGAACGGAACGGTTAAAACAACTGGGGTACCGTCTAAAAACAGAGCGACCCTTCCCTCCAAAAGCTTTGCCGCGACAATATCCGGCTTTTCGGTGCTTCCGATCGTTTTGAAGGGAGAGTACGGGGAGTCTTTGATAAACTCGTTTATATAATTAGAATCTAAAGTACCGTCAATCGTAAAAGTCTGAAGCCTTTTCTTTAGTTCCGCAAGAACGTCCTTGTTGACGACCTTGTCCAGATAGCAGATGCAGGCTTTGGTGTTTGATCTCGCCCCAAAGCGCTGAAACTCCATTTTCAGATCCGGTGTTCTCAGCTTTCTGCGAAGCATGGAAAGATTCATCATCAGCGCCTCGTTGAATCCTTCTCGCGGACCTCTGAGTACCTTTTCATTTTCAGGCTCTGAAACAGACCGGCTGCCCCAGCCTTTTGTATTCAGAATCAGGAAATCGGAAAAGCCTTCCATCATTAGAATACAGTCCCCGTAGACGATCGCTTGAAGAATTTTGTCCGTGTCCGACGTGCGCTCCACGCTGTCGGACAGCATTACCTGCTTCGCAACAATATCCAGTGACAAAACATCCCTGTGCCCCGGTCGGTACTCCACCAGCGGCTTGATAACATCTTCATTTACCAGCTTGTTGTTGACCATTCCGTCAATATAAACAAGGCAGAATCCTACGGACGGTACCGCAGGGTTTTCGACCGGCCTGAAAATCAGCGTTTCATCATTTCTAAAGATGTCCTGCAGCAGTTTCTTGTTGATGCTGATCTTGCCGGTAAAGGCAATTTTTTCTGCCTTCTGCTCTGCGTTTTTCTTTTCCATTTTTTCACCTTCCCCGCTAAAACAATCTATTCGTACTATTTGTAATAATGGGAAATTTATGCGATTCCTCCGATTTTTTAATAAAAACCCGCGTGCACGGAATTCAATTCCATACACGCGGGTTTTTATTGTGCCTTTTTGTATTTCAACCTTGTAGCCATTCCGCCGCGGATGTGACGCTGCGCTTTGTTGATCTCAAGGATTTGCTTGACCTGCCTGTATAACTGGGGATCGACATATTTCAAACGCTGCGCCACATCCTTATGTACGGTACTTTTGCTGACACCAAATTTTTTTGCTGCGCCGCGCACGGTGGTTCTGTTCTTGATTATGTACTCGCCGAGCTCTACGGCGCGCTCCTCAACAATACCTTTCACTGTTCCACCCTCCAAACGATTCCGATTGATAAATAATTATGCTCTGAGAAGAAGAATTAGTACAAAGAGGGGGAATGAAAAGAAACTTAATGAAAGGACATCTCTTTATGGAGGACGTCGCCGGGAGAAAAAGAGGGGCATATTCAATTTTATGAGAATGGGGGACAGGAGATTCCCAAATCCAATAAGATCGGTAAATAGATGAGCCGGCGGGGCCCGTTTTCGACACAACGACAAAAAAAGAACAGGAGGATGTTTTTCCTTACGTATTGGTTTTCCAATTGCTTATAGAAGATCAAAGACAAGCTGAAAGCGGGTAGACTGTCTTTATGGCAGTTTGCTTTCCAGAAGATTGTTTAAAGATGGAAGTTCATTTCTGATTGAAATTTTAGTTATAATCTATATTAATTATCAACAGATTAAGCCATCATGGTATATAAGTATATAAAATTGAAAAATGGCAGAAAGCTTTTGAACTTTATATTCGGTAAATGATCAGTATAATAAAAGTCAGGGGAATGGTAATGAAGCTTAGACAGAAACTCTTATTGGATAAAATTGATCGAATGGGCAGCGTTGACCTCAGTGAACTTGCGGAATGTTTTTTTGTCAGCGAAAAGACAATTCGCAATGATATCCAGGAGATCAATGATTACATGAAAAAACAGGATAACAAATTGTGCTTTGAAATTTCCAATGGAATGGTTTCCTTTATTGGTGATGAAGGTTCTAAAATGACGATCAGACAGCATGGCGCCGTTGATAATTATTATCTTTACAAGCTTTCGGGAGAAGAACGGGTATTTGTTATTATCGCCCAGCTGATCTGCAGTGATTCTTATATTACGATAGATCATTTGGCAAATCAGCTGTATGTCAGCCGGGGAACGATCAATTCAGATCTGGTCCGTATTAAGCAATGGTGCAAAAACAATAACATCAATATTCAATTTATCAAAAGCAAAGGCATCCGGATGGAAGAAAGCGAAAAAAAGAAACGCGAGATTTTAACGGGGCTAATCAGCGACCACATGCACATAGGCGGATTTGATGACAGCCATTGGGAAGCAATGAATTTGTACCATAAGATGTTTAAAGACATCGATATCTCCGTTATCAAAGAAAGCGTACTGACGGCTGAAGAAAAATTCAACTATATTCTTTCAGACGATGGATATGAAGAGCTAGTCGTTCAGATAGCATTTTCCATTATCAGGGACAAAACCCATCCTTTACAGTTAAAGGGAGCAAAAAATGCTATACCATCGAGCCGGTTGGAATACGATATGGCGCAGTTTATTGTAGATCAGATCAACCAAAGGCTTCACGCGGAGCTGGCCCGGGATACAGTCGATTATCTGTCAGAACATATCAATGGCGAAGCCTTGCACTCGATGATCGAATATGAAGAAACAAAGCTTCCGTACATTCAGATTATTGCGGAGCAAATGACTGTAAGTGTGGGAAAAACGCTGAATTTTGATTTTCACTGCGATAAAACGCTTTATAACAGGCTTGTAAAACATCTTTGTTCTGCAATACGCTCAGTAAAAAATGGAATTACCATGGATAACCCGCTGAAAAAGACGCTGATTCAGGAAAATGCTACGCTTTTCGAAGCGATTAAAAAAAGCAGCGGTCCCTTACGGCAGTTTATTGGAATGGATATTTCAGATGATGAGTTTTCCTATTTATTGATCTATTTCGCGAGCACCATGGAAAGTACAAGTCAGACTCTTAAAAAGCGCAACCCCACGGTGGCGGTGCTCTGTAATACGGGCCATGGCACAGCACAGCTGGTAGTTGAGGAATTAAAGCAATACTTTAGCTTTGACATTAAATATGTGCTTGCCGCCCATCAGTTGGCAAGGGTGCAGAAAAAACAAATTTTTGATTTTGCTATTACCACCATTCCGCTAAAAACCGATTTGCCTTTTGTTTTGGTAAGCCCTATTATTCGCCGGCCGGATATTGAGAAAATCAATCAGATGATGATCAATCTGGGGTTTATCAGTGCTGACCAGGCTCCGGAATCCTTCGGGGACGATTTCAAACCTTGTTTGAAATCAAGTTTAGCAGATGGCATCCGGCTTTTGCTGAAAAAATATGATTCGGGTGAAGAGCTGCAATTGGCGGATCAGGTTCAGAATACATTGAATAAATATAAAAATTATCAAAAAAACGTACATTTAAAGGAGAAAAAACAACCGATGCTGAGCGATGTATTAAAAATTGGTTATATTGAACTTGATGTCATGGCGGAGGATTGGAAGGAAGCCGTAAGGGCAGGCGGTGAAATTCTTTTCCGCAACGGAGTGGTTGCAAAGTCATATATTGAGGCGGCAATTCAGAATGTTATGGATTTAGGCCCTTATATTGTGCTTACAAAAGGAGTGGCAATTCCGCACGCGGGTAAGAAATTCGGGGTATACAGCACCGCAATATCGTTTGTTCGGTTAAAAACACCGGTTTGTTTTGGCAACAAAGAGAATGATCCTGTCAAGTATATTTTCACCTTGGCGACGATAGACTCTTCTTCGCACCTGGTTGCTTTAAAGGATTTGGTGTCATTATTTGATCATCCGGAGTTTTTCCAGGTTCTTGACCAGGCTGAAACTCCAGAAGATATTATAGCTTATATCAAAAATTTTGAAATGGAGAAGGAGTGTGAATAATGAAAAAGGGATTGGTTGTCTGCAGAACAGGCATGGGCAGCTCCATGATGCTTTGTATTAAGCTTAATAGTGTCATTGAGAAGAATGATTTTCCATTGGAGTTGGAGCATGATGTTTTAAGCGGGGTGGGTACGCATCGTCCCGATGTCGTGATCATTATGAATGACCTGGCTGAGGAATTTGAAGGAAAGGATATGTATGTAATCGGAATAAAGGATATCATGGACACCAAGTACATGGAACAGGAACTGAGAAAGTTCTTTGAAAAATGCGGAGAAAAGCTAACAAAATAACTTGAGAATAGGGGAGGTTTTTTAATGTCTGTCATAAAGGCAATATTAAACTTTATTGTTTTTGATCTTCTTTCACAGGCATCTATTTTAGTCGGTTTAATGGCTCTTGTAGGATTGGTTTTACAGAAGAAGAAACCCGTGCAAGTCATTACAGGCACGGTTAAAACGATTGTCGGTTTTCTGATTTTCGGCATTGGCTCAACAGCAGCACAGGGGGCGCTTTCCTCTTTTCAAACCCTTTTTACCAAGGGCTTTCATGTACAGGGTGTCCTTCCTTTGGCTGAAGCCGTAACAGGACAGGCACAGACCAAGTTTCCCATGGTCATTGCTCTGGTAATGGTTTGCGGGTTTGCTTTGAATCTACTGATTGCCAGATTTACGAAATTTAAATTTATTTTCCTGACCGGCCAGCATAATCTGTTCCTTGCCGCTATGCTTACCATTTTGTTTAAAGCCCTTGGCTTCAGCGATTTGGCCACTATCATCACCGGCGCGGTGCTTCTTGGATTTTCGGCGGCGATGTTCCCTGCGCTGGCACAGCCTTACATGAGAAAAGTCACGGGCAATGATGAGATTGCAATCGGCCATTATTGCACCATTGCCTACGCGCTGTCAGGCTGGCTTGGCAGTAAGGTCGGAAAGCCGGAGGAAAGTACTGAAAATTTGAAGCTGCCGGGTTGGCTTTCCATTTTTAAGGACTATATCGTTTCCGTTACGCTTTCCATCGGTATTTTCTATTATGTCTGTCTCTTATACACATCTGACGCTGCCGACGAATTAGACGGTG
>ENA-OXEN01000053-OXEN01000053.1-human-gut-metagenome-genome-assembly--contig:-NODE-53-length-21706-cov-14.282158_pt1 | contig 21706 bp, 21 predicted proteins | sample MGYA00249358_ERZ652249 | MGnify/ENA primary metagenome ERZ652249 (study PRJEB26925, sample SAMN05826761) | human gut metagenome | biome: ENVO:2100002; feature: ENVO:00000062; material: ENVO:00002003... | reverse complement strand
ATAGGATAATAACTGTGGTATTTTTTTCAAACAAAACCCTCCGACTCTTCTTAACAGATACCATTTTTTTAATTTTCTTATTTGAAATCTAATTAAGGTATAGCACCATTTTTCCCATAAGTCAATATAATTTCAGATTTTAATTTTTTTGATTCATCAATAGCTTTCAAAATATCAATAGCAGCGTTATATCAAAAGAAGTGCTTTTCCTTTTTGTTCCGTTTGACAACCGTGCTTTTCTGTGCTACACTAGTAAAAATATATTTTTACACGCAGAGATGGAGAAAGTAACCCTTCCGAAGGCATACAGAGAAGCTTTTGCGGCTTTGCCGCGCTGAAAAAAAGCGGGCGGGAGGCCGGGTGAAAATGGCTCCTGAGCGGCGCACCGAGACCGGATTTCCGGTTTAGGCTGCGACGGGATTTCCCGTTACAGAAAGCGGGTATAGACGGTGTCCGGCACTGTAATACCCTGAGAGGCCCGTTTCGCAAGGGACGGGTGAATTTGAAGTGGTAACACGGGATTTGGAATCTCGTCTTCATCGGGCACGGCGCCTGTGGAGGCGGGGTTTTTTTATTTTCCGGGACACTGAAAGGAACAAAGCCATGAAAATCAGCGAAATTCTGAACAGCGACAGGATCACGGTTTCCTGCGAGCTGTTCCCACCGAAAAAAGACGACGATATTGCCCGGGTGAACGAGGTTGTGCGCGACATTTCCGCGCTCAGGCCCGATTTCATGAGCGTTACCTACGGTGCGGGCGGCGGCACGTCCCGGAACACGACCCGTATCGCGGCGGAAATTCAGAACTGCGGCGTGACCGCGCTGGCGCACTTGACCTGTGTTTCCTCCACCAAGGAGGAAGTCGGGCAGATATTATCCGGGTTAAAAGAACATCATATTGAAAATATTCTGGCGCTGCGCGGCGATATTCCTCAAAATTCCGATTTCCCGTCCCCCGGCCAGTACCGCTACGCCGGCGAGCTGGTCAGGCAGATCAGGGAATACGGCGGGTTCTGCATCGGCGCGGCCTGCTACCCCGAGGGGCACGTCGAGTGCGCCCGCCGGGAGGACGACATAAACTACTTGAAGCAAAAGGTGGACAGCGGCTGCGACTTTCTGACTACGCAGATGTTTTTTGACAACAATATTCTCTACCAGTTCCTGTACCGGATTCTGGCGAAGGGGATTCATATCCCGGTGGTGGCGGGCATCATGCCTGTGACCAACAGCGGCCAGATCAGGCGGATCTGCGCGCTTTCCGGCACGGAGCTGCCGCCGCGCTTCAAGGCGATCGTAGATAAATTCGCCGACAAGCCCGCCGCCATGAAACAGGCGGGCATCGCCTACGCGACGGAGCAGATCATCGACCTGATTTCCAACGGCGTCAGCGCGATTCATATTTATACGATGAACAAGCCGGATATCGCGGCAAAAATCATGGATAATTTATCGGAGATCATCAGGGAATGAAAGAGACGGAAGAAGTGCTGCGCTACCTTGGCTACCGCGGCAAGCCCGCGGATGAGCGCACCTTGCTTACAATTGAATCCTGCATCAGCGAGCTGCGGGCCGCGCTCACTCCCCGCAGCCTCAGCCTGCTTCTGCCGGCGGAGTTCGACGGGGACGCGGTGCTGCTCGGAAATCTGAGGGTGGAAAGCAGGGATTTGAGGAATCATCTCTCCGGCTGCGGGGAAGCGTACCTGTTCGCGGCCACGCTTGGCACGAAAGCGGATTTTCTTTTGGAGCGCGCCTCCAAAATCGACATGAGCCGCGCCGTAGTGCTGCAGGCCTGCGCCGCCGCGCTGACAGAGAGCGTCTGCGACGAAGCGGAACAGGAGCTTTCCGCCGAGGCGTCAAAGCGCGGGCTGTTTCTGCGGCCCCGGTACAGCCCCGGCTACGGGGACTTTTCCATCCTGCATCAGCGTGATCTTCTGGGGATTTTACAGGCGCAGAAAAAAATCGGCCTTGCCATGACGCAGGACAGTATGCTGGTGCCGACAAAATCCGTTACCGCGGTCATTGGCCTGACCGCGGAGCAGACGACCTGCCACATTGCGAAGTGCATGGGCTGCAAGTCTTTGAATTGTCCGTTCAGAAAGGACTGATCTCATGGGAATACTGAAAGACGTGGGGAAGCGTATCGTCTTTTTTGACGGCGGCATGGGTACCCTTTTACAGGAAAACGGTCTTGGCCCCGGCGAGCTGCCGGAGCTGTGGAACCTGACCCGCCCCGAACTGATCAAAGAAATTCACAGCAGGTACCGCGCGGCGGGCGCGGATATCCTGACCACCAACACCTTCGGCGCAAACCCCCTCAAGCTGCACGGCTGCGGCCGTACTACGGAGGAAATCGTGGCTGCAGCGGTGGGCCTTGCCAGAGAAGCCGCCCCCGGCGCGCTGGTCGCCATGGACATCGGCCCGACCGGAAAGCTGCTCAGGCCGCTCGGCGACCTCGATTTTGAGGACGCCGTTTCCGCCTTTTCCCGGGCCGCCGCCGCGGGGGAAAAAGCCGGGGCCGACCTGATCCTGATCGAGACCATGAGCGATACCTACGAGTGCAAGGCCGCCGTGCTCGCCGCAAAGGAAAGCACCCGCCTGCCCGTTTTTGTCACGATGGTCGTGGATGAGCAGGGCAAGCTGCTGACCGGCGGGGACATCCCGGCGGCGGTCGCGCTGCTGGAGGGTCTCGGGGTGGACGCCGTGGGGCTCAACTGCGGGTTCGGCCCCGGGCAGATGAAAAAATTCCTTCCGCAGATAACGGAAGCATGTTCCCTGCCCGTGATCGTGAACCCCAACGCCGGACTGCCCCGCACTGAAGGGGACAAAACCGTGTTCGACGTAAATCCGGAGGAATTCGCCGCCGTCATGGAGGAAATCGCGAAGGAGGGAGCCTGGATTCTGGGCGGCTGCTGCGGCACGACCCCGGAGCATATCGCGGCGGTGGTGCGGCGGTGCAAAGACCTTTCCCCGCGCCCCGTCGCCCCGAAAAACCGCACGGTGGTTTCCTCGTTCGCCCGGGCGGTCGTGTTCGGCAAAAAGCCGGTGCTGATCGGCGAGCGCATCAATCCCACGGGCAAATCCCGGCTGAAACAGGCGCTGCGCGGCAACGACATGGATTACCTGCTGCGGGAGGCGATCACCCAGCAGGAAAACGGCGCCCATATTCTCGACGTAAATGTCGGCCTGCCGGAAATCGACGAGCCCGCGCTCCTTCGCCGCGCGGTTATGGAAATTCAGGGGATTTCCGATCTTCCGCTTCAGCTCGACACCTCCGACCCGAAGGCGATGGCTGGCGCCATGCGCATTTACAACGGCAAGCCGCTGATCAATTCGGTCAACGGGAAGGCCGAATCGATGGAGGCGATCTTCCCGCTCGTGAAAAAATACGGCGGCGCCGTGATCGCGCTGACGCTGGACGAAAACGGGATTCCGACCACAGCACAGGGCCGGTTTGAAATTGCGGAAAAAATCGTGAAAACGGCCCGGGAATACGGGATTGACAAAAAAGATCTGGTTTTCGACACGCTGGCTATGACTATCAGCGCCGGTCAGGAAAACGCCGCCGTTACGCTGGAAGCCCTGCGGCTGATCCGCGACCGGCTGGGCATCCACACCTCGCTCGGCGTTTCCAATATTTCGTTCGGTTTGCCCCAGCGGGAACACATCAACGCCGCGTTTTTTACGATGGCGCTCCAGAACGGGCTGGGGGCCGCGATCGTCAACCCCAATTCCGCCGCGATGATGGACGCGTACCATGCGTACTGTGCGCTCAGCGGCAGCGACGAGAAGTGCATGGACTATATCGCCCGCTATTCGGCGCAGAAAACGGAAGCCGCGCCGCCGCCTGCCGCGGGGGAAATTTCCCTGCTGGACGCGGTGGTGCGCGGCTTGAAGGAAAGCGCGCACGCGGCGGCGCTCCGGCTGGTGGAAACGGAGGAACCGCTCGCCATCATCAATACCCAGATGATTCCCGCGCTTGACCGGGTGGGAAAGGATTTCGAGCAGGGCGCGCTGTTCCTGCCCCAGCTTCTGATGAGCGCGGAGGCCGCCAAGTCGGCGTTTGAGGTGATCCGGGGGAAAATGACCGTCAACGGGGAGCAGACGAAGAAGGAAAAAATCATCCTCGCGACCGTCAAGGGCGATATCCACGATATCGGCAAAAATATCGTCAAGGTTCTGCTGGAAAATTACAGCTACGACGTGATCGACCTTGGCAAGGACGTCCCCCCCGAAACGGTGGTGGACGCGGCGGCGGCGGGCGGCGTGAAGCTGGTCGGGCTCAGCGCGCTGATGACGACCACCGTTTCCAATATGGCGGAGACCATCCGCCAGCTGCACGAAAGGGTGCCGGACTGCCGGGTGATGGTCGGCGGCGCGGTGCTCACGCCCGAGTACGCGCAGCAGATTCACGCGGACGCCTATTCCAGGGACGCGATGGGTTCGGTGCATTACGCGCAGAAGCTGTTCGGCGGGGAGTGACGCCGTTTCGATACCAAAAAGCTGCCGGGGAATTTTCCCCCGGCAGCTTTTCTATATCGAAGTCAGGCTTCGCCTGCCAGCTCCTCAAAGAGAGGGCCAAGCCCCTGCCTCCCTCTGTGAGGGAGGTGTCGCGCCCGGCGCGACGGAAGGAGTGCCTGCACTGATTTAACATATTACTGTCTGAGAGCATCGCCGTAGGCGCGTGCCGACCGCATGGTCTCAGCTATCCCCGAAAATCTCTTTTTTCAGGCGCTTTCCGGTCGGCGTGGCGGCAAGCCCGCCCTCGGAGGTCTCCTTCAGGCTGCGGGGCATCGCGTCGCCGATCCGTTTCATCGCGACGATGACCTCGTCGGCAGGAATCGCGCTCTGGATTCCGGCCAGCGCCAGCTCCGCGCCCACAAACGCGTTGGCCACGCCCATGGCGTTGCGCTTGATGCACGGGATTTCCACCAGCCCCGCCACCGGGTCGCACACAAGGCCCAGAATATTTTTCAGCGCGATGGCACAGGCGTGCTCCGCCATCTGCGGGGTTCCGCCCGCCAGCTCCGTCAGCGCCGCCGCTGCCATGGCGGAGGCCGCACCGCATTCCGCCTGACAGCCGCCCTGCGCGCCGGAAATGCTCGCGTTGTTGGCGATCACCATGCCGAACGCGGAGGCGGTGAACAGCGCCATCACCACGTCGCGCTCCGGGAGCTCCCGGTCCTCCATCACCGTCAGCAGCGCCGCGGGGATGATCCCGCAGGAGCCGGCGGTCGGCGCGGCGACGATTTTGCCCATACAGGCGTTGCTCTCCGAAACCGCGAGCGCGCGCACCAGCGCGTTGCCGAACACTTTTCCGCAAAGGGTGCGGCCCTTGTCCACCGCCTGTTTCATTTTGTACGCGCCGCCGCCCGAAAGCCCGCTCACCGAGCGCATATCCGGGTCAATGCCGTCCTCGACGGACTGCTGCATCACCCGGAAGCTTTCCAGCATCGTCCGGTATATTTCCGGCTCCTGCTTTTCCAGCTCGCGCGCCTGGTCCTCCAGGACGATCTCCGATATTTTTTTATTTTCGCGGGCGGCCGCGCCCACAAGGTCTTCCACCGAATAATAAATACCCATCTTCCATCAGACCTTCCCGATTCTTGGTTTCTCAGCCGCGTCAGTCCGGCCGCAGCATGGTCGAGCGGACGACGTCCGGCAGCTTTTCGATTCCTGCGTTGCTTTCCCGGCTGAATTCGCCGTCGACCTCGATGGTCATCAGCGCCGTTTCCCCCTTGTGCCCGCGGGTCAGCTTAAAGTTGCCGATGTTAACCCCCTGCGAGGCAATGTAGTTCGTCACGTGCGCGATCACCCCGGGCACGTCCCGGTGCAGGATCAGAAGCGTGGTCTGCTGCCCGGTGACGTCCACCTTCATTCCGTTGATTTCGCTGATAACGATGTTTCCGCCGCCCACGGAAGCGCCCTGCACGGTCGCGGTGTTCCTTTGCCCGTCCGTCAGGGTAATTACCGCCGTATTGGGGTGAGCCCCCTCGATTTCGCCTTTTTCAAAGACGACGGAAAGGTTCCGTTCCTTCGCGAGCGCAAGGCTGTCACGGATGCGGGTGTCGCTCGGCGACATGCCCATGATTCCGGCGACAAGGGCTTTGTCCGTTCCGTGCCCCCGGTATGTTTTCGCAAAGGAGCCGTACAGCAGAATGTGCGCGCTCACGGGCTTTCCGTCCAGCAGCGCGCCGGCGATCCGGCCGATTCTTACGGCGCCCGCCGTGTGGGAGCTTGACGGGCCGATCATTACCGGCCCGATAATATCAAAAACGTTCATAAAGAAGCCTCCGCCGCCGCATTTTATGGGAATGATTCCAATTTACGCTGCTATTATAACATAATGCACAGGGGTTGGAAACGGTCTTTTTTGGTGGATTGTATATTATCATGCCCGGGACATAAAATAATATTTGTAAAAAAATTCCAATATTTACTTTGAACCTCAAAACTTTGTTGACAAAGCGACCCTTTTTTGATATAATTAATAAATATTTTGAACTTCAAAATAAATGGTGAAAGGAGGGAACTGCATTGAATAACGAATACTCCCAGATCAATAGTTTTCTTGTAAAAGTATTTAACGAGGTGCTGAGAACGGAAGAGGCAAGCCTGAAAACCAAGGAATCCCACAACCTTTCCATGCGGGAAATGCATGTGATCGAGGCGGTGTGCGACGGTACGCAGGCAGGCAAAAATACGGCTTCGGATATCGCGTGCTCCCAGAGAATCACCGCGGGTACGCTGACGACGACCATCAACACGCTGGTAAAAAAGGGCTTTGTCCAGCGGCAGCAGGACCAGCGCGACAAAAGAGTCGTCCGTATCTTCCCGACCGAAAAAGGAAAAAGTGTAAATGAAGTTCATTCCTCTTTTCACCACAAAATGGTTTCCGCGATCATGTCCGCCATGACAGAGGACGAACTGGCCATGTTTGTAAAGGGGCTGGCCGCGGTGAAAAACTTTTTTGAAAGCAACAAAAAATAGTGGAGGGTTTCTATGGCTATTAAGATTATAACGGACAGCACGTCTGACATTGCCCTTGACCGCCAGGCCGAGCTCGGGATCGAAATTATTTCCCTGAGCGTGCATTTCGGCAACAGGGAATATGTGGACGGCGTGGACCTTACCAAACCGCAGTTCTTTCAGATGCTTCACGACAGCCCGGAGCTTCCCACCACGGCACAGGTCAACCCCGAACGGTTTGAAAAATTATTTGAAAAATACAGAAATAGCGGCGACGAGGTAATCGGTATTTTTATTTCCAGCAAGCTCAGCGGGACCTATCAGTCCGCGGTGATCGCCAAACAGGCGCTGGGAGCGGAAAATATCCATCTGATCGATTCGCTGACCGTCAGCTTCGGCCTGGCGCTTCTGGTTTATGAGATGATCAAGCTGAGGGACGCCGGAAAAACCGCAGCGGAAATCTGTTCCGCGGTGGAAGAGCTGAAAAGGAAGCAGAAATTTTACGCCATTATCGATACGCTGAAATATCTGAAAATGGGAGGCAGGCTGTCAGCCTCCTCCGCTTTCCTCGGTTCCATGCTCCACATCAAGCCGATTGTCATAATCGAAAACGGTGAGATCAAGGCGTTTGACAAAAAGAAGGGGCATAAAGCGGCCTCTCTGCGCATTGCGGAGATGATGGAGAAGGAAAAACCGGACCCCGCTTACATTATCGTTTTCGGCGACACCGATTCCCCTCAGTTTCTGAACCTTCTGAAGGACGCGGCGGGATCCGCAGCCGACCTTTCGGACAGCGTGACCGTCGCTCTAGGGTCGGTCGTCGGCACTCACGGCGGGCCGGGCTGCGTGGGCGTAACCTATATTGCGCAGGGGGATTCCTGACGCGGAACACGGAGGAAAAGAATGAGCTTTACGATCATCGGTACGGGAAGCGCGTTTCCGGCGTGCACAAAGACCAACGGGGAACTGTCGCTTTTAATTGATACTTCGGATGAATGGATCTCAACGCGCACAGGGATCAAAAGCAGGCACATTTCCACTTCGGAAACCCTGTGCGACTATGCCGCCGAAGCGGCGGCGCGTGCGCTGAAAGACGCTTCCACGGCGCCGGAGGAACTGGACTTGATCCTCTGTTCCACCGCGCGGGGCGATCATATAACACCGTCTCTTGCATGCGAAATCCAGCAAAGGCTGGGTGCGGTCTGTCCGGCGTTCGACCTGAACGCGGCCTGTACCGGCTTTGTCTACGCGCTGGATGTCGCTTTTTCTTATTTTTCGGCAAACAGGGCGAAAAAAATTCTGATTGTGTCGGCGGAGGCCATGTCCAGGCTGCTGGACTGGCAGGACCGCTCCACCTGCGTGTTATTCGGCGACGGAGCCGGCGCGGCGGTGCTGGCCCCGGGGGACAGCCTGCTTTCCATCAAAATCGGGGCGAAGGGCGACGCCGCCCCGCTCTACGCGGAAAACACACAGGGCAACTGCCCGTATTCTCAGATAAAACAGGTGGACCCGTACCTGAAAATGAACGGTAAGGATGTTTATAAATTCGCCGTGGCCGCTATGTGCGGCGACCTGACACAGGTCATCCGCGAAGCGGGGCTGACGGAGGCGGACGTGGACTTTGTCCTGCCCCATCAGGCAAACCTGCGGATTATCGATGCGGCGATTGGCAAGCTTTCCATTGCGCCGGAAAAATACCGGCACAATATTGAACGGTTCGGCAACACCTCCTCGGCGAGCATTCCCATCCTGCTGGATGAGCTCAACCGCGCGGGGGAGCTGCACGCCGGAAACATCCTGGCGCTGACCGCTTTTGGCGGCGGCATGACCACCGGGGCCTGTATCCTCCGCTGGGGGCGAACAGACGGTTCCGACCAGAAAGACAAGGAGGACTGCAGATGATCAAAACACCATTGTGTGAACTGCTCGGGATCGAATATCCCATTCTACAGGGAGGAATGGCCTGGATCGCGGACGCTTCCCTTGCCGCCGCGGTTTCCAACGGCGGCGGGCTGGGCCTGATTTCCGCCATGAACGCGAACGCGGAATGGGTGAAAGGCGAAATCCGCAAGGCGAAAATGCTGACGGACAAACCGTTCGGCGTTAATATCATGCTGATGAGCCCTTACGCGCAGGAGGTCGCCCGGCTTGTCATCGACGAGGGGGTGCCGGTGGTAACGACCGGCGCGGGAAACCCCTCGCAATATATGGCCGCGTGGCTGGAAGCGGGCGTCAAGGTGCTGCCCGTGGTGGCTTCCACCGGCATCGCAAAGCGCGTCGCGCGGTGCGGCGCGGTCGCCGTCATTGCCGAGGGTTGCGAATCGGGCGGCCACATCGGCGAGCTGACCACCATGACGCTGGTGCCGCAAGTGTGCGACGCGGTGGATCTCCCCGTGGTCGCGGCGGGCGGCATTGCGGACGGCCGGGGAATCGCGGCGGCTTTTTTGCTCGGTGCGGCCGGCGTGCAGGTCGGAACCCGGTTTTTGGTGGCGAACGAATGCGGGGTCCATCAGAATTATAAGAATAAAATCCTTCACGCGAAGGATATCGATACCCTGACGACCGGCAAGCGCACCGGGCATCCGGTGCGGGCGCTGAAAACCGCCTTTACCCGTGAATTTGCCAAAAAGGAATACGCCGTCGGCGTTTCTTCAGAGGATCTGGAGGCGTTCGGCTCCGGTGCGCTGCGCCGCGCCGCCGTGGAGGGCGACGAGAAAAACGGATGCTTTATGGCGGGCCAGATCGCGGCCATTGTCGACAAGGAGCAGCCCGCGGCGGAGATCATCCGGGAAATGTTCGGGGAAGCGGAAACTGTGTTGGGTGGTGCCGGAAGATGGATAAAATAGCGTTCGTTTTTTCCGGGCAAGGCACCCAGTACGGCGGTATGGGCAAAGACCTTTGTGAAAACAGCCCCGCCGCGAAAGAGGTGTTTGACCGGGCCGACGCGCTGCGGCCCGGAACCTCCGCGCAGTGCTTCGGCGGCACGCAGGAGGAACTGAATCAAACTATCAACACGCAGCCCTGCGTGTTCTGCGTGGACCTGGCGGCGGCACAGTGTCTGAAAGCCGAAGGGGTTACCCCCGACGCGGTCGCGGGTTTTTCGCTGGGCGAGGTCGCGGCGCTGACCTTTGCCGGGGCGTTCGGCCCGGACGAGGGAATCCGGCTGGTGTGCCGGAGGGCGGCGCTGATGCAGGACGCCGCGGAAAAGCACCCGAGCGGCATGGCCGCAGTGCTGAAGCTTCCGGTGGAAACCGTAAGGGAGCTTTGCGGCAGATATGAAAGCGCTTATCCGGTCAATTACAACTGCAAGGGGCAGACCGTCGCCGCGGTTTCCAAAAGCGCGATGGACGCTTTCTGCGCGGACGTACAGAAAGCGGGCGGCAGAGCCGTTCCCCTGGCGGTCAGCGGCGGGTTCCACTCCCCGTTTATGAACGAGGCGGCAAAAAAGCTGCTTCTGGAGCTGGAAACGACGGAGATGAAAACGCCTTCCCTGCCGGTTTATTCCAACGTAAACGCAAAGCCCTACGGGGAAAATGGAAAAATCACGCTGTCGGAGCAGGTCAACCACCCCGTTTACTGGCAGAAGTCCGTGGAAAACATGATCGCGGACGGAATCGATACCTTTGTGGAAGTCGGCCCCGGGAAAACCCTGTGCGGCCTGATTAAAAAAATCTCTTCGCAGGTGCGCATCCTCAATGTTGAAAACTTTGCGGACGCGCGGGCCGCCGCGGAAGAGTTAAGGAGGACCTCATGCTGAAAGGAAAAACGGCCGTCGTTACCGGCGGCTCCAGAGGAATCGGCAAAGCCATCGCGCTGAAGCTGGCGCAGGAAGGCGCCGACGTCGCCGTTCTTTACGCCGGAAACGAAGCGGCGGCACAGGAGACCTGTTCCCTGACCGGGCAGTGCGGCGTAACGGCGAAAGCCTACCGGTGCGACGTTGCGGACGACCGGCAGACCAAAGAAACGGTCGCCGCGATCCTTTCCGACTTCGGCGGAATCGATATTCTGGTCAACAACGCGGGCGTCGTGCGGGACGGGCTGATTCTCTCGATGAAGGAGGAGGACTTCGACACCGTGGTCAATACGAACCTCAAGGGCGCATTCCATATGATTAAACATACTTACCGCCACTTCATGAAAAAAAGAAGCGGCAGGATTATCAATATCACCTCCGTTTCCGGCATAACGGGAAACGCCGGTCAGGCTAACTATTCCTCCGCGAAGGCCGGACTGATCGGCCTGACCAAATCCACGGCGAAGGAGCTTGCCGCGCGGAACGTGACCTGCAACGCGATTGCCCCCGGCTTTATTGACACCGATATGACCGCCGCGCTGACGGATAAGGTCAGGGAAGCCGCCGTGGAGGCCATTCCGTTAAAGCGCATGGGCACCCCCGGCGACGTTGCCGCGCTGGCGGCGTTTCTGGCGGGGGACGAGGCGGGATATCTTACCGGCGAGGTCATTAAAATGGACGGCGGCCTCTGCATGTGATAACGTCAACCGCGCTGTATGCGGAGAATCGAGGATACAATGGCTTATTTTGATCAGAAACCACTCGTCATCGGCGACCTTGTGGCTCAGACCCCCGTTGTGCAGGGAGGAATGGGCGTCGGGATTTCCCTTTCCGGGCTTGCCTCCGCCGTGGCGAACGAGGGCGGAATCGGCGTGCTTTCCGCCGCGGTCGTCGGCATGATGCATCAGACCGGTCCCAGCGCCCGGGACAACATTGCCGCGCTCCGGGAGGAAATCCGCCGGGCGCGCGCAAAGACCAAGGGCGTGCTGGGCGTCAACGTGATGGTTGCGCTGAGCGACTTCGGCGAAATGGTGAAAACCTCCGTCGAAGAGGGCATCGACGTCATTTTCGCGGGCGCGGGCCTGCCGCTGAACCTGCCCTCCTTTGTGGGAAAGGGCTGTAAAACCAAGCTGGTGCCGATTATTTCCTCCGCCCGTGCGGTCAGGACGATTGCGAAATGGTGGAAGGAAAAATACAATTATACCCCCGACGCGTTTGTCGTCGAAGGACCTATGGCAGGCGGTCATCTGGGCTTTCATAAGGAACAGATCGACGACCCGGAGTACCGGCTGGAAAAGCTGGTGCCGCAGGTGTTGGAGGCGGTTCGCCCGCTCGAGGAGCGGGCGGGGCGCAAAATCCCCGTAATCGCCGCTGGCGGGATTTTCAGCGGCGCGGATATCCGGCGGTTTTTCGATCTGGGCGCTTCCGCGGTGCAGATGGCTACCCGCTTCGTGGCCACCGAGGAATGCGACGCGGACATCGCCTTTAAAAACGCCTATGTCACCTGTAAAAAGGAGGATATCGGCATTATCCAAAGCCCCGTGGGCATGCCCGGCCGCGCCATTGTGAACGGGTTCCTTCAGCAGGCCGCACAGGGGGAGAAGCACCCCACCGGCTGCCCGTTCCACTGCATTATTACCTGCAAGCAGAAGGAAAGCCCCTACTGCATCTCCATGGCGCTGATCAACGCCGGCAGGGGCAGGATGGAAAACGGCTTTGCGTTTATCGGAGCGAACGGCTATAAGGTGAAAGAGATCGTATCGGTCAAAAAGCTGTTCGAGACTCTTTCAGAGGAGTACCGGCAGAGTAAAGACGGCGCGCTTGCCGCAGTAAGAGAGGAATCAATATGAAAAGAGTGGTTGTTACCGGGATGGGCGTGATTTCGCCCGTCGGAAATACCGTGGAATCGTTCTGGGACAGTCTGGTGGAAGGCCGGAGCGGAATCGATTTTATCACGAAATTCGATACTGCCGATTATAAGGTGAAAATCGCGGCGGAGGTCAAGGGATTTGATCCGCACGATTATATGGAAAAGGGCGAAATCCGCAAAACAGACCTGTTCTCGCAGTATGCCGTTGCCGCCGCCGCACAGGCGGTGGAGGACAGCGAAATCCTTGGCAAGGTCGAGCCCGAGCGGTTCGGCGTTTACGTCGGTTCCGGAATCGGCGGCATGAGCACCTTCATAAACGAGTGTGGCAAGCTGCTCAAGGGCGGGCCGAGAAAGGTTTCCCCCCTCTTTGTCCCGATGATGATTTCCAACATGGCGTCGGGCAATATTGCCATCAAATACAACGCGCAGGGTCCTAGCCTTCCGGTCGTGACCGCCTGCGCGACCTCCACCAACGCGGTGGGCGAAGCGTTCCGCTCCATCCGTTTCGGGTACGCGGACGTCATCCTTGCGGGCGGCGCGGAAGCGACCGTCAATCCGCTTGCCATCGCGGGCTTTACCAACTGCATGGCGCTCTCTACCAAAAATATCCCCGAAGAATCCTCCATCCCGTTCGACAAGCGCCGCGACGGCTTTGTCATGGGCGAGGGCGCGGGAATTCTGGTGCTGGAGGAATATGAGCACGCAAAGGCCCGCGGCGCGAAGATTTACGCGGAAGTCAGCGGCTACGGCAACACCTGTGACGCGCACCATATTACGGCTCCTCACCCGGAGGCCGTCGGCGGCGCAAGGGCAATTTCCCTCGCCATGGAGGAAGCCGGGCTGCAGGAAGAGACGGAAATCTATATCAACGCGCACGGTACGGGGACTCCGCTCAACGATAAATCCGAAACCATTGCGATCAAAAAGGCGCTGGGCGACAGGGCGTACCGTGTCTGCATCAGCTCCACCAAGTCCATGACCGGCCACATGCTCGGTGCGGCGGGCGCGATCGAGGCGATCGCCTCCGTGCTTACCCTGAAAAACGGGGTGATCCCCCCGACCGTCGGCTACCGCGAAAAAGATGAGGACTGTGACCTTGACTATGTGCCGAACACCGCAAGGGAAAAGGACGTCAATGCCGCGCTTTCCGTTTCGCTGGGCTTCGGCGGTCACAACGCCTGTATCGCCCTGCGAAAATACCGCGGCGAATAGGACTTGAATGTGGAAAGGACTGGTTTTGGTTTGGATATTCAGCAAATTAAGGAAATCGCGGAGACCATGCGCGAAAACGGGTTGACTTTGGTCGATATCACGCAGGACGGGGCCTCCCTCCGGCTGGAGCGGAAACTTACCTGCGCCGCTCTTCCCGTTCCGACAGCCGTTCCGCCGCAGATCGCGGCTCCCGCGGCTCCCGTCCCCGCGAAGGAATGCGGAGGAGTGGAAGTGAAATCGCCGATCGTCGGCGTGTTTTACGCTTCCGCTTCCCCCGATTCGGAGCCGTACGTACAGGTCGGCAGCCGCGTGAAAAAGGGCGACACGCTCTGTATCATTGAGGCTATGAAGCTGCTCAACGAAATCATCGCGGAGTGCGACGGGGAAATCACCGAAATCTGCGCGGCCAGCGGCCAGGTCGTGGAGTACGCGCAGGTACTGTTCCGGATCAAATAGGAGGCTTTTTTATGAACAGAGAAGAAATCATGAAAATGATTCCCCACCGGGAACCCATGCTGCTGATCGACCGGGTGGAGAAAACCGGGGAAACAACGGCAAAGGGAGCCTATACGGTAAAGGGGGACGAATGGTTTTTAAAGGGGCATTTTCCCGGAAACCCCGTCGTTCCCGGCGTTATTCTGTGCGAAATCATGGCGCAGGCCTGCTGTATTCTGATCGGGAATAAAATCAACGGCCGTACGCCGTATTATACGGGGCTGGATAAGGTGCGCTTCAAGCACACGGTTCTCCCGGGGGATACACTCACAGTCGAGTGCAGCCTGACAAAGGAAAGAGGCCCTTTCTGCTTTGCAAGCGCCAAAGGCTATGTGGGTGAGCAGCTGGCGGTTTCCGGCGAGCTTTCTTTCGCGCTGGTCGGCGGCTGACAGGAAAGGAAGGCTGAAGCTTGTTTTCTAAAATATTGATTGCCAACCGCGGCGAAATCGCCGTCCGCATCATCCGCGCCTGTAAAGAAATGGGGATTTTGAGCGTTGCGGTTTTTTCGGAAGCGGACCGGGATTCCCTGCACGTCAGCCTTGCGGACGAAAGCATCTGCATTGGCCCCGCGCAGGCGAAGGACAGCTATCTGAATATGAGCGCTATCCTCTCCGCCGCCGTGGTAACGGGCGCGCAGGCCATCCACCCCGGTTACGGGCTGCTGTCCGAAAACGCGGACTTCGCGGCGCTCTGTGAAAAATGCGGCATCGCGTTCATCGGGCCGGCCGCCGATCTCATCCGCAAAATGGGCGATAAGGACGCGGCGCGCAAAACGATGCGTGCGGCCGGGGTCCCCGTTGTGCCGGGCTGTGATCTTCTTGACGACCCCGCTTTGATCCGGCAGGAAGCCGACAAAATTGGGTATCCCCTTCTGGTAAAGGCCCGCGCGGGCGGCGGAGGCCGGGGAATTCGCACGGTCAACAGCGCCAAAGAGCTGAAAAACGCCTTTGCCGCGGCTTCAACGGAAGCGCAGAGCGCGTTCGGCGACGGCGCGGTCTATATGGAAAAATATCTGTTTCCGGTAAAGCATATCGAAATGCAGATTTTATGCGACAACTACGGGAACGTCGTCTGCCTGGGCGAGCGGGAGTGCTCCGTCCAGCGCAAACGCCAGAAGCTGCTGGAAGAAAGCCCCTCCCCCGCCGTCGGCGCTGAAACGCGCCGGAAAATGATGGAGGCGGCGGTCAAGGCAGCCCGGGCGGTCAAATACGTCAACGCCGGTACGATCGAATTCCTGATGGATAAAACCGGAAATTTTTATTTTATGGAAATGAATACGAGGCTTCAGGTGGAGCACCCCGTAACGGAGATGGTGACCGGAATCGACCTTGTAAAGTGGCAAATCCGGATCGCGTCCGGCGTGCCTCTCTCCTATCAACAGGAGGATATCAAGATTGAAGGCACCGCGATCGAGTGCCGCATCAACGCGGAAAATCCGCGCGACGGGTTCCGCCCCAGCTGCGGCACCATTTCCTTCCTGCATATTCCGGGCGGGCCGTGGGTCCGTTTTGATACGGCCCTGTATCAGGGCTATCCCGTTCCGCCGTTTTACGACTCCATGATCGGCAAGCTGATTGTGCACGCCAAAACGCGCGAGGAGGCGATCCGCAAAATGCAGGCGGCCCTGTGCGAGCTGGTGATCGAGGGCGTGGAGCACAACGCGGAGCAGCAAATGGATATCCTGAGCGACAGCGACTTTATCGCCGGCGATTATTATACCGATTTGATTGAGAAACGGGGGAACGTTCCGTGCTGAAAAAAGAATTTTTCCGCAAGCCGAAAAACGAGCTTGAAAATTACAACAAGTATCTCAAAACGGTTTCGCCCGATGTTCCGGGCGAAATGTGCGTTTTATGCCCCTCGTGCAAACAGACGCTTTTTACGGGCGCGCTGAATGAAAACAGCAATGTCTGTCCGAAATGCGGGTATCATTTCCGTATGAACGCCCGCCAGCGTATCAGCATGCTGACGGATGAAAACACCTTCGAAGAGCTTTACGGCGGCATTCTTTCCAAAAATCCGATTGATTTTCCCGGCTACCCGGAAAAGATCAAACACGCAAGGCTGGAAAGCGCCGAAAAGGAGGCTGTTGTCTGCGGCACCGCCAAAATCGGCGGAAACGGCTGCGCGCTGTTCGTCATGGAGCCCCGCTTTATGATGGGCAGCATGGGTACGGTAGTAGGCGAAAAAATCACGCGGATTTTCGAGTACGCTCGCGGTCATTCCCTGCCGGTCGTCGGCTGTACCGTTTCCGGCGGGGCCAGAATGCAGGAAGGAATCCTTTCGCTGATGCAGATGGCCAAAACCAGCGGTGCCGTCAAGCTGCACAGCGACGCGGGGAACCTGTACATTGCCGTTTTGACTGACCCGACCACCGGCGGAGTGACCGCCAGCTTTGCCATGGAGGCCGACATCATCCTTGCCGAGCCGAACGCGCTGATCGGCTTTGCCGGGCCGCGCGTGATTGAGCAGACCATCCGCCAGAAGCTGCCTTCGGGCTTTCAGCGGGCGGAATTCCTGTTGGAAAAAGGTTTTGTCGACGCGATTGTGGACCGGAAGAACCAGAGAAAGCAGATTGCAAGGCTTCTTTCCCTGCACACGGGGAGGGAATGCGGATGAGCGCTTATGACAAGGTGGCCGCCGCCCGGGCCAAGGGAAGGCCGACGGGAACGGATTTTATCGCCAATCTCTTTGAGGATTTTGTCGAGCTGCACGGCGACCGCCGTTTCGGGGACGACAAGGCCGTTGTGGCGGGAATCGCCCGGCTGAACACCATGCCGGTGACGGTGGTGGCTCTGGAACGGGGACACGATACCAAGGAAAAGGTTTTCCGAAATTTCGGTTCCGCCCATCCGGAGGGATACCGCAAGGCTCTGCGCCAGATGAAGCTCGCGGAAAAATTCGGCCGTCCCGTGGTGTGCTTTGTGGACACCTCCGGCGCATTCTGCGGCATTGCCGCGGAGGAACGCGGTCAGGGGCAGGCGATCGCCGAAAATCTGATGGAAATGATGACGCTGAGGGTCCCGGTCGTCTCCGTGCTGATCGGTGAGGGCGGAAGCGGCGGGGCGCTCGCGCTCGCCGTTGCCGACGAGGTCTGGATGCTGGAAAATGCCATTTACTCCGTCATCTCCCCCGAGGGATGCGCCAGCATCCTGTGGAAGGATTCCTCCCGGGTGAAAGAGACGTCGGAATGCCTGAAGCTCACCGCGCAGGACCTTCTGGAGCTGAAGGTGATCGAGCGCGTTGTCGGGGAAAGCGGCAGGAATTTCCACAGGACCTATTCGGAGATCAAGCAGTGCCTGTGGGAAACGCTTGTGAGAAACAAGAAGCTTGACCCGGAGGAGCTAATCCGGAAACGCTACGAACGCTTTCGCAGCATCGGCTCCGGACCCGCCGGGAGACCTGCTGATCCCCTCAGGGAGGGGGCCTCTCTTTGCCTCCCTCTGTGAGGGAGTTGCGCGCCCGGCGCGGCGGAGGGAGTAGGCGGTGGCAGATGCCCGATTGAGGGAGTCGGAAATAAAAACGCGTCCTGCAACCGGACTGAAAGCCCGGGCAGGACGCGTTTTTTATGATGATAGGATCATTCTATTCGTACCGCAGGGCTTCGATCGGGTCGAGCTTTGCGGCTTTATTTGCTGGGTAGTAGCCGAAGAAAATGCCGATGGCCATGGAGAAGCCCACGGCGACCGCAATGGCGGAGGGGGTGGGATAAGCCGCCTGCTGCAACAGCAATCCGCCCGCGTAGCCGAGGCCGGCTCCCAGAATGATTCCGAACATGCCCCCGATCAGGCAGATAATCATGGACTCCACAATAAACTGGGTGCGGATAGCGCTGTCCGGCGCACCAAGCGCCTTGCGCACGCCGATTTCCCTTGTGCGCTCCGTAACGGAAACCAGCATGATATTCATGACCCCGATCCCGCCGACCAGCAGCGAAATAGCCGCGATAATGGAAATAGCGAGGGTAAGGGTGTCCATCACCGAATTCATCTCTGAAATTTCCGAATCCAGACTGGTTGCAAAGCATTGAAAAAATTTATTTTTAGCATAAAATGTATTAAAATATTTTTGCGTATCGTCTGCGAACTGAGTATAATCGATTCCGCGCGTAGCCATGACCATCACGCTCTGGTATCCGTCGTCGTCGCCGGTCAGATCCTTTGCGGTCGTAACCGGAATATAAAAGGTGGTACGCGTATCCTGCCGCATGAACATGGAAGAGGAGGCTTCCTGATAAACCCCGACGACCGTGTAGGTCTGATATCCGTAATTGGTTTCCATACGGATTTGCTTGCCGATCGGATTCTCGGCCGGCCCGTACAGCTCCGCAGCCAGCCGCTCGGAAATGACACCGACCTTACTGACGCGCTGCTCGTCTTTTTCGGCGATAAACCGTCCGCGGATCACGGTAATGTTGTCGACCTGCATCGTGCCTTCGTTGACTCCGGAAAGGGAAACGTTGGACGTTTTGTGGCCGTTCTTGATTTTGCCGGTCCCCGCGCCTGCGCTCAACCCGATTGCGGTAATCTTGTCAGCGTATTTCTTTTGGTATTTCGCAATCATATCGGTTGTGATATAATCGTCTTTCGTCATGGCGGTACCGCCGCCGCCCTCCTTGCTGGAAAGATAAACCGAAATGTTGGTAATACCGAAATTTGCAAGCGCGTCGTTGACGGAGGTGGTCATCGCGTTGCCCACGGAGGTGATGGCGATGACGGAGCCGATCCCGATGATAATGCCCAGCATGGTGAGCAAGGCGCGCATTTTATTGGAAATCAGCCCGTTAATGGCAAGAGAAATATTTTCAAGCAGATTCATGGCTTGCCTCCTCAAAAACAGGCTGGTTGTCTTTATCGCTCTGGATTCTGCCGTCGTGAATCGTGATGATCCGTTCGGTTTCCATCGCCAGCTCGTTGTTATGCGTAATCAGGACGATGGTTTTCCCCTGCTCCCGATGGAGCTTGTGAAACAGGTCCATAACCAGACGCCCCGTGGTACTGTCCAGCGCGCCGGTCGGCTCGTCCGCAAGAATAATCGCGGGGTCGTTCGCCATCGCGCGGGCAATGGCGATCCGCTGCTTCTGTCCGCCGGAAAGCTCGTTTGGCATATGCTTTGAGCGGTCCTGCATATCCACCATTTCCAGCAGCTCCATTGCGCGGGCGGCTCGCTTTTTGCTCGGCATGCCCGCATAGAGCATAGGAAGCTCCACGTTGCCCAGCGAGGTGGAACGGGGGATCAAATTAAAGGTCTGAAAAACAAACCCGATTTTTTTGTTGCGGATTTCAGACAGCTCGTTACTGCTCATTTTGCCGATCGGAACGCCGTCCAAGCTGTAGTCGCCGGCGGTCGGCCGGTCCAGCGCGCCGATGATATTCATTAAGGTGGATTTTCCTGAACCGGACGCGCCGACAATGGAGACGAATTCCCCTTCATCAATATTCAGGCTGACGCCGTGCAGGATTTCCAGTTCGTTGGGGGTTCCTATGTAAAAGGTTTTGACGATATCGTGCATATCGATTACAGTATTCATGGTCTTATCCCCGCCGCCTTGATTCCGCCGTTTCCGGATCCGGCTCCTTCCGCCGCGCCGGCAAGCTTGACGGTTTCGCCCGGTTTGACCGCTTTGGCGTCGGAAATGATCTGCATCCCTTCCTTCAGCCCGTCCCCGGAAATTTCTTCCTCCGCGTCCGTCTCGATTCCCGTTGTTACGGTGACGGCCTGCGCTTGAAAAGTGCCGTCCTTCTGCGGTATTGCGGCGTAAACAACGCTCTTTCCGGAAGCGTCGGCGGATACCGCGTCATACGGCACCGCGAAAATGTCCTTCTTCTGTTGCAGAATGATGTCCGCGCTCCCGTTCATGCCGATTCTCAGGGGGGTATCCTTTGAGGTAATCAGAACATCGGCCTCAAATTCGGCGTTATTGCCGCTGGCGGCTTTGCCGTCGGCCCCTTTGACGGAAGCGGGGGAAATCTTTTCCACCACGCCCTCAAATTCCTTTTCGGCGATCGCGTCGGCCGTCACGGCCGCCTTCATGCCTTCTTTTACGTTGGTAATGTCGTATTCCTTGATTTTCACAGTTAGTTTCAGCGCGCCGGTGTCCTCTATCACAAACAGCAGGCCGTTCGCGGGAGCGTTCTGCACCGCGTAAACGGCGGTGACCGTGCCGGAATTCGGAGCGGTAACCGTGCACTTGTCAAGCTTGGTCTGCAGCGCCTGCAGTTCTTTTACCGACGCTGTGTCGTCGGCGGAAAGCTTCGAGGTAACAATGTCGTCCTGCGCGGTTTTCAAGTCCTGATTGACGGAGGTCTGTGTCGCCGTGAGCGACTTGACCGCGCTGTCATACACGGCCTGCGCCGCCGCAGTCGCTTTGGCGTACTGATCGCGCTCCTCGTCCGCGGCGGTTGCCACGGCGTTCAGGTTTTTCTGCGCGTTGTCGTAGGCAAGCTGAGCGGATTCCCTGGCGTTTCTGTACTGAGACAACTGATATTCATATTCATAGACGCCATCCATGTCATCCTTATATTCTTTCTTATAGTCGTTATACGTTTTTGTTGCGTTGTCAAGCTGAAGCTTGGCGCTGTTCAGCGTCTGCTTGGCGGTTATCAGCGACGTGTTCAGGTTTTCCTGTATATGCTTTTCCGCGTCGCTCTGTTTCTGCTGCGCATTTTCCAGATCGCGCTTGGCGGAGTCCACTTTGTCCTGCGCTGCGTTAATCTGCGCGTTTAGCCCGGCGTTCAAAGTGCTGGAGGTATCGTTGTATTTCTTCTGACTCGCCTGTATCTTCTGATAAGCCAGCTTCGCGTTGCTGCTCAAAGCAGCCTGCTTTTGCGCGATGGTATCTTTCAGATCCCCGGAATCCAGCTCGCAGAGCACGTCTCCGGCGCCGACGCGGTCGCCGACTTCCACGGGCAGCGTTTTGACGGAATAGTTCAGGTCCGTATATACCTTTACGGAGTCGGTGCTTTCCACCACTCCAGTAGTGCTGACGGTGTTGCGCAGCTCGATTTTGCTCAGGGGGGTGCACTGCACCGTTGGTACGCTGGAACCTTTGGGCAGAAATGCGTTGACCGCAACCGCGGCGACGACAATCACAGCGACGGCGATCAAAATAATCTTTTTCCTCTTTTTCTTCACAGTGGTAGTCACTCCTTCGTTTGTGGGACAAAAAGCACGACAGTTCTATCCGTTATGTACTATTTGATTAATACAATGATACAACCAGAGGGTAAAAATGTCAATATTAAGACTATAGGAATTCCGTAAAAAAGAGTTTAAATAATTGTGAAAAGAAATGGTGTATTCTGTGAACAATTACAATCGGGCCTTTTTCCAAGGAAAAAGGCCCGTAAAGCAAGGAGCCTGTCTCTTAT
>ENA-OXEN01000050-OXEN01000050.1-human-gut-metagenome-genome-assembly--contig:-NODE-50-length-21932-cov-14.516478_pt1 | contig 21932 bp, 28 predicted proteins | sample MGYA00249358_ERZ652249 | MGnify/ENA primary metagenome ERZ652249 (study PRJEB26925, sample SAMN05826761) | human gut metagenome | biome: ENVO:2100002; feature: ENVO:00000062; material: ENVO:00002003... | reverse complement strand
ATCTGCGCATGTCTCGTGGGCTCGGAGATGTGTATAAGAGACAGCCTTTTTATCCTATTATTTCAATCTGATTTTTGAAAACGTTCTTCTGGTACAGTCGACCAGCGAAGGCGAGATTTTTGAGCAGATGATCCGTGTGGACGAGCGGGATGTTGTGATCGGTATCAGCTTTCCGCGGTACTCCAGAAAAGCGGTCAAAGCGATGAACTTTGCCCACAACCGGGGCGCTACGGTCGTCGCCATTACGGACAGCGCGCTGTCCCCTCTGGCAATGGAGGCGGACAACCTTTTGCTTGCCCGCAGCGACATCGCGTCGATTGTGGATTCGCTGGTTGCGCCGCTCAGCCTGATCAATGCGCTGATTGTCACGACCACGCTGAAGAAGTCCGACGAGGTTTCTCATGTGTTTAAGCGACTGGAAGATATTTGGGATGAATACGGAGTGTATGAAAAGGTAGATGATAAATCCATTGAGCCGGCCTTATGACGCGCTGATTATCGGCGGCGGAGCCGCAGGATTGATGGCCGCCGGGACTGCCGCGGGCAACGGACTGCGTGTCTGCCTGATAGAAAAAAATACCCGACCCGGCCGGAAGCTGATGATTACGGGAAAGGGCAGATGCAATATTACCAACAACTGCGACGTACAGACCTTCATCGCTTCCGTTCCGTCAAACGGACGGTTCCTATACGGCGCCGCCAACCGCTTTTCCCCGCAGGACACCATCCGATTTTTCGAGAGGTTGGGTCTGCCGGTCAAAACGGAGCGCGGAAGCCGGGTGTTCCCCCAGTCGGACAAAGCTGCCGACGTAGTCGATAAGCTGGTCCGTTTTGTCAGGGACAGTGGGGCGGACCTCATCACCGGTGAGGTAAAAAGGCTGATTTTAAAGGACCATGTGGTTTATGGAGCGGAATTGCAGAACGGCTCCCGGATTCCGTCCAATTCCGTTGTCGTCTGCTGCGGCGGCGCTTCTTATCCCGGGACCGGTTCCACCGGCGACGGCTACCGCCTTGCCAGACAGGCCGGGCATACGGTGACTCAGCTGCGTCCTTCTCTGGTTCCGCTGACCGCTTACGGCGAAGAATGCCGCAGGATGATGGGACTCTCTTTGAAAAATGTCGCTATAAAGGTATGGGATACGGTAAAGAAAAAAAATATCTACGAGGACTTCGGGGAAATGCTTTTTACGCATTTCGGCGTTTCCGGCCCCATGATCCTGAGCGCAAGCGCCCATATGGGAGAGATGTCGCCGGGACGCTACTGCGTTTCGATCGACTTGAAGCCGGCGCTTTCTCCGGAACAGCTTGACGCCCGGATTCAGCGCGATTTTGAATTGAACCATAACAAGGACTTTTCAAATTCGCTGTCGGCGTTGCTGCCCAGCAAAATGATTCCCGTCATCGTAGAAAAATCCGGGATTCCCGCTGAAACAAAATGCAACCAGATTACCAAAGAAATGCGCAGGGCTTTTGCGGGCCTGCTGAAATCCTTTGAAATTTCCATTTCGGGTTTCCGGCCGATCGAGGAGGCCATTGTCACTTCCGGCGGAGTGAAAACTTCGGAAATCAATCCCAAAACCATGGAATCAAAGTTGGTCGGGGGACTTTATTTTGCCGGGGAAGTGCTCGATGTGGATGCGTACACAGGGGGGTTCAATCTGCAGATCGCTTTTTGCACCGGTCGCCTTGCGGCGAATTCACTGAACAGGCAGGAGGAAAACGAATGACCGCAGTTGCCATTGACGGGCCTGCAGGAGCGGGGAAAAGCACAATCGCCCGCCGCGCGGCCAGAGAAATCGGCTTTATTTACGTAGATACCGGCGCGCTTTACCGTGCCGTCGGGTTTTATATGCTGAAACAGGGAGTGAATACGTCGGATGCTCGCGCGGTAACTCCGCTGCTCCAACAGGTTCATGTTACGCTGGCCTTTCAAAACGGGGAGCAGAAGGTGATCCTTTGCGGAGAAGACGTCTCCAGCGCGATCCGAACCTCGGAGGTTTCCATGGCGGCATCCAACGTTTCGGCGATTCCCGCCGTCCGGGATTTTTTGTTTTCCCTGCAAAAGGATATCGCAGAGAACAATGATGTGGTTATGGACGGCCGCGATATCGGAACGGTCGTGCTGCCGGACGCGCAGGTCAAAATATTTCTGACCGCTTCTCCGGAGGAACGGGCCCGAAGAAGATACGAGCAAATGATAAAAAAGGGCGAACTTGTGGATTATGGCGACGTGCTGAGCGATTTGAAAACGCGGGATTACAATGATTCGCACCGTGCCGTCGCGCCGCTTGTCCCCGCTGCAACCGCCGTGATCGTGGACACTACGGGCAATACGCTGGAGCAATCGGTGAAACGGCTGGTTGCTATTATTAAAAAAAATCTGCAATATAATAAATGAAACTGGTGAGATTATGAAACGTATGCCTCTTTATAATTTTGGCAAGATTTTTGTTCAGAGATTTCTGAAATATTTTATTCCCTATCGTGTGAATAACGTGGAAAATATGCCCGAATACGGAAGGGTCATTGTTTGCTGCAACCATCTCAGCCTGTCAGATGCGGTGCGGCTGGCTTTTACGCAGCAGCGTCAGATTTTTTTCATGTCCAAAGCGGAATTGTTTGAAAACAAAGCGTTGGGGCTGCTGCTTTCTTCGCTCGGCGCTTTCCCCGTACAAAGGGGGAAAAGCAATAAAACAGCGATCAACCGCGCGGGAGAGCTGCTTGAAAATGAGCAGGCGCTGGGTGTCTTTATTGAGGGTACGCGCTCTAGAACGGGGGAGCTTCTTCAGCCGAAGGCGGGCGCGGTGATGCTTGCCCACAAATACAACGCCCCGATTTTGCCGTGCTGCATTACTGCAAAGGATGGCGGGGTGCCGAAAATGTTCCACAAATGCATGGTATCGTACGGAAAACTGATCCAGCCGGACGAACTCGGCATAGAAAACGGCTCCGGCAGAGAGTATCGCAGTGCTTCCCGTTTTGTGATGGAGAAAATTGCCGAGCTTCGCGAGCGGGATCTGGACACTTTTCTGGCCGCAAGGGTCTGAAAAAATGCTGTATTTTTTCTGTCTTCGTCTGGCTGCCCCTCTGGCCCGTCTCATTTACCGGGTACAGTACAAGGGAGTCGAGAATATTCCCGGCAGCGGAAAGTTGATTGTCTGCAGCAATCACAAATCGGTGATCGACCCGCTTTTTCTTGCGGCGCCTTTCAGACGGCAGGTTCGTTATATGGCGAAGTCAGAACTCTTTCAAAAACACGGAAGGCTGGTTTGCTGGTGGCTGTACCGTATGGGGGCGTTCCCGGTCGTCAGGGAAAGCGCCGACGCGCAGTCCGTAAAGACTGCTTTGCGCATCCTGCACGACGGCGGGATTCTGGGGATTTTCCCGCAGGGGAAATGTGTCTTTGACAACGCTCCGTTCCGGCCGAAAGCCGGGGTAGCCATGCTTGCCTATAAAGCACAGGCGCCCGTATTGCCGGTATCCATTTACTGCGACGGTGTCATCAGGCCGTTTCGCCGGGTGACCGTCCGTTTCGGGGAGCCGATTCCCTTTGAGAAACTGGGGCTGAAGGACCATTCGTCCGCTTCGCTCCGCGCGGCGGCAGGTACGATCGCGGAAAAAATCAATAACATGCTGGAGGAAAAACATTGAAAATCATCGTCGCCCGTTCCGCAGGCTTCTGTTTCGGCGTGAACAGGGCAGTGGAAATGGTCAATGGGCTTTTGGATCAGGGGAAGAAGGTCTGTACGCTGGGTCCGATTATCCACAATCCGCAGACTTTGGAACAGCTTGCTTCGCGCGGTGTGACAATCGTGGAATCGCCCGACGGGTTACCTCCGGATTCGACCATGGTTATCCGCTCCCACGGGGTGTCGAAGGCGGTTTATGACAGCCTGCTTGAGAAAAAAGCGGATTTTGTGAATGCAACCTGTCCTTTCGTCACAAAAATACACGATATTGTTTCAAAGGCTTCCACTGAGGGAAAAACGGTGCTGATTGCCGGCGATGCCCATCATCCGGAAGTGGAGGGGATCCGGGGACACTGTACAGGAAAATGTTATGTTTTCAAAAATGCCGGGGAACTGCAAAATATTTTGGAACATTTTCCAGTTGCGCAGGAAGATTCTCCCTGTGTGGTTGCGCAGACGACTTTCAGCGTCTCTGAATGGGAAAATTGTTTGGAAATGCTAAAAAGGGTATATACAAATGCAACAATTTTTGATACAATATGTAATGCGACTGCTAAGCGTCAATCGGAAGCGGAGTTTCTGTCCAGACAGTGCGACGTGATGATTGTGATCGGCGGCAGGGAAAGTTCCAATACAGCAAAACTTCGTGATGTGTGCATGAAAAACTGCACCACTTATCTGATAGAAACAGCGGACGAGCTGCCGCTGTCGATTCTAAAAGAATCCGAATGTATTGGCATTACTGCCGGTGCTTCAACGCCGGCAAGCATTATAAAGGAGGTACTTGATACCATGTCAGAAATCAATGAGGGTGCTGGTCAAAATTTAATGGAGAATAATGCCGAGGGAAACTTCGAGGAGATGCTCGAGGAGTCCCTAAAGAATTTAAATACAGATGAAAAGGTACGCGGTGTAGTTGTCGGCATTACTCCCAGCGAAGTTTATGTCGACGTAGGCAGAAAGCAGGCCGGGTTTATTCCTGCCGCAGAGCTTTCCGCCGACCCCAACGTACGGCCCGAGGACCTTGTTAAGGTAGGCGATGAGATGGATCTTCTCATCATGCGCACCAACGATCAGGAAGGTACCATCATGCTTTCCAAGAAGCGCCTGGATGCCGCGAAGGGCTGGGAAACCGTTACCGCGGCTGAGGAAAACGAAGCTGTTTTGTCCGGTGTTGTCACCGAAGTCATCAAGGGCGGCCTCATCGCTGTCACAAACGGCGTACGCGTGTTTATCCCCGCTTCTCAGGCTACCGCTTCCCGCGGCGATCCGCTGGAAGACCTGCTGAAGAAAGAAGTCAATTTCCGTATTATCGAAGTTAACCGCGGCCGCAGACGCGCCGTCGGCTCTATCCGTTCCGTACTGAGGGACGAGAGAAAAGTACAGGCGGAGAAGTTCTGGGAAACCGCAGAGGAAGGCAAGGAATATACCGGTGTTGTCAAGTCCCTGACCGCTTACGGCGCGTTTGTCGATCTGGGCGGCATCGACGGCATGATTCACATTTCCGAGCTCTCCTGGGGAAGGATCAAGCATCCTTCCGAGGTTGTCAATATCGGCGATACGGTTCAGGTTTATATCAAGGGTCTCGATCAGGAAAAAGGCAAGATTTCCCTTGGCTACAAACGTGCGGAGGACAATCCGTGGGAGATCCTCAAACGTGATTATCCTGTGGGCACAGTCTGTGACGTTACGATTGTCGGCATGACCGCTTTCGGCGCTTTTGCAAGAATTATTCCTGGTATCGACGGTTTGATACATATTTCTCAAATCGCCGATCACAGAATTGAAAAGCCGCAGGATGTTTTGAAGGTTAACGACGTGGTTAAAGTCAAAATCACTGAGATTGATTTTGACAAAAAGCGTGTCAGCCTTTCAATCAGAGCTTTGCTCGAACCCGCTGAGCAGACTGAGGAAGAGGTACCTGCCGAATAATTTTCGATTGTTAACGGCGCAAAGGAACTCAGGTTTCTTTGCGCTTTTTTGCTGTCCTTTCACATTTTGATTCCTTCCGAGTATTATGAGGGTATGAGACTTGGGAGGTGTTGCTATGAGAAGGTGGCGCAGGTTTGGATATGGTAACCGTATACATACGCGAATTTATTGGAAATCGCTGATTGTCATAATTTTTTGTCTGGGGTTTATAATATTAATTGATTCCCATTTCCGTCCTATTATCAAATCGATTACGACCAATCAGGCACGCATTCAATCTATCGATACCATCAACAATGCCGTAACCGAAGAGCTGACTCAAAATGGGGTGACCTATCAGGATCTGGTATTGGTGGAACGGGACAGTGCAGGCAAAATATTGGCGATTACAACACAGATGGTAAAGATGAATCAGCTGAAATCCGCCATTATTGCCAATGTGCAGAAGAAAATCGGCAACGATGGCCATATGGATACGGGCGTTCCCCTGGGAACACTTACAGGAAATGAATTGCTTCACGGCTGGGGCCCGGAGGTGCCGCTCAGGCTGACGCTTTCCGGGAACGTGAACGCGGACTTCAAAAGTTCCTTTGAGTCCGCCGGAATCAACCAGACAAAGCATCAGATCGTTCTGAATATACACACCAGTGTGTATTCTTTTCTGCCGGGTTTTGATACCACTACGGAAGTGGACACCAATGTCCCCGTTGCGGAAACAATCATTGTAGGCGATGTGCCGCAGGTAGTTGCAAACATAAATTAATCTGCTATTATTAGTAGCGAGAGGGTTGATTTTCATGGATGTTAAAGAAGCGAAAAAGCAGCTGAAAGAACTGAGAAAGCAAATCGAATATCATAATAAAAAGTACTATACGGAAGACGCGCCGGAAATCGACGACTATGAGTACGATATGATGTACCGCCGTCTGCAGCAGCTTGAGAAACAGTTTCCGGAGCTGGTTACTCCCGATTCTCCCACGCAGAAGGTCGGCGCGGAGGTCCTGAATAAATTTCAGCCCGTCGTGCACACCATTCCCATGGAAAGCCTGCACGATTCCTTCTCCGAGCAGGAGCTGATCGATTTTGACCGCAGGGTGCGTGCTGCCGTGGACCACCCGGTCTATATTGTTGAGCCGAAATTTGACGGCTTATCCGTTTCATTGGAGTACCGGGACGGCCAGTTTGTCAGGGGCTCCACCCGCGGAGACGGTACGGTCGGCGAGGATGTAACGGATAATCTCAGAACGATCCGCACCGTACCGAAACAGCTGACCAGATCGCTGCCGTTTCTGGAAGTGCGCGGCGAGGTATATATGTCGCACGAGAGCTTTTTCCGCCTTTCCGAGCGTCAGGAGCTGAACGATGAAAAGCCTTTTAAAAATCCGCGCAATGCCGCGGCGGGTTCCCTTCGGCAGAAGGATTCAAGAGTGACCGCGTCCCGCACTCTGGACATTTTTGTGTTTAATGTGCAGCAGATGGTTGGGGAAGAGCTTCAAAACCATGACGACGCCCTGAACTTTTTAAAGGAGCTTGGATTTGCCGTACCGCCTTTTTTTACCGCCTGTTCCACAGTGGAGGAGGTCATAGCCGAGGTCAACCGGATCGGGGAGCTGCGCGGCTCGCTGGACTATTCCATCGACGGCGCCGTTGTCAAGGTCAATTCCTTTGCGCAGCGCGATGTTTTGGGAAGCACCTCGAAATTTCCAAAATGGGCGGAAGCGTTCAAGTATCCGCCGGAGGAGAAGGAAACCAGGCTGCTCAATATTGAAATCAATGTCGGGCGTACCGGTGTTTTGACCCCGACGGGTGTTTTTGAGCCGATTACGCTGGCAGGAACGACGGTAAGCCGCGCAACGCTTCACAATGAAGACTTTATCCATGAAAAAGATATCCGCATCGGCGATACCGTTATCCTGCGAAAAGCCGGGGAAATCATTCCGGAAGTCGTTTCCGTTGTATCGCATATGCAGGATTCCGAACCGTATGTCATGCCCGAGATATGTCCGTCCTGCGGGGTCAGGGTGGTGCGCGAGGAGGGAGAGGCGGCTACGCGCTGCACCAATCCCGAGTGTCCGGCACAGCTTTTGCGCCATATGATCCATTTCTCCAGCCGCGATGCCATGGACATTGAAGGACTTGGCCCGGCGGTGCTTGAACAGCTGATTCAGCAGGGACTGCTTTCCTCTCCTGCGGATTTATATACTCTGCGTCACGACCAGATCGTGTCATTGGAACGCAAGGGCGAAAAATCATCTCAGAATCTGGTCGACGCAATAGAGAAGTCAAAGGAAAACGACCTTTACCGGCTGATCTATGCATTCGGAATTCCCCATATTGGTCTGAAGGCCGCCAAACTGCTTTCCTCCTATTTTCGGAATATGGATGCAATCTTTCATGCTGCGGCGGAAGAAATCGCCGCAATCGACGGCTTTGGCGGGGTAATGGCGGACAGTGTCGTTCAGTTTTTTGCACTGGACAATACGGCGCATCTGATTGGCCGGCTGCGTGACGCGGGAGTCAATATGCTCTGTAAAACGGTGGTGGACGACAATCGCTTTTACGGCAAGACCTTTGTGCTGACGGGAACGCTCCCTACCCTGACCCGGACCCAGGCGGGCGCCATCATAGAAAAGATGGGCGGGAAGGTGTCCGGCAGTGTTTCCAAAAAGACGGACTTTGTATTGGCGGGAGAAGACGCCGGCAGCAAGCTGACAAAGGCGCAGCAGCTGGGAATAACGGTCATTTCCGAAGAGGAATTCAATGAGATGATTCAATAGTGACTTTTGATAGAATGTTTTGAACGCCGCGGAGCACGTTTTGTGTTCCGCGGCGTTTTGCGTCTCCTGGACGTGGAGAATAGAATATTGTAGAACGAATATAATATATCGATAAACAATAAAATAATATTGATAATTAATAATTAATGTGATATAATACAAGAGAAAGCACAAGAAGTGTTATTTCTGCATCCGGCCGGAGCCGGAAAATAAACGGCGGGAGGGGTACGCTTGAAACGATTACCACTTATTTTGTGTATTCTGTTTCTGGCAGGTACTCTGGCATCGTGTTCCCACGACGACGGAACGAAAGATGTTTCGGAAACCCTTGGAATTGATCTGTCCGGCGGTCAAATGGTCAAGCACACGGATGCGCACGACGGCTTTCACGGAGATGGATATACCTTTACGCAAATACGCTTTGATAAGACTGCCGGCGTGTCCGCAGTGAAGCAGATGGATAACGGCGGTGGTTGGAGCAGACTTCCGCTGACCGAAAATCTGCAAAGGGCTGTATACGGGAAAGAGGACGGAGAGGCTTCCTATGGCGCTCTGGTTCAGACCGACGAGGGTGAAGCGCTAATTCCCGCAATCGAGCATGGGTACTATTATTTTTATGATAGGCATAGTGAAAGCAGAAATCCCAGAGACAGCAATCAATTGTTCAGCCGCTTCTCCTATAACTTTACCATTGCGCTGTATGATTCGGACAATGGGAATCTGTATTATTACGAATTAGACACTTAAAAGCACTGACCGGAAAACTTGCTTCCCCACCATAAGCTCCGGATCGGAATAGAAAGGGGTCCATCGTATGTGGAACAACTCAAAATCATTGACGCTTTCCATTTTCTGTACCAGACTATTTGCCGTCTTGCTGGCGGTGGGCGTATGCGCCGCCCCAACGATTGTCAGCTGGTATTTCGGGGATGCTCCGGCGATACAGGCGCTGCATCTGCCGTTTCGCATCACGATCTATCTTTGCGCGGTGCCGGGTTTCATCCTGCTTTACTGCCTGAATACCCTGCTGAAAAATATCCGCGTGGGCAGCGTCTTTGTGCCGGAAAACACAAAAATGCTGCGGATTATTTCCTGGAGCTGTATTGCCGTTGGCGCCATCACTTTTGGTTCGGGTTTTTATTATGCCTCGTTTTTTATTGTTGCGGTGGCCTGCGCTTTCTTTGCGCTGATTATCCGTGTCATTAAAAACGTCTTTGAACAGGCGATCGAACTGAAAAGCGAAAATGATTTCACGATTTAAAGGATGGAAAAATATGCCGATTATTATTAATTTAAACGTTGTCATGGCGAAGCGGAAAATCACCTCCGGTGATTTAGCGGAAAAGATAGGAATCACGCCGGCAAATTTATCCATCTTAAAAAACAATAAGGCGAAGGCAATCCGCTTTTCCACCCTGGAAGCTTTATGCCGTGAGCTGAAGTGCCAGCCCGCGGATATTTTGGAATATACCGATACGGAATAAAGGAGATTACTATGAATATCGCTGAAGAAAACGGGACCGCTTCGGTACCCGTAACCACTGGTGCACCTGTTTTGCCCTCAACACTGGGGTACGGCCAAATCCCCGCCGCTAAAAAACCGGAAATCCCGATTCCTTTTACCGGTACGGATACCCTGTTTGCACTGCTGTTCCTGGTGTGCGGTTATCTTTTTGTCTGGCTGATTACACCGGAATGCTTTGGCTTGGGTGTGACCCTTTTTACCGCCGTGTTTTGTACATTGGTTCTTCTCTACCTGAAAAAACGCGGGAAAGCCGTTCCAAAAAACAGCTGGTTCTGGCTGGCTCTGGTAGCTCTGTCGTCCGTCAATTTCTCCCTGTTCACCAATGTCTCTCTGCAGTTTCTCAACTTTCTGTTTCTGATGGGCTGCGCGGTCTACTGGGTCGCGGTGCTGACCTCGGGCCGGATGGAAGAAAGGCTGGGTGCCTGTTTTATGCCCGATATGGTGAATCAGCTTTTCAAAATCCCATTTTTAAATTTCGGCTGCGCTTCCAAAATCATCCGGCGTTCGGCGGTAAAGAACAGGAAAAGCAAGGTCCTGCTGGCTTCACTGGGCGGTGCTCTGGCGGCGCTGCCGGTTCTCTGGATTGTCCTTTCGCTGCTGATGCAGGCGGACGGGGTGTTTCAGTCTTTGGTGAAGCAGTTTTCTGACGATGTGGGAACTCATATCGCTAATTTTCTGTTCCGGCTTCTTCCGGCTTTTCTGACGGGAAGCTATCTGTTTGGCCTGCTGTACGGCAATATTCAGAAAAGGCGGGCAGACTCAATTACGGCGGAGAAGGCCGCCAAATTATCCGAAAAATGCAGAGTCGTTCCCACGGCAGCCGCTGTCACGGGAACCGTGCTCCTGTGCATCCTGTATCTGGTTTTCTTCGGGGCGCAGACAGCTTCTCTTTTCAGCGCTTTTTCGGGGCAGGGGCAGAGCGGACTGACGCTCGCGGAATTTGCCCGGCGCGGGTTCTTTGAGCTCTGCAAAGTCGCGATGATCAACTTTGCCGTGATCGCTTTTTCCTCCGTACTGATCCGAAGGGAGGAAGGGGAATTCCGCGTGATGAGGGCCATTCATGTTTTCCTTTCCGTGGAAACGCTTCTGCTGATTGCTTCCGCCCTCAGCAAGATGATTCTGTATATCGCCCGTTACGGGCTGACCCCGAAACGGGTGTATACCAGTTGGTTCATGGTGGTTCTGGCAGTGATTTTCGTGACTATTATCGTCTCCCGGTTTAAAAAGATCAATCTGGCCCGCAGCATTGTGCTGACCTGCGCCGTCAGCTTTCTGATTCTCTGCTACGCAAATATTGACGGCAGGATCATCGGGTATAATATCGGCCGGTACCAAAACGGGACGTTGGAAACCGCCGACATAGGGATCATGTACCGCGCACCGGATGCTGCAAAGCCTTACGCGCTGGAACTGTACCGGAACACAAAGGATGCTTCCTTAAAGAAGGAACTAAAAACATTTCTACGGGATTTCAATTCGCAGAAAACCGAATTTCAGCAGATGAATCTGCAGAAATGGACAGCTCTCCGCCTTCCAATAGAATAAAAAAGAGAAATCGGCTCCGCGGGAAGATTCCCGCGGAGTTATTTTTTTGGTTCTAACACGGCTAAGTTGTCCATATCTATGTTATTGAAAGAGAGGACAAGGGATATGGATAACTACAGCGACCCAAGATTTGATTCGGCGGCGAAAGCGATCTGCGGCAGAATCGCAGGCTATTTCTCGCTTTTGCCCGGCGACATAAAAAAACAGGCGCAAGAGATCAGGCTCCGCGTCAATAAACCAATTTCCATCTGCTGTACGGGAGAAATCTACTTTTTGAATCAAACCGGAAGACTGACGTGCTATCCGGGCAAGGACGCCATGATTTCCACAAGAGAAGATATTGAGGAATGCTTCCGGAATATTTGCAGCTATTCGATCTACAGCCATCAGAATGAGATTAAGAACGGGTTTGTCACGCTGGCAGGGGGGCACCGGGTCGGCATCAGCGGAACCGCGGTGTTCCAGAACGGTCAGATTGCCGGTATCCGGGATATTTCTTCTATTAACATCCGTGTTTCCCGGGAGATTCCGGGATCGGCTGCTGAAATTTTTCATTCCCTGAAAAAGGAGATCCGTTCCGGCCTGCTCATTGCCGGTCCGCCCGCAAGCGGAAAAACCACCATCCTGCGCGACATTGCCCGTCAGCTGTCCAGCGGTACCTGCGGGGATATCCGGAAGGTGGTCGTGGTCGACGAACGCGGGGAACTGGCCGGTATCTGTCTGGGGATACCGCAGAACGATCTCGGATTCTGTTGCGATGTGTTGGACGGCTACCCCAAGGCGGAGGGAATCATGCAGGCCGTTCGCTGCCTTTCTCCGGAATTCATTATCTGCGACGAGCTTGGCGGAAACGACGAGGTCGCCGCGGTGGAGCAGAGCCTGAACGCGGGCGTCAGCATGATTTCCTCCATCCACGCGGGCAGCATCGAGGAATTCCTGATGAAAAAACAGGCGGTGCACCTTTTGAAAACGGGGGCCTTCGGCTGTGTGGCTATGCTGAACGGGTACAGAGAACCGGGAAAAATACAAGGGATTTACAAGGCTGGTGATTTGCTTGCTAAAATTGACGGGGGCTTTGATTCTAATAGCCGCAGGGGCGCTTGCGGGGTATATGGAGTCGCATAGGCTTGCCGTGCGGGTGGAGCAGCTCGAACGGTTTCTGCGTTTTGTTTCCTCCGCGCAGACGGAAATCCGGTTTTCCGCACTGCCGGTAGAGCAGATCGTGCAGAAGCACGGCGGCGATTTGGGGTTTCTGCGGCACTGCGGGGACTCTTTTCAAAAGAACGGGGATTTCCAGTCCGCGTGGCAGGACGGGGTCAAAGAATGCGCGAAAAGCGGCGGGTTCAACAATAAAGATGTGGAATTGCTGAAAGGCTTTGGGAGCGGCTTCGGCGTAAGCGATACCGACGGGCAGCTTTCGCACTGCGCTCTCTACTATGAGCTTACGGCCCAGAACCTGAAAGAGGCAAGGGGCGAAAAGGAACGAAAATCAAGGCTGTACCAAATGTTTGGCGTGTTTTCCGGGATGGCGGCGGCACTCCTGCTATGTTAAGGATGGAGGAATCAAAAAATGGATGTGGATTTGATTTTTAAAATTGCTGCAATCGGCATCATCGTTGCGGTGCTGAACCAGCTGCTGATTCGTTCGGGCAGGGAGGACCAGGCAATGATGACGACCATTGCCGGTCTGATCGTAGTGCTCATGATGATTATCCAGCAAATAGACGCTCTATTTAAGTCTATAAAATCCATATTCGGTTTGTAGGCCATGGATATGATTGCCGTTGCGGGAATTGCAGTGATCGCGGCGATCCTCGCGGTTATGCTGAAGCGGTATCATCAGGAATATTCCATTGTTGTCAGTATCTGCGCCGGCGTTTTGATCCTGTTCGCGATACTGGGGAATATTGCCCCCGCGGTTCAGCAGATCAATACCCTGCTTTCCTCGGCAGGGCTTTCCGCCGAATACGCCGCAATCCTATTCAAATCCCTTGGAATCTGCTTTCTGGCACAGTTCGCCGCCGATTCCTGCCGGGACGCGGGGGAAAGCGCGCTGGCTTCAAAAGTGGAGCTTGCCGGAAAAATCGCAATTGTGGTGCTGTCGCTGCCGCTCTTTGAAAAGATTGCAAGCACGGCGGTAGGACTGATTGGTGGATAAGGATGAAAAAAATGGTATGCTTAGCCGTTCTGCTGCTCCTGGTTACGGCGTTTTCCCTGCCGGTGCACGCCGCGTCGAAGCAGGACGATTATTACTCCCGGCAGCTTCAGGAAAGCGGGGCGGCGGACCTTGCGGACAAACTGCCCAACGATACCAGAAAAGCGCTGGAGGAAATGGGGATTGAAGATACCAACTGGAAAGGCATTCCCTCCATCACGCCGAAAAGCATGTTTGACCAGATCCTTTCGGTGGTCGCGGGCAAAACAGGGGAACCGTTCCGGGCGGCGGTTTCGGTAATCGCGGTAATGCTTCTGTGCGCGCTTTTGAACGGGATGAAGCTTTCCTTCGGGGAAAAATCGCTGGGCGGAGTCATCGGTATGGTTTCCACGCTTTGTATCTGTGTGATTGTGGTGAACCCGATTGTGTCGTGTATTTCAAGCGCGGCAGCGGTGATTAAAACGGCAGCCGGGTTTCTGCTGGCCTGTGTTCCGGTCCTGGCGGGAATTATGATCGTAGCCGGGCAGCCCGCCACGGCCGGTTCCTATAATCTGTTAATGATGGCGGCGGGAAATGTGATTTCTCTGCTGTCTTCCAATATTCTGGTTCCGATGATGAACATCTTTCTGGCGCTTTCCATCGTGTCCGCGATTTCCCCAAATATCAACCTGAACGGGCTGTGTACAGCCTTCAGCAAGGCCGTGAAATGGATTATGGGGTTCTGTATGACCATTTTTACCGGACTGCTGACCATGCACGGCATTGTCGCAACCGCGCTGGACACAACGGGGACCCGTGCGGCAAGGTTTGTCGTCAGCAGCTTTGTGCCCGTGGTGGGTAATGCGTTGGGGGAGGCGCTCCATACCATCAACGGGTGCGTCAAAATGCTGAAATCCGGCGTCAGCGCGTTCGGATTGCTTGCGGGGCTTTTTGTTTTCCTGCCGATTTTGATTCAGTGCCTTGTCTGGCTGCTGACCCTTCAGGTCTGCATCGGGATCGGCGATATCTTTGAGCTGAAGGAAATCAGCTCGCTGCTGAAAGCTTCGGGAGACGTGATCGAAACGCTGATCAGTATCATTCTGTGCTGCATGGTGATCCTGATGGTTTCCAACGTGATTCTTCTGATTATTGGAGGCGGGTCATGAACGCGGTCAGGGAATGGTCGGCGGCCATCTGCATGGCGGCCCTTGTCGCCGCAATGCTGCAGGGCCTTGTCCCAAACGGCTCCATGGAAAGGATGGTCAAATTTGTCATCGGCGCTTTTGTGATCTGCGCGCTGATCGTTCCGCTCACAAAAATCGTACCGGAAATCTCCGCGAGCATCCAGACGGATTCAGACAGCCCGGTCAATTCACAGCTTGAAAAGACGGTGGAAAAGCAGTATTTCGCCGCCGCGCAGGAAAGTATTACGAATCTGGTCGTATCAGAGTTGAACAAAATCAATATTAAATGCAAAAATGTTAATGTGATTATGGATACAAACGAAGATGGCAGCATATCAATTAACAAGGTGGTTGTCATTCTGGCAAATGGATATGGCAAGGACAGAGAAAAGGCTTCGGCTCATCTGGAAAAAACGTTAGGACTGAAAATGGAGGTATCTTCCGATGAAAGCTAAGGACAGCGGCTTCGAGGAGGAAAAGAAGACGGTTTTCTCTAAGCTGGCGGAAAACGATTTTTACCGTAAGGTCATTATCATCGGCGGTTTGATCGGAATTGCCCTGATTTTCCTCTCGGGCTATCTGAACCATGACCACACCGATACGAAAGACGTATCGTCCCAGTCCGTGGTTACGGCCGAGCAGTACGCCAAAGAGCTGGAAACCAGCCTGACGGATCTTGTGAACCGGATACAGGGGGCGGGGGAGGCTAAGGTTCTGGTAACGCTTGAGCGGAGTAAGCAGTATATATATGCTACCGAGGAAAAAAGAAGCAATCAGACCACCGAGGACAAATCCGACGGTTCCACCACCAAAAACGAGGCGAATGACAACACGGAGACTACTTACATACTTGTCAAGGATGCCGACGGCGCTCAAAAAGCGCTTGCGGTAACTGAGGTTCAGCCGATTATAAAGGGTGTTGTCGTTGTCTGTGACGGCGGCGACAATCCGGTCGTACAGCAGGATATTATTTCCGCTGTGACAACAGCGCTGGATATTACTTCTGTACGCGTATGCGTTATAAAAGCAAAATAATTTTAAACGGGGGGAATTTATTCTATGACTATGGGAAAGCGTCAGCTTGTTCTTGCGGCTTTGATTGTGGCGCTCGGTGCGGCGGTGTATTTAAACTGGCAGTTCTCGGGCGACAATCCATTGCTCGCCACCAACGCGGTTACCTCAACGGCGGATCATGAGTTGGGGGAAGCCCAGCTTGCGGAGGCTCCGGTATCCGGGTCGTCCAAGACAACTTCCGGCTCATCATCGTCCGTACAGGCGAACGCGCCTGCGGCCAGCTATTTCAGTGAAGCGCGCCTGTCGCGCCAGAAAGCACGGGATACGGCGGTTGAGCTTCTGGAAAAGGTTCTGACCGACGCGAAATCCAACGATGCGGCGAAAAAGGACGCAGTCGCACAGGCGGCCGTTATCGCGCAGAATACTCTGAAGGAAAACAATGCCGAAAGCCTGATCAAGGCGAAGGGGTTTTCGGACTGCGTGGTCTTTCTTCAGAATTCTGAGTGCAATGTTGTGGTGAAAACAAACGATTCTTCACAGAACAACGCGATTGTGATCAAAGACATTGTTTCCGGCCAGTCGGGCGTCTCCTATGACAAAATTAAAATAGTCGAAGTAAAATAGCGTCCCGGTTTTTACAACCTGATTGCCGCACATAGAATTTTCAATGCCTTTCTGTTTATGCTGATTTTTTATAAACAACAGGAGAAACTGAAATTTGTTTCTGCTGATTATTGAGAAATACAGCATTTCCGGTTGATTCTGCAACAAGGTTGCGTTTTTCCCCCGCCTTCGGCGGGGAGGAACGTGTTTTATCTTGCAAGCTGAAATGGAATTGCTGTAGTATCAGATAAAATATTTGATTCTGAAAAAGATTGTGGTATAATGTACCCGTGGATGTTTGAAAATATAATCAGCGGTTAAAACCCTCCACAGTTCAGTGGAGGGTTCTTTTAATATACGGATGAAAGACGGCTGAAAAGACGGAGGAAGAAAATGAAAAGACACGAGGCGAGGGAACAGGCGTTTGCCCTGATCTTTGAAAGAAGCATCAACCACGATCCAACGGAACAGATTATTGACGCGGCCGGCCTGTCCAGAGATATCATCATCGATGATTTTGCCGAAAAAATCGCCGTCGGTGTGGAAGAAAACGAAGAAACCCTCAACGCCCGGATCGAAAAAAATATTCGCGGCTGGAAAATGAACCGCCTTTCCAAGGTGGCCCTGGCTCTGATGAAGCTTTCCATCTACGAAATGATGTTTGAGAAGGATATTCCCGTGAGTGTCTCCATCAACGAGGCGGTCGATCTTGCGAAAAAATACGGCGGTGCGGACGACGCTCCGTTTGTCAACGGGGTGCTGGGTTCGGTGGCAAAAGAGCTTGTTGAGAAGGAATTTCATGAAACAGCCAATTGACGCGCTTGGCATCGACACCAGCAATTACACAACCTCCGCCGCTCTTTTTCAGGGCGGAACGGTTTTTCAGCAGAAAATGCTTCTTCCCGTAGAGCAGGGAGAGCTTGGCCTGCGGCAGAGCGACGTCGTGTTTCACCATGTGCAGCAGCTGCCGCGGGTGCTGGAAGCGCTGATTCGGAAAAAGCTTTCCGTCGGCGCGGTAGGGGTGTCGGACAGACCGCGCGACCTGGAAGGCTCTTACATGCCCTGTTTTACGGTCGGGCTCGGTACGGCAAAGGCCGTTGCGCTTTCGCTGGGGGTACCGCTGTATTCGTTTTCCCATCAGGCGGGGCACATTGCCGCCGCGCTGTATTCCGCCGGCAGACTGAGCCTGCTTCACGAAAAATTCATTGCGTTCCATGTTTCCGGCGGTACGACGGAGGCGGTCCTCGTCACCCCGGACGAACGGACCATCTTCCGCACGCAGATCATCGCGCAGTCTCTGGATTTAAAAGGCGGACAGGCTGTGGACAGGGTGGGGGCTATGCTCGGCCTGCCGTTTCCTTCCGGGAAAGCGCTGGAGCAGCTGGCCCTGCAGGCGAATAAAGCATATCGTATCAGACCGTCGCTCAAGGGGGCTGATTGTTCCCTTTCCGGCGTGGAAAACCAATGTGCCGGAATGCTGAAAGCAGGAGCGCCGAAAGAAGAGGTCGCGGCCTATTGCCTGTGCTCGATCCTGGCGGCGCTGGATGGGATGACCGCCGAACTGCTGAAGCAATACGGAAAGCTCCCCCTGCTGTTTGCGGGCGGGGTCATGTCCAACAGCCTGATCCGGGACGCAATGACAGAAAAATACGGCGCCGCCTTCGCCGCCCCGGAATTTTCAGCGGACAATGCGGCGGGAATTGCGATTTTAACCTCAATAAAGGGGGCATAATGACTTATGGCGGATTTTCCGGTTGTGCTGAGCATAACGCAGCTGAACACTTATATCAAATCCAAATTTGACGGCGACGAAAATCTGGCGCATGTTTTTGTCAGCGGCGAAATTTCCAATTTCACTAACCACTATAAGTCCGGACACTTCTATTTGTCCCTCAAGGATGAAAAATGCGTGATTCGGGCGGTGATGTTTGCCCAGAACGCCCGGCGTATCCGTTTTCTGCCGCAGGACGGCATGAAGGTGATTGTGCGGGGCCGCGTAAGCGTCTATGAGGCGACGGGACAGTATCAGCTTTATATCGACGATATGCAGCCGGACGGCCTCGGCGCGCTGAACCTGGCCTTTGAACAGCTGAAAGCAAAGCTGGAAGCGGAGGGCCTGTTCGCCCCGGAGCGGAAAAAACCGCTGCCCGCTTTTCCGGAACGGATCGGTGTGGTTACCTCGCCCACCGGCGCGGCGGTACACGACATTACCTCGATTCTCGCGCGGCGGTACCCTTTGGCTGAAATTGTTTTTTGTCCCGTGCTGGTACAGGGGGAGGGCGCCGCGCCGCAGATTGTAGACGCGCTGGCCCGTTTCAACTGTCTTCTCTGCGCCGATGTGATTATTCTCGGGCGCGGCGGCGGTTCACTGGAAGACCTCTGGCCCTTTAACGAGGAAATGGTGGCAAGGGCCGTAGCCGCCTCCCGGATTCCCGTCATTTCCGCCGTAGGGCATGAGACCGACTTTACGATCTGTGACTTTGTGGCCGACCTTCGCGCACCGACCCCGTCGGCCGCCGCGGAGCTTGCCGTGCCCGACCGCGCGGAGCTGGAATATACGGTTCGCTACGACCTGTCGCGGCTAAAGCAAAGCATGCGGAAGAAGCTCACGGGCCTCAAACAGAATCTGGACGCGCTGACCTCCCGCTATTCCTTTAAAAATCCTTTCAATCTGATTGAATTGGAACGGATTCGTACCGATCAGCTTGCCGTAAGGCTCAATCAGTCTATGCGCGGGAAAACGGCGGACGCCCGGTCCGCGCTTTCTTCCGTCAGCGGCAGGCTGAACGCCCTAAGCCCGCTGGCAACGCTTTCACGGGGATATTCTATTACTTACGGTCAGAACGGACGTGTCGTCACCCGTGTTTCCGACGTAAAAACGGGTGAACGGATTTCGGTGCTGTTAAACGAAGGAACGCTGGGCTGTGTAGTGGACAGCATGGAGGAGAAACATGAATAAGAAAATGGGCTTTGAAGAAGCCATGATCAAACTGAGCGAAATTGTCGACCGGCTGGAAAACGGCAATGAGTCGCTGGAAAGCTCTCTGAAGTTGTTTGAGGAAGGCTCCGCGCTGGCTGCCCTGTGCTACGGCAAGCTGGAGGGCGCCGAGCAGAAAATCAGGCAGATCACCGAGCTTGAAGAATCCGGCGGTGAAAAAAATGCTTGATCTGAGGGAGAAGCATCTGGTCGGGAGGGTAGACGCCAGGCTGGCACAGTACCTTCCCGAGGAAGAAATCATACAGGCCGACCTGATCCACGCCATGCGCTACAGCCTGCTCGGAGAGGGCAAGCGGATCCGGCCGATTCTTGTGATGGAATTCTGCAGACTCTGCGGCGGGGAGGAAGAAGCTGCGCTGCCTTTTGCCTGTGCGGTGGAAATGATCCACACCTATTCGCTGATTCACGACGACCTGCCGTGCATGGATGACGACGATATGCGCCGCGGACGCCCGTCCAACCACAAGGTGTTCGGCGAAGACATCGCCCTGCTCGCGGGGGATGCGCTGCTGACCATGGCCTTTGAAGCCATGCTTTCCGGGGAAGCCGTACGGCTTGCCGGGGCCGAAAGGGCCGCGAAGGCCGCGGGATACCTTGCCCGCGCCGCCGGTGCGTACGGCATGGTCGGGGGACAGGTAATTGACCTGATGAGCGAAGGCCGGGCCATTTCGCTGGAAACTCTGAAGAAAATGGATGAAAATAAAACCGGCGCGCTGATTCTGGCGTCCGCGCAGATGGGCTGTGTCCTCGCCGGAGCCGGCGACGAACAGATGCGGGCCGCCGAAAGCTACGCGCGGGCAATCGGCCTGGCGTTTCAGATTGTGGACGACATTCTGGATGTGACGGGGGATACCCAGACGCTGGGGAAACCGGCCGGTAGCGACAATGAAAACAATAAAAGCACCTACGTCTCCCTGATGGGACTGGAAAACGCCTCGAAAACCGTCGACGAGCTGACCGCGAAGGCCATGGAAGCGCTCGGCTGCTTTGGCGAGGAAGCCGAATACCTCACCGAATTTGCAAAAAAACTGGCCGTTCGTAAAAAGTAAGGAATTTTGCCGTGTTTATTGACAAAATTGACGGAATATGATAATATTGTTAAGCCGCATATTACGGGCTTTATAAGTGGGAAACCCGCCCGGTGATAGCGAGTTTAGAGAAAAGGCAGGACCTTTCATTCATGTTTGCAGTAATTGAAACAGGCGGCAAGCAGTACAAGGTACAAAGTGACGATGTCATTTATATCGAGAAGCTTGCGGCAGAAGAAAATTCCTCCGTCGATTTCAAAGTGGTTGCACTTGACGGCGACGACGGACTCAAAGTGGGTGCTCCTTATGTTGAGGGAGCTACCGTAACCGGTACGGTTCTTAAAAACGGTAAGGGAAAGAAAATCACAGTCTTTACTTACAAGGCAAAAAAAAGCGAGAAGCGTAAAATGGGTCACAGACAACCCTATACCAAAGTACAGATTACCGCAATTAACGCATAATTGTCATGATTTGTGCAGAATTTTTCACCCGGCCTGACGGCGCTCTTCTGGGATTTTCCCTGAGCGGTCACAACGGGGTAGCGGGCAGGGATATCGTCTGTGCGGCGGTTTCCTCTGCGGCATATATGACAGCCAACACCATTACGGAGGTTGTCAGAGCAAATGCCCAGGTTACTGTGGAAGACGGTTATATGCTCGTCAGAATTTCATCAAATGAGGCGAAAGACTGCCGCGACATTCTCGCGGGTTTCAAACTCCATATGCTGGAGCTTGAAGAACAGTATCCTCAAAATATTCATGTAAGCTATACGGAGGTGTAAGGAAATGCTAAAGATAAATATTCAGTTATTTGCGCATAAAAAAGGAATGGGTTCCACCAAGAACGGCCGTGATTCAGAATCTAAGCGTCTTGGTGTGAAACGTGCAGACGGCCAGTTTGTACTTGCCGGAAACATTCTTGTCAAACAGCGCGGAACCCATATTCATCCGGGTGAGAACGTCGGCATCGGCTCCGACGATTCCCTCTTTGCCATGGTTGACGGTCATGTAAAATTTGAGCGTCTTGGCCGTGACCGCAAAAAGGTCAGCGTTTACGCGGTGGAGCAATAAGCCTTTTCAGGTGAATGAAAATCCCGGGCCGTTTTCGCCCGGGATTTTTTGGCTTTTCCGAACCAAGCATAGTATACTAATCGAAGGCAATATTTCACAGAAATGGCGGTAAAGCTCAGATGTTTATAGACAGTGCGAAAATTACGATCAAAGCGGGCAACGGCGGCAGCGGCAAGGTTTCGTTTCACCGTGAAAAATATGTAGCGTCCGGCGGTCCGGACGGCGGAGACGGCGGCCGGGGCGGAAACATTATCTTTCAGGTCGACGACAACCTTTCCACGCTGGCGGATTTCCGTTATAAAAGAAAATATGTTGCTCTGAACGGTGAAGACGGTAGGGGAAAACGCTGCTTCGGGAAAAAAGCGGACGACCTGATAATCAGGGTTCCCCGGGGAACCTGTCTCTTATACACATCTCCGAGCCCACGAGACAT
>ENA-OXEN01000047-OXEN01000047.1-human-gut-metagenome-genome-assembly--contig:-NODE-47-length-22169-cov-13.828751_pt1 | contig 22169 bp, 17 predicted proteins | sample MGYA00249358_ERZ652249 | MGnify/ENA primary metagenome ERZ652249 (study PRJEB26925, sample SAMN05826761) | human gut metagenome | biome: ENVO:2100002; feature: ENVO:00000062; material: ENVO:00002003... | reverse complement strand
GGGATGTACAGCTTCGCATTGGCCGTGACAATGGTCGCCGCGCCGTCGATCTGATAGTCGGCCCCGATTTCCACTTCCGTGGCATAGGCGAGCTTTTTGATGATTTCCCTGCCTTCTGCGAACATGGCGGCGTCTCCGGTAGCGATATAGAGATGGGTTTTGCGGGAAGGCGGCACGTTCATTTCAGAACGGCGGTTGCGGACGGCACGCACCGCTTCCATAATGCTGCGCATGTTCTCCGCGGCCTGCGGGAAGCAACGGCTCTCCCCGTACTGCGGCCAGCGGGACACCATGATGGATTCACCCTCGTGCGGAAGCGTCTGCCAGATTTCCTCGGTAATATACGGCATAAACGGGTGCAGCAGCTTCAAGGTGCCGCTCATGACCCAGACAAGCACCTGACGCACACCCCGTGCGGTTTTCCGATCGTCAGAATTCAGACGGATTTTCGCGATTTCAATGTACCAGTCGCAAAATTCGTCCCAAAGGAAATCGTAAAGCTTCTGTACGGCAATCCCAAGCTCGAAGTGCTCCAGATTTTCCGTGATCTCCTTCGTCACGCGGTTGAAGGAATCGATGATCCATTGATCTTCCATCGCAAGGTTCGCGGGAAGCTCATTCTTTACGTCATGACCGTCGATATTCATGAGGATAAAGCGCGAGGCGTTCCAGATTTTATTGGCAAAATTGCGGCTGGACTCCACCTTCTCGTCGGAAAAACGCATATCGTTTCCGGGACTGTTGCCCGTTGCAAGCGTAAAGCGAAGCGCATCCGCGCCAAATTTTTCAATAATTTCAAGCGGGTCTATCCCGTTGCCCAGCGACTTGCTCATTTTTCTGCCCTTTGCGTCACGGACAAGTCCGTGAATCAGCACGGTATGGAACGGGACCTCTCCCATCTGTTCAATTCCGGAGAAAATCATACGGGCGACCCAGAAGAAAATGATATCATAACCGGTGACAAGGGTATCGGTCGGATAAAAGTATTTCAGATCCTCGGTTTTGTCCGGCCAGCCGAGGGTGGAAAACGGCCATAGCGCGGAGCTGAACCAGGTGTCAAGGGTGTCCTCGTCCTGTTTCAGATTTTTGGAACCGCATTTCGGGCAAGTGTGAGGCTCTTCGCGGGAAACGACCGTCTCCCCGCAGTCCTGGCAGTACCACGCGGGGATGCGGTGGCCCCACCAAAGCTGGCGGGAAATACACCAGTCCTTGATGTTTTCCATCCAGTGGTCGTAAATCTTTTCAAAACGGTCGGGAACAAATTTCACTTTCCCGTCCTTTACTTCCTGAAGAGCAGGCTGAGCCAGCGGCTTCATTTTTACAAACCACTGCTTGGAAACGCGCGGCTCCACAACGGTGCCGCAGCGGTAGCAGGAGCCGACATTGTGCTTGATCGGCTCGACGTCGACAAGGAACCCCTGTGCCTTCAGGTCCTCCACAATCTGTTTGCGGGCCTCCAAGGCGGACATACCGGCATATTTCCCGGCGTTCTCATTCATATTTCCGCCGTCATCCATGACATTGATGACCGGCAGATCGTGGCGCAGACCGACTTCAAAGTCGTTCGGGTCGTGGGCCGGAGTGATTTTCACCACGCCGGTTCCGAAATCACGCTCAACATAAGTATCCGCAATCAGCGGGATTTCCCGGTTTACAAGAGGGAGAACCAGCGTCTTGCCCACCAGACCCGCATAGCGTTCGTCTTCGGGATGTACCGCGACCGCGGTATCGCCAAGCATCGTTTCCGGGCGGGTGGTAGCCAGCTGAATGGAACCGCTGCCGTCCTTGAAAGGATAACGCAGGTGCCAGAAGAAGCCGTCGTGCTCGCTGAACTCCACTTCCGCGTCGGAAATAGAGGTGCGGCAGTGCGGGCACCAGTTGATGATGCGTTCCCCGCGGTAGATCAGGTCCTTTTCGTACAGTCTTACAAAAACCTCCCGGACGGCTTTGGAGCAGCCCTCGTCCAGAGTAAAGCGCTCACGTTCCCAGTCGCAGGAGGAACCCAGTTTTTTCAGCTGTTCCATGATTCTTCCGCCGTATTTTTCCCTCCATTCCCACGCGCGTTCCAAAAAAGCCTCGCGGCCGATTTCGTCTTTGGTAATGCCCTCTTTGCGCATCGCCTCGACGATTTTCGCCTCTGTGGCAATGGAAGCGTGGTCGGTTCCCGGCAGCCAGAGCGCCGAATAGCCCTGCATCCTTCTCCAGCGGATCAGGATATCCTGCAGGGTTTCATCCAGGGCATGTCCCATATGAAGCTGGCCGGTAATGTTCGGGGGCGGAATCACAATGGTATATGGCTGCTTCTCGGGGTCCGGCTCGGCGTGAAAATAGCCGCCGGAGAGCCAGAAGTCATAAATTCTGTCCTCCACTTCCTGTGGGTCATAGGTTTTTGCAAGTTCCCTGCTCATATATTTTCCTCCTGAATTTTATCCCTTATAATGATGGCATACCCCTTCATTCCCTGAGGCGCGCCGGGTGCGTCGCCTCCCTCTGTGAGGGAATCAGGGAGTTGGTTTAGCAACTCGTTTATTATGGCATTCGATGGGTCATTTGTCAATTTTTTCAGCTTGCCGGAACCGGTTTGACGGAACCGCCGATCACGGTGCTGTCAAGGATAACGGCAATGCAAAGGCAAAGCAGGACATTGGACTGATTGGCAATATCGGCGGCGAAGCAGTCGCCGTTTTCATTCCAGCACCGGCCGTGCGTCATCACGACAGTGGAGTCCACGTCGGTCAGGTCGTAGGAGCGCGTCAGAAGATCGCCGTGAAAGCTCCAGCCGACGCCTTTGATTTTAATGGGCTGCTTTGACGAGGCAAGGTTCAGCGTCACACGCGCGCGCTCCTTGTCCCCGATAAAAACGGAGTACCTCGACATGGCCGAAATCCCCAGACTGAAGATGCGGGCCGCCTCGTTTTGGTTGTTGTCAATCAGGTAGACCTTGCTGCCGATAGACAATGAATCACCGGTAACACTGTAGACAGACTGACCAAGAGCATCTATTACGGTAAAAAGAGCTTCCGTACCGGTGCTCTGTTTAATGTAAAATTTCATGCGCCGGCCTCCCTGTTTGAAATCGATTATTAATGCTTATCATATCATTTTTATATCGGATAGGCAACCGCCTTTCCGTATAAATTATGGAAAAGGCAGTGCGGATTTTCCATTGACGTACTTGTGTGGATATACTACAATAAACGGGATCGGAGGTGCTGCTTTGAAAAAATTCCTTTCTCTCAGGCGAATCCGGCTCCTTGCGCTTGCACCGGCCGCCCTGCTGCTTACCCTTGCCGCGCAAAGCCGTCCCGATTTTGCGGAATGGTACGCGAACACCGTTTATCCCGTTTTGTCGCGCGGAGTAAACCGCGCCACTTCCCTTGCTCCGTTTTCCGTTATGGAGGCCCTGGTCGTCCTTCTTTGCTCGGGCGCTGTTTTTTATATGATTTTCTTTATTATCAAAATCATACATAACCGCGGAAAACGAAGAAAAATATTTTCTCTTTTCGCAATTAACCTGATATGCATTGCCAGTTTGCTGTATTTTGTGTTTGTAGTTTCCTGCGGAATCAATTATTACCGCTATCCTTTCGCTCAGACCTGCGGGCTGGAAATCCGACCTTCGTCCAAGGCCGAGCTGACGGCGCTCTGTACCGATCTTGCCGATCGGGCAAACGAACTGCGCAAGGGAGTCCGGACCGACCGGAACTCCGTTATGCGGCTGAGTACGGAGGATATTGAGACAACGGCCAAAAAGGCAAGAACAGCGTTTGACGCGATCAGCGGGGATTATCCGCTTCTGCGCGCGGGGTACGGTCCGCCAAAACCGGTATTTTTCTCCCGGCTGATGTCCTACTGCAACATTACGGGCATTTTTTTCCCGTTTACCTTTGAAGCAAATGTCAACGTGGACATCCCGGATTATTCCATCCCGCTGACGATGTGCCACGAGCTTTCCCATCTGCGCGGATATATGCGCGAGGACGAGGCGAATTTCATCGGCTACCTTGCCTGTGAAAAAAGCGGGGACGCGGATTTCCGGTATTCGGGGACGATGCTTGCCTATATCTACGCTTCCAACGCGCTTTACGGTACCGACCCGTCGGTGGCAAATCGAATCTACGGGACCCTGAGCGACGGCGTCAGACGCGATTTGGAAAACAATTCTGCATACTGGAAGCAGTTTGAGGGACCGGTTGCCACCGCTGCCGACCATGTCAACGATTCTTATCTGAAGGCCAACAAACAGACGGACGGCATCAAAAGCTACGGCCGGATGGTCGACCTGCTGCTCGCCGAATACCGCACAAAAAAAGGAGCCGGCTGAAAGGCTCCTTTTTTAATTGATACTCAAAACGGCTGTTCAGGCAGACCGCACTCAAGGGGCCGAATCGGAATCAGTCTCGGAGGCGCCGTCAGGCGCAGGCCCATTGCTGACAGCAATGGTAACCTGAGACCCGTAGGCCATCTGGCTGCCCTCCTGCACATCCTTGTAGCCGATGACCATCCCTTTTTCCACATTGGAACTGTATTCCTCTGTTTTGGTGGGCGTAAAGCCGGCTGAGGTGACCGCTTCCGAAGCTTCCGCAAGCGTTTTCCCGGCAATCGGCGGAAGAGTGCGCACGGCGGCCCCTTCGCTGACAACGACTACGATCGCCGTCCCCCTTGCCATTTTCGTGCCCGCGACGGGTGACTGGGAAATAATGCTTCCCTCGGGAATGGTGTCGCTGAACTGCTTGCTGGACAGAAGCACCTGATAATCCTGACCAGAGGAGGATTCACCCGAATTAGCCTGCTCCTGAAAAATCTGGCCGACCAGATTGGGCGCTTCGATCAGATTCGGGTCGGCGGAATCCGCGGAATCCATTGTCACTTCCAGCGAGTCCGCGGCTGCGGACTCGACCTGAGAGGCTTCTGAAGCGAGCGTTTCCGCATCTCCCCGCCCGGTGTTGGAAATCCAGATAATCCCGACGATGGTGAACACGATCAGGGCGGCCACACAGGTCAGGATGACCCATACAAAATTGGGAACGCCTTTTTTGCCGTCGTCCTCCTCCGGCTCGGGGGCGGACCTGTGAATCCTCTGGGTATCCTCAATGGTCGCCGTGACGGTCGGCGCGGCGGAAAGCTCGGCGCGGAGCCGCTCAAAGGTGGGGGTGCGTTTGTCCGGGGAAACCTGCAGCGCGTTGGCCATCGCCGTTACCACATGGGGTGGCAGGCTGCGCATAATGCTGGTCGGAATCAAAAGCCGCATATCGTTGCGCCTTTTTAAGGCCTCCTGCGGAATGGTACCCGTCAAGGCAAAAAACAGGGACGCGGCAAAGCCATAGACATCCGTCGATTCATCGGGGACATAGTCCATCACATACTGCTCTATGGCGGCGCAGCCGGGAACGAGGTCCGGCGGCAAATCCGTGTCCATCCGGCGGACGGCGCTGATGCAGAAGCTGCCTAGCTTCATCCTGCCGTCCTGCATGATATTCAGGGTATCGGGAGAAATGCCAAGATGCCTGATTCCCGCCGCCTGCATTGAGCTGAGCGCGGACAGGACAGGCATAAAAAGCTGCCTTGCGGCGTTCCAGCTGAGGTTACCGCCGCTACGTTCGACAAAATAGCGGAGCGTAATGCTTTCGCTCCACTCAGAAACGGTATAGGCCGTATGATTTTCCTCAAAGATATCGTAAATCTGTACAATGGCGGAAAGCTCACGCATGTGCGCAATCTCTCTGGAATAATTCAGAAAAGCGGCGAGACATTCGTCAAAGATGATCTCACTGCCGCCGATCACACGGATATCCGTCCCGTTGGCGGGCCTTTCGCACAGGGTCTGCGGAAAAAACTCGCGCAGTTCAATCGGTATGTTCAGAACCGTATCGTAGCCGATATAGGTGATTCCCTCGCCGTTGCTCTTTTTCGCGCGGCCGACGATATACCGGTTCTGCAGTCTGGTCCTGTACGGAAGCGCATGGCGCATTTGTGGCTCGGAAGAACTGAAGCCGCAGTTGGAACATTCGGTTTTGCCGTTTGTATCGGACATGCAGTTCATGCATAGATTGTCAAAGCCAGTCATCTTGCTTCCTCCATGTTTCCAAATATGGAAAAACTTTCTATATATTCTTAGTCGTCCATATCCGGATTATCCCAGTTGTGCCAAACATTTTGCACGTCGTCGTTGTCCTCAAGGACATCGAGCAGGCGCTGCATTTTTGTAACGGATTCTTCGTCGGTCAGCGTGGTATAGGTGTTCGGCACCATCTCTACTTCCGCGGAAACAAATTCGTAGCCTTTCTTTTCAAGATCGTCGCAAACGCCGCTGAAATCCTCCGGTTCGGTGTATATTTCAAAGACGTCCTCGTCGGCCTGAAAATCAGACGCGCCCGCTTCCAGGCTGTCCTCCATGACCTTGTCTTCCTCGAGGCCCTCCCTTTCGACGACGATCAGCCCTTTTTGGGCGAACATAAACGAAACACAGCCGGTGGTGCCGAGATTACCGCCGAATTTGTCGAAATAATGGCGGACGTCGCCGGCGGTACGGTTGCGGTTGTCGGTCAGCGTTTCCACAATGACCGCGATGCCGTTCGGGCCGTATCCTTCGTATGTAATGTTTTCATACTTGGTATCGTCCCCGTCTCCGGCAGCTTTTTTGATAATGCGTTCAATATTGTCATTAGGCACATTGTTGGCCTTCGCCTTGGCAACGCAGTCCTTTAATTTCGAGTTGGTGTTGGGATCCGGGCCGCCGCCCTCTTTTACCGCCACGGCAAGCTCACGGCCTATTTTTGTAAATACTTTCGCTTTTGCGCCGTCTGTCTTTTCTTTTTTACGTTTGATATTATTCCACTTTGAATGGCCAGACATATTTTTTCCTCCCAAATAATAGGTTACATTTTATGATATCACAATTCACATTCTATAGCAAGCGCCAGCTCCCGGGCGGAATTCCGCGCTTTTTCAAGCGTTTCGCGGCCTTCGTCAAAGTCCGTTCCCGGCCAGACGGCCAAGCCCGCAATGGAGGTATTGATGACGGAAAAGGCCAGCTTCATCTGGCGGACAATGATTTGTGCTCCCTCGCAGTCCTTTGAGCCACAGGTAACCAGCAGGGCGGCCAGCTTATGCTTTTCAACCGGGTTCCTGATGCCGAGGGAAAACCGCGCCGCGAAATACCGCTGCGTACGGTCGACGATCGCCTTGAGCGGCGCGGGCAGGCTGAGGTTGTAAACCGGCGTGGCGACAACGATTACGTCCGCAGCGCGGATCAGTGCGTCAATATCGTCAAAATCCGGCTGCGAGCATCTTTCTTCCCCGGCGCAGACATTGCAGGCAATACAAGGCGCAATGTTTCTCTCATAGGCGCTGACAGTCTCGATCCGCGTATTCCCCTCCAATGGTTTCAAAAATTCGTTCAGAAGCTTCGCCGTGGTTCCGTTCCTGTTGGGGGACCCGAAAAAAACGAGCACCAGTTTCCGCTCCTCTGCATTTTCCCGCACAGACTCCGCATGCAAGCCGACCACCCCTTTCACAAGAACAAAAAACGATCCGGTTTTTCCGTCCGGCCGTATTATAAAGGTCCGGACACAATGTTAAGCCTGCTTTAAACGTTTGTAAAATATCGTTTATCATCTAATTTCAGGAATAACAATATTTAGCACTCAATTTATAATGATTGTACCATACAGTCCCGCCGGTGGGAAGAGCAAACCTGTCGAAATCCGTGCGCCGCCACGTGAGAAATGAAAATTTTCACTGATGGAAGGGCACTGGACCCCCAAAGATTCATCAAGTCTGTCGCTTGACAATGTGGACTATTTTAGGCTAGAATATATTATTAACGTTCATGGAATAATATAATCAGAAACGGTGGCATTTTATGAAAATCGGTTTAGATGTCGGCTCCACCACGATCAAATGCGTGGTGCTGGACGACGGCAATCAAATCATATATCAATCTTATGAGAGGCATTTTTCCCAAATCACGCAAAAAATGTCGGAGCTTCTCACAAGAATCAGTCACGAGTATCTCAAAGGCGCGAAGGCCCGGCTTACGGTTTCCGGTTCCGCCGGAATGGGGATTTCCCAGTCCTGCAAGCTGCCGTTTATTCAGGAGGTTTACGCCACCCGCGTGGCGACCGGAAAGCTGATTCCCGACGCGGACGTCATTATCGAGCTCGGCGGAGAGGACGCGAAAATGCTGTTTTTATCCGGCGGCATGGAGGTCCGCATGAACGGCTCCTGCGCCGGAGGAACCGGCGCTTTTATTGACCAGATGGCGACTCTTTTAAATATCTCGCTGGACGAAATGGATCGGCTGGCGGAGAAGTACGAAAAAATATATACCATTGCCTCTCGCTGCGGCGTGTTCGCAAAGTCGGACGTGCAACCCCTGCTGAATCAGGGCGCGCGCAAAAGCGACATTTCGGCGAGCATCTTCGCCGCCGTAGCGAACCAGACGATCGCGGGGCTGGCACAGGGCCGGAAAATCGCCGGAAAGGTGATTTATCTGGGCGGACCGCTCACCTTTTTACCGCAGCTGCGCGCAAGCTTTGACCAGGCGCTGAAAACGCAGGGCGTATGCCCCGAAAATTCCCTTTATTATGTAGCGCTGGGAGCGGCGCTGAGCAGCGACACCGAAATCGACCTGGAAACCGCTCTGGAAAGCATCGCCGCCTACGGCAATACGGCGAACTTTCTTTCCATTCCCCCGCTGTTTGAAACACAGGCGGATTACGACGCCTTTACCCGCCGCCATGCCGAATGCAAAGCGCCGCGCGGAAGCGCGGAAACCTACACGGGCGACGCCTACCTGGGGATCGACGCGGGTTCCACCACGGTAAAAGCCGTTTTGCTTGGCGAGGACGGCGAGGTGCTGGATTCCATTTACCGCAGCAATTCGGGCAACCCGGTGCCGATCATCCGGGAATACCTGCTCAGCCTTTCCGACCGCTTCCCGAAAATCCGGATCGCCGCGGGCGCCGTGACGGGCTACGGCGAGGAGCTTTTAAAAAATGCCTTCAATATTGACTTCGGCATCGTGGAAACGGTGGCGCACTTTACGGCTGCCAAATGTTTTCTGCCCAACGTCGATTTTGTCATTGACATCGGCGGGCAGGATATGAAATGCTTTAAAATCCGCAATGGAGCAATCGACAACATCTTTCTGAACGAAGCCTGCTCTTCCGGCTGCGGTTCTTTTTTACAGACCTTTGCCAACACGCTCGGCTATGAGATAGAGGATTTCGCAAAGCTGGGCCTGTTTGCGAAGCATCCGGTGGATTTGGGTTCCCGCTGCACCGTGTTCATGAACTCGCAGGTCAAGCAGGCCCAGAAGGACGGAGCAACCACCGAGGACATTTCCGCCGGACTTTCCGTCAGCGTAGTGAAAAACGCAATCTACAAGGTCATCCGCGCAGCTTCCGCAGAGGAGCTGGGCCGAAACATTGTGGTACAGGGCGGCACCTTTCTGAACGACGCGGTGCTGCGCGTGTTTGAAAACGAGCTGGGCGTCAACGTTTCCCGCCCGGATATTTCCGGCCTGATGGGCGCTTACGGCGCAGGAATCTACGCCAGAGCACATTCAAAGGGGCAGAGCGCGATCATTGGCAGGGAGGAACTGGAAAACTTCCAGCACGACGTCAGGGTTACCTCCTGCGGGCTGTGCAACAACCACTGCCGGCTGACCATCAACATTTTCGGCGGCAACCGCCGCTTTATCGGCGGCAACCGCTGCGAAAAGCCGGTGACGAAGCGCGCGTCGGGGGATGAGCTCAACATGTACGCCTATAAGCTCGGCCTGCTGCGCTCCTACCAACCCGTAGCGGGCAAAAGGGGAAAGATCGGGATTCCGATGGGTCTGAATCTTTATGAACTGCTCCCCTTCTGGCACACCTTCTTTACCAAGCTCGGCTTTGAGGTAACGCTTTCTCCCCTTTCCAGCCGGGAGCTTTACATAGAGGGACAGAGCACCATTCCTTCCGATACGGTGTGTTTCCCCGCAAAGCTGATGCACGGGCATGTGCAGGCTTTGATCGACGAAGGCGTTAAAAATATTTTTTATCCCTGCATGTCGTATAATTTTGACGAGGGTCTGGGCGACAATCACTACAACTGCCCCGTTGTCGCGTATTATCCGGAGGTTATTTCCGCAAACATGAGCATGCCGGAAGGCTTCCGTTTTCTCCACGACTATGTGGGAATTCACAGAAAACGCGACTTTCCGAAAAAGATGCATGGGATTCTTTCCGAATATTTTGACGATATTTCCCTTTCCGAGGTAAAAGAAGCGGCAAAAGAAGCGTACAGCGAATACGACGGCTATTTCGCGAAGGTACATGAAAAGGGCGACCGGATCATTGCCGAAGCGCAGAAGCAGCAAAAGCCGATCATCGTCCTAAGCGGAAGGCCTTACCATCTTGACCCGGAAATCAACCACGGCATCGACAAGCTGATCGTCAGCCTGGGTGCGGCGGTCATTTCGGAAGACGTGCTGAGCGCTAAGGTAAAGCGCTTCCATACCACGGTTCTGAACCAGTGGACCTATCACGCAAGGCTGTACGCGGCCGCCGAATACATCGGCGACAAGCCAGACATGAATCTTGTCCAGCTCGTTTCGTTCGGCTGTGGCGTAGACGCCATTACCACCGACGAGGTGCGCAGCATTCTGGAAGCGAACGGCAAAATTTACACACAGATCAAAATTGACGAAATTACAAATCTCGGCGCGGTAAAGATCAGGCTGCGCAGCCTCTTTGCCGCTCTGGAGAAATGAGGTGATTCTTTGGCGGAACTGAAATTCAGCAAGGACGGGCGCTTGCTTTTCACGAAAGAAATGAAAAAGGAATATACCATCCTCTGCCCCATGATGGCCCCCATCCATTTTCAACTGATTGTAAACGTGTTGAACAACTGCGGATACCATGTGGAGCTTTTGACGAACGACGGACCGAACGTTGTGCAGGAAGGCCTGAAATATGTCCATAACGACACTTGCTACCCCGCTTTACTGGTCATCGGCCAGTTTATCGACGCACTCCACTCGGGGAAATATGACCTTGACCGCACCGCGCTGATTATTACCCAGACGGGCGGCGGCTGCCGTGCGTCCAACTATATCCACCTTTTGCGCAAGGCGCTGAAAAAGGCCGGGCTGGAACGGGTTCCGGTTGTTTCGCTCAATATGTCCGGACTGGAAAGCAACCCCGGATTTACGCTGACTCTGCCGATGCTGCGGAAATTTATCGCGGGGCTTGTCTACGGCGACGCGCTGATGCAGCTGGACAACCAGACAAAGGCATATGAAACGATCCCCGGCGAAAGCAACCGGATGGTCAAAAAATGGACGGATGCCCTGACGGAGCAGTTCAATCACGGGCAGGGTCTTTCGCTGAAACAGCTGAAAGAAAACCTCCATCAAATCGTTCATGATTTCGCACAGATTGAAATCGACCGCAGGCCGAAAATCAAGGTCGGCATTGTCGGGGAAATCTATGTGAAATACTCCGCGCTGGGCAACAATCATCTGGAGAATTTTCTGGTGGGACAGGATTGTGAGGTAAACGTGCCGGGCATCCTGAATTTCGGCCTTTTCAAGGTCGACAACCGGCTGGAGGATATCAAGCTGTACGGCGGGAACAAGGCAAAATACGTGGTCGTCAAGGCATTGATGGACTATCTGCTGAAAATGCAGGACATCCTGATCCGCGCGGTGAAAACCGAGCCCCGCTTTTTGGCGCCGGAGCCTTACGCCCACACGAAAAGTTTGGTGAAGAACGTCATCGGCTACGGCAACAAGATGGGCGAAGGCTGGCTTCTGACCGCGGAAATGCTGGAGCTGGTCGAACAGGGCTATGAGAATATCGTGTGCACACAGCCGTTCGGCTGCCTGCCGAACCACATCTGCGGCAAAGGCATGATTCACCGCATTAAAGCGGTGGACGAGCGGTCCAATATTGTCCCCATCGATTATGACCCGAGCGCGACGCGTGTCAATCAGGAAAACCGGATCAAGCTGATGCTGGCCGTTGCCAGAGAGAAGCTTTCCGCACAAACGAATAAAGAGACGGAGAAAAGATCATGAAAAAATTGGTCAGTGAATTTAAGGAATTTGCCATGCGCGGAAACGTCATGGATATGGCGGTCGGCGTTGTCATAGGCGCTGCGTTCGGAAAAATTGTGTCCTCACTGGTTGCCGACATCATTATGCCCGTGCTTTCGCTGATTACCGGCAGAATCAATTTGACGGCTTTGGCGGTGACCATTCCCGCGGCAATGGGAAGTCCCAAACCGATTATCATTACTTACGGAAATTTCCTGCAGACGGTGTTGGATTTCATCGCTGTCGCTTTTTCCATTTTCCTTGTCATTAAGGCATCCAACCGCCTGAAACGGAAAAAGGAAGAGACCCCGCCCGCCGCCCCGGAAATCAGCCGGGAAGAAGCACTGTTGACGGAAATCCGCGATCTGCTGAAAAAGGAAAACTGACAGAAAAATACCGCGTAAAACATATTCCCAGCCGGCATTGCTGTCGGCTGGGGATTTTTATCGTCCTGTTAAAACGGATTACCGGTTCCATTTCTCGCTCAGCGCGTTGATCTGGTCGGCAAACTTGGCAAGGTCCTTGTTCGCACCGCCTTCGTTTCGCCGGATTACCTGCATCAGCCGTTTTCCGGCCTCCACCAAACGGGCAAACGGAGCGGAGAATTTCTTTCCCCTATCCTCTCTGCGCTTTCCGCGCAGCTCCGGCGCGACGCCCTCTTCCAAAATGCTGTTTTCCGCCAGGTCAAAGGAGGCTTCAAAATTGGGGACAATCGCGTTGTAGCCCAGCTGCCGCAGGGTGTCGCCGAACATCTCGCTGACCTGCAGTTCCCCGTGCACCACGAACACACGCTTCGGTTTGGGGTCAAACGCATGAATCCACTGGATCAGGCCCGACCGGTCGGCGTGCGCGGATAGCGCGCGAAAATTGTAAATATGCGCCTGTACCGTGATTTCTTCGCCGAAAAGCTTCACCTGATCGATCCCGTCGACCAGCATTCTGCCCAGGGTACCGTTGGCCTGATAGCCCACAAACACGACCGCGCATTCCGGCCGCCACAAATTGTGCTTGAGGTGGTGGCGGATCCGTCCGGCTTCGCACATCCCGCTGGAGGAAATGATGACCTTGGGTACGTTGTCCATATTCAGCGCTTTGGATTCCTCCACGCTGGCGCAGATATTCAGGTTGGAAAAACGAATCGGCTCAAATCCTGCCCTGATGACCTTGACGGCGGCATCGTCGGCATAACCGTCCAAATTGCCGCCGTAGATTTTGGTTGCTTCCGCCGCAAGCGGGCTGTCCACATAAACCGGGAAATTTGGGTTACTTCTGACAAGGCCGCGTTCCTTCATTTCACGGATATAGTAAAGCAGCTCCTGCGTGCGGCCGACCGCAAAGCTGGGGATGACCACGTTGCCCCCGGCGGAAAGGGTTTTATCGAAAACCTCGGCGAGCTTCGGGACATAGTCGTCCATCTTCTCATGATCGCGGTCGCCGTAGGTCGATTCCATCACCACATAATCCGCTTCCCGGATATACTGCGGGTCGCGGATGATCGGCTGGTTTTTGTTGCCGATGTCCCCGGAAAAGACGATTTTTTTCGTTTCGCCGTGCTCCGTCAGCCACATTTCCACCGCCGCGGAGCCGAGCAGGTGACCGGCGTCCGTAAAGCGGAACCGGACCCCTTCGCAAAGCTCCACCATTTCCCCGTAGGAAAACGGGACCAGCCGGTTCAGCGTTTCCTGCGCGTCCTCCACGGTGTAAATCGGCTCCTTCGGTTCGCGCCCGGCACGCCTTCCCTTCCGGTTCTCGTTGATCGCGTCCATCTCCTGTATATGGGCGCTGTCGCGCAGCATGATGGAAAGCAGTTTGCAGGTCGCCCCGGTCGCGTACATTTTCCCGTCGTAGCCGTTTTTTACCAGAAGAGGCAGCCGTCCGCTGTGGTCAATATGCGCGTGCGTTACGATGACATAATCGATCTGGGACGCATAAAAAGGCAGCCTGTGGTTGTCGTCCTCATCGGCGCCCTGCTGCAGGCCGCAGTCGACCAAAATCTTTTTCCCGTTTACAAGTAAACAGTGGCAGCTTCCGGTAACCTCTTTGTCCGCACCGTAAAATATCAGTTGCATCCTCTATTCTCCTGTCTGTGTATTTTTCATAGACAAAATAAGCTCGACCGGGCAATGGTCGCTGCCCATCACCTCCGGGTGTATGTTGCTGGCCTCGATTCTGTCACGGATGGAGTCGGACACAAGAAAATAATCAATCCGCCACCCCGCGTTTTTCTCCCTTGCCTTAAACATATATGACCACCACGTATAGGCGCCTGTTTCCTCCGGGTGCAGGTAACGGAAGGTGTCCGTAAACCCGGCGGCGAGCAGTTCCGACATCTTTTCGCGTTCCTCAAAGGAAAAGCCCGCGTTGCCGACATTAGTTTTTGGATTTTTCAGATCGATCTCATTGTGCGCCACATTCATGTCCCCGCACACAACGACCGGTTTTTTCGCGTCGAGCTGTTTCAGATAAGCGCGGAAGGCGTCCTCCCAGCGCATCCGGTACTCAATGCGCACCAGATCCCGCTGGGAATTGGGCGTATACACTGTTACAAGGTAAAAATCCTCAAATTCCAGCGTGATGGAACGCCCTTCGCCGACATGCTCCGGGTCGTCGATATCATAACCGACGGAAAGAGGTTCTATTCTGGTAAAAACAGCCGTGCCGGAATAGCCCTTCTTTTCCGCGGAATTCCAGTACTGCCGGTAGCCCGGCAAAACAATTTCCGCCTGCTCCGGCTGCATTTTCGTTTCCTGAATGCACACGGCGTCGGCGTCGGCCGACTGAAAATAGTCCGTAAAGCCTTTGTTCAAACAGGCGCGAAGCCCGTTGACATTCCATGATATCAGCTTCAATCCTTCATCCCCCATTTTTTATTTCCGCCTCCGGCCCGCCGGAGGAACCGTTTATTTCGGTTGAGTCAAAGCTTTTGGGGATATTATATCATATTCATACAGAAAACAGTAAATAATTTTCCTCAGAGGCGTCCGTGAAAAGCATAAAATATGGTGAAAGCGCAATACTTCTTCTATCAAAAATATGCCTTGAACGAAGCCTGCATTCCCGCTATAATAGGGATATGACTTTTTACAGAATTGATGGAGGAGATTATGAAAAATCCAATTGTTACCATTCAAACAGGCCGCGGCACGATCAAAATGGAGCTTTATCCCGAAATTGCCCCGAATACCGTAAAGAACTTTATTTTCCTTGTCAAAAAAGGCTTTTATGACGGAACCATCTTTCACCGCGTGATCCCCGGATTCATGATTCAGGGAGGCGACCCGGAAGGCACCGGAATGGGCGGCCCCGGCTACAGCATTAAGGGCGAATTCCGCTCCAACCGTTTTCAGAACGACCTGAAGCACTCGAAGGGCGTTATTTCCATGGCGAGGTCCATGAGCCCGAACAGCGCGGGGTCCCAGTTCTTTATCATGGTTGCCGACGCGCCGCACCTTGACGGGGAATACGCTGCTTTCGGCAAGGTGATCGAGGGAATGGACGAAGCGGAGCGCATTGTGTCGGTTCGCCGCGACTACAGGGATAAGCCGTATGAAGACGAAATAATGAAGAGCGTTACTGTCGATACGTTCGGAGAGGAATACGGCGAGCCCGAAAAACAGTAACGGAAGAAATGATATTAGGGAGCATGCAATGTCGATTTTTAAAAAATTTATAAGATACTATCAACCGTACCGGGGAATGTTTTACTTCGATATGTTCTGCGCGCTGATCGTGTCGGCGGTTGACGTCGCGTTTCCGCAGATTCTGAACTTTCTGACCAAGGGTCTGTTTGCACAGGAAGCGCACACCATTTTGGAGAATATCCCGTGGATTGCAGCCGGCCTTTTGGTCATGGAGCTGATCCGCCTTGGCTGCCAGTACTATATTACCAGTTGGGGGCACGTCATGGGCGCCAGAATGGAAAGCGACATGAGACAGGATCTGTTTGACCACCTGCAGCGCCTTTCCTTTTCGTATTACGACCGCAACAACACCGGGGAAATGATGAGCAAGCTTGTGTCCGACCTGTTCGACATCAGCGAGCTTGCCCACCACGGACCGGAAAACATTCTGATTTCGCTTTTGAAAATCGCGGGAAGCTTTGCGCTGATGATGATCATCAACGTCCCGATGACCTTGATTCTGCTGGGAGTGACGCTGGTTATGATTGTATTCAGCATCCACCAGAACCGGAAAATGCGCGCGGTGTTCATGGACAACCGCAAAAAAATCGCGGGCGTCAATTCCCGCGTACAGGACAGTCTAGCCGGCATCCGGGTGGTAAAAAGCTTTGGGAACGAAGAGCTGGAGCAGGCAAAATTCAATGACAGCAACCTGAAATTTCTGGACTCAAAAGAGAGCAGCTATCGGGTGATGGGAGGCTTCCGCGCGGGTACCTCGTTCTTCGAGGGACTTCTTTTTCTGACCGTTCTGGTCAGCGGCGGCTTGTTTATTGCGCAGGGTTCCCTGCACGTAGCCGATCTGGCCGTCTATGCCCTGTACATCAACATTATTATCAACCCCATTGACATACTGATCGAATTTACAGAACAGTTCCAGAAAGGCTACTCCGGCTTTAAGCGCTTTATCGAAGTGGTGGAAACGGATCCGGAAATTGTCGACCGGCCCGGCGCAGCCGAGCTGAAGGACGTGAAAGGCGACATCCGCTATCAAAACGTTTCGTTCAGCTACGATTCCGCAAACGACGTGCTGGAAAATATCAATATTTCGATTGAGGCAGGAAAAACCGTGGCGCTGGTCGGGCCTTCGGGCGGCGGCAAAACCACCCTTTGTTCCCTTTTGCCCCGTTTTTACGACGTCACCGCCGGAAGCGTAACGATTGACGGCACGGATGTGCGCGATATCAAGCTGAAATCTCTGCGCAGCGCGATCGGAATCGTTCAGCAGGATGTTTACATGTTTGCGGGCAGCATCAAAGAAAACATTGCCTACGGCAAACCGGACGCGACGGCGGAGGAAATCATCGCCGCCGCAAAGAGCGCGAATATCCACGACTTTATCGCGGGGCTTGACGACGGCTACGACACCTATGTCGGCGAGCGCGGCACGCGCCTTTCCGGCGGTCAGAAGCAGCGTCTTGCCATTGCCCGCGTCTTTCTGAAAAATCCGAAGATCCTGATTCTGGACGAAGCGACCAGCGCGCTGGACAACGAAAGCGAGCGCCATATCCAGAATTCGCTGGAGGAGCTGTCCAAGGACAGGACCACCATTGTGATTGCCCACCGGCTCAGCACCATCAGCAACGCGGATGAAATCATTGTGATCGGCGACGAAGGCATTGAGGAGCGCGGTACCCATCAGGAGCTGATTGACAAAAACGGTATCTACGCAAAATACTACAATATGCAGTTTGAAGGGCTGGACGCTTAAAGCTGCAGCATAAAAGGGATCCCCCGCAGCCAGTGGAGGATCCCTTTTTCGTCTTATTGGGACCGGAATGTGACATGGTCACCGAGCCGGAAGATTTTATATGTTATCATGAAAATATATCCTTTGGAAAAAATATAAATAGAAAACACGAGTTTACGGTATTTACGGTTGATTCTGCAACAAGATTGTGTTCTTTCCCCCGCCTTTGGCGGAAGAAAGAACGTGTTTTATCTCGCAAATGAAATGGAATTGCTATAGAAAGGAGAAACCATGGATTATCTGATTTCATTTCTGGAAGGGATCGTCACCTTTATTTCTCCCTGCCTCTTACCCATGCTGCCGATCTATATCTCCTATTTTGCCGGACAGGAAACTCAGAAGCAGAAGGCCCCGGTAATTCGGAATTCCCTTGGGTTTGTGCTTGGCTTTACCCTTGTATTTACGGCAATGGGTGCTTTCGCGGGGACGGTTGGAAGCTTTCTGAAAGAGTACCATACCGCGGTGAATCTTGTCACCGGCATGGTCGTCATCCTATTCGGATTAAATTTTATGGGGCTGATCAAAATTCCTTTTCTGAATGGAAACCGGCAGCTGAACTTTAAAAAACCGAATATGAATTTCGGGACCTCCGTGCTGTTCGGTGTGATCTTTTCCATTGGCTGGACCCCTTGTGTAGGCGCGTTTTTAGGTTCCGCTTTGATGCTCGCCGCGTCGAGCGGAGAAAGCACGAAAGGCATTTTTATGCTTCTATCGTTTTCGCTCGGATTGGGGATTCCCTTTCTTGCCAGCGCCGTTTTGATCGACCGCCTGATGTCCGCGTTTGATTTTATCAAAAGGAACTACCGGATCATCAGTCTGATTTCGGGCGGATTGCTCGTTGTCGTCGGCCTGATGATGGCGACCGGGCTCATGGGCTACTTTTTGTCCCTATTTACTTTTTAGGAGAACGATATGAAAACAAACGGAAAAATTTTGCTGGGATTTCTCGCGTTCGTGGTGTTTTTCGCCGTCGTATACTATGCTTACAGCACGCTATCCAACCAGTTCCGGCCAAATCTGCCGGCAGCGTCCGAAACAGGCGGCTCTGCGGGAGAAAGCGGAAAAACACAGGCTCCCGATTTTACCGTATTTGATGGAGAGGGCAACAAGGTCAAGCTGTCGGACTTCCGGGGGAAACCCGTTGTGCTGAATTTCTGGGCCTCCTGGTGCCCGCCATGCAAGGGGGAAATGCCGCATTTCGACAGTCAGTACCAGAAGGAAAAGGACGACGTGGTTTTTCTGATGATCGATCTGGTGGACGGTCAGCGGGAAACACAGGAAAAAGGGCAGAATTATGTAAAAGAGCAGGGCTTTGCGTTTCCCGTTTATTTTGACAAGGAGCAGGAAGCCGCGAACACTTACGGGATTTCAGCCATTCCGGACACGATCTTTATCGACCGGGACGGCTATATTGCGAACGCCTATCAGGGAGCGATCGACGAGGCGACTTTGGCTGCCGGAATCGAATCGATCAAAAAATAAGGCAAATCCCCGCTTCCAGCCCTACTATTACAACAGTTCCAGTCGATTCTGTAACACGATTGCATCTCGCAAACTGAAATGGAATTACTATAGGCCCCTACTGAAAAATTCAGTAGGGGCCTAAATTGTTTTAGTATTTTTCGACGCCGTCTACGGTCACCCGGCCGTGAATTACCGGGACAAACGCGGGTTTTTCCGGGCGGATGGTAACCGCGCTTTCAAACAGCTTTTCCGCTTCCCTGCACTTATCCGCAGAGGAAGAGTAAAACTCTGCGATCACGTCGCCCTTTTTGACATAGTCGCCGATCTTTTTGCGGAGCAGAATGCCCGCGCTGAAATCGATGGAATCCTCTTTCTTCTCTCGTCCCGCTCCCAGCTCAACGGAGGCGATTCCACATTGCTCCGTATTCATGGAGTACAGATATCCTTCGCTCATTGCTGAAACGTCATATTTGACCTTTGCCTGCTCAAATTTTGCGCCGTCATCCAGAACGACGGTGTCGCCGCCTTGCGCCGCGACCATTTCTTTCAGCTTTGCAAAAGCCTCTCCGTTATCGATCTGGCGTTTTGCAAGCTTTTTGCACGCTTCCATACTTCCCTTACCCGCCAGAAGCAGCATATTGGCAGCAAGCTCCAGACAGATTTCCGTGAGGTCCCCGGGTCCGTGACCCTTGAGCGTTTCACACACCTCCCTGATTTCCAGCGAGTTGCCAATGGCGTTTCCGAGCGGACGGTCCATGTCGGTAATCAGCGCAATGGTCTTTCTCCCGACATGCTCGCCGATCGCCACCATTGCCTGCGCCAGCCGGATGGAATCGTCCACCGTCTTCATGAAAGCGCCGCTCCCGGTTTTGACGTCCAGCAGGATACAGTCGGAGCCGGCAGCGATTTTTTTACTCATGATGCTGGAAGCAATCAGCGGAACGCTTTCAATTGTCGCGGTCACGTCGCGCAGCGCGTAAAGCTTTTTGTCCGCGGGCACCAGATTACCGGACTGGCCGATCACGCTGACACCCACCTTCCGTACAATATCGAAGAATTTTTCACGGTCAATGGAGGTCTGCATTCCCGGAATAGCCTCCATTTTATCCACCGTGCCGCCGGTGTGGCCCAGCCCGCGCCCGCTCATTTTTGCAACACGCACCCCCAGGGACGCGACGATCGGCGAAATAATCAGCGTGGTCTTATCGCCGACCCCGCCGGTGCTGTGTTTATCCACCTTGATGCCGTCTATGGAGGACAAATCCACAGTTTCGCCGGAGTTGGCCATGCACATGGTCAGACAGGCCGTTTCCCTGTCCGTCATTCCCCGAAAATAAATCGCCATCAGCAGAGCGGATACCTGATAATCCGGAATCTCCTCTTTGACATAGCCGTTGATAAAGAACCGGATTTCCTCATCGGAGAGAATCCCGCCATCGCGTTTTTTCGCAATGATATCATACATTCTCATTTTCAGTCACCTTCCTACGATCCTTTTATCCAGCAGGAAAATTCCTTTTTTCTGAAGGGCCGTACGGAGCTCGCCCGGATCCCCCGTGTAGCAGTGCCCTTCCATGCCTAGTTTTCTTCCCGCTTCCACATTGTCCGCGCGATCGTCAATAAAGTAACACTCGCGCGGATTGAGTGAAAACTCCCTGAAAAACTTCCGATAGATTTCCTCATCGGGCTTGATGCAATGGAAATCCGCCGAAAAGAAAATACCGGAAAAATACTGCAGAGCCGTAATTCTGGGAGTCAAGCTGTGAATTTTTTTCCCCGCGTTGGACAGCAGATACAGCGAATAACCGTTCTCCTTCAGTTCGCGCACCAGCGGCAGAATATTATCCATGATCCGCATATGGTCCATCCAGTTCAGCAGCAGCTCCGTTGCGGCGCCGTGCAGGCGCTCCGGCAGGCGTGCACAGGACGGCTCGATCAAATCCTCCTCCGTAATGGTACCCCGGTCGATTTCCGTCCACTGACTTGTTTCAAACACCGTGGTACGAATCAGGCGAATGTCCTCCGGATCTTTGGCATAACGGCTGACGAAAAAGTCCGGATCAAAATCCACCAACACCTGACCCATATCGAAAACAATATTTTTTATCATTCTATTCCTCCATATTTTTTTTACTGAATCCGAGCGGAAGCAAGTCCTTTAGAGTAAAAACCTCCCACTGCTCCGGATTTTTCCCGAGAATGATCCGAAAGGTCGCCGGATCGCAGAATTCCATCATGACCTGACGGCAGACCCCGCAGGGCGGACAAAGCCCGCTGACGGGTTCCCCAGCTCTGCCGCCGACAATCGCGATACAGTCGAACGCCCTCTCCCCCTCGCTGACCGCTTTAAAAAAGGCCGTGCGCTCGGCGCAGTTCGTGGGGGTAAAGGTCGCGTTTTCAATATTGCAGCCCTTGTAAATCTTTCCGCTCTTCGTCAGCAGCGCTGCACCCACGCCGAATCCCGAGTAGGGGGTGTAGGCCATTTTTCTGGCGGAAATAGCCGCCGCAACCAATTCTTTATAATCTTCCATCTCTTCACCCTTCTTCCTATAGCATTTCCTGTTGTTTCAGCAACAAGGTTGCGTTCTTCCCCGCCCCCCGAAGGCGGGGAAGAACGTGTTTCGTTTCGCAAACTGAATGAAATTGCTGTAGATAGAATTGAGGAACGGCTGCCGCCGCTCCTCAGAGTTTTCATATTTGCCGGAAGCCGGTCAATATCCGTGCGCCTCTTCATTTTTTATGATTTTGATAATCCTGCTCGTACCGAGACGGGAAGCACCGAGCGATACGAATTTCTCCGCGTCTTCCATGGTTTTGATGCCGCCGGCGGCTTTGATTCTAACCTTCGGCCCGATATGGGAGGCAAAAAGCGCGACATCTTCAAACGTAGCACCCGCCGTTGAAAATCCGGTGGAGGTTTTGATGAAATCCGCACCGGATTCAGTCACTACCCCGCACATCTTGATCTTTTCTTCCTTCGTCAGCAGGCAGGTTTCAATAATGACCTTCAGGATGCGCGTGCCGCAGGCGGCTTTTACCTGCCGGATTTCGTCCAGCTGCAAATCGAAAAGCCCGTCCTTCACCCAGCCGATATTGACGACCATATCGATTTCATCGGCGCCGTTATGAATCGCATCCTTCGTTTCAAACCTGTCTCTTATACACATCTCCGAGCCCACGAGACATGCGCAGA
>ENA-OXEN01000046-OXEN01000046.1-human-gut-metagenome-genome-assembly--contig:-NODE-46-length-22607-cov-12.921781_pt1 | contig 22607 bp, 17 predicted proteins | sample MGYA00249358_ERZ652249 | MGnify/ENA primary metagenome ERZ652249 (study PRJEB26925, sample SAMN05826761) | human gut metagenome | biome: ENVO:2100002; feature: ENVO:00000062; material: ENVO:00002003... | reverse complement strand
CTCGGAGATGTGTATAAGAGACAGCGCCGATGCGGCAGGAGCCGCAAGCGACCCGGACAACGCCGATGCGGCAGGAGCCGCAAGCGGTTCTGGTACCGCAGCGGGCTCCTCAGACGTGTCGACCTCCACGTCCTCCGCCGGCAGCACGGGCGCGCCCCGCATCATCCTCGCTCCCGCCGGGTCCGGCACGGGCAGCGACGCCTCCTACGACGTCAATCGCGCCATCCTCGAATCGGTCGCGACCAGCTATCTGCAAAGCGAAGCGCTCATCGAAGAACTCGCCACGCATGACCCCGTGGCGCTGAGCGACCCCACCACCATCGAGGACGCGCTCGGCCTCAGCGTCTCTGTGCGGGAAGTCTCGCTCACGCATACCCAACCCGACAGCATGGTGCGCTTCTACTACGCGTTGCTCGGCATGGCATCGATCTTTGCCGCGCAGCTCGCCGGTGAAAGCGTCTGGCGCCTGCAGCCCACGTCGTCCGCCGCGGGTGCGCGCCGCACTGTCTCGAGCACGAGCCGCATGCGCCTGCTCATCCCCACCATCGGCGCCTGTTGGGCGGTCTCCACCACATTTTTGGCTATCGCCTTTGGTTACATCTGCCTGACCGCGCACATCGACTTCTCGGGACGCGAGGGACTCTGCCTCGTTGGAATCGCGGCGTCGAGCTTGCTTTCTTGCGGCATCGGAGCCCTGGTGGGCGCGTTGCCCGGACGTATGGGCTCAGACTCGCGCAGGGGCATCCTCACGGCGCTCACCTGCCTGCTATCGCTTTTTGCCGGCCTCTACGGAGAGCCCACGATGGAGCTCGCCGGTACCATCGCCCAGGCCCTCCCCGCCGCGACATGGCTCAACCCGGTCTGCCTGATCCGCGACCTGTTCTACACCGTCTACTACTACGACACACTCGTCCCGTTCTCCCTTCGCCTAGCGGCGTGCGCCGGCATCGCAGCCGTGCTGCTTGCCGTATCGGCCGCTTGCATGAGGAGGTCCGCGCATGAACATCTGTAAACGGGCGCTCACCATCGCGCTTCGCCACCCGCTCTACCTCATCATCTACATCTGCTTTTTGTCGAGCATGGGCGTTGTGCTCATGGGAGAGGTGGGCGGAAGCGGGACGCAGGAGGCCACCGAGGTTCCCCGCGCCCGCATCGCACTCGTCGATCGCGACGGATCAGCCGTTTCGCAGTCGCTCGAAGAGATGCTCTCCCAGACGGACGAGCTCATAACCGTTGCCGACGAGCCCCTCGCCCTGCAGGACGCGCTCGCGACCGACAAGTCCGACGTCGTGCTCATTATTCCCGCGGGCTTTGGCGACGCCCTCCTGGAGACCGCGCGAACGGAAGGCGATCTACCCGAGCTCGAGGTGGCGACCGGCAGCGACATGCAGGCGGCGGTGCTGGCATCCCAGCGAGCAAGCCACACGGCGTCGCTCATCGCGAGCCGCGCCGCGCTCATGCCCCACGCGAGCGCCGAGCAGGTGCTGAACGGCATGCGCGCGCTTTCCGACATCGCGCCCGCCGTCGATACCATCGAGACAACCGAGGAAAGCACCGCGGCATCGCGCCTGGCGTTCTACCTCACCTTCAGCTCGTACACCGTCACCTCGTCCATCGTCGTGGTCGCCGGCGTGGTGCTCTCCACGCTCAACAAGCCCGACGTGCGGCGGCGGCAGCTCGCCTCGCCCGTGAGCAGTTGGCGCATGGGATTCGAGAGCATCGCCGGATGCGCGGTGCTGGCGCTCGGCGTGTGCGCATGGGTCGCACTCGCCGGCATCGGCGCCTCCGGGGCAGGCGCACTGCTTTCGAGCGCAGGTGCGCAGGTGGCGCTCGCCATCGCGTCGCTTTGCGCGTTCGCGCTCGTCCCGCTCTCGCTCGCCTACACGCTCGCGCAATGTGGCTTTAGGGAGGAGGCGCTCAACGCGATCGCCAACCTGGGCGGCATGGTCATGTCGTTTTTGGGCGGGGCGTGGGTGCCGTTGTCGCTCATGGGCGCGAGCGTGCAGGCGGTCGCGCGCTTCACGCCCACCTTCTGGATGCACGATGCCGTGACCTGCGCGCTCGGCGCCCAAGAGGTGAATGCGCACGTGTTGGCCACCGTCGGCATCGACCTGGGCATCATCGCGCTCTTCGCCATCGCGATCGCGTCTGCTGGCCTGGTCGCCGCCCGTCTGCGCACCACCTCAGATTAGGGACAGGCACTAATTTGAGGTGTCCTAATTTGAGGTACCGACCGGCACTAATTTGAGGTGCCGGCCGGGTGGCCACCGGCCTCCCCGAAAACGTCAACGCAAGCCGGGCGGCCGCCGACCACGCAGCGGCGCTTGCCGCACGCCAGCGCCAATCGTGCAACGGCGCCGGCAGCGCGGCAACATCAGTCGAACGGCAGCGCAGGTCGCACGGTGTCACCTGGCGGATGCCAGTGTCGGTCGCAAGGCAGCGCTGCTCGCACCGCAACGCTAGCTGCACGACTACACCGACCGCACGACAGCACCGGCGCGCAGCGGCACCAGTTGGTCGGCAATACCAATCAGTCAGGAAAACACATCCGGGAGCGTTTTCCGGCCTGCCCCCATCATTCGAAGACCCAGTGAGGGGTCATCCATTAAAATGTGTGGGGTTCAATCGAATACCCCGAGCAGACCGGCCTTTCAGAAACCCGTTTCCTGCGGTTTCTTGTCTCCTTTTCCGTGGTCTACTCAGCGCCCCTTCAATAAACCCCACACATTTTATTTAGCGACCCCCTTCAGGCCCCTTCGACCCTCATTCCGCAGCCCATTCAAGCCAAGGAACCAAGCGCTCGCGCGTTGAAAACCATCTGACGGCTTGCAAGTCATCGCTTCGAACCCAAGCAGCAAAACACCAGCTCAGGTGCATGTATAAAGCCTTTTGGCATCCTGCATCCGACCTAAAATCGCCCGCTATAAAGCCCTTTGATGGTACGATTGCCGCGGTGATGCCATGGTGAATCTCGACAAGGGTCACCGCGAACCGAAAGGACGAACCGCATGGAACTGGGCGCCCATATCAAAGAGCACCGCAAGGAGCTCGGGCTTTCTCAGGACGATCTGGCGGCGAAGATCTACGTCTCGCGCCAAACGATCAGCAACTGGGAAGTGGGCCGCACCTATCCGGACGTTCAGAGTCTTTTGCTGTTGTCGAACGTGTTCGGGGTGACCGTGGACTCCCTCATCAAAGGAGATGTGGAAACCATGGCACAGGTAATGGGCGCAGCGGTGAAGAAGTACAACGCCCTCTCGACCATCACGGTGGTAAGCGCGGTCGTGTTTTTGGCGCTCAGCGCGTGGGCTGCCTTCCAATTCGAATGGGGCTGGGGCGTCCACATCGCCCCCACCGCCGTGTTCGCGGCGATCGCCCTGCTCGTGATGCTCATCGCCTTCACCTACATGGAGCGCATGAAGAAGCAGCACGACCTCGCCACGTACCGCGAGGTGCTTGCGTTCAGCCGCGGCGAGCAGGTTGATCGCGACACGCTCGAGGGGCGTCGCGAGCGCGAGATGAACCCCTGGGTAAAGGGCATGCGCAACGGCGCGCAAATCATACTCGGCGCCATCGTCGGCGGCTTGGTCGGCATCGGCATCGGCATGCTTGCCAAGATGTTGAGCTAACGCCAAGGGAGTATCGAACAACATGGCATCAACCGGCCCGGCCGCAACACGCGGCCGGGCCGGTCTCGCGCCTACCATCGTTCCCGACAGCTCACCCCAGTTGGCGCCCATCCAAAAGTAGCGCCCGCCTCCAATCCGAGGTTCGCCCACGCCTCAAATTAGCCCCTGCCCCATTTCGAGACTCCCCGTTTGAGATGAGTTGCCGCTGCGCACAAAACGAACGGCTCGCCCCCCCGCTGATACCCACCTCACATTGGCACGTCAGCTCAGATTGGCGCCTGCCCCCATCTCGAGGTTCGCGGCCGCGCGAACGAATTCACGGAACAGCGGATGCGGGCGCGTGGGGCGGCTCTTAAACTCGGGATGCGCCTGCGTGGCGACGAACCACGGGTGCAAGTCGCGGCGCAACTCGACCATCTCGACCAGCTCGCCATCCGGGCTCGTGCCGGACACGACCAAGCCGGCCACCTCCAGCTCCTCGCGGTACGCGCTGTTGAACTCGTAACGATGACGATGGCGCTCCTGCACCAGTGCCTCGCCGTACGCCTCCGCAGCGAGCGTGCCTGCGACCAGCGCGCACGGGTAGGCGCCCAAGCGCATGGTGCCGCCCTTCTCGGTCACGCTCTCCTGCTCGTCGAGCAGGTCGATGACGGCGTGCGCGCACTGCGGGTCGAACTCGGACGAGCTCGCGTCCGCATAGCCCAGCACGTCTCGTGCGAACTCGCACACGGCGACCTGCATCCCTAGGCAGATGCCCAGATACGGCACCCGGTGCTCGCGCGCGTAGCGGGCCGCGGCGATCTTGCCGTCGAAGGCGCGCTTGCCGAAGCCGCCCGGCACGAGGATGCCCGACGCACCACCCAGCACCTGCTCGGCGTTGCCGTCGGAAAGCGCCTCGCCGTCGACGAGCTCGACCTCCACGTGCTTGCCCAGGTGCGTGCCCGCGTGGTGCAGCGCCTCGATGACGGAGAGGTACGCGTCGGGCAGCTGGGTGTACTTGCCGACGAGCGCGATCTTCACGGGGTCGCCCTCGTTTTCCGCATGGTCCTTCGCGGAGAGGAACTCCTCCCAATCCGCCATGTCGCGCTCGCGCGGGTCGAGCCCCAGGCGCTCGCAGACGCGCAGGTCGAAATCCTGCTCGGCCATCATGCGCGGTACATCGTAGATGGACGGGGCGTCCTCGCAGGTAAACACGCAATCCACGTCCACGTCGGTGAACGAGGCGATCTTGGCGCGCACGTCGTCGTCGATGTGGTGGTCGCTGCGCAGCACGATGATGTCGGGCTGGATGCCGAAGCTCCGCAGCTCCTTGACGGAGTGCTGCGTGGGCTTGGTCTTCACCTCATGGGCCGCCGCGATATAGGGCACGAGCGAGACGTGGATGTAGCAGACGTTCTCGGCGCCGGCATCCTTCTTGTACTGGCGGATGGCCTCGACGAACGGCTGACCCTCGATGTCGCCGATCGTGCCGCCGAGCTCGGTGATGACCACGTCGGCGTCCGTCTGCTCCTCGACGCCGCGGAACTTGGCCTTGATGGCGTTCGTCACATGCGGGATGACCTGCACCGTGCCGCCGAGGAAGTCGCCGTGGCGCTCGCGCGCGATGAGGTCCTGGTAGATGGCGCCCGTGGTGAAGTTGGAGTCGCGCGTGAGGTTCTCGTCGATGAAGCGCTCGTAATGACCGAGGTCGAGATCGCTCTCGTAGCCGTCCTCGGTGACGAACACCTCGCCGTGCTGGAACGGGCTCATGGTACCCGGGTCCACGTTGAGATACGGGTCGGCCTTCTGCATGGTCACCCGGTAGCCGCGCGACTTGAGCAGACGCCCCAGCGACGCCGCGGTGATGCCCTTGCCCAGCGAGCTGACCACGCCGCCGGTCACGAATATATGCTTTGTCATGGTGTTTACCTGCGCTTCCCGTCGAAATCTGCACCGGAGTCCGGCGCTTCCACGGGATTTCAGTGTACCACCTGCCTACCATGACGATGGGGAGCATGGCGAATTCATGAACTTGAAACGCAAGGCCGTCTAAGATTTGGGACGCAGTTCAGAACAGCCGGCAGCATACGACTCCTCGATTTGGGGACGGCCCCTCCATTGGGGGGCACGGGAATACGCGACGGCGGGGAACAGGGCCGGCAAGTAACCGACACTACAACGAAAGCTTCCGCAGCGCCGCCGCGCTACGCCGAGCGGCCTCCGCGGACTCCTGCGCCGTCACGTGGTCGCGACTCGCCTCGACCATGAGCTCGCGCACGACCTCGCAATCGCCCGCGGCCGCCCGTCACGCCTTCAGCACCGTGCGCTCCACCGCGCGGGCAGTAAGCAGGCCATACACCCCCATCAAGACAACGACGAACGCCAGAACACCGCCCACAATGGCGAAGAAGCCCTGCACGCCGAGCGCGAACGTGAGGAATCCCACGAGGAACAAACCGAACACGTCGTGGATGAGCGCGCCGACGAGAGGCGCGACGAAATACAGCCGAACTTGCGACCGCAACGAACGACGCATGTCCGCATGCTCGCACCCGAGTTGCATGAGCACGCGATACGCCCGACGCGCGTCCTCCGCACCCGAGAGCTGCTGCAGCGCCAAAACCGCGACGGCGCTCAGCAGGAAAACAGCTCCGTAGAAGATCCCAATGTAACCGATGGGCGCCATCGAGGCGGCAATGCCACTCGAAAGCATCTCCGGCGTCCGCAACCCCACGCTGAACGCGAAGCCGGCCACCATCATACACAACCCCACGGCGACGAGCACGCATACGCAGGCGAGCGCCATCGAGGTACTGGACACGCGCGCCTCGACCTGCCGCACCGTGAAGGCGGTGAGCCCGTCCCAGTACCGCCCGGAGCGCCCGCGCGCCCGCTCACCCCATGCGGCCACGCCCAGGCGCGCGACGAGCGACGTGGCGAAGCAGGCGGCGAAGCCCATGGGGATGATGAACGCGATGAAGTACACCGGCTGGAACACGCACGAGCCCCATACGACCGCGAGCAGGACCGCGGCGAGCACCGCCTGGCCGCCCCGCGCGACCCGGCCTCCGAGGCGCATGCGCTCCGGCGCGCGCTCGGCGGACATGAGCTCGATCAGCGGGCGCCGCGCGATATCGCGCGCGCCGTCCACAGCGTTCACCGCGAACACCACGGCAAAGCATCCGGCGGTCCATGCCGCGGAGTCGGGCGAGAAGGAGAACGCGAGCCGCCAGGGAGCGGCGAACACGAAGGCCGCGACCGCGCCGAACGCGGGCGACAACGCCGCACCCGCCGCCAAACCGCACGCCAACGCGCCGGCGCCCACGAGCGCCGTCTCGGCCACGAGCACGACCGATACCGCGCCGCGCCCCATGCCGCACAGCTCGTAGAGGGCGAACTCGCGCTTGCGCCGGCGGAGCAGGAACCGATTGGCATACCGCACCAAGAAGAGGAACACGAGCACCGTGAAGATGGAAAACGCCTGCAAGACGTCGCCCGCACTTCCCAACACGCCCAGCTGCTCGGGCGAGAGCCCCATGGATTGCAGATGATCCGTCGAGGCAACGAACGAATACAACAGGCATGCAGCGAAGCCGAGCGTCGCGAAATAGACCGAGTAGTCACGTGCGCCGCGACGCACGTTGCCGAGGGCGAGTTTGAGATATAGCTGCATGGCGAGTCCTTCCAAGGGTTATTACCGCACCCATTCTCGTGAACTCGTCCCTCCCGTGCCATCGATTCGGCTTACGCGCGGCATACGAAAATGTAAGGCTCTCATCCTCGAAGCGAACCAAAGTAAAGTTAATCGCTCCGTTCACGGCCGAAAACACCCGCACTTTGGATGACCGGACCGAGTTCCCTACACCGAACCCACGGCCTTCCATTTCTCCACGAACGAGCGGTAGGCAGGGACTGCACGCACAAAAGCATACTCGTCTTCATTCTCGACTTCCGAAAGCAGCAGCGCGCCCATTCTGGAGGTCAAATCTGTCAGGTCGTTCAGGTCCGAGTAGCGGTAGAGCGGTCCTTGGAGCGATGCGGAGTCATTCCCGTGCAGCGAAGCCATAACGGCATCAAGAAGCTCGATTGCCTCATCGGCGTCGCCCGCCACCGTCACGGCCGCCAGCCGCGACATCAGACCCATCCATACAGGCTGACCAAGTGCCTCGAATGCCAACTGAGCGCGGTGCGCGCATTCGAGCGCATCATCTTTGCGGCCATCCCTCAAGGCAATTTCGATCAACCCGACAATCGCCCCCATCAAATCGGCGGCGATGCGAATCACGCGGGCCTCCCAAGTGCGTGCGGCGTCCTCGTCTCTCCCCTCGCGCGCATACAAGATAGCCTGGCGCTCCTCCTTATCCACCGTGCGGTCGGGGATGCCGTCCAGGATACGCTGAGCGTCCTCATACCGTTCTTCCTGCATGGCTTTCGCGATGAGCATTGCGGACGCCTGATCCCTCACCGCCGGCACGGCGCTCTTCGCCAAACGCGCATACGCATCGTCAAGCGCTGGCCGATACCCCTCGGCATCCGCTACTTGCCGAAGCGTGAGCGAGCCGTCGAGATACTGCGTAAGAACGATGGCCAGCTCATCGCTCGTCGGATATAGGCGCATCTTCTCCTGCGCGTAATCGAAGCCCGCATCGTATCCCTCTTCACGCACCAGTCGATCGACTTCGCGCTGTATTGCCAGGCTCTCTTCCTCTCCCAACTCCGGCTCGAACGACAGCAGCGTATTTGCATCCGTTTCGAACAGGCGAGCAAGCGAAGGGATGAGCGTGATATCCGGATAGCATATCCCGCGCTCCCATTTGTTGACCGCAGGGGCCGAAACACCGAGACGCTGCGCCACTTGCTCCTGAGTCATACCGAGCTCGCGACGGCGAGAGCGAATAATCTCTGAGATGTGCATGTCTTTCCTTTCACCTAAGGACGATATACCGCAGCTGCTTGGCATCTATTTCATCAGCTAGCGACCGCCAGCACAATTGACACGCCCTCATGTTTTCGGCAGGAAATCTAATCGCTGGTTAAAACAAGCATGCCCCCGGCGCGACCGCACCGGGGGCATGCAAGCATCTCTAGTCGAAAACGCCGCCTACAGCACACCATCCAACATGAGGTTCACCTTGAGCACGTTGACCGTGGGCTCACCGAAGACGCCCAGGAATCGGCCCTTGGTGCATTGGGCGATGATCTCGCGCACCTCGTCCTCGCTCTTGCCGGTAGCCTTGGCCAGGCGCGGAACCTGATACTCGGCCGCATCCGGAGAGATCTCGGGATCGAGGCCGGAACCGGAGCAGGTCACCAGGTCCACCGGGACCGCATCCATGTCGGCATCGGGGTTCGCGGCGCGAATCTTCTCGACGCGCGCATCCACGAGCTCCTGATACTCCTCACTTGCCGGAGACAGGTTGGACGGAGCGGAGTAGGCCATGAGCTCACCGTTCTCGTCCTCGACCACCGAAACGTTCTGGATGCGGCCCCACATGTGGTCCTCATCCTCGAAGTTCTGGCCAATGAGCTCGGAGCCCACGATCTTGTCGTCGACCTTGATGAGCGAACCGTTCGCCTGATACGGGAACGCAACCTGGGCGATGCCGGTCACGACGAGCGTATAGCCCAGGCCGCAGACAACGGTAAACAGCGCGAACACGCCCAGTGCGCGCGATGCAACACCTTTGAACATACAAACCTCCGCTTACATAATGCCGCAGAACGCGAGCAGCATGTCGATGAGCTTGATGAATACGAACGGGGCAACGATGCCGCCCAGACCCCACACGAGCAGGTTATGGGTCAGCAGCTGTCCGGACGGGACCTCGCGGTACTTAACGCCCTTCAGCGCGGCCGGGATCAGCGCGACGATAACGAGCGCGTTATAGATGATGGCCGAAAGAACCGCGGACAGCGGGCTTGCCAGACCGAGGATGTTGAGCGCGCCAAGGCCCGGGTAGATCGGCGAGAACAGGGCCGGGATGATAGCGAAGTACTTCGCCACGTCGTTGGCCACCGAGAAGGTCGTGAGCGAACCGCGGGTCATGAGCAGCTGCTTGCCAATACGCACGATATCGATGAGCTTGGTGGGGCTGGAGTCGAGGTCGACCATGTTGCCGGCCTCCTTGGCAGCCTGGGTGCCCGTGTTCATGGCCACGGCGACGTCGGCCTGGGCCAGAGCGGGCGCGTCGTTGGTGCCGTCGCCGGTCATGGCGACCAGATGGCCCTCGCGCTGGAACTCGCGGATCTTCGCGAGCTTGCCCTCGGGGGTGGCCTCTGCCAGGAAGTCGTCCACACCCGCCTCGGCGGCGATTGCCGCGGCGGTGAGCGGGTTGTCGCCCGTCACCATGATGGTCTTGATGCCCATCTTGCGCAGGTCGGCGAACTTCTCCTTAACGCCGGACTTGATGATGTCCTTGAGGTACACAACGCCCAGCACGCGGCAGTTCTTGGTCACGACCAGCGGGGTGCCGCCGGCCTTGGCGATGCGCTCGACGACCTCGTCGCACTCGGCGGAGAACACGCCGCCGCCTGCCTCCACATAGGCGCGCACGGAATCGGCAGCGCCCTTGCGAATCTCATTGCCCTCGTAGTTCACGCCGGACATACGCGTCGCCGCGGTGAACGGGATGAACTCCATGCCCTTGTCCTCGAGCGTGCGGCCGCGCAGGCCGAACTGCTCCTTGGCGAGCACGACGATGGAACGGCCCTCGGGCGTCTCGTCGGCCAGCGAGGAGAGCTGGGCGGCGTCGGCCAGCTCCGCGGGATCGACGCCGTCGACCGGGATGAACTCGGAAGCCTGGCGGTTGCCCAGGGTGATGGTGCCGGTCTTGTCGAGCATGAGGATGTCGACGTCGCCGGCGGCCTCGATGGCGCGGCCGGACATGGCCAGCACGTTGGCCTCGTTCAGACGGCTCATGCCGGCGATGCCGATGGCGGACAGCAGCGCGCCGATGGTGGTGGGAGCCAGGCACACGAGCAGCGCCACGAGCGTGGTCACGGACGTGGGGTTGGCCATGTCGTTAAGGCCGGCCGAGAAGCAGGAGTAACAATAGAGGGCCAGCGTGACCAAGATAAAGACGATGGAGAGGGCCACCAGGAAGATCTCCAGGGCAATCTCGTTAGGGGTCTTCTTGCGCGCGGCGCCCTCGACCATCGCGATCATCTTGTCCAGGAAGCTCTGGCCGGGCTCGCTGGAGATCTTGACAATGATCCAGTCGGACAGCACCGTGGTACCGCCAGTAACGGCAGAGCGGTCGCCGCCAGCCTCGCGGACCACGGGGGCGGACTCGCCGGTGATGGCGGACTCGTCAACAGAGGCAGCGCCCTCGATGACGTCGCCGTCGCCGGGAATCTGCTCGCCGGCGCGCACGACCACCAGGTCGCCGCGCGTGAGCTCGGTGCCGGGAACGACGGTGAAGTGCTCCTTGTCCTCAACGGACTCGATGCGATGGGCCTCGACATCCTTCTTGGCCGCACGCAGGGAATCGGCCTGAGCCTTACCGCGGCCCTCGGCAAGCGCCTCGGCGAAGTTCGAGAACAGATCGGTGAGCCACAGGATGACCGCGATGGCGACCACATAGTAGGTGGGCACACCCGCGTCCTGCACACCGAAGATGGAGGCGACGGCCAGGACGGAGGTCATGACGGCGGAAAGCCACACCAGGAACATGACCGGGTTTTGAATCTGGACGCGAGGATCCAGCTTGGCAAACGAGTCGCGGACCGCGCGGCCCATCATGTCTTTTTGCATAGCCATAAATCTGCGCCCTCCTTTACGCAATCATCTGGAAGAACTCGGCAACGGGGCCAAGCGCCAGGGCCGGGAAGAAGCTCAGGGCACCGATCAGCAGAACGATGAACACGAGCAGGAATACGAACATGCCGTTGGTGGTAGACAGGGTACCGGCGCTCTCGGCGACCTTACCCTTCTTGGCCAGCGAGCCGGCGATGGCCAGCGTACCGACGATGGGCATGAAGCGGGCGAACAACATCTCGAGGCCGAGCATGACGTTGATCCAGGGAATGTTGCAGTTCATGCCTGCAAACGCCGAGCCGTTGTTGCCGCCGCATGAGGTGAAGGCATACAGCACCTCGGAGAAGCCGTGCGCGCCACCATTGTTGAGCTGGTCGGCAAGACCGGGCACCATGCAGGCGATGGCCGAGCACACCAGGATCGCGAACGGGGTTGCCAGGCACAGGACAACTGCCCAGCGCATCTCACCCGGCTCGATCTTCTTGCCCAGGAACTCAGGCGTGCGTCCGACCATGAGGCCGGCGATGAACACCGTGAGGATGGCGAAGCCGATCATGCCGTACAGGCCGCAGCCCACGCCGCCGAAGACGACCTCGCCCAGGGCCATCTGGAGCATCTGGACGAAACCGCCCAGCGGGGTGTAGGAGTCGTGCATGGAGTTAACCGAGCCGTTGGAGGCGGCGGTGGTGTAAGCCGACCACGTGGAGGAGGCGGCGATGCCGAAGCGGCTCTCCTTGCCCTCCATGTTGCCGCCGGCCTGGCCGTCGGTCATCTCGATGTTGACCGCGCCGCTATCGGCCAGCTGCGGGGTGCCCGCATGCTCGTTGACGGCGATGACGCCGGTGAAGATCACCAGCAGGACGAGCATGGCGGCGAAGATGGCCTTGCCCTGCCTGGTGTTCTTGACGCCGATACCGAAGGTGAAGCAGCAGGCGGCCGGGATCAGCAGCAGGCTGGTCATCTCAATGATGTTGGTGAAGGCGTTGGGGTTCTCATACGGATGGGCGGAGTTCACGCCGAAGAAGCCGCCGCCGTTGGTGCCGGACTGCTTGATGGCGACCTGGGGGGCCGCGGGGCCCTGGGGCAGGAACTGCTCGGTGACCACGCGCGCGTCCTCGACGACCTTGCCGTCGACCTTGACCGTGTCGCCCTCGATCTGGGCGCCGTCGATGACGCTCCAGCCGCCGTCGGCGTTGGGCTGGACGGCGACGGGCTCTACGAGCTCAGCCTTCTGGGCCGGCTGGAAGTTGGCGATGACGCCACCGGCAGCCAGGCAGATGCCGAACACGAGGTTCAGCGGGATGAGCACATACAGGACGGTGCGGGTGAGGTCGACCCAGAAGGAACCCAGACCCTGCTCCTTGACCTGGCGGAAACCGCGGATCAGAGCAAACATGACCGCGATGCCGGTGCCGGCGGAGACGAAGTTCTGCACGGTGAGGCCCATGAACTGCACGAGGTAGGACAGGGTGGTCTCGCCGGAGTAGGACTGCCAGTTGGTGTTGGTGATGAAGGAGGCCGCCGTGTTGAACGACAGGTCCCACGGCACGCCCGGCAGGTGCTGCGGGTTGCCCGGCAGGACGGCCTGGAGCATCTGGAGCGCGACGAGCACCACGAGCCCGATGCCCGAGAAGGCGAGGACGCTCACCAGGTAGCGCTTCCAGCCCATCTGCTCGGAGGCATCGATACGCAGGAGGCGATAGACGCCTCGCTCCACCGGAGCCAGCACGGGCGACAGAAACGTATGCTCACCGTCCATGACGCGCGCCATGAACTTCCCCAGGGGGATGGCGAGCGCGATGAGGACGGCAAAGTACAGAGCGTACTGAATGATGGCACTCATGCTTTACGAATCACTCCTCATGAGAATGTAGATGTAGTAGATAAGAAGTCCGATGCATGTGATTCCGATGATCGGAATGAGGACGTCCATGCGCCCGCTCCTTTCGAAGAAGCCTCTTTCCCTCACGCTGCGTCCGAAGGGGACGCGGCATGAGAACAGTAAACGCCCTTGCGCATTAAAGCGGTGTTAGGGTTGCGCGCCCACGCATTAAGATGACGTAAAGATGCAGGTAGACGTACATGAGAACCCGCTTTTGACGGCTATACTCGTCCTATGCGCAAGCCCGTGGGCCATATCATCCCGTACTCGAACCGTCCTGCTCGCGCGAAGGACCCACCGGGTCCCTCGGCTCGTGCGGAACTGCGCGCGGAATGATATGGCCCATGGGCTGGCGCGACGCACTTAATCGCAGCACTCTATAGCGAGCTGTTCCCCCGAGTGACATGCAAGGTCCGTCGCGAGTTCCGCACGCAAAGGAGCGTCCAGCGGACGCTCCGTCTTGCGCAGGACTGTTCGAGCAGCGGACGTTGCGGGCCCGCCGAGGGAACCCACGGAAGGGAGTCTCATGCCACGTGACACAACCGATGGCCGCGTCGATCCCGATGCGCTTCTCAAGGCCATCGAGCACGATGCCGACGGCGACGAGGAGCATGCACGGCGCGGACATCTCAAGATCTTCTTCGGCTATGCGGCTGGCGTGGGCAAGACCTATGCCATGCTGCAAGCGGCCCACGCCGCGAAACGACGCGGCGTGGACGTGGTGGCCGGCTACATCGAACCCCACGAGCGGCCGGCGACGGCACGCCTCGTGCGGGGCCTCGAGCAGGTGCCGCACGAGCTCGTCGAGCACAACGGCATCACCCTCACCGAGTTCGATCTGGACGCCGCGATCGCGCGCGCGCCGCAGCTCATCCTCGTCGACGAGCTCGCCCACACGAACGCCCCGGGCTGCCGGCATGAGAAGCGCTACCAGGACGTCGAGGAGCTCCTGCGCGCAGGGATAGACGTGTACACCACCGTCAACGTCCAGCATATCGAGAGCCTGAACGACATGGTGGCCTCCATCACCGGCGTCGTCGTGCGCGAGCGCATCCCCGACCGCGTCTTTGACGACGCCGACCAGGTCGAACTTGTGGACATCGAGCCCGCCGACCTCCTCGAGCGCCTGCAAGCGGGGCTCGTCTACCGAGAGGCTCAGGCGGAACGCGCGCAAGACCACTTCTTCACCGTCGAGAACCTCACCGCCCTGCGCGAGATCGCCCTGCGCAAGTGCGCCGACCGCATGGGGCACCTGGCAGACGCCGCGCGCGTGATGGGCAACCGCGACTACTATACCAGCGAGCGCATCCTGGTCTGCGTCTCCCCGGCGCCGACCAATCCCCGCATCGTCCGGGCAGCCGCGCGCATGGCCAAGGCGTTTCGCGGAGAGCTGGTCGCCCTTTTCGTGGAAAGCCCGCGCACGCAGGCGATGAGCGAGCAGGAACGCGGTAGGCTGTCGAGCAACATCGCCCTCGCCGAGCAGCTCGGGGCCCACATGGAGACGGTGTACGGCGACGACGTCGCCTTCCAGATCGCCGAGTTCGCCCGCCTCTCGGGCATCTCCAAGATCGTCATGGGGCGGACCGGCGAGCTGAAGGGTGCCCATAACGTCCTCTTCGGGCGCAAATCCCTCGTGGAGCAGCTCATCTCCATAGCTCCCAACCTCGACATCTACATCATCCCGGACCGGGCGGCGCCCGAGTCGCGCCCGGACGACCGCCGCGAGCACGGCGGCTTTCGCCCGCCGAGAGGGCGCGACATGGCGCGGACCCTCGGCCTCTCCCTTCTCGCCACCGCCATCGGGACGTACTTCAGGCATCTCGGCTTCGCCGACTCGAGCATCATCTCGCTCTACATCCTCACGGCCCTGCTCACCGCCGTCACCACCGAGGGGCGCGCCTGCACCCTGCTGTCGAGCGTGCTCTCCGTGGTGCTCTACAACTTCTGCTTCGTCACGCCGCTGTTCTCGCTCGACAGCTACGACCGAAGCTACCTCGTGACGTTCGCCATCATGTTCGTGACCGCCATGGTGGCGGCCGAGCTCACCGCGCGCCTCACCAACAACGCCCGCGCGAGCGCCAAGAACGCGTTCCGCACCCGCGTGCTGCTCGAGACGAACCAGCTCCTTCAGCAGGCCGAGGGTATGGAGGCCCGCGCCCGCGTGGCCATGAGCCAGCTCATCAAGCTCCTGCGGCTCGACATCGTCTTCTACCCGGCAAGCGGAGACCTGCTGGGAGACGCGCTCTACGAGCCCGCCGGGACGCAGGACCGATCTGCGAGCATTCTCACGGAGTACGAGCGCGCGGTTGCCACCTGGACCTTCACCAACAACAAGCACGCGGGCGCGAGCACGCGCACGCTACCCGAGGCGCAGTGCCTCTACCTGGCCGTCCGCGCGGGAAAGGAGGTGTTCGGCGTCATCGGCATCGCGCTGGAGGGACGCGAGCTCGAGGCATTCGAGAACTCGATCGTGCTGTCCATCGTGGGCGAGTGCGCGCTTGCGCTAGAGAGCGACAAGGCGGCTCGCGAGCGCGAGGAGGCGGCTGTGCTCGCCAAGAACGAGCAGCTCCGCGCCAACCTGCTGCGCTCGCTCGGGCACGACCTGCGCACCCCGCTCACCGCCATCTCGGGGTCGGCCGCCGTCCTGCGCGAAGACGACGGGAGACTTCCCGCAGCCAAGCGCCGCGAGCTCGCCGACGCCATCTACGACGACTCGCTCTGGCTCATCGACACCGTGGAGAACCTGCTCGCCATCACGCGCGTCGAGGACGGCGACCTGCATCTCAATCTCACGACGGAGCTCATGGACGAGGTCATCGCGGGCGCGGTGGCCCATGTGGCACGCGAGGCGCACGGGCACCATCTCGTGGTGGAGCACACCGACGACATCTTGCTGGCACGGATCGACGTCCACCTCATCATGCAGGTCCTCACGAACCTCATCGTGAACGCGTTCAAGTACACGCCCGAGGGCTCGACCGTCACCGTAGGGGCGCGTCGATCGGGTGCGGACATCGTGGTAACGGTGGCCGACGACGGGACGGGCGTGGCCGACTGCGACAAGCCGCACGTCTTCGACCGCTTCTTCATCGCCGATAGGAACAGGCCGGTCGATTCGCACCGCAGCTTCGGGCTGGGGCTGTCGCTCTGCCGCGCGATCGTCGAGGCGCACGGGGGTATCATCGAGGTCGGAGATAATCAGCCCCATGGGGCCGTCTTCAAGTTCACCCTTCCCGCCGAGGAGGTAGAGATACATGAGTGATGCATCGCGGCAGCGTATTTTGGTGGTAGAGGACGACCCGGCTGTCCGCAACCTCGTCACGACGGCGCTCGACCTTCACGGCTACGATGTCGAGCGGGCCGAGACCGGAGAGCTCGCCGTCATGGAGGCCGCCTCGCGCAACCCGGACCTCATCATGCTCGACCTCGGCCTGCCCGATATCGACGGCGTCGAGGTCATCTCCAAGATTCGCGGCTGGTCGGCGGTGCCCATCATCGTCATCTCCGCGCGCACCGAGGACTCCGACAAGATCGGCGCGCTCGACGCCGGTGCGGACGACTACCTCACCAAGCCGTTCTCCGTCGAGGAGCTGCTCGCCCGCGTCCGCGCGAGCCTGCGGCGCTCGGGCATGGCGGGCGCGGGTGCGGCGGAGTCGAGCACGTTCGACAACGGGCCGCTGCACATCGACTTCGCCGCCGGATGCGCGACCTTGGCCGGCGAGGAGCTCCAGCTCACCCCCACCGAGTACAAGCTGCTCGCACTGCTCGCCAAGAACGTGGGCAAGGTGCTCACCCACACGTTCATCACCCATGAGATCTGGGGGACGAGCTGGGACAGCGACATCGCGAGCCTGCGCGTGTTCATGCGGACGCTGCGCAAAAAGGTCGAAGCCGATCCCGCGCACCCGCAGCTCATCCAAACCCACGTGGGCGTGGGCTACCGCATGCAGCGGCTCTAGTCCGATCAGGCCTCGTCGCCGAATTGGCGTGGCGCCCGCCGGGCTCAAGCCCCTCGTGATGGACGGCCTCGATCGCGAGATCGCCCGTGCGCGCGCCGGCATGCCCGCCCACGCCTTCTTCAAGATGAACTCCCTCACCGACCGCGAGGTCATCGATAAGATTGCCGAGGCAAGCCGAGCGGGCGTCCGCATCGATATGATCATCCGCGGGATATCCTGCATGCTGCCGGGCATCGAGGGCAGCACCGAGAACGTGCACATCCGCTCTATCGTCGGGCGCTTCCTGGAGCACGCGCGCGTGTACTCCTTCGGCGAGGACGCCGACACCGTCTACCTGTCGAGCGCCGACATGATGACGCGCAACACCGAGCACCGCGTGGAGATCGCCTACCCCATCCTCGACCCCACCTGCCGCGCCATGGTGCGCGACTACATGGCCGATCAGCTGCGCGACAACGTGAAGGCGCGTGAGCTGAGCGCGCAGGGCACCTGGGAGCCCGTGGCTCGCATGAAAGGCGATGCGCCCTTCAACGCACAGGAGCACTTCATGGCGCAGGCTGCCAACCGCGCTCGAGCCGCAGAGGAACGCCGCGCGGCTCGAGCCGTCGAGGTCGAACGTGCCGCGCGAGACGAAATCGCGCATGCCGCGGAACCGGGGAACTTGAGTGCAAAGCGGGCGCCGAGGGCGTTGCGTTCACGATGTGCGCGACGAGCATCGACCAGTTGCTCGCCGTAGCCGACGTCGGCGAGGTCATGCCGCCCAAATCCACGTGGTTCGAGCCCAAGCTGCGCAGCGGCCTGTTCATCCATCGCATCGCGAAATAGTAATCGCCTCGCGAAGCGCTCACCGAGAAAAGCCGGTGATCCGCACGGCCTCCCTTCTTCAAAAGGGGGGCCATTTTCATGTAAAACCGAGCAATTGGTCAAAATACCCTGATTGTGCGCTCAAATCCTTCCGGTTTTTGCCTTGCATATTTACCCGCCTTCACCAATCCTGCGGTTTTGTCGCAAGCCTCTGGCTTCAGCAGTATGAGACCGCCCGTGCGTAAAGATTCGGCTTAAGCAATCCTGGGGTTTTGTCGCTCTCGACAAAACCCCTCAGCGCACAATCAGGGTATTTTGACCATACTTTGAAAAACGTACGGCGCACGTCGCCCCGGACTCAAAAATCTATGCACGTTATAGAGCGACTGGTACCGAAATATACATTTCGTCCAATTCACTGAAGCTGAGCAGATGACGGGGAGGGCAGACGTGACATACCGGGAGCTCTCCTCGAAGTACGTCGCCATTCGAACCCCTACTCCCCGAGCAGATCCCTTAAGTCGTCCTGCTCAAGGACCCCAAGCAACTCGAAAGTGCCCTCATCAAAAGCGAAATGCATGACGCTGCAGTTACCAGGCACCTTGCCGCAGTCAAAACCACCATCGGGCGCCCACTTAGTCAGAAACTCACGGCACGCCGACCCGTGGCTCACCACCAAAACGCGCTCATGACCAGGTCGCCCCATAATCCGCACCAGGGCATCGCTCACGCGAGTGCGGACGGCCATCTGCCCCTCCCCACCGAACGGAACGTAGAAGTCGCCCCAGGGAAACGGCGGCATGAGGTCGACCCGCTCACCCTCGAAGGCCCCGAAACCCCATTCGCGCAGATCTTCCACGCGCTCGTAGGGCATATCCACAATGCGCTCAATAGTCTGCTGCGTACGGGTCAGCGTGGAGGTGTACGCATGGTCGAACGCGATCCCCTCGCGCTCGAAGTACCGCCCGATGCGCTCCGCCTGTGCCTCACCCTCGGGCGTGAGGGGCGCATCGCACCAACCCTGAATCACACGCTTTTCGTTGAACATGGTCTGGCCGTGTCGAACCAGATACATATCACCGCTCATCGAAGCCCCCACTCGATGCGACATCATGTTTACGGATGTCGCATTCGCTCATATCAATGTGTTCCGATTGTATCAATCGATAAACTGACAGCGCTCGCAGGACCCCAAGGTATCCCTTTCCTTTTGCATGGGTAGGATTACATATGTACGTTATCTAACTTCTGTCGATTGGAGTGGCCATGAGAGAATTCATCGACGACGAGGGCGAACGGCACATCGATCCCTTCTGCTTTGACGAGTTCGGAATGATCGACCGTGGTGTCAAGGCGATCAGGTTCCTATACGGCGTAACCGGAGCAGTCGGGCTCATCGGCGGCGCCGCCCTGCTCATCTGGCCCGTGAAGACACTCGTGGTGCTCGCTGTCATCCTCGGAGCATACTTCATTATCGCAAGCGTCGTGCGCATCGGCGTGGCCGTGGGCACGCCCTTCATGCCTGCGGGCTGGCGCGCGCTCAATATTCTCTCCAGCCTCTTGCTGCTCTTCTGCGGCATCATCATGCTCAAGAACCAGACGGCGTCCGCTGCGGCCCTCGCGACGCTCGCAGCCATCGCAATCGGATTCGGCTGGATTATCGAGGGCGTGGTAACCCTCGTCGAGACGGGCATGGTGCACAACCGCGGTCTCTCCATTCTCTCCGGCGTACTGTCGATTGTCGCGGGCATCGCCGTGTTCATGTTCCCGCTCGAATCGGTCGACCTGATGATCGTCTTCTCTGGCATCGCGCTCGCGGTGCTGGGCGGCGTGCTGCTCGCCCGTGCGTTCACCTTTGGAAAGATATCGCGCTAGCGGCGCTCGCGACGCGCCCCGTTTGTGCATCGACCGCGATCCAACACCGATACTCGCCGCCCGGGCCCCCGCAAAAGGCCTGGGCGGTTTTGTCTGCCTGAACTCCCAAAAACGACCTCTTGACCTTCACGCTACGAGAAGGTTTATCCTACGAGCGAAACGGAACGGGAGGGGCATGTGAGCGCGAACAGGGGCTATGGCATCGGAAAGGTCTCCGACATCGCGGGGATCTCGACCCGAACGCTCAGATACTACGAAGAGGCGGGACTGCTCGTACCCGCGCGAACAGCCAACGGATATCGCCGCTACACCCCTGCGGATCTCGACCGCTTGCAGGAAATCCTGCTCTTGCGCCACATAGGAATGAGCGTGGCGGAGATTCCAAGCGCCTTGAGCGCAACGGAAGATGAGCGCCGGCGAACGCTCGCGCGCCACCTCGAAACACTCAGGGCCGAACGAGAGCGACTCGATGCCCTCATCCGCACCGTCGAGAACACAATCGAGCACATCGAGAAGGGAGTCCCCATGGACGATAAGGCAAAGTTCGAAGGCATGAAGCGCGACCTCGTGGAACAAAACGAGCGCACGCACGGTGCCGAGGTGCGCGAGCGCTGGGGCGACACCGCCGCGGACGAGGCAAACCGCAAGATGCTCAACCTGAGCGAGAGCGAGTTCGAGCGCTTCCAGGAGCTGGGGTGCGCAATCAACGAATCGCTCGAAGCGGCCGTAAGCGCGAACGCAGACCCCGCAGGCGACGAGGGGGAGCGCGTCTATCGCCTTCATCGCGAGTGGCTCGGATTCACCTGGAACTTCTATACACCCGAGGCGCACAGGGGTCTCGCGGAGATGTACGTCGCAGATGAGCGTTTCACTGCCTATTACGATGGCAACGTCGCCGGCTGCGCCGCTTGGCTGCGGGATGCGATAACCGCGCACGCGCGCTAACCGGCCTCGGCAAGTCGATGCCGCACGCGCGCTGGACGCGCAGCGCCATCACATGCGCCCGGCCTCACGACAGCAGCGCAAGGCACGCAGGGCTCAGGCGGTAATGCCCAATGATGCGCCCATACCCCTCCAGCTTGTCCTCCTCATAGCTGAGCTGGAATGGGCCGGAGTGATGGATCAGGTACGGCACCCCCTCGGCATTGCGCCGATCGAAGACGATGCCCACATGCCCGCGGTACAGCACGATGTCGCCGCCGCGCCACTCGGCCACATCGCCCGCGTCCGTCGCAAGGCGCAGCGCATGCGCGTTGAGAAAACCTCGAGGTTGGGCGTTCGGCGAAAATCGATCGCCGGGTCGGGGGCGTCGATCGCGTAGGCATTCGGACGCATCGCGACGTCTGCTGCCACAAGCGCCTGAAGGTCGTAGCCCGCCGCCCGACATGCCGTGGCGACCACGTCGGTGCAGACGCCGAACTCGTCATCGGGATAACCCGAGGCGTAATAGGCGCTCTTGTAGTGCGGGCGGGTCTCCACGTACGCGAGGGCGGCGGCAAGGACATCGTCATTGTCGTCGATGCCGTCAGCGTCGGCATCAGAGCCGAACGCGGTCGCGGGATCGCCAACGACAGGGCCCTCCCCGTCCCGACTGCTCCCCGCAAGAACCGGCCCGTATTGATCGGCAAGACGGCGCGGCGACGTGATGCAAAGACGACCCGACGCGGTGAGGGCCACGCCGATGACGGCGAGCGCGCACCCGAACACCGCGGAACCGATGATGGCAACGCGAGTCGCTTTTTGCCGAACGCTCATTTTGCCCCGCCTTTCTCGGCTTGGGTCCCGGCCCTCTCCGCTTGGCCCCTGCCCTTAGCCGCCGGCATCTGACCGTGTCCTGACGAATCGATACCATTATCGCAGGGAACGAATCCCATCACGAGGCATGAAGCGCCGTTGAAGGCGGTCCCAGATGGATGAATCGAAAGGAATTTGGCTCGCCCTGAAGGAGGACCCGTCGTCCAGGCGGCGGTAGAACCCGATATCGCGCAGAGGTCATTCGAGCGCGCGATTACGACGAACGCCGAGAAAGTCCGTGCCCTGTTCAACCAGGCCGTCGACCAAGGTGACAGCTATCGCCTCATCGTCGGATACACCGAGGACGTCAGGCGCTTCAACTACGGCTTTGTCCACGGCAGCAAGACCCAAATCGGCAACCTCATCGTGGGTTGGAACGAGGCCACCCGCACCATTGTGGCGGTTCCGACCGTCCCGGACCTTTCCGGATACGGGGACCCCATCTATTACCGTCGTGAAGAGATCCACAAGGCGTATCGGAACAAGCACCCGACCGATGCCTTCATCATCTACCCCGACCGAAAGGGTTACATAGGCATCAACGCCTATGAATGGCTTGAGGATGAGAGCCTGTACATCTACCTGTATCAGAAAGATGAAATGGAGGCCTTCACGTCCTTCTTCCAGAACGAGTTCGCAACCAAGTAGGCAAGCGACCCGAGGTGAGGTGCGATGCTGCGGGACATTGGGACATGGATTCTCATTTTGACTGCGGTCCTCATCTTTGGACGGCTCTGGTTCAACGTGGTCGAATGGCTTCTGTCCAAGGTCAAGTCGCTGCTTGGCTTGAACAGGAGCCAGAGGAATTGGCATACGTTTGAGGAAGAGACGGACGAGGAACGGTGAGCAGGCGCCCGCATTTCCATCTCCACTCGAAAGAGAATAGGGCACCCTGACAACGCCAATGGATCACCAGGGAAAACGGCACG